>Ga0209568_1000009_pt1 | contig 71392 bp, 4 predicted proteins | sample WorMetOlspDAHAB2_FD_187406 | JGI IMG/M metagenome (GOLD analysis project Ga0209568, IMG submission 187406) | Marine gutless worms symbiont microbial communities from Max Planck institute for Marine Microbiology, Germany - Olavius sp. DAHAB.2... ...
GCTGCGCCGCCGTCAACTCATCGACACGCGAGAACCAGTCCCGAAAGCGCTCGTGATCCATCTCTCTGACTCCCAAAGCGTATCGAGAGGGATTCTACCACAATGCCTACGAATCGCGAATTGAGCCAAAGATTTTTCTTAGTCCGGAGCAGAAGCAACAAGTTGCTGCGGCAGAAGGGTTGGCAGATCTTGCTAAGGAAAAGCTTGAGCGGGCAGATGAATTCCTCAAGGAATTTGATGCAAAAATTTCGAAAAAACTGGATGCGGTTGACGATCTTATCCCGCTCCTAAAAGCCGAACTGGCGTTCCAAGATTTCAGCGACATCACGGCGCGTCTCGGGTCCGTCTATAGTCTCGCCAACACGGCCGAGAGCACGGCGTCCGCGGCTGAAGCCGCGGCTGCCTCGCAGTTGGCCAGCCTGACCAACACCATCGTCGCCGAGGCCACGGCGACCAGCGTCGGCATGACGTCCTCGCAGGCCCAGAGCTTCGCCTCGGTGGTCACCGCGCCGCTGAAGGCGCTGGGTGCGTCCGCCGGCCTGGCGGCCAGCGCGTCGGCGGCCAAGGAGGCGGCGCTGGCCGCCATGGCCGCGGCCAGTAAAGGCGTCGAGATCACCGAAGCCATGATCACCGAGCTGGAGGCCCTGGTGGGTCTCGGCTCAAGTGCGTCTGACGCCGCCAACGTCACCTTGGCCGTGGCCAAGATGGAGAAGATCGTCAACGCCGCCATCCAGGCCTCGAGCACCGTCAAGACCAAGGCCATCACGGCGGCCAAGGCGGCCAAGGCGGCCGGCCAGGACGTCGCCACGGCGGCCAAGAACTCCGCCGCCCAGAACTTCTCCGCCGAGATGACCACCGCCTTCGCCGATGATGTGGACAGCCTCGGCGATGTTTCCTTCAGCGATCTCGGCACCCTGGTCGACGGCGTTTCCGGACAGATCACCCGCATCTCTGACCAAGCCGCCCTGGAAGGCGATTCCGAGGAACTGGCCTTCATGAAGAGCGCCGCCACCATCGCCGTGTCGGCCATCGCCAAGGCTGACGAGACGGCGACGGCGGCCCAGCAGACCATCGAGCAGACGGACTTCAGTCAGGTCCTCAGCTTCGCCACCACGGCCTTCAACGCCGCCAAGGAGGCGGAGGCCTTCCGTAAGGAAGCGGATGCCCTGTTCGATATCGGCGCCATCTTCTCCGGCGCCGACGCCAGCGTCGCCGATGAGTTCAACGAGTTCCTGGGCTTCGACCCCTCCGGCGGCGGCAGCGAGGAGGACTTCGAGGCCCTGTTCGACGACGACTTCGTCTCCGCCGACGAGGCCCTGGCCGCCATCGAGGCCGCCACCGAGGCGCTCGAATCGGCCCTCGCCTTCATCGACGGCGACGCCCAGGCCGACCTGGACGACGCCCAGGCCGCGGCCACGGCGGCCCGGGCCGCGGCGACGGCCGCCGCGGCGGCTTCCGAAAGCGCCGCCCAGGATGTCCTCGATGCCCGCGGCGTTCTGGTCGACAAGCTGGTCGCCAAGGCCGTCGCCGAGGCGAAGAAGGAGATCCTCGACGACGCCGTGGTCACCGCCAACGCCGAAGTGGCCAACGCCCAGACCGCCGTGGACAGCGCCAACGATGACCTGAGCGCCGCCCAGGACGCGCTTTCCGCCGCCCAGGACGCCGCCAACGCCGATCCCACCGACCCGGTGGCCGCCGCAAACGTGGTCCTGCAGACCGCTCTGGTGGCCAACGCCCAGGCCGCCGTGGACTTCGCCAACCAGGTGCTGACGCTCTTCACCAACGCCCGCGACACGGCCCAGACCCGGGCCAACGACCAGGGCACGGCGGCCACCAACGCGGCCAACGCGGCGGCCGACGCGCAGGGCGAACTGGACGCCCTGGAGGCCGAGTTCGCCACCAAGCTGCAGGAGTCGCTCGACGCCATCGACGCTTCCGCCGCCGCCGATTCGGCCCTGGCCGAGGCCCGCGGCTTCTTCAACGTGGCCAAGGCCGCCGCCGAGGGCCAGGCCCAGGGTTCCTTCAACGCCGCCGTTAGCGACACCGAGTTCTTCGCCAACCAGGCCAAGGCGGCCGCCGACCAGGCGGCCGAGTTCGCCGATCTGGCCAAGTCCTTCGCCGACCCGCTGGTCCAGCAGCCGGACAAGGTCCAGGCCAACGCCGCCGAGCAACTGGCCATCGCCGCCGCCGAACAGGCCCGCGAGTTCGCCGACCTGGCCATCGAGTCGGCCGAGAACGCCGACATCGCCGCCAACCTCTCCTACGCCAGCACCGATCCGGCCGCCGTGGCCGCCCGCAACGCGACGCTGGCGTCGGTGAAGGCGCTCGCCGAGGGCGCCGAGGCCACTGCCGACGCGGCCCAGGCGTCGGCCGACCTGGCCACCGCGGCGTCGAACCTGGCCGACATCATCAACCCGACGCCGGACAATCCGGACGACGCCCAGGCGGCGCTCCGCGCCGCCCAGGAGGCGGCCAACAAGGCGGCCGCCGAGAAGGCCGCCAAGGAGGCCGCGGAAGCCGCCAAGGCAGCCGAGGCGGCGGCCGAGGAAGCGGCTCGCCAGGCCGCCGAGGAAGCGGCCTTCGCCAACGCCAAGGCGGCCGCCGACGCCGCCGAGACCGCCGCCGACCTGGCCGCCACCCGGGCCACCGAGGCGGCCGGCTTCGAGGCCCAGGCGGAAACCCAGAAGCTGCTCGCCCAGACGGCGGAAGCCAACGACGACGCGGCCGCCGCGGCCGCCGCGGCGACCGCCGCCGAGGATTTCGCCGAGTAGGCCCGGACGGCCCGCAACCAATCCCAGTCGGCGTCCAGCGAGGCGACCCTGCAGGCCAACATCGCCGCCCAGGCCGGCCTTGCCGCCGGCACCTTCACCGAGACCGCTACCAACGGCGACACTATCACCGGCGCCTTCCACATCGAGCGGGCGACGGCGGCGGCGGCGAAGGCCGCCACCTCGGCCGGCGAGGCCGACAACTCCTTCACCGGCGCCGACGCGGACGCCGCCGACGCCCGCGCCGCCGCCGATCTGCAGGCCGCCGAGGACCAGGCCTCGCAACTGGCCGAGCAGGCCGCCGCGGACGCCCTGGCGGCGGCCGAGCAGGCGGCTCAGCAGGCCCAGGACGCCGCCGACCAGGCGGCCGCCGACCGGCTGGCCGCGGAAGTGGCGGCCACGGCCCGGGCCAAGGATCTGGCCGACGACGCCGAGGCGAAGCAGGCGGAAGCCGCCGACTTCGCGACCAAGGCGCAGGCCGCGGCCGACAACATCGACGCGGAGAACGCGGAGGTCTTCGCCAACCTGGCCAAGGCGGCGGCCGACGCCGCGCAAGCCGCGGCCGACGCAGCGGCCGCCGCGGCCACCGGCAAGGGCACCGACGCGCTCGCCGAATCGAGCCGCGCCTCAACCGCCGCGACGGCCGCCAAGACCAGTGCCGGCGCCGCCCAGGCGGCCAGCGACGTGGCCGCCAACTCGGCGGAAGCGGCGACGGGCTGGGTCGACGGCTCGGCCTCCATCGCCCGCGCCGCGGCCAAGGTGGCGGCCGGCGAAGCGGCGGCGGCGGCCTCATCGGCGGCGACGGCGGCGGAAACGGCGGCCAAGGCGGCGGCCCAGGCCGCGGCCGACGCGGTCGGCCCCAACGTCACCCTGGCGGCGGCCCAGGCGGCCAAGGATTCACGCACCTCCGCATTGGCCGAGGTGCAGGAGCAGCGGACCCTGGCCGACGACGGCCAGGCCACCGATTCGGCCATCGAGCTGGTTTGGGACGCCGCCGTCTCCCAGGCCCAGCGGGCCCTCACCGAAGCCACCAACGCCTTGTCCCAGGCCCAGGCCGCGGCCGACGCCGCCAACCTGGCCCTTTCCGTCGCCCAGGACACGGCCACCAAGGCGGCCCAGGCGGCGGCCGACGCGGCCGCCGTGGCGGCGGAAGCGGCCTCCGATGCGGGCTTCGCCGTGGCCTTCGAAATCGGCGCCCAGTCGTCGGCCCAGTCGCGCGCCGACAAGGCCGTGGACGCCATCGTCACCGCCATTTCCAACGCCGTCCAAGAGGCTGAGGAACAGGCCGCCGAGGCCACGACCCAGGCCCAGAACGCCGAGAACGCGGCCGATACGGCGGTCGGCGATCTCGCCACGGCACCGGCCCAGGCGATCATCGCCAACGCCGCATCGGACGCCGCCGACGCGGCCGCCGCGGCCGCCGCCCAGGCGATCATCGATGCCGCCGCTGCCCTCAACCTGAGCCTCGCCGAGCAGACCGTGGAGGCCGCCGTGGCGGCCATCAAGGCGGCCGCCGACACGGCCGCGGCCCGAGACAACGCCAGCGCCGAGACCCAGGCCAACGCCACCGAGGCCCTGCTGACCGCGCAGACGGACGCCGACAACACGCAATTGGCCAAGGTCGCCTCCATCAAGGCGGCCGCCGATTCCGCGGCGCAGGCGGCGAACTCCGCCGCGGCCAGTGCCGAGGTGGCGGAATCGCAAGCCGACGTGGCGACGGTGGCGGCGGAAGACGCCGACAAGCTGGAGCAGGTGCAGATCGAGGCGGCGACCAAGCAGTTGGCCCAGGCCAAGGCCGCCGTCCAGGCCGCCGCCGACAAGGCCGCCGCCGAGGCGGCCGACGCGGCGTCGTCATCCCGGGATGCGGAAACCCGCCTCGCCGACGCCACCGCCGCGGTCAACGCATCGGCCACGGCGCAGACGGCATCGGCGGCGGCCCAGGCCGCGGTAACCAAGGCCCAGGCCAGCCTGGTGGCCGCCGGCACGGCCCGCGACACGGCCGTCGACGAGGCGGCGGACGCCCAGACGGCTTTCGATTCCGCTTCTTCCGTGGCCTCCGTCGACCCGGAAACCTTCCAGGCCCTGAAGCAGGCCAACGACCGCGCCCAGGCGGCCCTGGCCGAGGCCAACACGGCCGTTGCCGACGCCCAGGCGGCGGTTGATTCGGCCGTCGAGGCGGCGGCCACGGCGGCGACGGAAGCGGCCAAGGCGGCCGCCGCCGCGGCGACCGTCGACCTGACCGTCGCCCAGAACGCCTTCGACGACCCGAACAGCACGGACGACGCGGCCGGCGCTTCCGCGCGCGCCGACACGGCCCTGGCCAATGCCCAGGCGGCACGCGATTCGGCCAACGCCCAGCAGATCCCCAACGCCGAGGCGGCGACGGTGACCATCTCGTTCACCGACGCCCTGGATGTCGGCGACACCTATAGCGTCACCATCGACGCCACCACCATTTCCGTCAGCGTCGAGGCCGGCAACGATCTGGCGGCGGTGCGCGATGCCCTGGTGCAGGCCATCAACGACGACGCCACCGCCGGCGCGGTGGTCGTGGCGGCGGCCGGCGGTGCCGGGGAAATCAATCTGACGCTGGAGGCTGGCGTCACCAGCTTCTTCGTCGCCACCGCGGCGACCAACACCGACGGCGGCGCCAACGCCAACGCGTCGGCCCTCAACATCACCCAAGCCCATACGGCCAGCTCGGCGGAAATCCAGGCCCGCGCCGACCTGGCGGCGGGCTTCGCGACGACGGCGCAGATCGAGGCCGGCACCGCCGAGGACGAGGCCGACGCGGCAGCGACGGCGCTGGCCGGCAGCCCGAGATCGGCGGCGGCCCGCTCCGACGCCCAGGCCGCGGCGGACGCGGCGTCCGCGGCGGCGGCGACGGCCGGCGGCGTCGCCCAGGTGGACACGGTGACCATTTCCGGCACGGTCAGCGAGGCCGATGCCGGCGACACCTATTCCGTCACCGTCAACGGCCAGACGGTGACCGTCACCGTGCAGGTCGCCGACAACACCATCAACGACGTCCGCGACCGCCTGGTGGATGCCATCAACGCCGACGACAACGTCGGCGACGTGGTCGCCGCTGCTTCCACGGACGGCACCGGCCAGTTCACCCTGACCGCCGAGAACGCCGGCGTCGGATTCATCGCCACGGCCAGCGCCACCAACATCGCCGGCGGCACCGACAACGGCACCGCCAGCGTGGCGACCACGACGGCCAACCTGGGCGGCTCGTCGGAAGTCAGCCAGGTGGACACGGTGACCATCGAGGCGACAAGCGGCGAGAACGGCGACACCTATACCTTCACGGTCAACGCGGTCAGCTACACCTATACCTCGGACGGCAGCGAGGCGAGCCTGACGGCGCTCCGCGACGCCATCGTCACGGCCTTCAACCAGCAGACGGACGACGGTGAGATCGGCACCATCGTCACCGCGTCGGCCGGTGACGCGGCCGGTGAGATTAAGCTCACGGCGCTGGTTTCCGGAACCGCCTTCACGGCGTCGGTTTCCGCCGCCAACGCCGCCGACGGCACCGACGACAACTCGGCCACCATCTCGACCACGGTGGCCAACCTCAGCGGCGCCGACGACCTGGCCGACCAGGCCGCCCAGGAGGCCGCCGAACAGGCAGCCATCGCGACGACGGAAGCGGCCAACGCGGAAGCCGCCGCGGCCAAGGCCCAGGTGACCATCCAGGCCAACAGCCTGTCGAGCCAGTCGCAGACCGCCGAGGACACGGCCGAGACCAAGGCCGACGACGACGATGCCGGCACCCTGGATGCCGTGCAGGCGGCCGAGGAGGCGGAGACCTTCGCCCAGGCGGCGGCGACGGCGGCGGCGGCGGGCTCTCGGGCCGAGTTGGAGAAGGACAATCCGGACGAGACGGCCCTGGAGACCTTCAAGGCCCAGGCCGCCACGGCGGCAAGCAGTTCGGCGAGCCGCGCCACCTCGGCCCAGGATGCGGCTGACGCCGCGGCCCAGGCGATCGTCGACGCCGCCCAGAACCTGGGCCTGACGGGCTCCACGGCGACGGCCGCCGCCCAGGCGATTACCACGGCGGCCCAGGCGATCATCGATTCCGCCGGGTCCTCGGAAGTCGCCAAGACGCTGGCCACGGACGCCAAGGAATCCATCGCCGAGGCCCTGGCCGCGGCCAACGCGGCCCAGCAGGACGCCGACGCGGCGGCCGAATCGGCGACCAACGCGCAAGCCCAGGCGGACGTCGCCGCGGCGGCCGTGGATGACCTGGATGCCCTGATCCTGCTGCGCGCCCAGGCCGCCGCCTCCGACATCAACGCCGCCAACGAGACCGCCGAGACGGCGGCCAAGTCGGCGGAGGCATCCCGCGACGCGGCCATCGCGTCCGGCGACGAGGCCCTGGACTTCGCCCGCGCCGCCATGGACGCCACCAATTCGACCTTGGATTCGGCGGCCGATTTCGAGACCACCAACGACACCACGGCGAAGGACGAGGTGCAGGCCGCGGCGGCCGTCTCCGGCGGTTCGTCGAACGGCGCCAAGGGCACGGTGACGGTCAACTCCGACGGCACCGTCACCTACACGCCGGATATCACCCAGTACGAGGGGTTGAGCGTCAACGGCTCGTCGACGGACACCTTCATTTACGCCATTTCCGACGGCGGCAACGGCTTCACCACCCAGAACGGCACGGCGACGGTCACCCGGATCCGCGACGACGGCGATCTGACCAGCGACGACTTCACCGTTGCCGTGATCGGCCACGACGGCGCCTCCGCCATCACCAACGCCACCGGCGCCCTGCAGGCCATCGACGCGGCCATCGCCGGCGGCGCCAACGACCGCGGCACCGTGGTCGCCGATGCCATCGATGCCGTGGTGACCCGGCTGGATACGGCCATCGCGGCGACCAAGCAGACGGTCAACCTGACCCAGACCGGCTCCATCGAGAGCGACGACGTCTACACGGTGGACATCGACATCGCCCGCGAGGACACGGTCACCATCACCGGTCCGGCGGAAGCCAACGACGTCTTCTCGGTGGCCGTCAACGGCACCGCCGTGGCCTTCACGGTGACCGCCGGCGAAAGCGACGCCAACGACATCCGCGACGCCATGGTCTCGGCCATCAACGCCGACGCCACCGTCGGCGCCGTGGTCACGGCGTCTGCCGGCGATGCCGACGGTGCCATCAAGCTGGTCGCCAACACGCCGGGCACGGACTACACCCTGGCCGTCGCCGAGGTCGAGGCCGGCGACAACAACACCATCACCATCAACAACGACGTCGACAATTTCGCCGTGCAGGTGAGCGTCACGGTCGACGCCGAGACCACCGCGGCGGCGCTGCGCACGACCCTGATCAACGCCATCAACACGTCGAACGCCGGCACCATCCTGACCGCCACGGAAGCCTTCAGCGACAACGAGATCGTGCTCACCGCCGATGCGGCCGACGCCAATACCTTCGTCGTCTCGACGGCAACCACGGACGACAACACGGCGGCCATCGCCAACACGGTGGCCAACGACACGGGCGTCGCCCAGGTGGACACGGTGACCATCGGCGACACTGTCGAGGCCGGCGACACCTTCAGCGTCACCGTCGGCGGCGCCACCGTCTCCTACACGGCGGTCGCCGACGACCTCACCGGCAACGCCGCCGCCAACCTGGATGCCGTGCGCGACAAACTTATCGACGCCATCAACGCCGATCTGTCCGTCGGCCCCATCGTCACCGCGGCGGCGACCACGGCCGGTAAGTTCACCCTGACGGCGGATGCGGCGGGCACGGCCTTCACCGCGACCACGGCCTCGACCCCGGCCGCCGGGGCCAGCCTGAGCGCCAACGCGACGGGCGTCGAATCGGCCCTGACGGCCTTCGCGTCGGGTCTCGAGGTGGCCTCCGACATCGCCCGTACCATCCAGTCGGCGGTGACGGATGCCGTTACCGCGGCGACGACGGCGCGGACCAACGCAGACGCCATCGACCCACAGGAAGTTCCACAGACCGCCACGGACGCCGAGGCCGATGCCCTGGAGGCCGCCGCCACGGCGGCCAAGACCAGCGCCGCCAACGCCGTCGCCCAGGTGACCCCGGCGGCGGAGGCCGCGTCCCTGGCCTTCGCCCAGCGGATCGCCGCCGAACAGGCCTCGGGCCAGGCCGTCGCCGGTAACGAGCAGTTCGAGCAGGCGCTCGCCAAGGCCAAGGAAGAGCAGGCCCTGGCCGAGGCCCAGGAAATCGCCAACGCCCGGCCGGTGGCCGACGACGACGCGGCGGCCACCAACGAGGACAACGCCGTCACCATCGATGTGCTCGACGGCGACACCCGGGCCGACCTGGGTGATCTGGTCGGGGCGTCCATCTCCGTCGGCGCGCCGGCCAACGGCAGCGCCGTCCTGACCGCCCAGATCGACAGCATCGACTTCGCCGCCAGCTTCGCCGACACGGAGACCATGGTGGCGAAGATCAACGACACCACCTTCACGGTCACCTCGTCGGGAACCACGACGGGCGCCGACATGGCCGCCGCCATGGTCAACCTGATCAACAACCACGCCGTCATCGGCCCCCTGGTCACGGCGAGCAGCGATTCGCGCTCCTTCATCATCACCGGTGACAAGCTGGGCCAGGGCTTCATCACCACGGTGACCGAGAAGGGCGTCGATGCGACGGTGACCACGACGGCGCCGAAGGTCATCTACACGCCGGACGAAAACTTCAACGGCACCGATACATTTAAGTATGCGGTCTCCAACGCCAACGGGGACTTCGATTCGGCGACCGTGACGGTCACCGTCAACTCGGTCAACGACGCGCCCGAGGCCAGCCCCGACTTCGCCACCACGGCGACGGACGTCTCCTCCGTGACCATCGACGGGCTCAGCAACGACGAGGACCCGGACAACGCCGAGACCACGGTGGATACCCTAAGCGTGGCGAAGATCAACGGCGTCGCCGTCTCCAGCGGCCAGACGGTGACCCTGACGGGCGGCAGCGGCGCCGAGGTGACCCTCAACGCCGACGGAACCTTCACCTACAACCCGCTGGACAACTTCAACCAGTTGCGCGACGGCGAGACCGCCACGGAGAGCTTCACCTACACCATCTCCGACGGCAACGACGGGGCCAACGACGACAACACGGCGACGCTCGGCAACGGCACCGCCAACGTCGCCGCCGTGGCCCAGGTGGATACGGTGACGCTCGGCGGCACGGTGGAGGCCGGCGACACCTACAGCGTCACCGTCGAGGGCACCACCGTCACCTACACGGTGACCGGCAACGAGCTCGGCTTGGCCGGCATCCGCAACGCCCTGGTCGACGCCATCAACGCCAATTCGACGGTGGCCGGCCTGGTCACCGCGAAGCGGGCCGCCGATTCCGACAAGATCCTGATTACCGCCGACGAGGCGGGCACGGCGTTCACCGCCTCGGCCGCCTTCACGGACAACGGCGGGACCACGGACAACAGCGCCAGCAGCACTACCACCACGAGCAACACCGCCGCCGTCGCCCAGGTGGAGACGGTCACCCTCGCCGGCACCAAGGAAGCCGGCGACCGCTATTCCGTCACCGTCGACGGCCGCACCATCACCTACGAGGTGATCGGCACCGAAGCCAACCTGGAGGCCGTCCGCGACGCCCTCATCGAGGCCATCAACAACGACGACACGGTGAGCGCCAAGGTCACCGCCTCGGCCAACGGCACGGACAAGATCGACATCATCGCGGACACGGCGGGTATCGGATTTACCGCGTCGGCACAAGCCTTTAACGCCGGCACGGATACGGAGACGGTGACCGTCACCATCACCGGCACCAACGCCGCGCCGATCGCCCAGTCGCTGAGCCCGTCGGCCGACGAGGACAATGCCATCAACGGCACCCTGACGGCCACGGACGTGGACACGGGCGACACCCAGACCTTCTCCCTGGCGCCGGGCGGCGCGCCGCTGAACGGCACCGTCTCCATCGACGCCGACGGGGATTTCACATACACGCCGGACGATAATTTCAACGGCACCGACGCCTTCACCTACCGGGTCGTCGATTCCACCGGGGCGTCCGACACGGAAGTCGTCTCCATCACCATCAACTCGGTCAACGACGCGCCGGTGACGGGCGCCGACGAGGCCGCCGTCTCGGCCACCAACGCGGTGACCATAAAGGTCCTGGACAACGACGCCGACGACGCCGACGGCGAGGACCTGAGCATCCTCAGCGTATCCGGCGGCAGCTTCGGCACGCCGACCATTGCCGGCCAGAGCCTGGTCTACACGGCCGACCAGACCGCCGCCTTCGAACTGCCGGCCGGCACCACGGCCACGGACACGGTCACCTATACGGTCACCGACGGGGTCATCGCCCGGGCGGCGACGCCGACCGCCAACCAGGGCGCCGCCGCCCAGGTGGACACGGTGACCATCGAGGACTTCTTCTTCGAGGGCTTCGTCTTCACCGTGGGCGTCAACGCGGTGTCGCGCCAGGACACGGTGACCCTTTCCGGCGAGGTGACCGAGGACGACGCGTTCACCATCACCATCAACGGCACGGACATCACCTACACCGTCACCGACACGGACGCGGCGGACGGGACCTTCGCCAACGCCGTCGACGAACTGGTGGCGCTGATCAACACGGACGCCACCGTCGGTCCGGACGTGACCGCCGTGGCGGGCAGCTCGGACGGCGAGATCGTGCTGGTCTCCAACACGCCGGGGGTCGATTACACCCTTGCCGTCAGCGAGACGGACCCGGACGACGACAGCGCCATCGCCGCCGCCAACGACGTGGCCAACGCCGGTACGCTTTCGTCCTACACGGTGACCAGCGGCGACGTCTCGGCGGACGACTTGGCGAGCCTGCGCACCAACGTGGTCAACGCCATCACCAGTGACCTGAGCGGCGTCGCCACCGTGGCGGCGGGCAGCGCCGCCGGCGAGATCACCCTGACGGCGGTGACCCCGGGCACCGGCTTCACCACCACGGTGACGTCGGTCGATGATTCCGGGTTCGACGTGGGCGTCCTGGAGGCCGACACCACCACGGCCAATACGGCCCCGGTGGCCCAGGTTTCCACCGTGACCCTGCGCGGCACCTTCGAGGCCGACGACCAGTTCACGGCCGTCGTCAACGGCACCGAGGTCACCTACACGGTGACCGGCAACGAGGCCAACCTGGCGGCCATCCGCGACCAGATGGTGACCGACATCAACACCGCCGTGGGCGGCACGGTGACGGCGGCGGCGGGCAACGCGGCGGGCATCATCCGGATCACCGCCGATACCCCGGGCACGGCCTTTACCATCGGCGCCAGCACCGTCAACGAGAACGCCGAGACCTCCACGGAGACGGTGACCATCACGGTCACCGGCGCCAACAGCGCGCCGGAGGTCTCCGACGTGGCGCGGACCATCGGCGAGGCCGAATCGGTGACCGTCGACGTCCTGGATTCGTCCATCTCCACGGACAACGACGGCGACGATCTTTCCATCTCCGGCGTCACCCAGGGCGCCAAGGGCGCCGTCAGCTTCGATGCGGACGGCAACATCACCTACAAGGCCTCGGCCTCGGCCACGGAATCGCTGGCCGCCGGCGAAACCTTCGACGATACCTTCGAGTTCACGGTCACCGACGGCGAGGGCGAGTTCACCACCGCCGAATTCACGGTCACCATCACCGGCGAGAACGACAACCCGGTGGCCAGCGCCGACACCTTCACCGCCTTCGACGGCGGCGGCCCGGTGGCCGTCGATTTGCTGGCCAACGACACGGACGTGGATGAGGGCGACACGCTCAGCATCATCTCCGGCTCGGTGACCTCGCAGCTCGGCGCCACCATCACGGAAAGCGCCACCCCGGTGAAGCAGCAGGACACCATCACGCTTTCCGGCACCGTCGAGGACGACGACCTGTTCACGGTGGTGATCACGGACGCCAACGGCAACGACGTGTTCGTGGACTTTACGGTGGACGGCCAGGCGACGCTCGCCGCCGTGCGCGACGCCCTGGTCACGGCCATCCAGGGCAACACCGCCGCCGCCGCCATCGTCGACGTGGCGGCGCTGCCCGCCGACGGCGAGCTCCGGCTGACGGCGAAGACCGCCGGCACGCCCTTCGAGACGGTGGTCGACGCGGTCGACGGCGGTTCCAACGACGACAACGACATCTTCGTCGAGACCACCACGGCGAACGTCGAGGCCGACGCCATCACCTACGACGTGAGCTCGCTTTCGGGGCTCACCCAACTGGCCGCCGGCGAGAGCCTGACCGACATCGTCACCTACAGGATCGCCGACAGCAACGCCGGCACGGACGACAACGCGGCCAGCGTCTCGACCTTCACCCACAGCACCGATGCGCCGCAGGTCACCACCATCGTGTTCAGCGACCCGGTGAGCCCGGGCCAGGAGATGACCCTGGACATCGCCGGCGTCGGTTCCGTCACTCACATCATTCCGCCCCTCGATGGCACCGAGCAGGATTTCCTCAACACCTTCGCGTTCGAGATCCTCGGCGATGCGGTCCTCGGCGCCGCCGTCAGCCCGTCAGTTTCTGACTCGCCGCTTACCCTGACCCTGACCAGCCTGGACGGCGCCTTCTCGCCGACCTTCACTTGGGAGGACTCCGGCGATCAGCCGATCACCGGGTTCGTCCTGACCAACACGCCGGGCACCGTCGCCGGCACCCAGGTCGACACGGTGACCATCGCCGGCACCCACGGCTCCGGCGAGGCCGGCGACACCTATACGGTGGAGGTCGACGGCAATTCGCTCACCTACACGGTGACCGGCTCGGAAAGCGGCCTCGGAGGCGTGCGCGACGCCATGATCGACGCCATCAACGCGGACGCCGCCATCAGCGCCATCGTCACCGCGTCTGCGGGAAGCGGGTCCAACGACATCGATCTCACCGGCGTCACCTCGGCGACCACCTTCACCACCACCGCCAGCGCCTTCAACACGGGCACGGCGACGGGCACGGCGACGGTCACGGTGGGCGGCGTCAACGACGACCCGACGGCGAACGCGGACAGCTACAGCGCATCCTCGAACCTCATCCTCAGCGTCGACGCGGCGAGCGGCCTCTTGGCCAACGATACGGACCCGGACACCAGCGACGTGCTCCGGGTGCGGGTCGATGAATCGGGCTACTTCGACGTCAATGACAACCAGACCCTGGATTCCGGCGAGGCGATCCGCGAGGGGATCGCCGGGGACGGGACCGATACGTCGCTCCTGGACAACGTGGCCCTCACGGAGAAGGGGGCGAAGGTCACCTTCAACGAGGACGGCAGCTTCACCTACGATCCGCGCGGCGCGACGGAACTGTTCGTCTACCAGAGCGCCGATGAGATCCCGACAGATTCCGGCGAACCCGGATTCGGCAGTCAGGTCGGCGACCAGATTCCCGTCGATGGTACCGCCCAGGACAGCTTCAGCTATACGCTGTTCGATCCGCAGAACGTCGAGAAGATCCACACCGTCACCCTGACCGTGCAGATCGTCGGCGGCCGGGTCGAGATCACCGATACGGACGTCACCATCTCCCTGCAGGACGGCCTCACCGACGAGATCATCGGCGATGCCCAGGACAACGTCGTCAACGTCAGCCTCACCGGCGCCATCAACACCGGCGATTCCGTCGTCTTCGAGGAAGGCGACTTCATGGACGGCGGCGCCGGCAACGACACCCTGATCCTGGCCAATTCCGGCAACATCATCCGCGTCGAGAACGTCGAAAACGTGTTCGGCGGTGCCGGCGTCGATGTGATCACCGTTGCCGGCACGGTGGGCGCCAAGGTGGAAGGCGGTGGCGGCGATGATGTCCTGAAGGGCGGCGACGGCAACGACGTCCTCGACGGCGGCGTTGGCAACGACCTGTTGATCGGCGGCACCGGCCTCGGCGACGACACCTATATCGGCGGCGAGGGTATCGACACCATCTCCTACGCCAGCGCCCCCGTCGGCCAGGACCTGGTCATCAACCTCGCGGAGGGCATCGCCTTCGATGTGAACTCGGGCTCGCCCTGGATCGGCAACGACACCCTGATCGGCATCGAGAACGTCATCAGTGGTGCCGGCAACGACCACATCACCGGCGACGCCGCCGACAACACGATCACCGGCGGCGGCGGCAACGACGTCATGGACGGCGGCGCCGGCAACGACGTTCTGGTGGGCGCCAGCGGCGACGACACCTTCGTCATGTCGACGGGCAACGACCTGATCACCGCCGGCGGCGGCACCGATAGCCTGACGGCGGATTCCCGGTTCGTCATCGAGAACGCCGAGCGCACGGACACGGGCGACGTGATCATCACCGCCCGCGACGACATCGGCCGCGAGACCACCGTCACCATCCAGGACTTCTTCAACGACCCGGTCAGCACCTTCACCTTCTATGACGAGGGCGTGCAGAAAACCATCGACCTGTCGTCGTTGCTGGACGGCTCGGCCCTGAGCAATGCCACGGGCCTGGCCGGCGGCGCGGCGGACGAGACCATCACCGGCGGCTCCGGCGACGACTACATCTTCGGCAACGACGGCGACGACGTTTTGGAAGGCGGCGAGGGCGCCGACTTCCTGAGCGGCGGTGCCGGCAACGACACCCTGGACGGCGGCATCGGCGACGACGACATGGTCGGCGGCATCGGCGACGACCTGTTCATCGCGTCCGCCGGCGACGACCACATCATCGCCGGCGATACGGACATCGCCCAGCTCGAGGATCTGATCGCCACCCTGACCTCGACCAAGGCGACGGCCGATTCCACGGCCGCCAACGATGCCGCCGCCGCCATCAGCGCCCAGAACCAGGCCGATGCGGACGCCCTGGCGGTGACCACGGCGCAGACCCAGGCCGACACGGACGCCGCCGCCCGCGACGCCCAGCAGGTTGTCGTCGACCAGTTGCAGATCGACCGCGACGCCGCCGAGGCCGTCTACATCGCCGACGACGCGGCCGCCAGCCTGGCGGAATCGGACGCCGCCGCCGCCCAGTCCGCGGCGGACGCCGACCCGGGCAACCAGGCCCTGCAGGACGCCGCCGATGCGGCCAACGCCCTGGCGGTCTCGCTACGCGCCACCGCCGATGCCTCGGGCGCCACCTTCATGGCGTTGGACACCAGCCTGAGCAACGAAAGCTCGATCCTCTCGTCGTTAATCTCGGCGGCCAGTTCCTCGGCCTCCGCCGTCATCTCGGCGCAGATTGGTGCCGAGTTGTCGGCCGCCGCGGCCGTGGCCGCCGCCGAGCAGGCCGACGAATCGGCCGCCTTCGCCGCCGAGGTCGATGCCTCGCTGACGGCGAACCAGGCCCGCCTGGCCGCGGCGCTGGCCGGCAACGGCGGCACCGACACGCTGGAGATCGGGCCCGAGTTCGAGTTGCAAGGCGTCGTTTCCGATCCCACCGACGGCTCCGTCACGGTGACCATCGAGGACCGGGACACCCATGAGATCTCCACCATCACCATCGAGGACCAGGACCTGGACCCGGTGGAGTTCGTCCGCTTCGACGAGGACGGCGACGGCGATCTCGAGACCTACGCCCTGGCCACCGGGCTGACGGCGGCGGACGATCAGGACACGGTGATCGCCGGCACGGACGGCGACGATGTGATCTATGGCGGCGGCGGCGGCGATATCCTGTTCGGCAACGCCGGCGACGACACCCTGTTCGGCGACACGCAGCTGTCGGCGGAGTTGATCCAGAACGGCGATTTCGAGAGCGGCGATCTGTCCCACTGGACGGTCAGCGACCTGTTGGGCAGCTCCGGCTCCTTCTTCATCGACGACAACGACGGCTCCACGCCGCTCAGCACGCTCGCCACGGGCGGCCCGGCGGGCGGCTCCTATTACGCCATCAGCGACCAGACCGCGCCTGGCACGCACGCGCTATCGCAGGCCTTCTCGGTGACCGCCGGGTCCGGCTCGGTGGTCCTCAGCTTCGACATGTTCGTCAACGACTTCTCCGGCGACGGACCGATCGTCGACACGGCCGGGCTGGATCACAATGCGGTTCCCAACCAGCACGCCCGGGTGGACATCCTCAGGGCCGGCGCCACGGACTTCGCCACCGACGCGGGCTCGGTGCTGAGCAGCCTGTTCATCGGCGTCGACACGGGCACCATTCCCAATCCCTATACCTCCTACCAGTTCGACATCACCGACGTGGTCTCCGGCGGCGGTGATTTCATCCTGCGCTTCGCCGAGACCGACAACCAGGGCAACTTCAACCAGGGCGTCGACAACGTCTCCATCGCGCTGGACAACGTCTCCGTGCAGTTGACCGCCGGCGACGATGTGCTCATCGGTGGCGACGGCAACGACAATCTGGTGGGCGGCGGCGGCGACGACCTGCTGCGGGGCGGCGCCGGCAGCGACACCATCGACGGCGGCGACGGCACCGACACGGTGGACTACAGCGACGGCGAGCTGGGCGTCACCGTGAGCCTCGCCGACGGCAACTCCGTCGGTGCTCCGGCCGTCGCCGTGGAGCAGGCGCTGGGCGCCGTCGAGGAAGGCTCGGCCAGCAACGAAGGCGGCTTGCTGAACCTCAATACGGGCACCGGTGCCGGCACACTCATCGCCGACGCGGCGACGCCGGGCGGCCTGTCGGGCCTGGATTCCACCAACGACAGCCGGCTGTTCGCCACCAAGACCGTCGGCGGCGAGAGCTTCCTGGTGCAGCTCGACCCGGTCACCGGGGCGGAGCTCTCCAGCATCGAGATCGTTGATGATCTGGACGGCAACATCGACGTCGTCGACCTAGCCATCCGGCCTTCCGACAACGCCATCTACGTCATCGACGACGTCGGTCAGATATGGACGGTGGTCGAGGGCACCGGCGTGGCGACGGCGCTCAACGCCCCCACCGGCTACGACGAGGGCTCCGGCTCCAGCCCCGTGGGCGGCGGCATCGCCTTCGCGTCCGATTCGACCCTCTACGGCATCGGCCGGCAGAGCAACCTGCACAGCGTGATCTCGCTGATCAACGCGGACGGCAGCTTCGGCAGTCATCACACCATCAGCCCGGCAGTGACCGGCAACTTCTCCGGCCTCGGCATCCGCTCGGACGGCCAGATGTTCGCCACCATCGAGGGCACGGACACCCTCTACACCCTAAGCTGGGCATCCAACGGTGCCACCACGGTGGTCGGCAACTCAGGAGCCGGCAACGTCGACGACGTGGCCTTCCTGACCTTCGCCGCGACCCAGTCGCTCGGTTCCGATCTTCTCAGCAATATCGAAAACGTCATCGGCACGGACTTCAACGACAGCATTGTCGGCGACAACAACAACAATGTTCTTGACGGAGGGGAGGGCGACGACCTCCTCCAAGGCGACGCGGCCGGCTCATCCAGTTCCGTGACCACCGCCGAAAGCAGCCCGACGGTGGCCCAGGTCTCGACGGTGACGATCGCGGGCGTCGTCGAGGTGGGCGACGAGTACAGCGTCACCGTCGACGGCATCACCGTGAGCGTCACCATCGCCAGTCCGACGGATTTGGACGGCGTCGCCGCCTTGCTGGTCACGGAGATCAACGGCCACGGGACGCTCGGCCCACTGGTGACGGCGGCCCCGGGGGGTACCGGCGAACTGACCATTACGGCCAATGCGCCGGGTGGCTCGTTCTCCGCCACCGCTGCCTCCGTCGACCACGGCAGCGACAATACCAACGACGCCAGCGCCTTGGTCACCACCACGGCGCAGGCCGGCGAGGGGCAGGTGGACCTGCTGACCATCGACGGCGACTTCTCCATCGACAACGAGGTCGTGGTCACCATCAACGGCGAAGACGTGGTCGTGCCGGTGGACGGCGGCGAAGGCGGCCCGACGCTGCGCAACGAGGTGATGAACGCCATCAACAATGCCGACATCGGCCCGTTCACGGCGACGGCGGGGACGGGGGATTACGAAATCATCCTGACTGGCGCGCCGGGGGTCAGCTTCATCTCGCAGGTTTCCGTCGGCGGCGAGGGCGGCGACGACATACTCCGCGGTGGGGCCGGCAACGACACCCTCGACGGCGGCGTCGGCATCAACATGCTGGACGGCGGCGCCGGCAACGACGTGATTACCGGCGGCACCCGGGGCGACAACGCCCGCGACTTCAACACGGTCGACTACCGCGACGCCACGGCGGCCATCGACGTGGACCTCTCGGTGGACGGCACGGCCGCCGCGGCGGGCACCGCGGACGCCGGCATCGGCACGGACACGCTGCTGAACATCGACCGGGTGCTCGGTTCCGACTTCGACGATACCTTCACCGTCGACGAGTTCTGGTCCGGCAGCCAGTACGACTCCTTCGGCGGCGGCGTCACCGGCCAGTTCATGGAGATCGAAGGCGGCGGCGGCGACGACACCATCACCGGCCACGGCTTCCTCCGCGTCGGCTACCGCTACGCCGACGCCGGCGTCACCGTGACCATCGACGATTCCGGGGCCGGCACGGCCACCTCGGCGACCACCGTGGACGCGGGCATCGGCACGGACACCTTCACCGGCGTCAACGGGGTCAGGGGCTCCAACTTCGACGACACCATCACCGGCGGCGCCGGTTCGGAAACCATCCGCGGCCAGGCCGGCGACGACGTGCTCGACGGCGGCGGCGGCTTCGATCGGCTGGATTACTTGAACTCCGCGACCGGCGTGGTGGTCAATTTCTCCGCCACCACGGAAACCCTCAGCGGCCTGAACGTGGGCGCCGGCCAGGCGTCGGACGGCTTCGGCGGCATCGATACCTTCTCCAACTTCGAGGCCGTGCGCGGCTCCGGGAACGACGACATCCTGATCGGATCCGACGGTGACGACAATATCCGGGGCGAGGGCGGTGATGACCTGATCGTCACCGGCGGCGCCAGCTTCTCCAACGGCGACTGGATCAGAGGCGGCGCCGGCAGCGACACCATCGACTTCGGCACCGGCCAGGGCTTCTACACCATCGATTACCGCCACCTGGACGGTTCCATCGAGGTCGACCTGACCCAGGCCACCAACCAGATCACCAAGGACACGGTCGGCGACGGCCTCGCCGATAGCGCCGACACGCTGGTCGGCGACGAGAACATCTCCAACTTCGGCGGCCTGTCGATCCGCGACACGGACGGCGACGACGTGTTCGTCGGGCCCAGCGGTTCGTCCAGCCTGACCAGCTACCGGCTGCTCGGCGGCAACGATACGGTCACCGGCGGCGACGGCGAGGATCGGGTCGACTACCGCGACGCCGCGGCCGGGGTCTCGGTCAATCTGGACGGCACCCCGACGGACGTGGTGGTCGGCAGCGGGTCCGGGTCCATGACCTTCTCCGACAGCGAAGGCTCGCCGACACAGACGGTCACCGCCGATCCGGGCACCTTCTTCGACGGCAACGGCGATCCCTTCGCGGTGGGCGCCGAAATCGTCTTCACGGGCGGCCTCAATACGACCATCGTCGTCGATTCAATCTCGGCCGACGGTTCCGTGGTCACCTTCACGGGGTCCAATTTCGGAATCACCACATCCGTCTCCTTCAGCGCCACCGTCACCGTCAGCGGCGGCACGGCCACTTCGGCCGGCACCTTCGACGCCGGCATCGGCAACGACGTGCTGCTGGGCTCCATCGAGCAGGTGCGCGGCTCCGACTTCGATGACTCCTTGATCGGCAACGATCTCGACAACCAGCTCCGCGGCCGCGGCGGCGACGACTTCCTGGACGGCGGCGCCGGCTCCGACTGGGCCCGGTTCTCCGGCGCCTCCGAGTCCGTCATCGCCGATCTGGGCACCGACAACCAGACCACCTCGGTGACCGTCTCCGACGGCTTCGGCGGCACGGATACGCTTTCCAACATCGAGAACCTGCGCGGCGGTTCCCACGACGACCAGCTCTTCGGTGACTTGGGCGCCAACATCCTCCGGGCCGGCGACGGCGACGATATCCTCGACGGCCGCGCCGGCGACGACCAACTGCGCGGCGAGGACGGCGACGACACGCTCACCGGCGGCTTCGGTACGGACGAACTGCGCGGCGGCGAAGGCTCCGATATTTTCCGGCTGACGTCGGTCTCCGATTCCATCACCGGCGCCGGCGACGTGATCACCGACTTCGACGCCCTGGACGACAACGAGAAGATCTCCATCGAGGGCTTCCAGGTCGGCAACTTCACCTTCAACGACACGGGGACCCTAAGCGGCAGCAACAATACGGAAGCCATCTTCGACGACACCTCCAAGCTGCTGACCATCGACGTGGACGGCGACGGCACCGGCGACATGGAGTTGACGCTGCTGAACGTCGATGGCGGGAATCTCGACATCAACGACTTCGCCGCCACCACCTTCCCCAACATCGCCGTCCGCGACGCGGTGGTCGACGAGAACGCCGGCACCGTGCAGGTGGCGGTGGTCCGCACGGCCCAGCCGGGCAGCGACCTGAACTTCCAGTCCAAGGTTCACGTGCAGTCCGCCGACGGCACCGCGATCAGCGGCAGCGACTACACGGGCGGCGGCGTGACCCTGACCTTCGAGCCCGGCGACAGCCAGATCAACGTGATCTTCGACTTGCTCGACGACAACCTGTCGGAGGGCCTGGAGAACTTCTTCGTCAACCTGTCGGCGCCGGAGAACGCCTTCATCTCCGACGCCCAGGCCCAGGTGGACATTGTCGACAGCGAGCCCAGGATCCTCGGCGTTTCCGGGTCCGGCGGCCGGCTGCAGTTCGACGGGGTGGACGATTTCGTCGACGCCGGGCGCGACGGCGACGGCAACCTGGCGATCACCGGCGATCTCACCGTCGAGGCCTGGTTCAAGCCCGGCGAGAGCACCGGCGTGGTCTCCCTGGTCTCCTTCAACGCCGCCGGCCCGGACACGGACAGCGCCAACAACGGCCTCTATGAGATCGCGCTTAATCTCGGCGAGGGCGAGGTCCGCCTGGACCACGAATCCGGCAACGGCGAGAACCAGGGCCAGACCCTGTTCGGCGATTTCTCCACCAACGACTGGAACCACATCGCCGCCGTCCGCGACGCCTCGGCCAAGACATGGACCCTCTATACCAACGGCTCAGAGATCGGCTCCTTCTCTTACACCGCCAATGCCGAGGGCGGCGAGAACGGCAGCCTCAACATCGGCCGGCTCAGGGACGGTGAGGAGTATTTCCGTGGCGAAATCGACGAGGTGCGGGTCTGGTCGGAGGTGCGCACCGCCGGCGAGATCGAGGATGCCTACGAGCGCCAGTTCGACGACGCCGAGATCGCGACCCTGCCGAACCTGGTGGGCTATTGGGAGTTCGACAGCGTCGAGCACGCCGCCGACGACAGCTTGGTCGTCGAGAACCTGGTTTCCGACGGCCCCGGCGCGACGCTGGGCGACGGCACCAACTTCGACACCGAACCGCTCCTGCTCGGCAACAACACGCTGGCCGGCCTGAACTTCTCCGGCAGCGGCGATTTCCTGGAAGCCGGGTTCCAGGCGGGCCTGATCACCGACGAGGTGACGCTGGAGCTGAACGCCAGGTTCGACAGCCTGACCGGCCAGCAGACGCTCATGCGCCTCGGCACCAACGGCAGCGACGATCCCCACTTCACCGCCTACAAGGCCGTTGACAACACGCTCCACTTCGTCTTCAACGACGATGGCGATACGGGCACCGACATCGCCACCGGCTTCACCATGGCCGCCGACACCTGGTACCACCTGGGCTTCGTCTACGACGGCGACCAGGCAACGGTCACGGTCAACGGCGACGAGGTGGCAAGCACCGAACTCTCGGGCTTCTCGCTCGGCACCGGTGGCAGCCAGCTGACCATCGGCGCCGGGCAGGGCGGCGCCGAGGGCTTCGACGGGACGCTCTCCGACGTGCGCGTCTGGTCCATCCCGCGTGACACCGAGGATATCCACGACGACCTGAGCGGCTTCGTGCCCAGCGATTCGGCCAACCTGGCCGGCAACTGGCGCCTCGACGAGGGCACGGACACCCTGCCCACCCAGGCCCTCACCTTCGCGTCGAACAACTCCGCCAACAAGATCGAACTGCCGGCCGGCGCCTTTAACTTCGCCGACAACGAGCCGTTCACCATCGAATACTGGATGGACACGGCCTACGGCGATTTCTTCCACATCGACAACGGCACCAACTACAAGCTGGGCACCGCCAATTCCGGCAGCGGCATCTCGCCGCCGGGCCTGCGGGCCATCGCCAATTCGGACGCCGCCAACTTCAACCCGGGCCCGCCGGGCATCACCGGCGACCAGAGTTGGGATAGCTCCAACACGGACGAGTGGAACCACATCGCCTGGGTCTACGACGGCACCAACATGTCCGTCTACCAGGACGGCACGCGCATCCAGATCGGCGCCTGGGATCCGGGCACCGCCAATACGGCCCCGCTGGTCCTGTCGGGTTCCGTGCGCCACCACATGGACGACCTGCGCATCTGGAACGTGGCCCGCACCCAGACGGAGATCACCGACAACGCCGACGCCACCTTCCCGCCGGGCGACCAGGGCGGCACGCTTATCGCCCATTACACCTTCAACGACGTCACCACCGGCGCGGACGGCTCGTCCATCATCGACATCAGCGGCAACGGCCACCACGGCACCGTGGTCGGCACCGTCACCACCGAGACCACGGACCTGCCGACGAACCTGGTTGACACGAACGTGGTCGTCGTCGCCGACGCGGCAAGCGGCAACACGGCGGTTGTCATCGGCGAGCCGGACGCCGTGGAAACCGGCGCGCCGCTGTTCACCACCAACACCACCACCAACGAGGACGCGGCCATCCGCGGCACCGTCGGCGCCCTGGATACGGACGTCGACGACTTCACCTTCACCATCACCGGCCAGCCCGACAACGGCACGGTGACCATCGACGTCGAGACCGGCGAATACGTCTACACGCCGAGCGAAGACACCAACGCCGAGCAAAACGGCACCGACAACTTCACCGTCGAGGTGACCGAGGTCCTCAGCGGCGGCGCGCTCGACTTCGACGGTGTCGATGACTACGTGGACGCCGGTACGCTGGACCTGCAGCAGGATGCGTTCACCGTCGAGATGTGGATGAACGCCGATTCCTCCGGCGACTGGCCGTACCTGTTCGAGCTTGGCGGCCTGCCCAATGAGGATCTGGGCCGCGGCCTGCGGCTCCAGTTGGCGTCCGGGGAAGGCAGCCTGTTCATCGTCACCGACGACGGCACGACGCAAGCGATCGTGGACGAATCGAGTACGGGCTGGACCTACAACAACTGGCATCACGTGGCGGTCACCTATGACGGCTCCAACATCACCGCCTACGTGGACGGCAACCTCGCCGGGTCGGCTAGCACCGCCGCGCTCGGCTCGATCGTCGATTCCGACGGTCAGGTGGCGATCGGCCGCAGCGAGCGAACGGCCTCGCCGAACGATCAGTTCGACGGCTCCATCACCGACGTCCGGGTCTGGGATCACGCCCGCACGCAAGGCGAAATCCAGGCCGACAAGGATGGGCGGCTGAACGGCGACGAGACGGGGCTGCTGCGCTACTGGGCGCTCGACGGGAACTCAAACTCGACCGTCACCGACCTGACCGGCAACAGCCCCGCCGGCACGATTAACGGCGCCACCCCGGTCCCCGATCAGCCTGCGGCCCTGGACCAGGGCGCCACCACCACCCAGACCATCACCGTCGAGGTGGCGGCCGTCAACGACGCGCCGGACGCCGACAACAAGCCGAGCGAGTCCACGGCCGAGGACACGGACCTGGTCATCACGTTGAGCGCCAGCGACCAGGAAAACGACCCCCTCGGCTTCTTCACCATCGAGACCCTGCCCACCAACGGCCGCCTGTTCTTCGACGATGGCGAGGGCGGCCGCGGCGCCGAGATCACCCAGGCGGACACCCGGGTGCCGGCCGTCGACGGCTCGGCCAACGTCGTGTTCGCCCCGGATCAGGACTACAACGGCCCCGACACCTTCACCTACACGGCCACGGACCTGCTGCCCGTGGAGGTCAACCTGCCGGGCGGCGGCGTCTCCGTCGCCGGTCCGGGCGTCGGCGATGCGGGCGGCTATACCTTCGCCGGCAACAATGTGAAGAACGTCAGCGCCGCCGGCGACGTGGACAACGACGGCAACCAGGACTTCCTGACCACCACGGACGGTGAGACGGTGATCCTCGGCTTCGGCGGCGCCGACAGCCTGGACGCGGTGGCGAACCCCACCAACGATGATCCCGACAACGCCGTCCAGACCTTCATCAATACCAACGACCTGACCGACGCCACCCACGGCTTCGAGTTCAGCCTGGGCGCCAATTACCAGATCCACGACGTGGCCAATGCCGGCGACGTCAATGGCGACGGCTTCGACGACCTGCTCATCGCCGGCGGCTACCACACCAATTCCAGCACCTACGGCGGCGCCGTCTACCTGGTGTTCGGCGGGGCGACGCACCTGAACGCGCTGGACGGCGCGGTTCAGGACGGTCAGATAGACCTCACCCAGCTCACGTCGCTCAACACCACGGCCGGCGAGCACGGCTACCGGGTTCAGAGCGACCTGCTCGACGACAGCGCGGCCAACAGCGGCCGCTATTCCGTCAGCGGCGCCGGCGACGTCAACGGCGACGGCTTCGACGACATCCTCATCAGCCACGGGTATCTCCGTGCTCACAGCACAAGCTCCATCGGTGGAGATTAGTACCTGGGCGCCACGTTCCTGCTGTTCGGCGGTGCCGACCACCTGAGCGACCTGGACACCAACAATTTCACCCCGGCGACCCCCGACAGCATCATTTCGCTGGCCTCGGAGGGCGTGGTCGACCTCAACTTCGTCGACACGGGTGCGGGCGAGGATTCCGATCCCGACGGCTACATGCTGGCCGGCGATTATACTGGCCAACAGATCACCGGCGCCGGCGATGTCAACGGCGACGGCTTCGACGATATCCTCGGCAACATCTATATCGACAGCCAAGGTTATTACGGCTTCGTAGTCTTCGGCGGTGACGCCCTCGCCGACCTCGACGCGGATGACGCCGTCGACGGCAGTTTCAGTGTTTTTGACGCCGTCTCGGGGACCATGCTCGGCCTCACCGACCCGGCCGACGCCACCGGCTTCGTGTTCCAACAGTCCTCCAGCGCCGGCACCAACATCGCCGCCGCCGGCGACGTCAACGGCGACGGCTTCGCCGACCTGCTGATCCACGACCCGGCCGAGGGCACGGGCGGCGGCAACCTCTACCTGGTCCTGGGCGGCGACGACGAACTGCTGGCCCTGGACGAGGCCGGCGGCGGCGCCGGCAGCGCCGACGGCGGCATCGATTTGGATACCACCGCCAACGCGCAAGCCGCCGGCATCTACACCCTGCAGGGCTTCTCTACCCTGAACGAAACCGTCCCGTCGGGCGGCGAACTCATTGCCGGCGCCGGTGATGTCAACGGTGATGGGTTCGACGACGTCATCGTCTCCGACGGCGACACCAACACCTTCGTCATGTTCGGCGCCAGCGATGCGGGCCTGGCGGGCCTCGCCGATTCCATGGGTCAGATCGACCTCACCGGCCTCGCCGGCGCCGGCAAAGGCATGAACCTTTCCTCCGCCACCTTCAATCCGGTGGCCGGCCTGGGCGATGTGAACGGCGACGGCTTCGACGACCTGCTCATGGGCACGTCGGGCAACGACTTCCGGGTCTACGAGGGCTATTTCGGCAGCAATTACTATTCCCAGTACAACGAATACGGCGTCCTGCTGCTCGGCCAAGAGGGCCTGGGCGACGGCGACGTCTCCGAGCCGGCGACCGTCGACATCACCGTCACCGCCGTCAACGACGCGCCGGTCATCGCCGGGGTCAACGCCGCCGGCGGGGCCCTGCAGTTCGACGGGGTCGACGACTTCCTCGAGGTGGGCCGGGGCATCGGCGATTCGCTCGCCATCACCGGCGATCTGACCATCGAAGCCTGGATCAACGCCCGCGAGTTCGAGACCGCCGGCACGGAGAACGCCATATTGGCCTTCTCGTCCACCGTCCACGACGGCGGCACCGACGCAGACAACCTCTTATACGCCCTCTACACCCACGCCGACGGCAGCCTCAGCTACTTCCACGAGACCGGCCCGACCAGTTCCGACACCTACCTGACCTTCGCCGCCGCGGACGTGGGCATTTCAGAGGGCGAGTGGGCGCAGATCGCGGTGACCCGCGACGTCACGGCGAAGACGGTGACGCTCTTCGTCAACGGCGAGGAGAAGGCGACCCAGACCTATACGGACAACCCGGACGGCGGCGGCGCGCCGGGCAACGGCCTCACCATCGGCGTCGACCGGGCGTCGGAGGACTGGAGCGCTAGCCCGGACTACACTTACTGGAACGGCCAGATCGGCGAGGTCCGGGTCTGGTCCGAGGCGCGCCCGGCCGCCGAGATCGCCGCCGATTACGACCGGCCGCTTTCCGATCCCGAGCTCTCCCCGACTCTGGAGGGCTACTGGACCTTCGACAACGTGGTGCCGGCGACGGGCACCGCGCCGGACCTTTCCTCCAACGCCAACACGGCCAACCTGACCCACGGCTCGCCGGCCGACTTCTTCGCGCCGACCCTGTTGCTGGACGGCGCCGGCGACCACGTCTCGCTCACCGGTCTGCCGGCCCTGAGCCCCGGCGACGATTTCTCCATCGAGGCCTGGATCAAGCCCGACGCCATCACCGGCGGCAACCAGATCGTTGCCGGCATGGGCAACATGCTGCTCTATATGTCCGGCAACCAGCTCGCCTTCGATACCCAGGACCACGACGTGGTGGTCGGCTCCATCCCCATCAACGCCGGCGAGTGGACCCACGTGGCCGGCGTCTTCGACGACCCCGCGTCGGGCCAGAGCACCCTCAAGGTCTACGTCAACGGCGTGCTGGCCGGCACCGGCACGTCCAACGGCGACGTCGAGTCGACGACCGTCGGACGAATCGGCCAGCGGCCCGACAACAGCCAGGACTTCGCCGGCGAAATCGCCGACGTGCGCATGTGGTCGACGGCGCGCACCGATTCCGAAATCGCCGACAACCGGTTCCAGCGCCTGGAAGGCGACGAGGCGGGCCTGATCAGCTACTTCAAGCTCGACGAAGGCGGTGGTGCGACGGCCAACGATTCCGCCGGCCCGGCGTCCGGATCGCTCAACAACGATGCGCACTTCCTCGCCCCGGCGCCGTTGGCGCTCGGCCCCAACGTAAACCGGGCCGTCGAGTTGGACGGCACCGGCGACATCATTTCCTTGGACGACGACCCGGCCTTCGCGCTCGGCGATGCCATGACCGTCGAGACCTGGTTCAAGGTCGAGGCGCTGCCGGGGCCGGGCGGTCAGATGGGGCTGGTCAGCCAGTTCGACACCACCGGCGACGATCGGGCCTTCGAACTGACCCTTTGGGACATCAATACGGACGGCAACTATCAGGTCTTCTTCAACACCTCCGATGACGGCACCGCCACCGCGGGCGGCAACCTGGGCGGCGCCACCAACATCGAGGCCGGCCTGTGGTACCACGTGGCGGCGAGCTTCGACGGCACCACCAAGAAGATCATCCTGAACGGCGCCGAGGATGCCAGCACCGAGGACTTCGCCGGCAAGACCATCAACGACAGTGCCGCCGAACTGGCCATCGGCGGGCGCTTCGATGGCGGCAGCCCGGCGACCTTGTTCACCGGCCAGATCGCCGACGTGCGTATCTGGGGCGACACCCGGACAGACCAAGAGATCGCTCTCAACACGACCAACTATGTGCCCGGCGATTCCCAGGACCTGATCGCCAACTGGCGCCTGGACGACGAGCCGGGCAGCGAATCCGTGCGCGAGGCCACCGGCACCCACGAAGCCAACATCTCCGGCGACGCCACCTTCCTGACCACGGCGCCGCCGATCCTGAGCACCGCCGTGACAATGGTCGAGGACACGGACCTGGTCGGCCGCGTCGTCGCCACGGACGTGGACGAGGATGGGCTGACGTTCTCCTTGAACACGGACGCCGTCAACGGCACCGTCAGCCTGCACTCGGGCACCGGCGACTTCATCTACACGCCGAACGCCAACTACACGGGCTCGGACAGCTTCATCGTGGATGTCTTCGACGGCACCGTCACGGTCCCGCAGACCATCGGCATCAACGTCGATCCCAGGAACGACGCGCCGGAGTTGAACGCCGGCACCCTGCCCACCAGCAACTCGCTGAACTTCGACGGCACCGACGATTTCGTCGATGCCGGCGACCTGCAACTGACCAACGACGCGCTGACCGTCGAGTTCTGGATGAACGCCGAAACCTCGGCGGGCTTCGATTACGTGTTCTCCATCGGCGGGCCCGAGCACGGCTTCTCCAACAACGCGATCAGAATTGAACTCGAAAACGAGGGCGATGTGTTCGTCGCCTTGACCGACGGTACGACAATCGCGCAGAACGGTGCCAGCCTGGCGACCGGTTGGAAATATAACAGTTGGCATCACGTGGCCGTCTCCTACGACGGGGATGAGGCGAGGGTCTACGTCGACGGCATCCTCGGGGGAACGATCGACGCCAGCTCCATGGGCTCCATCGTCGCCCGCGACGGCACCGTTCATCTCGGCGACGCCGGCGCCGCCGCCGGCGGTGACAATTTCGACGGCTCCCTTTCCGACGTGCGGGTCTGGGATCACGCCCGGACCCAGGCCGAGATCCAGGCCGACAAGGACCTGCGGCTGCAGGGGGACGAGACCGGACTGATCCGCTATTGGAAGCTGGACGAAGGCACCGGTACGGCCGTGGCCGACGCCACCGGCAACAGCGCCGGCGGCACCTTCGCCGAAGACGGCACCTCGCCGCACCCGGCGCCGGTCTGGCCCGCCGACTCCCCGGCCTTCACCTTCCCGCCGGCGGAATTCGTCGAGGACACCTCGGGCGCCGTCAAGATCGACGACCAGATCACCATCACCGACGTGGACTCGGCCGACTTCGTCGGCGGCACCATGACCGTGTCGCTCTCCGAGGGCGGCCGGCCGGGCGACCTGCTGGGCATCGAGAGCGTCGGGCTGCCGAACATCGAGGTGGTGGGCAGCACCCTGCAGTTCGCCGAGGGCTCCACCTTCGCCACCTTCTCCGGTGGTGACGGTGCGCCGCTGGTCATCGAGCTCGGCGCCAATTCGACGCTGGCCACGGTGCAGTCCCTGGCCCGGTTGATCACCTTCGACAATACCTCCGACGATCCGGACGAGACCGACCGGGAAATCACCTTCACCGTCTCCGACGGCGACGGCGCCACCTCGGACGTGCTGACCCGCACGGTCTCCGTCACCGGCACCAACGACCCGCCAGAGGTGCTCGGCGCCGACGCGTCCGGCGGCCGGCTGCAGTTCGACGGGGACGGCGACATCGTCCGGGTCGCCGACAACACCAGCCTCAACCCGGGTACCGGTGATCTCACCGTCGAGGCCTGGTTCTTCTGGGACGGCACCAACCCGGCCGACTACGAGCGCATCGTCGGCAAGGGCCACAACGGCTCCGCCGACGAGGGCTACGCCATCAACGTGACGCCGACGGGGCTCTTGGAGGTTTCCGTCAACACGGCGAACGCCGCCACCGCCGCCAACAAGGCCATCCAGACCATCGACCTCTCCGGCGTCGCCGCCGGCTGGCACCAGGTGGCCATGGTTATCGACGGCGCCGCCGGTTCGGTAACCGGATACCTCGACGGCGACAACGGGGGCTGGATCGCCGACGCCACCTACGGCGACACCTTCACCCCGGCCGATATCGACAACACGGCCGACCTGGTCTTCGGCGCCCGCGACGACGGCACCCGGGCCTACGAAGGCCAGATCGACGAGGTCCGGGTTTGGGGCGAGGCCCGTGACGCCCAGCAGATCGCCGCCAACTACGACCATCCCATCGCCAACCCGGTATCCGAATCCTTCCTGGAAGGCTACTGGACCTTCAACGACGTCGACTTCGAGACGGGCACGGCGGCGGACCTGAGTTCCAACGGCAACACGGCGACCATCGCCGGCGGCGCCCCGGCCAACCCGTTCGCGCCGTACTTGAGCCTCGACGGCACCAACGACCGGGTCGAGTTCACCACCTCCGACGACCTGGCCATCGACGGCAGCGCCTTCACCTGGGAGGCCTGGGTGCGGCCCGCCGACCTGCCGGGCGTGCAATCCATCATGTCCATGGGCACGACCAACGCCTCGGCGACGCTTTTCGTCGATTCCAACGGCTTCCTGAACTTCCAGTCGGACACGGCGAGCACGGACCTGACGGTCACCGGCGCCCAGGTCCTGGACGACGGCGATTGGCACCACGTGGCCGTGGTCTACGACGGCACCAGCGCGCAGTTGGTGGTGGACGGCGCCGTGGACGGCGCGGCGCTCGCCATGGACCCGGCGACGGCCAGCGGCGAGCAGTTCTACTTCGGCTCCAGCTTCGCCGGCATCAACTACTTCGAAGGCGACATCGCCGAGGTCCGCGTCTGGGACGAGGACCGGACCGTGGCCGAGCTCCTCAACGATAGCGACCACACCATCCCGGGCGACATCCCGAACCTGCTCGGCTACTGGCCCATGCACGAGGGCTCCGGCTCCTCCATCGTCGACATCGCCACCGCCACGCCGACCCAGGACGGCATCCTGGTGGACGGCATTTCGGCCCATCTCGATCCCGACTGGCACCACGAGACGCCGCAGGTGCTGGGCCCGAACACGGCCCGGGCGTTGGACTTCGACGGTGACGGCGATCAGCTCGACGTGTCGCACGCCGCGACCCTCGATATGGGCACGGGCGACTTCTCCGTCGAGGCCTGGGTCTATCACGATGCTTCCGGTGTCTACGACGTCATCGTCGACAAGCGCGACGTCAACGGCAAGGGCTTCGTGCTGTTGATCGACGATCAGGACAAGGCCGCCATTACCCTGGATGCCGGCCCCGGCGGCACCACGATCAGCGGCACACAGGTCATCCCCACCGGCCAGTGGGTCCATATCGCGGCCACCGTCGACCGCGATGGCGACGCCGTCATCTACGTCGGCGGCGCCGAGGACGGCCGTGGTGATATCAGCGCCGAGGCCGGCTCCATCAACGTGACCGACAATCTGCTGATCGGTAACACGTCGACCAGCCCGACGGACCTGACCGGCTTCGACGGCAGAATCGCCGACGTGCGGCTGTGGGATTCGGCCCGCACGGACGAGCAGATCCGCGACGCCATGGGCAACCACGTGCCCAACAACGAACCGGGCCTGATCGCCAACTGGCGCTTGGACGAGACGGAAGTCGGTACCTTCGCCGACGCCACCGGCGCCCACGACGCGGCCTACGACGGCGACCCGACGCCGGTTTCCGACTCGCCGACGCTGATCGCCACCCAACTGGCGACCACCGAGGAAACCTCGCTCTCCGGCACCTTCGAGGGCTTCGATCCGGACGACACGGAACTGACCTTCTCGCTTTCCGGCGGCGCCGACGGCAACACGGCCACGGTGACCAACCAGACGCCGAGCGGCTCCGGCACCTCGCAGGTGGATACGGTGACGCTCGCCGGCGACGTGGAGCCGGGCGACACCTATTCGGTCACCGTGGACAGCAACACGGTCACCTACACGGTGGAAGACGGCAAGCTGGCCTTCGACGGCACCGACGACAAGGTGACCACCACGGTCAACGACCTGCCCGACGACTTCACCCTGGAGATGACCTTCAAGACCAGCGCCAACGTGGGTGACACCTTCCGCTCGCTCATGTCCCTGCAGACCGGCGGCAGCAACGAAACCTCCGTGTTCAACCTGCAGATCCAGTCCGGCGGCAACCTCAACTTCTTCATGGGCAGCGGCTCCAGCCTGCCCGTGCTGATCAACGGCGGCGTGCTTGCCGCCGACACCTGGTACCACGTGGCCGTGACCCGCGACGGCACCACCGGCGAGACCAAGATGTTCCTGGACGGCGACACCACGCCGGTGGGCTCACAGACCGCCGCGGTCACTTCGCCGGTCACCGCCAACGTCCTGGAGATCGGCCACTTCAACAACGGCGGCGCCCAGTACTTCGACGGCATTATCGACGACGTCCGCATCTGGTCCGACGTGCGCACGCCCACCGAGATCAACACCACCTACGACCAGCCCATCGACCCGAACGCGGAACACCTGATCCTGGCCCACGATTTCGACGAGGCCAGCGGCACCAACGTGGTCAATCTCAGCAACGACGCCGCCGCCGCCGGCGACAGCACCATCGTCGGCGCGACCAGGGTCCAGGAGACCCAGGCCTCCATCCGCGACGGCCTCGTGGACGCCATCAACGCCGACGGCACCGTGGGCGCCCTGGTCACCGCGGCGGCCGGCGGATCGGACGGTGAGTTGACCCTGACGGCATCGAGCGCCGTCACGGTGACGGCGTCCGCCGACGATGCCAGCGTCGTCGACAACGCGGCGGCGCATGTGGAAGAAACCTTCGAATCGCAGCTCGCCAACCACATCCAGGGCTCGCTCACCTTCGACGGCACGAATGACTATGTCTCCGTTTCTACCCCGGCCGACTACTCCACCGGCACGGGCTCCTTCACCTACGAAGCCTGGATCAAACCCGATACGGGCAATGCGGCCCGCCAGGAAATCATCGACGTTTACGGCGGGGCGACGACAGATTCGGGCTTCAACTTCTATATCGTCGACGGCCAACTGAAGTTCGACCTGACCAACACCGGCGGCACCGCCTTCGGACCGGACCTGCGGGGCGACTGGCATCACGTGGCCGTGGTCCACGACAGCACCATCGCCGGCGGCAACGACAACACCTTCTTCTACGTGGACGGTGTCGAGGTCGGTTCCCTGGAGCGGACCCCGGATATCAGCGCCGCCAGCCATGTCGCCATCGGCGCCTTCGACAACGGCTCCCAGAGCCTGTTCTTCGACGGTGAGATCGCCGACGTCCGGGCGTGGAATACGGCGCGGACGGGCAGCGAAATCAACCAGTACATGTTCTCCGACTTGTCCGAGGGCACCCCGCCGACCGAACTGGTCAGCAACTGGCACCTGGACGACGCGGAGGGCGTCACGGCCAAGGACAGCGTCGGCACCAACCACGGCACGGCGACCAATTACCCGGCGAACGAGACCTGGGAGACGGACATCTCGACCCCGGGCGAGGGCTCGCTGACCTTCGACGGCGTCGACGACGGCGTGCAGATCGCCGCCCACGCCGATTTCGCCATCGGTGGGACCAACTTCTCCGTCGAGGCGTGGATCAAGACCAACCAGACGACCCGTGGGGACATCTTCAGCTTCGGTGATGATGCCGTGGCCGACGACGGCGGGTTCTTCTATGTCGAGGGCGGCACTCTCAAGTTTGGAACGTCCCACAATGTCCCCGGAATCGTAACCGGTGGCACCGTGAACGACGGTGAGTGGCATCACGTCGCCGCTGTCTACAACGGGACCAACGTGCAACTCTACGTCGACGGCGTCGCCTCAGGTACGGCCGTTTCTCATTCCCCGGCCATCGCGACGGGCAACGCGGAAATCGGCCGGACCATTAAGACCGGCCTGAATCAGTTCGACGGCGAGATCGCTGATGTGCGGTTCTGGGACACGGCCCGCGCGGCGGGCGACATCGCCGACAACATGTTCACCGAGTATTCCGGCGCGACCACCAACCTGGTCGCCAACTGGCACCTGAACGACGGCACCGGGTCCGTGGCCGCGGACAGCGTCGGCACGCACACGGGCACGCTGGCCAACTTCCCGGGCAACGATTCCGAGTGGTCCGCCTCCACGCCGCGCTCGCCCGATCACCTGAACGGCGTGCTCGAATTCGACGGCGTTGACGATCACGTGGACCTGGGCACCGGTTCCGGCCTCATTCCGACCGCCGATTTCACCTGGGAGGGCTGGGTCCGTACAGACGGCAAGGTCGGAAATCAGATCCTTTTCCAGCTGGGTAACGAGGACAACGCGGCAACGGCGGAAAGTACCGCTCTTTTCCTCAATTCGGACGGACAAGCCGTATTCCGGGTCTACAACGGCACGGGCCATCCGGTTGGCACTTCGAATATCGCTGACGGTGAATGGCACCACGTGGCGTTTTCCTACACCGACTCCTCAAACAGCGTCTCAATCTACGTCGACGGCGTTGCCGAACAGTTGACGGTCAACAGCGTCGGACAGGGGACCGCGGCCCAACCGTCGCACGCGCCGAACTTCGTGGCCAGCACGGCGGTGATTGGCGCCAGAATCAGTTCGACAACCGGCTCCGAAGGCCTTGTGCTGAATCACGTCGAAGGCGAGATGGCGGATGTCCGGTTCTGGGATACGGCCCGTTCCCAGAGCGACATCACCCAGAACCTGCACACGGACTACCCGGCGTCGACCACCAACCTGGTCGCCAACTGGCAGCTCGACGACGGCACCGGCACGACGGCCACGGACACGCAAGGCACGGTCAACGGCACGCTGACCAACTTCGTCGATCCCACCTGGAACAGCGACCACGCGCCGACCCACGTGGACGGCGCGCTGACCCTCGACGGCGTCGACGATGCGGTGAATCTCGGGACGACGGATTTCCTCGAGGTCACCGGCGGATCGTTCACGGTGGAGGCCTGGTTCAATACGTCCCAACTCGCCGACCAGTTCATCCTGCATACGGGCGGGACCTCCGGCGCCAACCGCATCGCATTGAAAATCGATGCGGACGGCAACCTGGTGTTCAATCACGAAGGGACGTTGGTCGAATCCTCCGCAGTGGTCGCCGACGGCAAATGGCATCACGCGGCCCTTTCCTTCAATGCGGAGACCGACGACGCCACCTTGTACTTGGATGGCGTGAACGTTGGGACGACGAACTACCCGAGCGGCATCGACTTTGATGCCGGCACGGCGCTCGGCGCCATCGGCGCGAACCGCAACGTGGACACCAGTTTCTTCGACGGAAGCCTTGCCGACGTCCGGTTCTGGAACGTGGCGCGGACGGCGGACGACGTCGCCGACAACATGAACACGCTCTATTCCGGCGCCACCACCGGCCTGGTCAGCACCTGGCACCTGGATGACGGGTCCGGCGCCACGGCCACGGACAGCATCGGTTCCAACAACGGCACGCTCGTCGGCATGAGCGGCGGTTCGGAAACCTGGGCCAGCGAGCTCTACCCGCAGACCGGCACCGTGACCATCGGCGGCACGGTGGAGGACGGGGATACCTACACGGTCACGGTCGACGGCAACCAGGTCGTGTTCTCGGTCGACATTCCGGACGATCCTTCGTCGCTGTCCTTCGATGGTGTCGACGACTACGTCACCATGGGCACCGATTCGGCCTTCCACACGGGCACCGGCGACTTCACCGTGGAGACCTGGATCAAGTTCGATACGGGCTCGGCCAATGCGCGCCAGGAAATCATCAGCTGGGGCACGGCCAACACCAACAATGGCGCCTTCCTGTTCATCGACAAGGCCACCGGCAAGGTCGAGTTCGATCTCCACGGCAACGCCGCCGGACCAGTCAGCGATGCGACGGTCACCGACGGCGAGTGGCACCATGTGGCCATCGTCAACACGGCCGGCTCCATGCAGCTCTACATCGACGGCGATGCGTCGGGGACGGCGGTCGCCATGTCGCCCAACATCACCGCCGGCGACTTCCTGCTGGGCACCAATTTCGACGGCCAGACGCGGAACTTCGGCGGCGAGATGGACGACGTCCGCTTCTGGGACGACGCCCGCACGGCGTCCGAGATCGCCGACAACAAGCATGTGGAACTGGTCGGCAATGAATCGGGCCTGCAGGGGTACTGGACCTTCGACGAGGGCACCGGGGCGATCACCGCCGACAAGACCGCGAACGGCAACGACGGCACGCTAACGACGTCGGGCAGCGGCGTGACCGGCTGGTCCACCGACACGCCCCACCTGATCGAGTCCATCGCCGATATCCGCGACGGCCTGGTCGATGCCATCAACACCCATGCCACCGTCGGCGCGAAGGTCACCGCGACGGCGGGCTCCGGCGACGGCGACATCGACATCACCGGCAACATCGGCACCACCTTCACCCTCGATGCCTCCGCCACCGACGTCGGCCCGTTGACCGACAATTCCGGCGACAACACGGCGACGGCCGTCACCACCACGCCCTTGGGCGGCGCCACGGCCCAGGTGGACGTGATGACCATCACCGGCGAGGTGAACGCCGGCGACACCTTCACCATCACCATCGACGGCAATGACGTGGACTACACGGTCGCCGCCGGCGACGCGACCCTCGCCGACGTGCGCGACGGGCTTATCGATGCCATCGACAACGACGGCACCGCGGGCGGCATCGTCGACGCCTCGACCGGCGGCTCGGACGGTGAGATCATCCTGACCGCCGAGGTGGGCGGTACGCCCTTCACCTCCGTGGCGTCGTTGAACAACGTATCGGGGTCCACGGCCAACGGCTCCGTGGTCATCAACCCGGACGGCAGCTTCGAATACACCCCGGACAAGGACTTCTCCGGCACCGATACCTTCGACGTGCAGGTCTCCGACGGCGATCTCAGCAGCACCCAGACCATCACCGTCAACGTCAGCCCGGTGAACGATGCGCCGGTGCCCGAGGGCGCGCTGCTGCGCACCTCGACGCTGCAGTTCGACGGGGTGGACGACAAGGTTGCGGTCGACAATGCGCCCCTTAACATCGGCACCGGCGACTTTACGGTCGAGGCATGGTTCCAGTTCGATGAGGCCGGGCGATGGAATACCATCTTTGACAGCCGCGATAGCGGCTCGACATCCGGGTTCCATCTTGCCGTCAACAACACCAACGTACTTGACTTCGGCATCGTCGGCGAAACAACCACGTTCCACGGGACCACGACGCTGGTCGCGGATCAGTGGTATCACGTTGCCGTCGCCGTCGACCGGGACGGTGACGCGACGGTTTATCTAGATGGGACGCTTGAGGGATCCGACCCCGTTTCCGAAGCCGCGTCGACGGATCTCAACGCGGCGGCCGAAAAGCTCATCATCGGCAACAAGTCCGATGAAGTGGGCGCGACTTCGCTGCAGCCGTTCAGCGGCCAGATCGATGAAGTGCGGATTTGGAATGACCTTCGCACCGCCACCGAGATCGCCGACAACTACCGCTTCCTGATCTCCGACCCGAGCGCCGAGGCCAACCTCCAGGGCTACTGGCGCTTCGACGAGATCGACGACGGAACTGTGGCCAACCGGGCCGACGCGGCCAGCGGCGCGATCGCCCGCCACGTGCAGGAATCGCTCTCCTTCGACGGCACCGACGATCACGTGCTGGTGGGCTCGCCCGGTGACGCGCTCACGGGCACCGGCGCCTTCACATACGAGGCCTGGATCAACACCACGGACGCCACGGTCGCCACCCGCAGCATTATCAGCGTCGGCACCAACGTCGACGACAAGAACGCTCTGTTGCTTCTGAACGCTTCCGGACGCCTCCAGTTCGCGCTTCAGGGGGCGAGCGGCTCCGGCCCCGACTTCTCGTCCGAGGCATCGCTGAACGACGGCAACTGGCACCACGTGGCGGTCGTCAACGACGGCACCGGTTCGAACAACCTGCAGCTATACGTGGACGGCGAGACCTACGGCACGGCGTTCACCTTGAGCCCGAACATCGACACGGGCGCCGTCTCCATCGGCCGGAACATCACCAGCAACGGCGAGTTCTTCAACGGCGAGATGGCCGACGTGCGGGTCTGGGACACGGCGCGGTCCCAATCAGACATCGCCGAGAACCTGACCACCGACTACAACAACACCAACGCGCCGGCCGGCCTGGTGGCCAACTGGAAACTGGACGACGGGTCCGGGGCGACGGCCGCCGACAGCATCGGCACCAGCCTGCCGCAATCCGTATCCGACGACTTCAACGACACCTCCGTCGACACCTCGAAATGGACGATCGTCGATTCCGGTCAAGGCGGCTCCATTACCGAAATCGACAACTCCGGAGAAGGCCACCTCAGGATTCTCAACCGGCACTATCTGGTCTCGGCCGATGAATTCAAACCGGACGCCGCCACCCCGCTGACCGTCACGGCCGAGATCGGCACCAACGGCAGCGGTGATATCCTGCACATCGTCACCCGCTCGGACGGCGTGCCCACCGATGCCAACAACGACGAAGTCCAGAACGGCATCGCCTTCGTCATCAATCACAACTCCGCCAGCCCAGACGACATCGAGATCGTCCGATACGTGGGCGGCACGCCGACGTCCTTGAGCACCACCGTCACCCAGGCCGGAAACCTCACGTTTATCAACAACGCATCCACCGACGCGCTCTATGACGTGACGATCACAGACGACGGCACCAACCTGACCTTGACGATTACCGACGGCACCGACACGACGACCGTCACGGCCACCGACTCGACGGACTTCGGGGACAACCACGTCGCCTTCTACAACAGGTTCGGCGGCTTCGATTACAGGCTCGACGATGTCAGCATCACGCTCGCCGGCGACATCGCCGACGGCGCGCTCACCAACTTCGACGCCGGTGCCGAAACCTGGGTCGATGCCTCGGCGCAACTGGGCGACGGCCCGCCCAGCAATCCGGCGGCGCCGGTGCTCGGCTTCGACGGCGTCGACGACAATGTGAATCTCGGCACCAGCGGCTCCATCTCCACGGGTGCCGGCGACTTCACCTGGGAGGCCTGGGTCCGGACGGATTCGGCCTCGACGACCGCCGAATTCATCACCTTCATCGGCGGATCGGCGAGCAATACTGGCGCCGCCATCTACCTCGAGCAGGGCCGCCTGGTGTTCAACGACACCGGCGCCACCCAGGGCGTGTTCCGAACCAACGCCACCGTTAACGACGGCGAATGGCACCATGTGGCGGTGAGCGCCGACGGCACGGCCGACCAACTGCAGTTGCTGATCGACGGCGTCGTCCAGGCCGGCGACGTCTGGGACAACGTCAACTTCCTGATCACAGACACGCCACAAACGAACGACACGACGACCTTCTCCTACAACCCGAACATCAACGGCACCGAGGCCTGGATCGGTGCGACCACCGGTGGCGCGACCTTCAACTTCGATGGCGAGATCGCCGACGTCCGGTACTGGAACTCGGCCCGCACGGAAGCCGAGATCGCCGCCGCCAAGGACGGCCGGCTCACCGGCACGGAGACGGGCCTCACCGGCTACTTTAAGCTGGGCGGCGACGCCGACGACAGCCAGACCAACCAGACGGTCAACGACGGCACCATCAGCGGCGCCACCTTCGCCGACGCGACGCCGGTGCAGTTGGGTCCGAACGTGCAGCGCGGCCTCAGCTTCGACGGCACCGACGACGCGATTTCCGTTTCCGACTCCAACCTCCTCGACCCGGAAAGCTGGACCATCGAGACCTGGATGCGCTCCGACGCGGCGGACAACACGGCCGGACTGCAGCGGCTAATCACGCTCAACGACGGCGGTGCGAACGACGCCTATACCCTGGGCTTCAGCGGCGGCTCCCTGCTCGTCAGCTACGCCAACCAGTCGAGCTCCGCCGATCAGGTGTTTGCGTCGGCGGACGTGCGCGACGGCGGATGGCATCACGTGGCCGCCACCTTCGACGACGCCACCAACACCCTGACCCTCTATGTGGACGGCGTGTCACAGGGCTCCATCACCGGCGGCGAACCCGTCGACGGAACGGGCACCTTCGAGATCGGCCGTTTCGATGCCACCAGCGGCCAGTACTTCACCGGCGACATGGCGGATGTGCGGGTCTGGGATCACGCCCGCACGGCGGACCAGATCTCTGATTTCAGCCGCGAATACGTGCCCGCCGATTCGGAGGGCCTGCTGTCCAACTACCGCCTCGACGACGCGGCCTCCGGTCCCGCCACCTACGTCCAGGACGCCACCGGCAACAGCTTCGGCACGGTCAACGGCGCGCCCAACCATATCTCCAGCGCGCCCGAGATCCTCACCGGCACCATCTCGACGCTCGAGGACACCACCATCACCGGGCGCATCGTCGCCGACGACGTGGAGGGCGACGCGCTCACCTTCTTCGTCGATGCGGGCGGCGGGCCGGCCAAGGGTGAGTTGATCCTGCAGGCGGACGGCACCTACAGCTACACCCCGGACAAGGACGTCAACGGCTCCGATTCGTTCACCGTCACCGTCTACGACAACAACAACGGCATCGCCACCAAGACCATCAACGTCTCCATCGCGCCCGTCGAGGACGCGCCGGAGGTGTTCGGCGTCGACGGCGGCGGCGGGCAGCTCCGGTTCGACGGGGAAAACGACGTGGTCCGCGCCCAGGATCTCTCGAGCTCGCTGAATTTCAACGACTCGGGCTCCTTCACCATCGAGGCCTGGATCAACCTGGCGGACGTTTCCGAGGGCACCAACCACGCCATCGTCGACAAGTCCGCCGGCGGGGACGACAGCAACTTCCGGTTCTACGTGCTGGACGGCCAGCTTGGCATGTTCGCCCGCTCCGCGGCCAACGGCGACAGCGTGGCGCTCACCCCCACGGCGCATGTCACCGCCGACACCTGGCACCACGTGGCCGCCGAATACAACTCGGCCGGCACCACCATGACCTTCTACGTGGACGGGGTCGAGGTCCACGAGACCACCTGGGACATCGGCGATACCAACGCCGGCGACCTGCTGATCGGCGGCGACACCATCGGCAACTTCCTGGAAGGCCAGATGGACGAGGTCCGCATCTGGTCGCCGGCCCGGGGCGGCGACACTATCGCCGAGAACTTCGAGACGTCCTTCGATTCGGTGCAGGCGCAGGCTGACTCGAGCCTTGTCGGCTACTGGAACTTCGACGACATCCCGGACAGCGGCTCCAAAGTCACGATCAGCGGCGGCAGCAATTTCCAGACCACTACCTACGTGGACGGCCCGCCCACGGACATTACAAAGAAAACGCTCAATTTCGACGGCACGGACGACGTGGTCAACGTCACCGGGCTCACCGGCAATGAAACCGGCCAGTACACCATAGAGGCCTGGATCCGACCCGATTCCCTGACCGGCACGCAAGATATCGTCAATTACGGCGGCGTCGAGATGACGCTCAGGAACGGCGGCGGCATTAACTTCTTTGATCCGGGCCACGGGTCGACGATCTCCTCCGCGCTTCCCATGGAAGCCGGCGAATGGATCCACATGGCGGTCAGCTATGACGGATCGAACGCCACGTTCTACGTCAATGGCGCCAACGCCGGCGGCCTTAGCGGGTTCACCACCGGCCTCACCGGAACCACCATGGATATCGGCGCCGGGTTCGGCGGCGATGTGGCCGAGGTGCGCATCTGGGATACGGCCCGCACGCAGTCGGAAATCGACAGCTTCAAGGGAATCGAACTCCCCGGCACCTTCCCCAACCTGATCAGCTACTTCAAGCTGGACGAGGGCGAAGGCACGACGGTCGCGGACACCGTCTCCGCCTCATCCGCCACCGGCAGCATCGACGGCGCCCAATTCGAGGCCCCGGGCCCGACGCCGCCGCCGGCGGCCACGGGGCGGGTCCTGGAGTTCGACGGCGCCGACGACACGGTCTTCGTCGCCCACGATGACGCCCTGGAGCTCGACGACCACTTCACCATCGAGTTCTGGATCCAGGCCGACACGCCAGGATCCGCGGCCCAGGACTACGTTCTGCAGAAGAACGCGTCCGGCACCGTCGAGAGCTACGCCGTCCTCTACGACTACCGCGACGTGGAAACCACGCCGGGCACGGTGGAACTGTACGCCGAGATGTTCAGCGGCGATGACCCGCGCACCGGCAGTTCCATCTTCGTCGGCGACGGCGAGTTGCACCACATCGCCTACACCTACGACGGCACCACGCTCAGGGGCTACAAGGACGGCGTCGAGGTTCTGGCGGTGGCCAAGGACATCAACTTCACCGCCAGCGGCGGGCCCTTCAGCATCGGCAGCGCCGGCAACGGCTCCGCCTTCTTCGAGGGCGGCCTGGCCGACATGCGCATCTGGACCGTTGCCCGCACGGCGGACGAGATCGCAGGCCACCTGGACAACTTCATCGACCCGGCCACCGACGGCCTGGCCGCCAACTGGCGCCTGGACGAGGCCGCGGACGGCGTGGCGACGGCCATCAGGGACGCCACCATCAACGGCAACGACGGCACCGTCAGCGGCGATCCCACCTACGTCTCCACGACGCCGCCCCTCGCCTCGGCCAAGGCGACCACGGACGAGGACGTGGCCCTGCACGGTCGTGTCCTGGCCGAGGACGTGGACGGCGATACGCTTTCTTTCGCCATCGCCGCCGACGGCCACCCGTCGGACGGTTCGGTGGTCATCGACGCGGCCACCGGCGAATACATCTACCGGCCCGACGGCAACTACAACACCGACGACCATTCCACCGACAGCTTCACCGTCGAGGTCACGGCGGGCGGCGTCACCGTCAGCCAGACCGTCACCGTCACCATCGATACCACCAACGACGCACCGAACCCCTACGCCACGACCACCGGCAAGGCCATGCAGTTCGACGGCGTCGACGACTACATCGAGATCAACGACCTGCTGGAACTCCGCCCCGGCACCGACGGCTACACGGTGGAAGCCTGGATCGATTTCCGCGATACCACGACGCAGCAGGTCATCGTCGGCAAGGGTAACCTGAACGCCGCCACCGAGGGCTGGTCGCTGTACATTCAGTCCGGCACTCTGCAGGCACGGGTCGGCGATGGGACGGTGAGCGCCGCCACCAACTTCAACATCTCCGGCCTCTCCGGCCTGCACCACGTGGCCTTCGTCATCGACCCACAATCCAGCAAGGTGATGGGTTACCTGGACGGCACAAACGAGGGCTGGACCGACGATGGGACGTTGGGCAACGACACCACCGGGCTCAACATAACCAACACGGACGTCATCAAGATCGGCGAGCACGTCGACGGCAGCGCCAACTTCAACGGCCTGATCGACGACTTCCGCATCTACACGGACGCCCGGACGGCCGACGAGATCCGCGCCGACATGGGCGGTGCCGTGCCGGCCGATCCCGACGCCGAGGACCTGCAGGTCCACTACACCTTCAGTAGCTTCGAGTTCGGCACCGACGAGGTTACCAACGAAGGCGCGCTCACTTCCTTCGCCCACGGCCAGCTCGGCGCCCTCGGCAACGACGACGCGGCGCAGCCGACCCGGTGGGGGACGCCGGGCCACGCCATCGACCTGGACGGCACCGGCGACTACGTGGACATCGCCTTCGACGGCCCGCTGACCGCCTTCGACGACCTGTCCTTGGAGACCTGGGTCCAGTTCGACAGCCTGCCGGGCGCCGGCAACAAGGTGTCGCTCATGTCGACGGACGCCGTCGGCGCCAACCAGGTCCACTGGATCATCGACGGCGACAGTTCCGACGCCGTGGTGCTGAACATCGGCGGCACGGACTTCACCTTCGCCGCCGAAAGCCTCACCGGGCGCGAGGGCGAATGGCTGCACCTGGCGGTCAGCGCCGATGCCGGCAACCCGGGCAGCGATACCCTGACCCTTTACGTCAACGGCGTCCTCGCCGATACGCTCAGCGCCCAGACCGTGCCGGCCATCAACATCGTCGATGATTTCGCCATCGGCGCCTGGGACAACGCCGGCACACCGGAGCGCTTCGTCGACGGCCGCATGTCCGAGTTCCGGATCCACGATTCGGTCTTTAGCACCTTCGACTTCGACAACGGCATGGCCGCCAACTTCAGCGGCAACCTGCCCGACATGGTGGGCCTGTGGCGTCTCGACAAGACGACGCTGGATCGGGTCGAGGACCACGTGGGCGGCCGCGACGGCAAGCTGGCCGGCGATCCGACCTTCGTCGAGACCAACCCGTTCTTCATCACCGAGGACACGGTGCTGCACGGCTCGGTGGCCTCCCGCGACACGGACACCTTCGACGTCTCGCCGCCCAGCTTCTCCGTCGAGACCCAGGGCGCCAACGGCACCGTCGCCGTGGATGCGGAATCCGGTGCCTGGACCTACACGCCCGATGAGAACTACGTCGGCGCCGACAGCTTCACCTTCCGGGTCACCGACGAACACGGCGCCTCCGACACGCATACGGTGGACGTCACCGTCACCGCGCTCAACGACGCGCCGGAGGTCCTGGGCGCCACCGGCGGCGGCACCCGGGTGCAGTTCGACGGCGTCGACGACCACGTTGCCGTCCTCAACCCGGCGCCGGTGCTGCCGGGCACCGGTCCCTTCACCATCGAGGCCTGGGTCAAGATACCGAGCGGCGGCAGCGAATTGCCGCTGGTCTCCATCGGCCAGAATTCGGAGAGCAATGGGCTCGAGATCGGCATCAACGGTGACGGCGACCTGACGGCCTTCACCGCCGATGGCTCCATTACGGCGATTTCCGCCAGTGGCGTGGCCGACGGCCTCTGGCACCACGTGGCCGTCAGCTACGACGGCGGCGAAACCCAACTCTACATCGACGGCGCCGCCAGCGGTGCGCCGCAGTCCATGGCCCTCGATCTTTCCGCCGGCCAGATCGTCTTCGGCGAGAACTTCAGCGGCACCGCCCACCTCAAGGGCGAAGCCGACGACGTGCGTATCTGGCACGAGGCGCGCAGCGAGAAGCAAATTGCGGAGAATTATCAACTCCATCAAATCGGCGGCGACACGTCGAACCTGATCGCGCGGTACAGCCTGGACAACATCGACGAGACGGACGACGACCCGACCCTCATCGACATCACCGGCAACGGCCACGAGATGACCGCCGGCGGGCCGCCGCCGGACCGCTTCCGCGACTATCTGGAGCTCGACGGGGTCGACGACTACGTGGACCTGCCGGACCTGGATACGGGTTCGACGCTCGATACCTTCACGCTCGAGACCTGGGTCAACTTCAACGCCTTGCCGACCACCACGGGCGCGGCGGGCCGCCAGCAACTGTTCGCCACGGACGGCGATTCGGGCATCCGCTGGTACCTGGAGAAGAATTCCTCCACCGACGAGATCGAGATGTTCATCACGTCGGGCTCGGGGGCGCACCGGTTCACCAACTACGACTTCGCCGGCTCTGAAGGCTCCTGGCAGCACATCGCCGTCACCGTCGATACGGTAGGCGACGCCATCGAGCTGTTCGTCGACGGCGTCTCGGTGGATTCGGCGGCGCCGACCATCTCCGGCGTCAACCTGGGCCCGGCGGCCATCGGCGGCCACGGCGATACGCCGGACGAGTTCCAGGACGCCAGCTTCTCCGACTTCCGCATCTGGGAGACGGTGCGGACGGTGGGCGAGATCGCCGCCAACAAGGACGAGCGCCTGGACGACGACGGCGGTGCCCACAACATCCCGGATCTGCTCGCCCTCTATCCCCTGGACGGGCATCTCGATGACACCACCGGCAATAACGGCGACGCGGCGCTGGTCGGCGGCGCCACCTTCACCGACGTCGCACCCCTGCCGCTGGGTCCGAACACGATTCGCGGCGTCGAATTCGACGGCATCGGCGACCACATCGTGCTCGGCTCTACCACGGCGCTGCTCACGGGCACTGGCGACTTCACCTACGAGGCCTGGATCAACACCTCGGCGACGACCACGCAAACCATCCTTTCCGTGGGCGATTCCACGGCCAACGACGGCGCCACCCTCAACGTGGACACCAACGGCAAGCTCAACATCTCCATCCACGGGGTTTCCGGCGACGCCGGCCTGGCCACGGTCAACGACGGCCAGTGGCACCACGTGGCCGTGGTCAAGTCGGGCGATACGTACCAGCTCTACGTGGACGGCGATCCGGACGGGGCGCCGGCAACCATCGGCAACCTGGATATCACCGGCGCCGGCGCGCTGATCGGCGAGAGCGTCTTCGGTTCCGCCGCCTTCGAGGGGATCATCGCCGACGTGCGGGCCTGGGATATCGCCCGGTCCGAGCACGACATCGACGAGGACCTGGACAACTTCGTACCGGCGGACGCGGACAATCTGCTGATCAACTTCCGCCTCGACGACGAGCAGGGCGGCGACATCGTCACGGCGGCCAACGTCACCGATGCCACGGGCACCATCACCAGCGGCATTTCCAAGGCCGGCGATCCCGTCTTCGCCTCGAGTGCGCCGCCCATCTACGCCGGCAACGCCAAGTTCATCGCCGACGACTTCAACGATGGCACCATCGGCTCCGTCTGGCGGGTGGTCGGCGATACCTCCGAGATCACCGAATCGGGCGGCTCGCTGAATTTCGCCACCTCGACGGAATCCTCGGCGCTGGCCACGGCTGAAGAGTTCACGCCGACCACCGATACGCCGGTCACCATCTCCGGCCGGGTGACGCTGGCCGACAACGACGACATTTTGATCTATACCCGGGGCGAGGGCACCAAGAGCGGCAACCAGGACGGCATGCGCTTCCGGATCTCCGAGGCCTCCGGCGACGGCGGCTCAGAAAGCGGCCTGCTGGACATCACCCGCTTCGATCCGGACGGCAGCACGGTGACCGTTACCAGCCAGTCCTTCGTGGTGGCGCCCAACGCGACCTTCGACTTCACCATCTCCGACGACGGCACCAACGTCTCCTTCACCGTCACGGAAGTGGACAACCCGTCCAACACGGCGACCATCAACGGCGCCGATTCCACCGCCTTCGCCTCCAACTACGTGACCGTCGCCGGCAGCACGTCCTACAGCCTCGATAACCTGAGCGTCCAACAGGCGCCGGTGAACGCCGTCGAGGCCATGGAGGACACGGTGCTGCGCGGCAACGTCAAGGCCGTCGACGCCGAAGGCGACATGGTCAACTACATCGTGACGACCCCCGACGAGCCCAGCCACGGCACGGTGAGCATCAATTCCGAGACCGGCGAATACGAATACGTCCCCAACGAGGACTTCTTCGGTACCGACAGCTTCACGGTCACCGTCACCGACATGGAGTTCGGCGGCGTCACCACCCAGACCATCGCCATCAACGTCAAGTCCCGGAACGACGACCCGGACATCCTCGGCGCCAACTTCGCCCGCTCGTCGCTGCAGTTCGACGGGGTGGACGACGTGGTCAGGACGGACCTCACGGATCTGTCGGGCAGCTTCACCGTCGAGGGTTGGGTCAACCTGAGCCAGGTGGGCGCGGTTACTTCCATCGCGTCCAAGCACACCAATGACGGCGACAATGACAACTTCGTGGAATTCGGCCTGGTGGTCAACGCGTCCGGCCAGGTGGTGTTCATCTCCGGCGAGGGCAATGGTTCCGCCGCCGCCACCAGCGCCAATACGCTCACAGCCGGCCAGTGGCACCACGTTGCCGCCACCTACAACGCCGGCGACGGCACCATGGCCCTCTATATCGACGGCGTCGCGGACAACACATCGGTGCTGTCCGGCACCCGGGTCACCGGCTCCGAACCCATCGAGATCGGCCGCTTCAACGATACGGGCACGCCCAACTTCTTCACCGGCCAGATCGACGAGTTCCGGGTCTGGGATACGGTGCGCTCCCTGCCGCAGATCGAGGATACCTACGCGCTGCGCATCGAGGACCCGACCAAGGAAACCGACCTGCAAGGCTACTATCGCTTCGACGACTTCGACGAACACGACGGCACGACGCCCAACCTGGCCCATGCCAAGACGCCGGAGATCGCCGAGCACGTTTCCGGTTCGCTCGCCTTCGACGGGGTCGATGACAGGATCGTCGTCGCCGATGGCGCTGATCTGGATATCGGCGCCGGTGACATGACTGTGGAAACCTGGTTCTTCTACGATGGGACCGGTGCGACCCACTACTTTGTCAACAAGGGCAACGACACTTCGGGCAGCGTCGCTGGCTATTCCATCTTCCAGACGACGGCTAACAGCGGACAGGATTTCAACCTCGTCGTTCGTGTCGGAACCGGCAGCGAGGCGGCCCAGCAAATCATCCAGATCAACGATATCGACATCGGCTGGCACCATGTGGCCATGGTCGTCGACCAGAGCGGCAGCCAGGGGACCGTCAAGGGTTACCTGGACGGCTCAAATGCCGGTTGGTCTGATGCCGGAACCAGCGATGTTTTCACCAAGGGCACCATCGATACATCGGCTGACCTGATCATCGGCGACAACCTGTCACTCGCTAATCAAGACTACAACAACAAGCTGGCCGATGTGCGGATTTGGAATACCGCCCGCACCGGTGAGGAGATCACCAACAACCTGACCACCGACTACGACGCATTCAACGCGCCGAGCGAACCGGTTTCCAACTGGCGTCTCGACGACGGCCGCGATATCGCCGCCCACGATCCCATCGGCGGCCACGACGGCCTGCTCACCAACTTCACCGCCGGCGCCGAGACCTGGGTCAGCAGCGCGGCGCAACTGGGCGAGCCCGTGGAGACTCTGGTCAACACGTCGACGCTCCGCGAGCAGGAGAAGATCGACATCACCACGCTCACCAACGGCAAGTACGTGGTGGTCTGGCAGTCCGAGCACGTGGCCGACGGCGAATGGGACGTCATGGGCCGGGTCTACAACGCCGACGGCAGCCCGGCGACGGACGAGTTCCAGGTCAATACGGCGGCGACGCACCAATCGGCCACCTCGTCCTTCCAGCCCGCGCCCTACGTGGCGGCTTTGGACAACGGCAAGTTCGTTGTCGCCTGGACGGATGGTGACGGCGACGACGGCGACAACGGCGGCTCCTTCGCCCGCATTTTCAACGACGACGGTTCCGCCGTCGGCGGCGCCAACGAGTTCCAGGTCAACCATGCGACGGGGCAGAGCCAGTTGGTCTCCGATGTGGCCGGCTTCGCCAACGGCGACTTCATCGTCGTCTACTCCTCGACCACGGCCAACAACACCGTGGCGCGGCGCTTCGACAACACGGGCACCCCGCTGGACGCCGACGGCACCACCGAGGATTCGGCCGGGTCGGGCGAATACACGGTCAACACCTTCACCACCGGCGACCAGAGCGGCGGCAAGATCCTGACCCTCACGGACAACAGCTATGCCATCGCCTGGCGCTCCCAGAACCAGAGCCCGGACAGCGACGCCGGCGGCATCTTCATGCAGATGTACACGTCGGCGGGTGTGGCCACCGGTGGCGAGATCCCGGTCAACACGGTGACCACCGGTCAGCAGGAAGACATCAACCTGATCGAGCTCACCGGCGGCAACTTCATGGTCATCTGGGGCGGCGTCACGGCCGATGCCACGGGCGGCGTCGCCGGCCAGGTCTATACCTCGGCGGGCGCGGCCGTGGGCGGCCAGTTCGAGATCAACACCACGACGCTGGGCTTCCAGGCGCAGATCTCCGCCGTGGCCAACGCCGACGGCGGCGCCACGGTCTTCTGGCAGTCGCAGCCGGAGGCTTCCGAGATCGCCCAGGACGGCGATTCCGGCGGCATCTTCGGCCAGCGCATCGACGCCAGCGGCAACAAGATCGGCGGCGAGTTCCAGGTCAACGAAACCACGTCCGGCGGCCAGTGGACGCCGGAGGCCACGGCGCTGGCCGACGACCATATCGCCGTCACCTACCTGGACCTGCCGCAGGGCGGCGACCGGGACATCCTCCAGCAGATCATCGACATCAACGGCGAGCCGGTGATCAGCGACGCGGCGCCGATCCCCTTGAGCGAACTCACGGCCACGGCCATCGACTTCGACGGTTCGGCGACCAGCGAGGCGCTGGCCGGGCGCGGCACGGACGAAAGCCTGGCCATCACCGGCGATCTCACCATCGAGGCTTGGATCAACGCCGATGCCCTCGGCACGACCCAGCATATCGTCGCCTTCTCGAACCCGGATTCGGGCACCGAGATCGAGGACAACAACGCGCTCTACATCCTCGAGATCACGGCCACCGGCCAGCTGCGCTACGTCCATGAATCGGGTTCGGTGGACGGCGCCAACAATACGGTCATCACAACCACCGACAACGTCATCACGGTCGGCCAATGGACCCACGTGGCGGCGACCCGGGATGTCTCCACGGGCACCTTCAAGATCTACGTCAACGGCCAAGAGGCCGCCACCACGGATACCAGCCAGGGCTCCAGCGCCGACGCACCCACCGGCGGCATCAACGGCCAGCTCCATATCGGCGCCTTCGACTTGGCGACGGGCTTCGACGGCAAGATGGCCGACCTGCGCATCTGGGACGTGGAACGGACCGGCGACGAGATCCTGGAGGAGATGCTGGAGCCGGTGCCCGCCGACAGCCCGAACCTGGCCGCCAACTACCGGGGCGACAATGTCGAGGGCACCACCCTCTACGACGAGTCCAACAACTCCAACGACGCCACCATGGACACGGGCGTCACCGCCAGCGTCGAGGCGCCGGGCATCCTTTCGGCGAACCTGATCACCGACGAGGACACGGTGCTGCGCGGCAAGATCGTCGCCCACGACGTGGACCCGGATACGCTCACCTTCACCGTCGCCTCGGGCGGCGCGCCGGCCAACGGCACCTTGAACCTGCTTTCCGACGGCACCTACGAGTACACGCCGAACGTGGACTTCACCGGCACCGACAGTTTCTCCGTCACCGTCAACGACGGCCAGGGCGGCTACGACACCCGGACCTTCTCGGTCACCGTGGACGAGGACGAGCTGTCCAACACCTCGCCGGACGTGTTCGGTGTCTCCGCCTCCGGCGCGCGGCTGCAGTTCGACGGGGTGGATGACATCGTCAAGACCGACGGTGCGGTTGCTTTCGGCTCGCATACCTTCGAGGCCTGGATCGAAACGACCAGCGCCAATGCCGTCGGCGGCATGGGAATCATCGCCAACGAAGATCCCGCCAATGCCGGCAGCGTCCAGTTCTATATCGCCAACAACGTGCTTACCGTTGCCATCTTCGACGGCACCAACGAACACAAGTTGGAGGGCACGACGACATTGAGCGACGGTGCCTGGCACCACATCGCCCATACCTACGATGCCGCCACCGGCGAGTTCGTCCTCTACGTGGACGGCGAGGTCGAACCGCATACGGTCCTGCAGTCCGGCGACGTGACCGGGCTTTCGTTGTCGACGGACATGATCTTCGGCGCAACGCGGGACGAAAACGCCAAGTTCGAAGGGCAACTCGACGAAGTCCGCATCTGGAACTCGGCCCGTACCGCCGACGAGATCCACGACAACTACCAACTGCGCATCGAAGCCCTGGGTACCGAGACCGACCTGCAGGGCTACTGGCGCTTCGATCAGATCGACCACGAGACCGGCAAGGCCACGGACCTGAGCCAGAATTCGAACGACGCCAAGGTCGTTAACACGATTGCCGAGTTCGACGGTACCGACGACTACATCAACATCCCCGACAGCGCCGATTTCCAAGGTTTCAGTGCCATGACCCTGCAGGCCTGGGTCAAGTTCGATACCCTGGGCGGCAACGTCATCGTCGCCAAGTCCGGCCCCAACAATATCGACAACGCCTGGGTCCTGGACAACAACACCAGCGACAGTTTGCGGCTGAATTTCGTCGAGACCGGTGATTCGCTGGTCGCAACCGGCGTGTTCACGGCCGATACTTGGGTCCACGTCGCCGGCACCTACGACGGCACAGACATGAAGCTCTATGCCGACGGCGTCGAGGTGGCGAGTCAAAACGTCGGCGCGAATGTCATTCCCGACGCAGTGGGCGAAGAGGTCAACATCGGTCGCTGGCTGCCGACCGTGGACATCGATAATGGCCGGGTGCCCGACGGCCAGATGGATGATGTGGCCATCTTTGGCCGGGCGCTCGACGCCGCCGAGATTCAACAGTCCATGGTCGACGGAATTCCGGCCGACACCACGGAACTCAGGGCCTTCTACAACTTCGAGGATGTCGACGAAAACGGCGGCACAATCTCGGATGAGTCGGGCAACAGCAATACGGCCTTCCTCGGCACCGACAACGCCACCGACGACGAACACGATCCGACGGTCGTCACTGGCGGCCAGGCCATCGGCACGGGCACCCACCAGCAGTTGGAGTTCGACGGCGCCGACGAACACGTGACCATCCCCGACAACGCGAGCCTGCAGTTTTCCACCGACTTCACCCTGGCAGCCTGGATCGAGGTCGACAGCTTCGAAGGCGCGCAAGGCATCGTCTCCAAGTGGGGCAGCGCGGCGGCGGATGACGCCTACACCTTCGAGGTCCAGGGAGACGGTTCGCTCCGCATCAAGATCCATGACGGCACGTCGACCTCGCCCGAGGCCGTGACGTCAGCGTCGGCGATATCGCTCGACACGCCGACGCACGTCGCCGCGACCTACGACGGCGCGAACCTGAAGATCTTTATCAACGGCGTCGAATCCGCGATCCAGTCGACGACCATTACCGTCAACGCCGCGAGCGGCGAGAATGTCTTCATCGGCCTCGAGAACCCGGATGCCATGGACCGCGACTTCGATGGCTCCATCGACGAAGTGGCGCTTTACAGCCGGGCACTGAATGCAACGGAAATCACCGCCCTGAAGGACAATGGGGCGACCCTCTCGGATACGGACCTCCAGGGCTACTACAACTTCAATTCTGATAGCCTGAATACGGACACGGGCGCCATCACCGACCTGTCCGGGACGAACAATACGGCCTACCTGGGCGATGTCGCCGATCCGGGGAACGATCCCCATGCGCCGGTGATCATCGATTCGACGCCCACCATCCTCGGCCCCAACACGGCCCGGGCCGTGGAGTTCGACGGCACTGACGATTACATCGAGATCGCCGACGCCGCGGGGCTCGAACCCTCGACCATCACCATCGAGGCCTGGATCAAGGCCGACACCTCGGCGCCGGCCCACGGCAGCTTCCAGCGCATCGTCACCAAGGTCGCTGGCGCCGGCGACAGCTACAGCCTGATGCTCGACTCCGACGGTAAATTGCAGGCCGTCAGCAAGGCCGACGTGGTGCCAGGCATCGGCACCGGCGCCGACCTCCGCGACGGCCAGTGGCACCACGTGGCCATGACCATGGACAACCAGGTCGGCGGCGAGATGATCCTCTACCTGGATGGCCAGCGGGTGGGCAGCGACACCTTGAGCGAGGCCAGCCTGTTCGACGCCAACCCGGTGATCATCGGTGACCGCGACGGCGCCGGCGGCTCGGTCCAGAACTTCGGCGGCGCCATCGCCGACGTGCGCATTTGGGACACCATCCGCAACGGCGACGAGATCGCCGACCACATGCACAACTTCGTCGCCAACGACGAGATCGGCCTGGTCGCCAACTACCGCCTGGACGGCGACGGCTCGGGTCCGGTGCCGACCACCGCCCTGCTGGTCGAAGACGCCACGGGCGACCACAACGCCACCGCCTTCGGCGATCCGCAGTACGTCACCAACGCGCCGGGCATCTTCGCGCCCGGCCAGGTGGTGGAGACCAACGACGTGCTCAGGGGCGACATAGGCGCCGTGGACCTGGACGGCGACCTGCTCAGCTACACCCTGGCCACGGACGGCCAGCCGGACAACGGCGTGGTCACCATCCAATCCGACGGGTCCTATGAGTACACGCCGAACCAGAACTTCGTCGGCACGGACACCTTCACCGTGGTCATCGACGACGGCACCGCCATCACCACCCAGACCATCACCATCGAGGTGGAAGGCCTGCCCATCAACCTGCACGCCCAGAGCTCGAGCACCAACTGGTCGACGGTGGCCGAATGGAGCCTCGGCGTGCTGCCCGACGACACTCACACGGCGCACCTGACCGGCGCCGGCACGGTCAGCTTCGACGTGGCGTCCGCCACCGTCGGGGCCATGGACCTGGATGCGGACCTGACCAACGACACAGGCCAGCTCACCGTCAACACCAACTTCGACCTGGCCGCCGGCGAGACCCTGACCATCACCGAGGGCGGCGATGTCGACCTGAAGGGCGCGGCCTTCTTCAACGGCAACCTGAACCTGGCCAGCCCCACGGGCGGGCTGACGGTGGACGGCACGACGACGCTCACCGCCACCTCCAACAGCACCATCAACAACGGCGACGTGGACGGCACCGGCCAGTTGGTCAACGCCGGCACCCTGACCGTCAACAATCTGGTCAACAACATCTCCGCGGGCTTCTCCAACGACACCGGCGCCACTCTGAAGGTCCAGGCCACCACCACCCCGGCGGCTTCCGCCAACCTGATCGTCGCCGCGGGCTTCACCAACGACGGCACCATCGAGCTGGACAACGTCTCCACCAACGCCCGCAACGCCACCATCAACGTCACCTCGGGCACGCTGACCAACGCCGGCACCATCCGCACCGATTACACGGGCGGCGGGGCCAATGGCGGGGCGCGGACCATCCTGGCCGACGACATCGTCAACACGTCGAGCGGCAGCTTCGACGTGGACTACGATCTGAACCTGGCGCCCGCCAACGCCTTCGACGCCAGCCAGGGCAGCATTGACGTGGCCAGCGCCCAGACCCTGACCATCGCCGGCACCACCATCGTCGGCACCGGCACGACGCTCACCGGCACCGGCACCATCGACGTCTCGGAAGGCAACGCGCTGAAGCTGTCGGGCGACTTCAACCTGGCCGTCGGCGCGCCGGAGCTGATTTTCGGCGGCATCGGCGATTCGTCGCTCATCGACAGCGACACGGCCAGCGTCAACCGCATCTTCACCATCGCCACGAGCAAGTCGATGCTGGTCACCAATGACGACTTCGGCGCGGACGTCACCCTCCACCTGGACGGCACTTTGCAGGCCATCGGCGCCGGCAACGAGATTCTCGGCGGTTTCGCCATCTCCAACGCCGGCACCCTGAAGGTGGCGACCACGGACAGCTTCTCCGACCATTCGACCATGACGGTGGCCACGGGCTTCGCCAACGAGGGCGTCATCCTGCTGGACAGCGATCACACGGGCTCGGCCAAAAACGCCACCCTGACCCTCAACGCCGGGGTCATCGACAACTCGGGCGGCATCATCCGCAGCGCCGATACCAACAACCTGGACGGCTCGCGCTTCATCAATGCGGACGTGGTCAACACGGGCGGCACCGTCGATATCCTGCAGACCACGGAATACCGGGGCGATCTGGATACCGCCGGCGGCACCGTCACGGTGGCCACGGGCGAGACCCTCGAGATCATTGAGGGCGGCACGCCGCGCACCGTTACCTTCGACGCGGCGACGGCGCTCACCGGCGCCGGCACCATGACCTTCATCGGCGACAACACCCTGGTGCTCACCGACAACTTCACCTACGACACGGCCGATACGCTGGTGCTCGACTTCGGCAACGCCGGCGACAACCTGACCATCCAGAGCGACTCGGCGTCCTTCCGGACCTTCACCGTGGGCACCGGCAAGACCCTGCAGATGACCAGCGACGACTTCGCCGGCACGGTGGACGTGGTCATCGACGGGACGCTGGCCTTCGCCGGCGTCGGCAACGACGCGGCCCGGCCGATCACCGTCAACAACGGCGGCACCTTGAAGGTGGCGGGCATCGACGCGCTCACGGACAGCGCCCAACTGACCAACACGGGCTCCATCGTCAACAACGGCCTGGTGCTGCTGGACAACGAAAACTCCAGCGGCGCCAAGAATGCCACCCTGATCGCCAATGGCGGCATCACAAACACCGGTACCGGCATCCTACGTATCGCCGACGCCCATGATCACGGTGACGGCAATCGGACCATCGACGCCCACATCACCAACACGGGCACCATCGACGTGCTCTACGATGCCGTTGTCGAAAACGCCAGCCACACCCTGAACACCATCGGCGGCGACATCAACGTGGGCACCGGGGCGACGCTCCAGATTCAGGGCGGCACGGGCAGTGAGGTCGTGTTCGGCATGGGCACGGACCTGACCGGCGGCGGCACCATCAACTTCACCGGCACCAACACCCTGAAGCTGGACAACAACTTCACCCTCCAGGATACGGCGCCGACCCTGAGCTTCGGCGGCTCTGGTGATGTGACCACGGTGACCAGCACGTCGGGCGGCTTCAAGCAGGACTTCTTCGTCGGCACCGACGCCACCCTGGTACTGACCAGCACCGACTTCAACGTGGACATCGACGTGATCGTCGACGGCACGCTCCGGGCGCTCGGCTCCAGCAACGACATGGCCGCCGACCTGACCGTCAACAACGGCGGCACCCTGATCGTCGCTCCCAGCAGCGCCGCCGGGGCGCCAAACGAACTGTCCCGCCTTACGGTGTCGGGGAATCTCAGCAACTCCGGGACATTGACCCTCGACGACGAACACGCCAGCGGTCGCGCCGCCGACCTGCAGGTCACTGGCACGCTCACCAACACGGCCACCGGCGTCATCAACGTTAACGACACCTCCACAGAGGGTTCCAGCAAGTCCATTGCCGGGTCGATCACGAACGCCGGCGCCATCAACGTCAACGCCGGTCTGGAGATCAACAACGGCGGCAACACCTTCGATACGGCGGCCGGTGATATCTTCGTTGCCGCCGGTGCCACCTTGGAGATTTCCGAGGGCGGCACCACCATCTTCGGCACCGGCACGGACCTGACCGGCACCATCGAACTCACCGGCAGCGCCCACGCCCTGAAACTGGCCGACAACTTCGTGTTGGCCGACGGCGAACCGGACCTGGATTTCGGCGCCACCGGCGACGTGGTCACCATCGACAGCGACACGGTCTCCGTGGCCCGCAACTTCACCATCGGCACGGACAAGACCCTGACCATCACCAGCGACCACTTCGGCGCCGACCTGAACCTGTTCATCGACGGCACCCTGCACGCCACGGGCCTCAGCAGTGAGATCAACGGCAGCCTGCTGGTGGGCGCCACGGGCACCCTGAAGGTGGCGGCGGACGACGACGGGCCCAACGAAGGCGCCCTGATACTGATCCTCGGCGACTTCACCAACAACGGCCTGATCCTGCTGGACAACGAGACCTCCAACAGCCGGCCCGTCACCCTGGACGTGGACGGCAACATCATCAGCAACGTCGCCGGTGCCACCATCCGGGTCGCCGACACGGGCGGCGGCGGCGGAACGCGCACCATCGACGCCGAGATCAACAACGCCGTCGGCGCGACCATCGACATCGACGACGACGTGACCATCGTCGGCGACATCTCCAACGCCGGCACCATCAACATCGCCGCCGGGGCGACCCTGACCATGTCTGGCGGCACCATCACCAACACGGGCGTCATCGACGGCGCCGGGGGCATCAGCTTCACCACCGGCGATCTCAACAACCAGGGAACCATGGAGATCGCCGGCGACGGCGTCGGCACCTTTGACGTGGGCGGCGGCGAGACCATCATCAACAACGACGCCACGCTGGTCATGGACATCCTGGGCACCGGCACGGGCGGCACCAACTTCGACCTGCTGACCGTCGATACCCTGGATCTTTCCAACGACGACGACGACCTGTTCCTGGACTTCGATTCGGGCTACACGGCGGTGAGCGGCGACAGCTTCAAGCTCATCACCTACACCTCCGTCAACGACTTCTTCGACCACATCGACCACAACCTGTCGAACTTCTTCGTCACCGCCGACTACACCACGGATTCCAACACCAGCCTGACGGTGACCGTCACGGCCATCGCCACCGGCACCGCCGGCGACGACACGCTGAACGGCGGCGCCGCGTCGGACACCATCAACGGCCTCGCCGGCGACGACGACATCTTCGGCGGCGGCAGCGGCGACACGCTCACGGGCGGCACCGGCGGCGACACCTTCACCTACACGGACATCGAACAGGCCGCCGTCGGCGCCGGCGAGACCATCACCGACTTCGAGGAGACCAACTTCGACGAGCACATCTTCCTCGACCAGATGGTCCAGGGCTCGCTCACCTTCCTGGGCGCCCACACCAACGCCTTCACTTCCAGCGGCAACACCCAGTACCGCTACAACGACGGCACCGGCCTCCTGGAGATCGACATCAACGGCGACACCGTCACCGACATGGAGATCACGCTGGGTACCGGCAAGCTGGCCAACATGATCGCCGACAACGGCGAGTTCCTGGAAGGCACCACGGCGTCCATCCCGCAAAACACTTCCGGCACCGCCAGCGTGACGCTCAGCACCGGCGTCAACGACATCATCATCGCCTCCACGGGCGCCGACGTAACCACCCTGGTGAACGCCGCCGAAGTGGGCGACAGCTACGACGGCGATCTGGGCACCGACCGGGTGATCATCCAGGACGGCGGCACCCTTTCCGTGGCCAACACGGAGACCATCACCGGCAGCGCCGGCACGGAGACGGTGACCGTGACCACCACCTTCTCCAGTGGCGACGAGGTGGACCTGGGCGGCGGCTTCGACAGCCTGACCCTGGCCGACGGCGGCAATACAATCTCGGTCTTTGACGTCGAACACCTCATCGGCGGCAGCGGCGACGACGTGGTGACGGCGCAGACCAACTATACGGCCGGCGACACGGTCGACCTGGGTGGCGGCACGGATACGCTGACGTTGAATGTGGGCACCAACGCGGTGACGGTCGATGGCGTCGAGAAGGTGACGGGCAACGATGGCGACCAGACGGTCAACCTGGCCCTGGGCGGCCAAACCGTGGCCGTGAGTTCCGTCGATACCGTGAACGGCGGTACGGGTTCCGATACCATCTCCGTCACGGACAGCAATCCGACGAACGTCTTCGGCGGCGACGGCGACGACAACATCACCGGCGGCACCGGCGGCGACACCCTCGACGGCGGCACCGGCACCAATATCCTGATCGGCGGCGATGGCGACGACACGCTCACCGGCGGCAACCGCGCCGACGCGGCTCTCGACTTCAACGTGGCCCCCTACGCCAACGCTACGGCGTCCGTCGACGCGAACCTGTCGACGGCGGGGACGGTGACGTCGACGGACGGCAGCAACGCCGCCGGCATCGGCACGGACACTCTGTTGGTCATCGACAAGATCATCGGCTCCGCTCACAACGATGTCTTCAGCATCGACGGCAACTGGTTCGGCGGCCAGTACGACGCCTGGGGCGGCAGTTCCGTCGGCCAATTCATCGAGATCGAGGGCGGCGCCGGCGACGACAGCATCACCGGCAACGGCTTCACCCGGGTCAGCTACCTGGACGCCACGGCCGGCGTCACCGTGACCATCGACGACGTGGGCGCCGGCACAGGCACCTCGGCGACTACTGTGGACGCGGGCATCGGCACGGATACCTTCACCGGCGTCCACGACGTGCGGGGTTCCAGCTTCGCCGACACGCTCACCGGCGGTGCCGGCAACGACACCTTCCGCGGCCAGGGCGGCGACGATACCATCGATGGCGGCGCCGGCTACGACCGGGCCGACTACGCCAATTCCTCGAACACTGTGGTGGTCAACCTGTCCGGCACAACGGAGACCTTGAGCGGCTCCAACGTGGCCTCCGGCCAGGCTATCGACGGCAAGGGCGGCACCGACACGCTGACCAACATCGAGGTGGTGCGTGGCTCCCGCACGGCCGATGATATCCTCATCGCCAGCGATTCCGGCAACCGCCTTGAAGGTAAGGGCGGCGACGACACCCTGGTCGGCGGCGCCGGCGACGACGACCTGTTCGGCGGCGAAGGCGACGACCTCATCGAGACTGGCAACGCGGGCTTCTCCGACGGTGACTTCATCGAGACGGGCACCGGCACGGACACCATCGACTTCGGCACCGGCACCGGTTTCTACAACATCGACTACCGGGATCTCACCGGACCCATCACCGTCGACCTGACCCTCGGCTCGGGCCAGATCGTCAAGGGCGCCGGCGGCGTCGAGGGCACGGACACGCTCCTCAATGTGGCCAACATCCACGACTTCGGCGGCATTGCCATCTTCGATACGGCCGGCGACGACGTGTTCACCGGCCAGAACGACGTCACCAGCTTCACCAGTTACCGCCTCCTGGGCGGCGACGACACGGTCACCGGCGGCACGGGTCTCGACCGGGTCGATTACCGCGACGCCTTCGCCGGCGTCACCGTGACCCTCAACGCGTCCGGCGGTGGCACGGCGACGTCCGCGACCACCGTGGACGCGGGCATCGGCAACGACACCTTCATCAGCGGCATCGAGCAGGTCCGCGGCTCCAACTACGACGACACGCTCACCGGCTCGACCGGCGACGAGGTCTTCCGGGCCCGCGGCGGCGACGACGTCATCGACGGCGGCGCCGGCACCGACTGGGCGCGCTATTCCAGCGCCTCGGGCAACGTCATCGCCGATCTGGGCACCGACAACCAGAGCGTCGATGCGACCATCTCCGACGGCTTCGGCGGCACGGATGTCCTCTCCAACATCGAGAACATCCGCTCCGGTTCCGGCGACGACGAGCTCACCGGCGACATCAACGCCAACATCCTGCGCGCCGGCAGCGGCGACGACGAGCTGGAAGGCGGGGGCGGCGCCGATACGCTCAAGGGCGAGGGCGGCGTCGACGTGTTCATCTATTCGGCGGCCGCCGATTCCGGCGTCGGCAGCGGCAACCGCGACGTGATCACCGACTTCGACCCGGCGGCGGGCGAACAGATCGCCTTCGACGGCATCGTCATCGGGACGCTTACCTACGTCAGTGGCGGCGGCGCCTTCTCGGGCGGCGCCACCAACACGGAGGTGCGCTTCGACACCACGGAAAGCGCCCTGCAGATCGATCTCAACGGCAACGGCACCGCCGACATGGAGATCGAACTGGAGACCGGCGACACGGCGGCCCTGCTGGCGGCCCTGGACGCCACCAGCGGCAGCTTCCTGCTGGACGGCCTGCCGGCCATCAACCACAACGTTTCCGGCACCCAGAACGTGACCCTCACGGGCGGCGTCGACGACATCATCACCGCGTCTACGGGCGCCGACACCATCACCCTGGTGGGCGTGGCCGAGGCCGGCGACGAATTCGACGGCCTGGGCGCCGCCGACACGGTGATCGTCCAGGACGGCGGCGTCCTCGAGGTCGCCAATACGGAGACCGTCACCGGCAGCTCCGGCAACGAGACCATCACGGCGACCACCAGCTTCGCCAGCGGCGCCGTGGTCAACCTGGGCTCCGGCACCGGCGACAGCCTGACCCTGGCCGCCGGCGGCAACACGGTGACGGTGACGGGCGTCGAGGACGTCACCGGCGGCACCGGCGACGATGTCGTCACCTCGACCACCCAGTTCGTGACCGGCGACAGCGTGCTCCTGGGCGGCGGCACGGACAGCCTGCAACTGGCCGGCACCGCCAACGTGCTGTCGACGGACGCCGAGACGGTGACCGCCAGCGGCGGCACCGACAACCTGACCTTCGAGAGCAGCGTCAGCGGGATCACCGTGGACATGGGCGGCGGCACCAACGACCAATTGAATCTGGCCGCCGGCGGCAACACGGTCACGGTACTCAACATGGTGACCACCGGAATCACCGGCGGCGGCGGCGTTGACAAGCTGGTCTACGACGCCGGCGGCATCGACTTCAGCGGCGCCGTGCTGACCGGCGTCGAGGAAGTCCGCATCGACGAAGGCATCAACAACGGCGGCGCCACGTTGACGGTTTCCGGCGCGACTTTCTTCAACGGCGCCGACATCTTCGGCCAGGGCGGCGATGACATCATCACCAGCGCCGACGGCATGAACCTGTCGAATTCGACGATCACCGGCGTCGCGACCATCAACATCGATAGCGACAATTCAAACGCCGAGACCCTGGTCGTCGACAACGTGACCACCTTCGGCGGTGCGACTATCACCACCGGTGCCATCCGCAACGATAAAATCTCCAGCGCCAACGGTTTGAATTTGGCCGGAGTCACCCTGGATAACCTGCAGACGGTGGAAATCGACAGCGGCCCCGACGATACCGTGAATCTTCCCGTCGATTCCGCCACCGACTTCGACAGCGCCACCATCCTTGGTAACGGCGGCAACGACGATATCATCAGCACCAACGGCATGAACCTGGCCGGCTCGGTGCTCACCGACGTCAACTTCGTCCGGTTCGATACGGACGACACGGGCAACAGCACTCTCACCATCGACGCCTCCACCAACCTCAGCGGCACCTCGGTGCAGGGCGGCACGGACGGCGGCGATACCATCGAGAGCGCCAACGGCATGGACCTCTCCGGCGTCGCCGTGACCAACGTCGACACGGTCAACTTCGATACCGACGACAACGGCGGCGGCACCCTGTTCGTCAGCCTAACCACCGGCTTCGCCGGGGCGACCATTGCCGCAGGCGTGACGACACAAGGGACCGACGTGATTTCCAGTGACGACGGCCTCGTCCTGGACGGCTCGACCCTCAACAACGTCGACGAGATCATCATCGACAGCGGCAACGACAGCGCCAGCGCGACACTGTTCATGGACGGGGCGACGGTCCTCAACGGCGCCGACATCACCGGCGGCGCCACCATCGACGACGACATCAGCTTCGATGGGGCCGTGGACCTCACCGGCTCGACGCTGACCAACATCGACGGCATCTTCGGCGGCGCCGGCGCCGACAGCCTGGACATGGGCGCCAATACCTTCAACGACGCCGCACGGGTCATCGATCTCGGCGCCCTCGACGACACCCTGCACCTGGCCGACGGCGGCAACACCCTGACGGTGACCAATACGGAAACCATCGAGGGTGGCACCGGCATTGACACGATCACCATTTCGGGCGGCGTCGGCGCCGAGGTGGATGCCGGCGGCGGCGCCGACACCATCATCGGCGGCACGGGCACGGACTTCATCGCCGGCGAGGCCGGGGCCGACAAACTCACGGGCGGTGCCGGCGCCGACAATTTCGATTACTTCGCGGCGACGGATTCCGACGCCACCAACACGGACGAGATCACCGATTTCGTCGCCACCGAGGACGTCATCTTCCTGGAGGGCCTGACCGAGGCCACCATCACCTACGTCAGCGGCGGCGGCGGTTTCACCAACAACGGCGAAACCCAGTTCCGGTTCATCGACGGCACGGAGATGCTGGAGATCGACCTGGACGGCGACAGCACCCTGGACATGAAGATCAAGTTGGCCGGCATGACCGACGCCGTCCTCGGCGCCAACACGGGCGCCGTCACGGGCACCGAGGCGGCCACCGTCCACAACGTCTCCGGCACCCAGACGGTGACCTTGACCACCGCCGTCAACGACATCATCACCGGCTCCACGGGCAGCGACATCATCACCCTTTCCGGCGCCGCCGAGGCCGGCGACGAGGTGGATCTCCTGGGTGACAGCGACACCCTGATCCTGGACGACCAGGTGAACGTCATCGAGGTGGCGAACATCGAAATCGTCACCGGCGGCAGCCAGGCCGACACGGTGACCGCCGCCACCAACTTCATCGGCGGCAACAACGTCAACCTGGGCGGCGGGGCGGATACCCTCAATCTCGCCACCGGCGTCAACACGCTTTCGGCTAGCGCCGAGACGATCGTTGGCTCTGCGACAGCCGATACCCTGACACTGCAGAATGCACTGGCAGCCGGTACCACTGTTGATTTGGGCCTGGGGACGGACAGTCTCACGTTTACGGACCAAGCGAGCGGTTTGACGGTGACCGGCGTCGAGACCGTCACCGGCAGTACCGCAGCCGATACCGTTACCATCACCGGCTCCGTGGGCGCCATCGTGGACGGCGGTACCGGGACGGCCAACGACACGGTCACCGGCGGTTCCGGCGACGACACCTATATCATGGGCCTCGGCACGGATGAGTTCTTCGGCGGCGGCGGCACGGACCTGGTCTCCTTCGAGAACGCCACCAGCGGCGTCACCTTCGATCTGACCGGCGCCAATCCCTCGGCCCAGGCCGTGGGCGGCGGCCTCGGCACCATCGACGTGGACGGCGACGTGGAAGGCGCCATCGGCGGCGACTTCGACGACACCCTGACGGGCGGCGGCGACGCCGAACTGCTGATCGGCGGCGCCGGCAACGACATCATCGACGGTGACATCGGCGCCGATACCCTGCAGGGCGGTCTCGGTAACGATATCCTGGACGGCGGCTCCCAGGCGGACACCCTGCAGGGCGGCGCCGGCAACGACACCCTCGACGGCGGCAACCATACGGACTCCCTCATCGGCGGCGACGGTGACGATGTCTACCTGGCGTCGCTGGGCGCCGATACCATCGATGCTTCCGGCACCGGCACGGATACCTTCCTGGTGGACGGCGAGTTTGACCTGCTGAACATCTCCTACGACAGCGTCAACTTGACCTTCGAGTTGATCCACGACCACACAACGCCGGCCACGGCGACGGTATTGGGCCACAACACCAATCCCATGGAGCAGGTCAGCTTCGACGCCCGGCCCGGCAGCGGACTGGAGACCTTCGCCATCTCCACCAACCTGGCCGGCGGCGGCTTCACCGCCGACACGGCCTTCGTCGGCACCACCGGCAACGACACCATCGTCGGTGGCACCGGCGACGACGCCCTGTTCGGCGGCGCCGGCAACGACGACATGGACGGTGGCGTCGGCTTCAACCTGCTCATCGGCGGTGCCGGCGACGACACCATCACCGGCGGCAGCCGCGGCGACGCCAACCTGGACGCCAACATCCTCGACTATGGGGCGGCCACGGCCAGCATCACCGCCACCTTCAACACCTCGGACTTCACCGTCACCTCCACATCGACGGACGCGGGCATCGGCACGGACACGGTGACCTTCGGTGACGTGATCTTCGGCTCCGATTTCAACGACGTGTTCGACGTCTCCAGCACCTACACGGGCAGCCAGTTCAACAACTTCGTGGCCATCGAGGGCGGCGAGGGCGACGACACCATCAACGGCGATCTCGCCGTCGCCGTCCGTGCCGACTACCGCGATGCGGAAGCCGCCGTCACCGTGGATTTGGCGGCGGGCACGGTCACATCCACCTCGGCGGACGCGGGCATCGGCACGGACACCCTGGTGGACGTCCTGCAGATCGGCGGCGGCGCCTTCGCCGACACACTCTTGGGTGACGAGAACGACAACTCCATCCGCGGCCGCGGCGGCGACGACACCATCGACGGCGGGCTCGGCACGGACCGGGCCGACTACCGCCACGTGGAAGGAAGTTCCGTGGTGGTCAACCTGTCCGGCGGGCCCGAGGACATCAGCGGCTCCAACGTCGCCGGCCAGTCGGCCCTCGACGGCCAGGGCGGCACGGACACGCTGCTCAACATGGAGAACATCCGCGGCGGCCAGGGAGCCGACGTCCTGATCGGCAACGCCGGCGCCAACCAGATCCGCGGCAACGATGGCGACGACATCGTCGTCGGCGGCGGCGGCGCCGATGACCTGCGCGGCGAGGACGGCAACGACACCTACCGCTACGCCGCCATCTCCGATTCCGAGGTTGGCAACTTCGACACCATCCGCGATTTCGACGCCGCCAACGAGGTGATCTTCCTGGACGATCTGGTCAAGGGCACGCTCATCTATGTTTCCGGTGGCGCGGCCTTCTCCGGCGGCAACACCAACACGGAAGTGCGCTTCAACAACGCCACCGGCCGGGTCGAGGTCGACGTCGACGGCAACGGCAGCGCCGACATGGAGATCGGCTTCTCCGGCACGCTGCCCGTGCTGGGTGACTTCGATACCCATGCGGGCAGCATCTTCGCCGGCACCAGCGCCGCCTCAGCCTCGGCGACCACCGGCGACGACGTGATCATGGGCACCGCCGGCGACGATACCATCGACGGCTTGGCCGGAAACGACATCATCGACGGCGGTGACGGCGACGATACGCTCACGGGCAGCGGCGGCAATGACGATCTCATCGGTGGCGCCGGCGACGACGAACTGCGTGGCGGCGGCGGCGACGACCTGATCCTCACCGGTTCGGCCAGTTTCTCCAGCGGCGACCTTGTGGTCGGCAACACGGGCAACGACGTCATCGATTTCGGCGAGGGCGACGGCTTCTACGTCCTCAGCTACTCCTCCAACACGGGCGTCATCGACGTCGATCTGACCAAGGCCGACCAGCAGATCACCAAAGCCTCCAGTGAATTCGACACCCTCATCAACTGGGACAAGATCGACAGTTCCGGCGGCCTGCAGATCATCGGCAACTCGGAGGCCAACACCTTCGTCAGCGCCAACGATGACGACGGCTTCTTCAGCTTCCGGGGCGGCGCCGGCGACGACACCTATACGGGCGGCACCGGCACCGACCGGGTCGACCTGTCCGACGCCACGAGCAGCGTCACGGTCACCTTCACCGCCGCCGGCGTCGGTTCCGCCGACGGCACGTCCGCCGGGCTCGGCACGGATACCTTCACGGCCGGCATCGACCAGGTCCGCACCGGCAGCTTCGACGACATCATCACCGGCAGCGACGGCGACGAGGTGTTCCGGGCCAAGGGCGGCGACGACACCATCGACGGCGGCGGCGGCTCGGACTGGGCCCGCTATTCCAGCGCGTCCAACAGCGTCATCGCCGACCTCGGCCTCGACAACCAGGTGACGGCGGTGACCATCACCGACGGCTTCGCCGGCGGCAACGGCGACCAGGATCAGCTGATCCGCATCGAGAACATCCGGTCGGGGTCCGGCAACGACCAGCTCACCGGCGACATCAACGCCAACCAGTTCCGGGCCGGCTCCAGCGACGACACCCTTTCCGGCGGCGGCGGCAACGACACGCTCAAGGGCGAAGGCGGCGCCGACTCGCTCATCGGCGGCGCCGGCGGCGACTTCCTCTACGGCGGCGACGGCGTGGACATCTTCGTCTACACCGCCGTGAACGACTCGCTTACCGGCGCCGGTGATCTGATCAACGATTTCGACGTGGCCACGGAAACCATTCAGTTGCAAGGCCTGGGCCGCGGCACCTTCGCCTTCGTCGGCACGGCGGCCTTCAACGGCGGCGGCAGCAACACGGAAGCCCGCATGTCCGGCGGCGACCTGCTCATCGACATCGACGGCGACGCCGTGGCCGACATGACCATCACCATGAACGGTCTCCTGGACACGGACTTCACGGGCGCCAACATCTCCGTCACCAATTCGGTCGTGGCGGCGACGGCGGCATCCGAGAAATGGGTCGGCACGGACGCCAGCAGCGATACCTTCGACGGCCTTGCCGGCGACGATCAGCTCGAGGGCTTGGGCGGTGCCGACACGCTTTCTGGCGGCGACGGTGATGATCTCCTGATCGGCGGTGCCGGTGACGACACCCTGGACGGCGGCGCCAACAACGACTACATCCGCACCGGCTCGGCCAGCTTCTCCAATGGCGTTTTCGTGGTCGGCAGCACCGGCAACGACGTCATCGACTTCGAGGAAGGCGAAGGCTTCTACATCGTCAGTTACACCGGGCTCACCGGCCCCATCACCGTGGACCTGACGCAGGGCATCGGGTCCGTGGACAAGGGCGCCGACGGCACCGACTCGCTGGTCAACTTCACCACCATCAGCGAGAGCGGCGGCCTCGCCTTCTTCGGCACCAGTGGCGACGACACCTTCCTCAGCGTCGACGACGCCGGCGGCTTCTACAGCTTCCGGGGCAATGCCGGCGACGATACCATCACCGGCAGCAACGGTACGGACCGGGTCGATTACCGCAATGCTTCCGATAGCGTCACCGTCACCCTGAACGACTCGGGCGGCGGCACGGCCACCTCGACGGCCGGCGGCGACGCGGCGGGTATTGGCGACGATACCTTCACCGCCAGCATCGACCAGGTGCGCACCGGCAGCTTCGACGACATCATCACCGGCGGCGCCCGCGACGAGCTGTTCCGGGCCCGCGGCGGCGACGACACCATCGACGGCGGCGGCGGGTCGGACTGGGTTCGCTACTCGTCCGCCACCGGCAGCGTCGTTGCCGATCTGGGCACCGACAACCAGACCGTCGGCGTCGAGATCGACGATGGCTTCGACGGCCGCGATCAGCTGATCCGCATCGAGAACCTGCGCGGCGGTTCCTTCGACGACCAGCTGTTCGGCGACGTGAACGCCAACGTTCTCCGGGCCGGCTCTGGCGACGACATGCTCATGGGCCGGGGCGGCGCCGACACCCTGAAGGGCGAGGGCGGCAACGACTGGTTCATCTACGAGGCGGCGGCCGAATCGGGCATCGGCGGTGCCAACCGCGACGTGATTACCGATTTCGACCCGGCCAACGAACTCATCGTCGTCGACGGCTTGGCCGAGGCCGGGACCATCAATTACGTTCTCGGCGGTCAGGCCTTCACCGCCGGCGACCAGGCCTTCGGCGAGGTCCGCTACGATACGACCAACAGCGTTCTGGAGATCGACCTGGACGGTGACGACACCGTCGACATGGAGATCGAGCTTTCCACCAGTGACACGGCGGCCATGCTGGCGGCCCTGGATTCCAGCGCCGGCGCCTTCATCACTTCGGACCTGCCGACCCGTACCCACAACGTGGACGGCACGGCAACGGTAATGCTCACCATCGCCGACGACACGATCAGCGGCAACACCAACAACGACGTCATCACGCTGCAGGGCGTCGCCGAGGCCGGCGATAGCGTCGATCTCTCCAGCGACAGCACCGCCGACTAGTTGTTCCTGGATGATTTCGGCAACACCCTGGCCGTCTCCTTCGTCGAAACCATCACCGGTGGCGACGGCGCCGACGCGGTGACCCTGACGGAAGTCCTGCTGAGCGGCCATACGGTGGATCTCGGCGGCGGCGCCGATGTCTTGAACCTCGCCGGCGGCACCAATACGGGCACCATGGTCGCCGAATTCATCAACGGCACCGCCGGCGATGACGTCGTCAATCTGGAGAACGTGATCACCACCGACACCACCATTTCCGGCGGCGGTGGCGGCACGGCCGACCGGTTGACCCTGGCCAACGGCGGCAACGTCGTTATCGTGGGCGGCTTCGAGACCATTACCGGTAGTGACGGAAACGACACCATCCGGGTCGATGCCTCCGGCCTGGCCGCGGATACACCGACCATCGACGGTGGTGACGGCACCAACGATATCTTCATTTACAACGCCGAGGCGGACATCACCCAAGGGGCGACGGAACTCGGCGACATCATCAATTTCGAGACCTGGCTGTTGGAGGACGACCACAGCTATACCCTCACCCTTTCCGACAACAACGTCGGCAATGGCGATGTCCTGACCATCACCGCCACCAATATCGTCACCGGCTCCAACGACGTGACCATCGACGCCTCGGCGGAATTGGACGGCATCCTGAACTTCAACGGCGGCGCCGGCGACGACACGGTGACCCTCGGTAACGTTCAGACCACCGGCAGCTTCGACGGTGGCGGCGGCAGCGGCGACGTGCTCAATCTGGTGTCCGGCACCAATCAGATCACCATCGCCAACTTCGAGACCGTGAACACGGGCAATACGAACGATGTCCTGATCCTGCAGCAGCCGGTGTCGAACGTCAGCTTCGTCGACGCCGGCGGGGCCGCCGACCAGATCAAGGTGGCCAGCAGCCTCGGTCCGAACTCTCTCGCCTTGAGCGGCTTCGAGACATTGACCATGGGATCTGCCGACGACACGGTGGTCCTGACTAACGCTCAGACGGGCCTGTTGGTGCTCGGCGATGCAGGTACGGACACGCTGGTTCTCGCCAACGCCACCAACTCCATCTCCATCCAGGCCATGGAAGTGGTCCAGGGCGGTACGGGCGTCGACACCATCACCGTGGCCGCGGGCAACGCCACCCTCATCGGTGGCGGCGGCAACGATACCCTGGGCTCCAATACCACCGGCAGCGACGTCTTCGTCTACGAGGCAGCCAACGATTCCGGTCTGACGTCGGCTAACCGCGACGTCATCAACAACTTCGACGCGGCAGCTGGCGACTTGATCTTCCTGGATCGTCTTCTCGAGGGGTCCATCACCTACATCGCGAATGAGGGTGCGTTCACCAGCGGCAACGACACCGAAGCCAGTTTCAACGACACCACCAAGGTCCTGCACATCGATATCGATGGCAATGGTTCGGCCGACATGGAAATTCTGCTTTCCGGTGTCGACGTGGCCGATCTGGACGCCAACACGGGCTTCATCTCCGGCTCCATCGGCCACACGGTCTCCGGCACCGGTTCGGCGACCCTGACGGCCAGCGTCCGCGACGACGTGGAAGGCAGTAGCGGCGATGACGTGATCAGCCTGTCCGGCTTGGCGGAAAGCGGCGACGAGATCGACGGCCTGGCCGGAACGGACACCCTGACGCTGACCAGCGGCACCAACGTCTTCCGGGCCGAGAACATCGAGGTCATCAACGTCTCGTCGGCCGGCGCCGACACCGTCACCCTGGAAGGCAGCCTGACGGGCGTCACCATCGATCTCGGCGACAACACCGATGAGCTGATCCTGCAGGGCGGCGGCGGCACCTACGGCGTGCTCGGCGTGGAGACGGTGACCGGCTCCTCCGGCGGCGACATCATCACCGTCAACGACGCCACGGCGACCACCGTCGACGCCGGCGCCGGCAACGATGTGATCGCCGGCGGCTCCGGCGGCAACGTGCTGAACGGCGAGGGCGGCCAAGACGACATCACCGGCGGTGCCGGCAACGACGATATCTCCGGCGGCGACGCCGACGACATCTTCAACATGTCCCTCGGCAACGATACCGTTTCGGGCGGAGCCGGGACCGACACGCTGAAAGTCGATGCCGGTGCTTTCGTCGTCGAGAGCATCACTTATACCAATCTGCAAAAACAATCATTGATGGGCCCAATCGCGTAGCCCGATGGACATGATCCTCCACGGCTGATCGACGAGTTGGTTCCATGCGAAGCAGCAGTGATCGAGGATGTCGTTGTAGGATT
>Ga0209568_1000010_pt1 | contig 67698 bp, 65 predicted proteins | sample WorMetOlspDAHAB2_FD_187406 | JGI IMG/M metagenome (GOLD analysis project Ga0209568, IMG submission 187406) | Marine gutless worms symbiont microbial communities from Max Planck institute for Marine Microbiology, Germany - Olavius sp. DAHAB.2... ...
CCTTCGTGATCCAGCACCAAACGGATCGCCCGGTCCCGAACCTCCGGGGAAAACTTGTTCGTCGTCTTGCTCATCATGGCTCCTTCTTCTCAGAAGTTGGAGCCTCCGGCAATCCCGGGGCGGTTCACACCATCCGGGTGACGCCCAAGTATCTGCTGGTCCCGCCCGCTCTGGAGACCGAGGCAGAGAAGTGGCTGGCATCCGTGTCGCCCGCCAAGGCCGCCGACGTCAATCCGTTCTCCGGTTCCCTGACCCTGGTGGTGGAACCCAGGCTGTCCAGTGCGACCCGATGGTACATCACTGTCGACGCGAGCGAGATCGACGGTCTGGAATACGCCTACCTCTCGGGCAACGAAGGTCCGCAGGTGGAGAGCAAATCCGGCTGGGACGTGGACGGCGTAGAGATCCGCGTCATTCTCGACTTCGGCGCGGGCTTCGTCGATCACCGGGGCTGGTTCGCCAATGCGGGCGCATAATCCATGACCGACACCACCCAACTCACCCAGTGGCGGGACGCCCTCATGGCGGCCCGCTACAAGGGTGTGCGCACCGTCGAATACGACGGCAAGCGCGTCACCTATGCCACCGACGCGGAGATGGCCAATGCGCTGGCCGATCTGGACCGACGCATCGCCAACGGTGGCGACAGCCGGGTCTCCGTCGTCCGCATCCAATCCAGCAAGGGAGTCTGATCCATGAAGAACTACATTCAGAACGGCGACATGATCACCGTCACCGCGCCGGTCGGCGGCGTCACCTCGGGCCAAGGCCTCCTGATCGGCAGCCTGTTCGGCGTCGCCGCAGCGACCGCCGCCGAGGGCGAAGCCGTGGAGATCGCCACCACGGGCGTCTTCGACCTGCCCAAGGACGCTGCCACGGTCATCGATCCGGGCGACCGCGTCGCCTGGGATGACACCGCCAAGGAGATCGCCCAGCCCGGCGTCGGGCTCTATCCCGTCGGCATCGCCATCACGGCGGCGGGTAATGGGACCACAACCGTGCGGGTGCGCTTGGATGGGATTGCGACCGCGGCGGCGTAGAATAATTGCGCAAATTCGCGCCGTTTTCCAGTGACAGCCAGACTGCACAGATCAAGCGGCAAATGATTTTCACCCCGCCAATGCCGTTGCCACACCCAGTCATTACCCGCCACGGGTCTTGTTGACACAGTGCTGACATGACTTTCTAGCGGGATGGGACGCGGAATCAAAAAGCCCGTAACTATTTGAAGTTACGGGACTTTTTGGTTGCGGGGGCAGGATTCGAACCTGCGACCTTCAGGTTATGAGCCTGACGAGCTACCGGGCTGCTCCACCCCGCGTCAATTCCGTTTCCAAAGCCCGAGCGAACATCCCGCCAGGCGGACGACATAAGCTCGGGTTTGGAATCATCGTGTCTAGGTTTCTGGATCGGATCCCATGATCTTTTCGAAGCGCCCAGCGCCCTCTTTGAAGACCTGGCGGCGACCTACTCTCCCACGCCTTAAGACGCAGTACCATCAGCGCTGAGGGGTTTCACGGCCGAGTTCGGGATGGGATCGGGTGGGTCACCCTCGCCATAACCACCAAGTCGTCAAAAAGGGCGATCAGGCGCTTGAAAGGGACGACGCCGATTTGCCCGGCGCGTCCGTTTTCGCAAGTCTTCCAGTCTGTCAGGGGTTCGTCGCACGCCGCCGTACGGGCTGGCCCATACGCACGGACGAAGAATTTCAAGCCTATCGAGCAATTAGTACCGGTCAGCTACACACATTGCTGTGCTTCCACACCCGGCCTATCAACGTGGTGGTCTACCACGGCTCTCAAGGGACACCTGGTATCGAGGAGGGCTTCCCGCTTAGATGCTTTCAGCGGTTATCCCTTCCGTACTTAGCTACCCAGCTGTGCCGCTGGCGCGACAACTGGTCCACCAGAGGTACGTCCACCCCGGTCCTCTCGTACTAGGGGCAGCTCCTCTCAAGTTTCCTACTCCCACGGAAGATAGGGACCGAACTGTCTCACGACGTTCTAAACCCAGCTCACGTACCACTTTAATCGGCGAACAGCCGAACCCTTGGGACCTGCTCCAGCCCCAGGATGTGATGAGCCGACATCGAGGTGCCAAACGGTTCCGTCGATATGGACTCTTGGGAACCATCAGCCTGTTATCCCCGGCGTACCTTTTATCCGTTGAGCGATGGCCCTTCCACGCGGGACCACCGGATCACTATGACCGACTTTCGTCTCTGCTCGAACCGTCACTCTCGCAGTCAGGCAGGCTTATGCCATTGCACTCAACAGCCGATTTCCGACCGGCCTGAGCCCACCTTCGCGCGCCTCCGTTACTCTTTGGGAGGCGACCGCCCCAGTCAAACTACCCACCATGCAGGGTCCCAGACCCGGGTTCACGGGCCGTGGTTAGATATCAGAAAATAAAAGGGTGGTATTTCAAGGGTGGCTCCACGCAACCTGGCGGCTACGTTTCAAAGCCTCCCACCTATCCTACACATTCATTTCCTAATACCACTGCAAAGCTGTAGTAAAGGTGCACGGGGTCTTTCCGTCTAACCGCGGGTACTCCGCATCTTCACGGAGAATTCAATTTCGCTGAGTCTATGCTGGAGACAGTGGGGAAGTCGTTACGCCATTCGTGCAGGTCGGAACTTACCCGACAAGGAATTTCGCTACCTTAGGACCGTTATAGTTACGGCCGCCGTTTACCGGGGCTTCAATTCAAGGCTCTCACCTCTCCTTTTAACCTTCCGGCACCGGGCAGGCGTCAGACCCTATACGTCGTCTTGCGACTTCGCAGAGCCCTATGTTTTTAGTAAACAGTCGCCACCCCCAATTTTGTGCCACCCCCCACTGGTTGCCCAGTGGGAGGTCACCCTTATCCCGAAGTTACGGGTGAATTTTGCCGAGTTCCTTCAGCATAGTTCTCTCAAGCGCCTTGGTATGCTCTACCAGTCCACCTGTGTCGGTTTAGGGTACGGTCTATACGCGGGAGTTATTTCCTGGAACTCCTTCGTTGCCCGATCAATCCGATAAGAACGGACAACATACGGAATTCGTCACTACCCGCAGGCTCTGGAATATTAACCAGATTCCCATCGGCTACGCCTTTCGGCCTCGCCTTAGGGGCCGGCTCACCCTGCGCGGATTAGCCTTGCGCAGGAACCCTTGGACTTTCGGCGAGCGGGTTTCTCACCCGCTTAGTCGCTACTCATGTCAGCATTCTCACTTCCGATACCTCCAGCAGCCCTCACGGGCCACCTTCACAGGCCTACGGAACGCTCCGCTACCACAGTACAAAGTACTGTCCGCAGCTTCGGTGCATGGCTTTAGCCCCGGTACATCTTCGGCGCAGGACGACTTATCTAGACCAGTGAGCTGTTACGCTTTCTTTAAAGGATGGCTGCTTCTAAGCCAACCTCCTGGTTGTCTTGGTCTTCCCACATCCTTTCCCACTTAGCCATGACTTAGGGACCTTAGCTGGCGGTCTGGGCTGTTTCCCTTTCGACCCTGGACCTTAGCACCCAGAGTCTGTCTGCCACGTTACACTCGTCGGTATTCGGAGTTTGGTTAGGTTTGGTAAGCCTGTGGGGCCCCCTAGCCCATCCAGTGCTCTACCCCCGAAGGTGAACACGTGACGCACTACCTAAATAGTTTTCGCGGAGAACCAGCTATTTCCTGGTTTGATTGGCCTTTCACCCCTAGCCACAGGTCATCCCCCCATTTTTCAACATAGGTGGGTTCGGTCCTCCAGTGCATGTTACTGCACCTTCAACCTGCCCATGGCTAGATCACCAGGTTTCGGGTCTAATCCTACGAACTAAAGCGCCCTATTCAGACTCGCTTTCGCTACGCCTACACCTAACGGCTTAAGCTTGCTCGCAAAATTAACTCGCTGACCCATTATGCAAGAGGTACGCAGTCACACCAAAAGGTGCTCCTACTGCTTGTAAGCATTCGGTTTCAGGTCTCTTTCACTCCCCTCGTCGGGGTGCTTTTCACCTTTCCCTCACGGTACTAGTTCACTATCGGTCACTGAGGAGTACTTAGGCTTGGAGGGTGGTCCCCCCATGTTCAGACAGGATTTCACGTGTCCCGCCCTACTCGAGGACACAAGCGCTTTCTACCCGTACGGGGCTATCACCCGCTATGGCGCGACTTTCCAGACGCTTCCGGTTCTTACGCAAGTGCCACTGGCCTAGTCCGCGTTCGCTCGCCACTACTAACGGAGTCTCGGTTGATGTCCTTTCCTCCGGTTACTGAGATGTTTCAGTTCACCGGGTTTGCTTCCCTGGCCTATGTATTCAGCCAAAGATGACGCTAAAAGCGCCGGGTTGCCCCATTCGGAAATCCACGGGTCAAAGGTTGCTCTCACCTCACCGCGGCTTATCGCAGAGTGCCACGTCCTTCATCGCCTCTCAGTGCCAAGGCATCCACCAAATGCCCTTCTCATACTTGAGATTCATTCGCCCATGCGCAGGAGCCAGACCGCACGAATGCATGTCCGTTCCCTTGCAGGGACGCTCAACGAACCCAATTTGGAAAAACTTGCACCCTTGTGAATTTCGAACGCGGCTTGGAACGACACGAGGCCGATCCACTTAGATGTTCGAAACCACAAGAGAAATTTGGGATCTTCCGACAACGGACCCAAGCGTGGGCCAATCGACGGAATCCAAAAAACCTATTCACAATGTTAAATAGCGTGCGCCAACCGGACGTGCCGGCCGGGCCAATTACGTTTCCTTCGGAGACCAGGATCTTGGTGGAGCCGGACGGGATCGAACCGACGACCTCCTGCTTGCAAAGCAGGCGCTCTCCCAACTGAGCTACGGCCCCGTTCAAGAACGATGTTGCCGCCGGTTTTGAAGCCCCGGCCTGAAAATGGTGGGCCCGGGTAGATTTGAACTACCGACCTCACGCTTATCAGGCGTGCGCTCTAACCAACTGAGCTACGGGCCCCCAAAGGACAGCTAGATTTTCTCAGTCCTCGAAAGACAGAGCCCTCAAGCCTGGGCGATGCCAAACCTGTTTGCCAGCGGTCTCCAAATGCTGCAGGCGAAAGGCGCGCCGATGCGCGTTTCCGATTGCAGCTTGAAGGGATGCGTGGACGGCGTCCGAGTAACCAACGGGTGTTGATTTAAGGATCCAAGAATGTCCGTGAGAACACTCCGGGATTTCCTTGAAAGGAGGTGATCCAGCCGCAGGTTCCCCTACGGCTACCTTGTTACGACTTCACCCCAGTCGCTGACCTTACCGTGGCCGGCTGCCTCCAATGGTTAGCGCACCGTCTTCGGGTAAAACCAACTCCCATGGTGTGACGGGCGGTGTGTACAAGGCCCGGGAACGTATTCACCGCGTCATGCTGATACGCGATTACTAGCGATTCCGACTTCATGCTCTCGAGTTGCAGAGAACAATCCGAACTGAGACGGTTTTTAGAGATTAGCTCCCCCTCGCGGGTTCGCCGCCCACTGTCACCGCCATTGTAGCACGTGTGTAGCCCAGCCCGTAAGGGCCATGAGGACTTGACGTCATCCCCACCTTCCTCCGGCTTGTCACCGGCAGTTCCCTTAGAGTGCCCAGCCTAACCTGCTGGCAACTAAGGGCGAGGGTTGCGCTCGTTGCGGGACTTAACCCAACATCTCACGACACGAGCTGACGACAGCCATGCAGCACCTATCACCGATCCAGCCGAACTGAAGAGGTCCATTTCTGATCCTCGCGATCGGGATGTTAAGGGCTGGTAAGGTTCTGCGCGTTGCTTCGAATTAAACCACATGCTCCACCGCTTGTGCGGGCCCCCGTCAATTCCTTTGAGTTTTAACCTTGCGGCCGTACTCCCCAGGCGGAGTGCTTAACGCGTTAGCTGCGACACCGAAGCCTGAGACCCCGACATCTAGCACTCATCGTTTACGGCGTGGACTACCAGGGTATCTAATCCTGTTCGCTCCCCACGCTTTCGCACCTCAGCGTCAGTGCCGGTCCAGGTAGCCGCCTTCGCCACCGGTGTTCTTCCAAATATCTACGAATTTCACCTCTACACTTGGAATTCCGCTACCCTCTCCCGGACTCTAGCCTACCAGTATTAAAGGCAGTTCCCAGGTTAAGCCCGGGCCTTTCACCTCTAACTAGATAGACAGCCTACGTGCGCTTTACGCCCAGTAATTCCGAACAACGCTAGCCCCCTCCGTATTACCGCGGCTGCTGGCACGGAGTTAGCCGGGGCTTCTTCTGTCGCTACCGTCATCATCGTCACGACTGAAAGAGTTTTACAACCCTAGGGCCTTCTTCACTCACGCGGCATGGCTGGATCAGGGTTTCCCCCATTGTCCAATATTCCCCACTGCTGCCTCCCGTAGGAGTCTGGGCCGTGTCTCAGTCCCAGTGTGGCTGATCATCCTCTCAGACCAGCTACAGATCGTCGCCTTGGTGAGCCGTTACCTCACCAACAAGCTAATCTGACGCGGGCTTATCCAAGAGCGGCCGAAGCCTTTCCCCCGAAGGGCGTATGCGGTATTAGCGTCCGTTTCCAGACGTTATTCCCCACTCTAGGGCAAATTCCCACGTGTTACTCACCCGTCCGCCACTAGGAGATCCCGAGCAAGCTCGGGGTCCTCGTTCGACTTGCATGTGTTAGGCCTGCCGCCAGCGTTCGTTCTGAGCCAGGATCAAACTCTCAAGTTGACTTCCCAAATTCCGGAACCGATCCGAAGACCGGACACCGTCGGGAAAAACAAGAGCTTGGTCCGCACATCAAATGTGAACATCCGAACTCAAGCCCGAAGGCCCCGGTTCGAATGGTACATTCACGTAGAACGTCACAAAGATGCACAGACGAAGATTGATCGTCGGACTACGCCGAACGCCGCCCGCGCATCCCTTCTTTACGTATTCAAAATTTAAAATAGCGCGCGTGCGGGGTTCGCGGACACGCGAAGTGCCCCGCAGCGGAGGCCGGGTTATACGAAGTCTCCCCGGGGGTGTCAAAGCTTTTATTTCGATTATTTTACCCTAAAATCCGGCCCGCCGAAACCGTCAAAAACCAACTGTTAAGAATTAGGCCATATGTTTGATTCCGTTGACGGAATCGTCGCAAAGACCTTGACAGCGCCGGGCCGGGCCGACATCGTCTCCGGGTCTCGGCGAAAATGCCGAGGAAAAAAAATTTAACGGGTCGCCATGCTTTTGAGAGGAATCGCCACAATTGCCGGTTTGGCCGCCACGGGTGTGCTCTGCGCCGGCTACGTTCTGGGCTATTCCCTGGACCGTTCCGACGTGCCGGACGGCGGCGCCAAATCCCCGGCCCAGACCCTGGCCCTGGCCCCCATTTCGCTGGGCAACCCGAGCGTCGCCAGCGGACCGGAGACCCACACCCCGCGGCTGCCGGGCGCCGGCCAAGGCGGTCCCGGGGCGCCGGCCCTCATCGAACAGCGCTTCCAAGTCAAGCGCGGCGACACCCTGGCCACCGTGCTGGGCCGCGCCGGCGTCGCCCGGGCCGACGCCCACGCCGCCATACAGGCCTTCGCCAAGCGCCACAACCCGCGCTACATCCGCTCGGGCCAGGAACTCCGGGTGCGCTACCACATCGCCCATGCCGACGACCAGGCGGGGCTCGCCAACCCGGGCAAGTTCCAGGGCTTCAGCTTCTCGCCGGCCTACGACAAGGAAGTACGGGTCGATCGCACGGACCGGGCCTTCGCCGCGAAGATCGTCGCCAAGCCCCTGACCCGGCGGGTATCCCGGGCCGAAGGGGTCATCAAGTCGAGCCTCTACTTGGCCGGCAAGAAGGCGGGGCTCACATCTTCGACTTTGGCCGAGCTGATCCGCGCCTTCTCCTGGGACGTGGACTTCCAGCGCGGCATCCGCAAAGGCGACAAGTTCGAACTCATGTTCAATTGGGTGGTCGACGAGGACGGCAGGATCGTGCGCTCCGACGAGATCCTGTTCGCCGCACTGACGCTGCGCGGCGAACGCCGGCCCATTTACCGCTTCGGCGACGGCCATGGCGGCTTCGAATATTTCGACGCCCGTGGCAACTCGGCCCAGAAGGCGCTCATGCGGACCCCCATCGACGGGGCGCGCCTGTCATCCGGGTTCGGCAAGCGCCGCCATCCCATCCTGGGCTACACCAAGATGCACCGGGGCGTCGATTTCGCCGCGCCCACGGGCACCCCCATCTACGCGGCCGGCAACGGCGTCATCGACTACGCCGGGCGCAAGGGCGGCTACGGAAAATACATCCGCATCCGCCACAACGGCACCTATTCCACGGCCTACGCCCACCTATCCCGTTACGGCCGCGGCATGCGCACCGGCAAGCGGGTCCGCCAGGGCCAGATCATCGGCTACGTGGGCACCACGGGCCGCTCCACGGGGCCGCACCTGCACTACGAGATCCTGCGCAACGGCCGCCAGCTCAATCCCATGCGCATGAAGATGCCGTCCGGGCGCAAGCTCATCGGCAAGGAACTGACCCGCTTCCACGCGCTCCGCAAGGCCCTCGACGCGCGCTACAAGGCACTCCCCAAGAGCCGCGCGCTGGTCGCCCAGAACGACAAGAACTGATCCGGGCGGAGCAGAACCATTCCCGCCATCGACCTGAACTTCCATGAGACCGGCGAGGCCGGCAGCCCGAACGTGGTCATCCTGCACGGCCTGTTCGGCATGGCCCGCAACTGGGCCGGCATCGCCAGCGAGCTGGCCGATGCCTACCGGGTTCTCACCGTCGATCTCCGTAACCACGGCGCCTCGCCCTGGGCCGATGAGATGAGCTATCCCCTGATGGCCGCCGACGTGGCGCGCCTCATCGAGGACGAATGCGGCACCGCCTTGGTGGTCGGCCATTCCATGGGCGGCAAGACGGCCATGACGCTGGCGCTCGAACACCCGGACATGGTCGAGCGCCTGTGCATCGTCGACATCGCCCCGGTGCCCTACGACCATGACTTCGAGCCGCATCTGGAGGCCATGGCGAATTTGAACGTCGGCGCCCTGATGCGCCGCGCCGAGGCGGAGGCGGCCATGCTGGAGGCCGTCGGCGACGCCCACCTGGCCCAGTTCCTGAGCCGCAACCTGAAACCCGCCGAATCGGGCGGCGGCTTCGAATGGCGCCTCAACGTCACCGCCATCGCCAAGAACATGGAGGAGATCCTGGACTTCCCCATCTTCGAGGCGGACCAGGCCTACGAGGCCCCGGCCCTGTTCCTGTCGGGCGAGAAGTCCGACTACGTTCGCCCCTACCACGGCGCCGAGATCGAGCGCCTGTTCCCGGAAGCCCGGATGCAGGACATCGAGGGCGCGGGGCATTGGGTGCACGCCGACAAGCCGACCGAGGTGGCGGCGGCGCTCAGGGCGTTCCTGGCCGGCTGAGTTCCCGACCTACTTGGCCTTCGGCGTGGTGATCTTGGCGGCCGCGTCCTTCAGCTTGATCAGATCGTCCTTCACCTTCTTCGCCGCCTTCTTGAGGGTCTCGCTGGCGTCGCGGGCCTTGCGCCGGTCGGCCCGCCGATGGTCTTCGCCCCGGCGCCCGTTCCAGCCGTCCAGGTCCTCGTCCACCTCCTCCAGGAGCTCCTCGGCCTCGTCGAAGGATTTCTGGGCGCCCTCCACGTCCTTGCGCACCTTACCGAACTGGCCGCCCGCCAGGGCCGCGCCGAAGACCTTGTCCTTGGCATCCCGGGCGTCCTTCAGGGCCTTGTCCACCAGCTTCTTGGCGTCGGTGATCTGTTTCTTCCACGCATCGATCTCGGCCCGGCTCTCCAACGGGAGCGGCGGTGCCACCGCCGGGTCCGTGACCTCGATCTTATCGGCCTTGCGCTTCGCCCGGGCGGCATCCGTCTGGGCCCTGGAGAGCGCCACGCCGGCCTGCGCCGCCGTCCCCTCGAAACCACCGGCGGCCAGCAGCGGCCCCAGCAGGTCCGGGAACACGCCCCGGGGGTCGAGCAGCAGGCCGCCGCCCAGGCATCCGGCCACCAGGGGCAGCCCGGCGGCCCCGGCCTGGGCCGGCTCCGCCAAGCCCTCCATGGCGCGCTCCAGCTTGCCGGTTCGGACAACCTGGGCGGCCATATCCTCCTCCAATTCGGGCACGGCCTTTTCCAGGCGCTCGATGCGGTCATGCTCCGAAACGATCTTCCGCTTGGCCATCGCCTTCTCCCCTCATTCGGTTTGCCGGCATTCCATGAGGCGACCGCTCGCCCTGCCGGCGATACATTTAAATATAGTTTTTAGAATAAATTTTATCGTTTAACGATAATACCAAAATCGTCCGGCGGATTGAAGGGAAAACTCGCATCGGCGGCCGGCGGTATACTTTTGGTCCCCCCCGCGCATCCCTTTGCCACATTGAGGGCGGCCCCGATTCCGGTGCAAATAGGGCATATCCTATGGAGAACACAACGGGGGCCGGTGCCGCTTGATCCGCGCCAAGGCATGACGCACGATGATCGACCCCGTAAGGCCAGAAGCAGGAGATTAAAGTGAACTATTCGGAAAAAGAGGTCTTTTTCGAACGCAACGAATTGATCGTCAGCAAGACGGACCTAAAGGGACGGATCACCTACGCGAACCATACCTTCCTCGACATCGCCGACTACACCGAGGCCGAGGTCATCGGCCAGCCGCACAACATGATCCGCAACCCCAACATGCCCAGGGCCGTGTTCGAGTTGTTGTGGAAGACGATCGCCGAGGGCAAGGAGATTTTCGCCTACGTGGTCAACTCGGCGAAGAACGGCGACCACTACTGGGTCATCGCCCACGTCACGCCGAGCATCGAGAACGGCCAGATCGTCGGTTACCACTCGACCCGCCGGGTCCCCAACCCGCAGACCATCAAGAACGTCATCGAGCCGCTTTACGACCAGCTCCGGGGCATCGAGGAAAAGAACCCGAGCCGCAAAGACGGTATTCAGGAATCGGTCGGCGCGTTGACCAGCATCCTGAACGACAAGGGCGTCAACTATGACCGGTTCATCGCCAGCCTAGCGAAGGACGATTGATATGTTTGGAAATCGAAAGCAAGCCGCCCCGACCACCAGCGGCGGTTCCATCAGCGCAGACAAGGTCAACGAGATCCTCAGCGTCGTCGATGACATCTGCCAGGGAAATTTCGAGTCCCGGATCAAGAACATCCCGACGGCGGAGGGCAACGAACGCTCGCTCTGCCTGAAGATCAACGAAATGATCGACCGGGCCGACGCCTACGTGCGTGAATCGAAGGCTTGCCTGGGGTTCATCGCCAACAACGAATACTTTCGGCGGATCGCCCCGCACGGCATGCTCGGCGCCTACGGCGAGGCGGCCCGCGAGATCAATACGGCCGCCGACGGGATCGAGCGCAAGATGGACTCCTTCGCCGAAATGGTCGACGCCATTTCGTCGGCCTCCACGGAGCTCGGCGCCAGCGCCCAATCCATGGGCGACACGGTCAACATGACCAGTGAAAAGGCCTCCACGGTCTCCTCGGCGGCCGAGCAGACGGGTGTCAACACCCAGACCGTGGCGACGTCGGCCGAACAACTGAACGCCTCCATCCAGGAGATCAACCGCCAGGTCTCCCAGTCGGCGAGCATGGCCGGTGAAGCGGTCATCGAAGCCGACAAGGCCAACGAACTGGTCAACGGCCTGTCCGTGGCGTCGGGCCAGATCGAGCAGGTGGTCGGCCTGATCACCGATATCGCCGGCCAGACCAACCTGCTGGCCCTCAACGCCACCATCGAGGCGGCGCGGGCCGGCGACGCCGGCAAGGGCTTCGCGGTGGTCGCCTCGGAAGTCAAGAACCTGGCCAACCAGACGGCCAAGGCGACCGAGGACATCAGGGCGCAGGTGGACGAAATCCAATCCGCCACGACGACGGCGGTCCAGTCCATCGTCGACATCGGCAAGACCATCGGCTCCTTCAACGACGTCACCACGACCATCGCCGCCGCCGTCGAGGAACAGGGTGCGGCGACCCAGGAGATCGCCCGCAACGTCCAGGAAGCGGCGACCGGCGTTACGGAAGTCACCACCAACATCGTCGGCGTCAACGAAAACGTCGAGCAGGTCCGCGAGATCTCCGGCGAAGTGCTGGCCGTCTCGAAGGACCTGGCACAACAGGCGGAAACATTGGCGCAGGTTCTGAACAGCTAGGACCACGCCGTCGCCCATTCGGCTTCCGCTTCCCCACCGCCGTTCCCGGGTCGCCGCCCGCCAATTCGCGGCCCGGACCGGCAGCCCACCGGGGACACGGAAGCCGGCGTTCGGGGCGGGGGCGGCGAGATATGGGCCCTCCGTGAGGATGGCCAGCCGGGCAACCCCCACCTCGCCCAGTGATCTCTACCTCGCCACCCCCTCCCCGGCCATTTTTCCACCGATAAGGTTTGCCGCCGGGCTGCCCCCGAGATGAAGAGACGCCCGGACAGGCAGCCCGGTTCGCCGTAGGGGTTGAGGACTTTGAAACGTCGGACCCTTGCGGGGTTGGGCGTGCCGGGTCACCATACTTGGCCGACGCAGGGGAACGTGCCCACGCCGGCGCGCGGGATGGCCAACCTTGCCGACCATTCGGCATGGGCCGAAATGCCATCCCCATCCCGCTGAGAGTTTGGGGAGGGGTTCATGAGTAACTATGACGTCGTCGTCGTCGGCGCCGGCAACGCCGCGCTCAGCGCCGCCATGGCGGCCCGGGAGAACGGGGCGCGGGTGCTGGTCCTGGAGAAGGCGTCGGAGGACGAGAAGGGCGGCAACTCCTACTTCACCGCCGGCGGCTTCCGGTTCTGCCACTCAGGGATAGACGACGCGGCCACGGACGTGCTCACGGACCTATCCGACGCGGAGCGCGAACAGATCGTACTGCCAGTCCATGACCGGAACGTCTTCTACGAGACGCTGATGAAGGTGACCCGCCACCAGGCGGACGAGAACATGGCCTGGCGCTTGATCGACGGCTCGCGCCCGGCCATGGTCTGGCTCCGGGAACACCGGATCCGCTTCATCCCCATGTTCGGGCGTCAGTCCTTCCTGGTGGACGGCAAGCATCACTTCTACGGCGGGGTGAATATCGAAGCCGTGGGCGGCGGCGCCGGGCTCGTGGAGATGGAACTGGCCGAGGTGGACCGCATGGGCTGCGAGGTCCGCTACGGGACCGGCGCCACCAAGTTGCTTCAGGACTCAGAGAGGCGCATCACCGGGCTCGAGGTGCGCGGGCCGGACGGCTACGAGGTCATCGAGGCGCCGGCCGTGGTGCTCGCCTGCGGCGGCTTCGAATCGAACCCGGAGATGCGGGCGCGGTATCTCGGCACCGGCTGGGACCTGGCCCGGGTGCGCGGCACGCGGCACAACATGGGCGACGGCATCCGCATGGCCATCGACATCGGCGCCCGGCCCTACGGCAACTGGTCGGGATGCCATTCCGTCGGCTGGGACATCTCGGCGCCGCCCTACGGCGACCGGGAGGTCCTGGATAACTTCCAGAAGCACTCCTACCCCTGGGGGATCATGGTGAACCTGAAGGGCGAGCGCTTCGTCGACGAGGGCGAGGACCTGCGCAACCACACCTACGTGAAGTTCGGCCGCGAGATCATGGGCCAGCCCTACCGCACGGCAATCCAGATCTTCGACCAGAAGACCATCCCGCTGCTGCGCGACGAATACCGCATCAAGCAGGTGACCAAGTACACCGCCGACAGCATCGAGGAACTGGCCGCCGAGTTGGAGATCAACCCCCAGGACCTGGTCGCCACCATCGAGGAATTCAACGCCGCCTGTCCGGAGGGCGCCTTCGAGGACGGTTTCAACCCGGCCATCCTGGACGGCGTCTCCACCCAGGGCCTGGGCATCGACAAGACCAACTGGGCCCTGCCCATTTCCGAGCCGCCCTTCGAGGCCTACGTGACCACCACCGGCGTCACCTTCACCTTCGGCGGCCTGAAGATCGACGAGGCCGGCGGCGTGGTGGACCTCTCCGACCGGACCATCCCCGGCCTGTTCGCCGCCGGCGAGCTGGTGGGCGGGCTGTTCGTGGAGAACTACCCGGGCGGTTCCGGGCTCATGGCCGGCACCGTGTTCGGCAAGCTGGCCGGGGAAAGTGCGGCGGCCTACGCAGGCACGCAGGCGGAGGCGCGGAAACATGGCTAGGTGCGGTGTCGCCGCATGCTTCGATTTTGGCCCGTGCCAAATGGTTGGCAACAAGCTCAGCATGAGGGTTTCTTCGAAACCCTGTTATCCTCATCCTGAGCAAGCCCCCTCAAGGGGGCGCGTCGAAGGATGCGAGCGGCGAACATCACCATGAGCGATACGGCGACCACGAAAGCGGCCGCGGATCGGCCCGCCATCTCGAAGACCATCGCCGATTTCGCCCACGGCCTCACACACGACGCCATCCCGGCGCCCGTGCGCCACCGCGCCAAGCACCTGATCCTGGACGCCGTCGGCATCGCGCTGGCCGCCGGGCGCGAGGCCTACGCGGCCCGGTTCCTGGCCGGCCTTCAAGGGCTCGGCGAGGCCGGCGCGAGCTCGGTCATCGGCATGGCGGCGAAGCTGCCCTTGCGCGACGCGGCGATCATGAACGGCGCCCTGGTGCACGGCCTCGATTTCGACGACACCCACATGAAGGCGGTGGTCCACGCCACCGCCGTCTCGTTACCCGCGGCTTTGGCCGTCGCCGAGAAGACCGGCGCGTCGGGCAGGGAGCTGTTGGCGGCCTACCTCACCGGCATGGAGACGGCGATCCGGCTGGGCATGGCGGCCAACTTCGGCTTCCACCACCGGGGCCTGCACGCCACCGGCATCGTCGGGCATTTCTCTTCCGCCGTCATCGCCGGCAAGCTCATGGGGCTGGACGCCGACGCCATCGCCCGGGCGCAAGGCATCGCCGGCTCCACCGCCATGGCCAGCCAGCAGTTCGTCGAGGACGGGGCCTGGAACAAGCGCCTGCACCCGGGCTGGGCGGCGGCGGCCGGGATCACTGCGGCGCATCTGGCGGCCGGCGGTTTCGTCGCGCCGGAACGGGTCTACGAGGGCCGCTTCGGGCTCTACGTGAACCTCTGCGGCGGCTTGGACGGCGTCGAGCTTGAAGCCGTCACCGACGGCCTGGGGGAGCGATGGGAGGCGGTGGAATCGGCGGTCAAACCCTTCCCCACCTGCCACTTCACCCACGCCGCCGCCGACGCAGCCCTGGCGCTCCGCGGCGCCCACGGCATCGAGGCCGAAGCCATCCAGCGCATCCGGGCCCTGGTCCCGGAAGAGACCATTCCGGTGATCGCCGAACCACGGGCCAACAAGATCAAGCCCGCCAGCGACTACGACGCCAAGTTCTCGACGCCCTTCGTGGTCGCCGCGGCGCTCATCCGGGGCCGCTTCGGGCTGGCCGAACTGGCCGCCGAAGCGCTTTCCGATCCGGACATCCTGGCGCTTGCCGCCAAGGTCCATTGCGAGGCCGACCCGGAAGCCGACTTCCCCAGGGTCTATCCGGGTTCGTTGGTGATCACCATGGCCGACGGCACCGAGTACGTGCACCACGAACGCATCAACCGGGGGGCGGCGGACCGGGCGCTCACGGACGCCGACATCATCGACAAGTTCGCCGCCAACGCGGCGCTCGCGGTTAGCGAACGCCGCGCCGGCGCGATCCGGGACGCGGTGTTGAACCTGGACCACATGACGGCGCCGGAACTGACGGCCGAATTGGCGGGGGGATAGGCCGCCCGGATCAGTTGAGCGGCGGCGTTTCCATGAGACCGGCGGCCATGTCCCGGTCGATGGCGATCAACACCTTCAGGCGGTCCGGCTCGAAGTTGCCGGCGGCGTCGGCCAAAAGGCGGTCGACGTAGAGGCTCAGGCTCATGAGGCCGGCCTTCAGGCGCCTGGGCAGCTTCGAAGCCTCGTCGGTGATCTCCGCCTGCACCGCCGTCCAGACCAGGCGGTTTTGGCGAAGCGCCTCGCGCAGCAAATGACGGTTCTCCGGCGCCTGCAGGGCTTCATCGAGCAAGCGCGCCGCCTTGGAAAAGGCGAGCGCCTCGGCGACCCGGCCCTGGGCGGTGGTGCGGCTGGTGATCTCGTAGGCTTGGCTGGCGGCTTTCATGAAATTCCCCGTTCTCAGATGAAGCTGGCCAGGACGGACTGGCTTTCGTGGGAGATGCGCAGGACCTCGACACCGAGCTGCTGGCGCACCTGGGCGGAGACCGCCCGGGCCGCCTCTTCGTTGAGGTCCGCGTCCACCAGCTTGGCGGCGCCGATCTCCAGCGTGTTGGCCAGGTCCTGGTTGAAGCGGTCGCGCTCCGTGAGCACGGTCAGGTCGTTGCCGAAGGCCTGGGCCCGGGCTCGGAGCGTGGTGATGGCGGCGTTCACCTGGCCGATGGCCTGGTCGATGTCGGCGTCCGTGGCGAAGTTGTTGAAGTCCGTGCCGGCGGAACCGATGCTGAGCCCGGCGGAACCCGTGTCATGGCCGTTGACGGTGAGATCGCCGGCTCCCTCGCCGTCCAGGTTGACGCTGAGGCGGCCCGGGTTCTCGGCCAGCAGCTTGACGCCGGAGAAGGAGACGTCGTTGGCCAAGGCGGTGATCTGGCCCCGGATCACGTCGAACTGTTCGGCGGCGGCCTGGCGGGCCTCGGCGCTGCCGCCACGGGCGGAGAGCGCGATGCCCTTCAACTGGCCGGCCAGGTCCTCGATGGCGTCGACGCCGTCGAGCGCCGCGCCGACGGCGCTGGCGGCCTGGCCGATCTGGTCCTTGGCGCCCAACAGGTCGCGGACCCGGCTCTGCAGCGCGTCCGCCTGGAAGAAGGCGGCCGGGTCGTCCTTGGGCCGCTCGACGCGGACCCCGGTGGCGAGGCGGTTGGCGGCCTCCTGACGCACGTCGGCGGTCCGCTGCAGAAGCAACAGGGCGGAACGGGAGGCCTGGCTGACGGCGATATCCGACATGTTTCCATTGTGCCGGATGAGCAACGATTATTCAGTGACGGCGATCACTGTGACGGGGGTCACAGGGGGGCGGAGATAGCTTGGCAAGCATGCTTCGACAGGCTCAGCATGAGGGTTTCTTTAGGAACCCGGGTTTCCTCATCCTGAGCAAGCCCCCTCCAGGGGGCGCGTCGAAGGATGCGAAGGCCGTCGCGTAGCAACAAACAGGTTATCTGCCTTCCCAAGCATCCAGTTCCTCGTCCGGCAGCGGGTCAAAAAAGGAATCGTCCAGTTTCGCCTTTCCCTTCAAGGCGCCAAACTGCCGTTTTCCCCTCGTTAGCATGACCGGCTCCAGTCGAACCGACGCTCCATCGAGATCCTCGATGACGACCTCTTCGCCGTCGAGCGCACGCTCCACAAGGCGAACGAGGTCGATCTGCGCATCCGAAACACTTACGCGTGCCATAACTGAATTCTACCGCACAACGATCGGCAAGCTAATCCAATTCACACGAGGAGGGCTCGCCCTGACGTTTTTCGATCCCACTCATACCACTGGATGAGCACGTTGATGGCCACCAAGAAGGCGAACACCAGGTAACCCATCACCCACCCCGCCGCCGCCACCATTCGGGCAGCCGGAACAGCCCCGTGGCGACCATCATGAACTGCAAGGCCGCGGCGACGGCGAACAGCCAGCCGCCGAGGATACTGCCCTTCTGGAAGAAGAAGATGGACGTCTCCGTGGCGGCCAGCGCGATGAGGAACAGGATCAGCCGGCCCGAGATCCGGTTGCCCAGGTTGAACCGGTCGATGGCGTACCAAAGGGCGGCGAGGACCAGACCGAGGGCGATCCAATCCGCGCCCGTCATCACGCCGCTTCCGCCGCCGCCTCGCCGTTGAAGGTGAGGCCGTCCTTGCCCGCCGAGATCTTGACCGTGTCGCCGTCGGCCACCTTGCCTTCCAGGTAAAGGCTGGCCAGCGGGTTCTGCAGTTCCGTCTGGATCACCCGCTTCAGGGGTCTCGCCCCATAGACCGGGTCGTAGCCCATGTCGGCGATGCGGGCCCGGGCGTTGCCGTCCAGGCTGATCTTGATGCCCTTGTCGTCCAGCAGCTCGCGGAGCCGGGTCAGTTGGATATCGACGATGCCGTCCATGTGCTCGCGGAACAGGCGGTGGAACAGGATGATCTCATCCAGACGGTTGATGAACTCGGGCCGGAAGGCATGGCGCACCACCTGCATGACGTCGTCGCGGACGGCGCTGGAATCCTCGCCCTCCGCCTGATTGGCCAGGATCTCGCCGCCCAGGTTGGAGGTCAGCACGATCAAGGTGTTGCGGAAGTCCACGGTGCGCCCCTGGCCGTCCGTCAGGCGCCCGTCGTCGAGGACCTGCAAGAGCACGTTGAAGACGTCCGGGTGCGCCTTCTCAACCTCGTCGAAAAGGATCACCTGGTAGGGCCGGCGGCGCACGGCTTCGGTGAGCGCGCCCCCTTCGTCATAGCCCACGTAGCCCGGCGGCGCGCCGATCAGGCGTGCCACCGCGTGCTTCTCCATGTACTCGGACATGTCGATGCGAACCATGGCGTGCTCGTCGTCGAACAGGAAGGCGGCCAGGGCCTTGGTGAGCTCCGTCTTGCCGACGCCGGTGGGGCCCAGGAACAGGAACGAGCCGATGGGCTGGTCCGCGTCCTGCAGGCCGGCCCGGGCGCGCCGGACCGCGTTGGAGACGGCGGTGAGCGCCTCGTCCTGGCCGACCACGCGCTCCCTGAGCGAGTCCTCCATGGCCAGCAGCTTCTCGCGCTCGCCCTGCAGCATCTTGTCCACCGGGATGCCGGTCCAGCGCGAGACCACGTTGGCCACGTGCTCGGCGGTGACCGATTCCTCGACCATGTTGGCGGCCTCCATGGCCTCCGCCTTCTCCACCTTTTCCTCCAAGCGCGGGATCAGGTCGTATTGCAGTTCCGACGCCTCCTCCAGCTTGCCTTCGCGCATGGCGCGCTCGACGGCGATGCGGGCCTTGTCCAGTTCCTCCTTGGCCTGGGTGGCGTCGGCGAGCGACGCCTTCTCCGATTCCCATTGGCCGGTGAGTTCGGCGGACTTCTCCTCCAGCGTCGCCAGTTCGCTCTCCAGCTTCTCCAGGCGGTCCTTCGACGCCTTGTCGCTTTCCTTCTTGATGGCCTCGCGCTCGATCTTCAGCTGGATGATCCGGCGGTCCAGCTCGTCGATCTCTTCCGGCTTCGAATCCACCTGCATGCGGACCCGGCTGGCCGCCTCGTCGACAAGGTCGATGGCCTTGTCGGGCAGGAACCGGTCCGAGATGTAGCGGTTGGAGAGCGTCGCCGCGGTAACCAGGGATTTGTCCAGGATCCGCACCCCGTGGTGCAGTTCGTACTTCTCCTTGATGCCGCGCAAAATCGAGATGGTGTCCTCCACCGTCGGCTCCGCCACGAACACGGGCTGGAAGCGCCGGGCCAGGGCCGCGTCCTTCTCCACATGCTTGCGGTATTCGTTGAGCGTGGTGGCGCCGACGCAGTGCAGCTCACCCCGCGCCAGGGCCGGCTTCAACAGGTTCGACGCATCCATGCTTCCTTCCGCGGCGCCGGCACCCACCAAGGTGTGCATCTCATCGATGAACAGGATGATCTGGCCGTCTGAGGCGATCACCTCCTGGAGGACCGCCTTCAGGCGCTCCTCGAACTCGCCCCGGAACTTGGCTCCGGCGATGAGCGCGCCCAGGTCCAGGACCAGGAGCTTCTTCTCCTTCAGGTTCTCCGGCACGTCGCCGGAAACGATGCGCTGGGCCAGGCCCTCGACGATGGCCGTCTTGCCGACGCCGGGCTCGCCGATGAGGACGGGATTGTTCTTGGTGCGCCGGGACAGCACTTGAATGGTGCGGCGGATCTCCTCGTCGCGGCCGATGACCGGGTCGATCTTGCCCTCGGCGGCATCGTCCGTGAGGTCGCGGGCGTACTTCTTCAGCGCGTCGTAGGAATCCTCGGCCGACGCGCTGTCGGCCTTGCGGCCCTTGCGGAAATCGTTGATCGCCTTGTTCAGGTTTTGCGGCGTCACACCGGCGTCAGCGAGGATCTTCTGGGCCGCCGTGCCCGACGCCATGGCCAGCGCCAACAGCAGGTATTCGACGGTGACGAAACTGTCGCCGGCCTTCTCGGCGGACTGTTCCGCCTGGTCGAACAGGCGCGCCGTCTCCGGCGCCAGATAGACCTGCCCCGCACCGCCGCCTTCCACCTTGGGCAGCTTGTTCAAGGCCGCGTTCACCGCCTCGTAGGCGCGCGCCGATTGGCCGCCGGCGGCATCGATAAGGCCGGTGCCGAGGCCTTCCTTGTCCTCCAAAACCACCTTCAAAAGATGCAGCGGTGTCAACTGCTGGTGATTGGATTTTAGCGCCAGGGTCTGGGCGTTCTGGATGAAGCCGCGGGCGCGCTCCGTGTATTTCTCGAATTCCATGTCTTTGCCTCACTTCTCGACCGGGTTCCTTGTTCCGCTCCGCGGCAACGCAAAACCCCTCAACCGTTAAGGACTCTCCCATAGATAGGGATACCCCCCGGGCGGGCGCAAGCGCCCCGGTTGGAGACTAGGAGTATATCGTTAACAAAGGCGGAACGCATTGACTTGCCGGGCGGGCGCGTCATTGTGGCGCCATGAGCATCACCGGAACCAAAATCCCATGACGATTACCGTCAATTCCATCTATCGCCATCCGGTCAAGGGATTGACGCCGGAATCCATGGACTCCGTCCAGTTGCAACCGGGCCAGGCGATCCCCAACGACCGGCGCTTCGCCCTGGCGCTGGGCTCGACGCCCATCGAGGCGGCGGCCACGGAGTGGATGTCGAAGACCCATTTCCTGATGCTGCAGCGGAACGAGCGCCTGGCCCAGTTGGAGACCCGCTTCGACGACGAAACGGACACCTTGAGCGTGCTCCGGGGCGGCCGCCAAGTGACCCGCAGCAAGCTCACCGATCCCATGGGCCGGGCCACCATCGAGGAGTTCTTCTCGGCCTTCATGAAAGAGGAATGCCGGGGCCGGGCCCGGCTGGTGGAGGCGGCCGGCGGCCACGTGCTGTCGGACCACAACGCGCCGGTGGTTTCGATCCTCAACCTAGCCTCGGTGAAGGACATCGAACGGGTCACCAAGAAGCCCGTGGACCCCTTGCGGTTCCGGGCCAACATCTGGCTGGAGGGCACGGCGCCCTGGCACGAGTTCGAATGGATCGACAAACAGATCACCGTCGGCGATGTGCGGATGACGGTGACCGCGCGCATCGATCGCTGCGCCGCCATCAACGTCAATCCGGCCAACGCCGAGCGCGATCAGAACATCCTCAAGGCCCTGCAGATGGGCTTTCGGCACATCGACGTGGGCGTCTACGCGCGCGTCGAGGAAGCGGGCACGATCCGCGTCGGCGACGAACTGGTCTCGCCCACCTAAATCGGTTTCATGGATTGACGCGCGCTCAGGACGCCTGGGCGGTTTCCGGCTCTTCCGTCTTCTCTTCGGCCTTGGCCCGGGAGCGGCGGCGGCGCGGCTTCGGCGCGGCCTCGGCTTCTTCTTTTTCCTTGCCGCCGACGGGGATGGCCGGCGGGATGATGTCGGCGATGTCCGGCTGCGGCTGCTCGGCCGGGTCGACGGCGGGGGCGGCCTCGGCCGGTTTCTCGTCCGCCGGCTTCCGATCGTCCTTGGCTTCCGCCTCGGCGGCCTTCGGCGCCTGGTCGGCGGCGGCCGGCGAGGGTGGCTGGCGGTCGCGGCGGTTCTGGTTGTTGGCGCCGTCGGCGTTCAGCACCCGGTAATAGTGCTCGGCGTGCTGGAAGTAGGATTCGGCGATGATCCGGTCGCCCGACGACTGGGCGTCCCGGCCCAAGGCCAGGTACTTGTCCAACACCTGTTGGGCGGTGCCCCGGACCTTGACGTCCGGTCCGTTGCTTTCGAAGTTATTCCGACCGCCGCCGTGGCGTTGCTTGCCGCCGCGGGAGCGCGAGCGTCGATTACCTGAATTGTGTTTCATCTCAACCTAGATGCTCGGCTTGTCCTAAAACACCCCACAAACCCATCCGGATTGCCTTGAACCTACAAGGCCCATCCAACCAAACCCCGAAGGTCTGGATGGCGCCCGGCGTTACGCTGGGGAACGATTGGGTTCAACCCGGCATTCCGGGGACCCCCCTTTTGATCCCGAAGGATCAACAATGCCATCAAGGTAAAGGGGAACTCCGACCATTCCAACACTTTTTTCGCATGTTTCGTCATGCAGACCGGCCGGCAACCAGGCAGCGCCGCCGCCCGGCCGCGTCCCTGGGGAATCCACGAATGTGAAACCCTTGGCTTTCCAGCAGCGCCGCCACGGCATCCGCCTGGCCCAGGCCGAATTCACCGATGAACAGGCCGTCCGGCGCCAACACGGCGGCCAGACCGGCGCTCAGAACCCGGTAGGCATCGAGCCCGTCGGGCCCGGCCCGGAGCGCCCCGTGGGGCTCGTAATCGCGGACATCCGATTCCAGGCCGGCCATCTCCGGCTCGCTGATGTAGGGCGGGTTGGCGACCACCAGTTGGAACGGTCCCTGGGCTTCCCCGTCCAATCCGTCGAGCCAGTCCCCGGCGACGAACCGGGCGCGGCCCGCCAGGCCCAGGCGGCAGGCGTTGTCGGCGGCCACGGCAACGGCGCCGGGGTTGATGTCGATACCGAGACCAGACGCCGCCGGGCGTTCGCTCAACAGCGCCAACAGCAGGCAACCCGAGCCGGTGCCGAGATCGAGGATACGGGGCGCCGGCCCGGCGCCGTCCAAGGCGTCCAGGCCGGCGGCGACCAGGGCTTCCGAATCGGGGCGCGGGATCAGGGTGTCGCGGGTGACCCGGAAGGGGAGGCTCCAGAACTCCTTCACGCCGGTGATGTAGGCGACCGGCTCGCGCCCGGCCCGGCGTTCCACCAGGGCCTGGAAACGGTCCCTTTCGGCGGGTTCCAGCAGGGCCTCCGGATGGCCGACCAGCCAGCTCGGGTCCTTCTCCAAGGCAAGGGCCAGCAGCACCCGGGCATCCAGGCGCGCCGTCTCGATGCCGGCCTCCGCCAGCCGTCCGGCGGCCTCGGCCAGCAAGGTGGCGGCGGCGCCGTCGGGATAACGCCCGCTCATGTCATTTCGGAAAGCCGCCGGGCCTGGTCGTCGGTCAGGAACGCATCGATCACCTCGTCCAGATCGCCGTCCAGGACCTTGTCCAACTGGTGCACGGTCAGGTTGATGCGGTGGTCGGTGACCCGGCGTTCCGGGAAGTTGTAGGTGCGGATGCGCTCGGAGCGGTCGCCGGAGCCCACCTGGCTGCGCCGGGCCTCGGCCCGCTCGGCGTCGCGGGCCTCGCGCTCGCGCTCATACAGGCGTGCCCGAAGCACCCGCATGGCTTTGGCCCGGTTCTTGTGCTGCGATTTCTCGTCCTGCTGGGAAACCACGATACCCGACGGCATGTGGGTGATGCGAACCGCCGAATCGGTGGTGTTCACCGACTGCCCGCCGGGGCCCGAGGCCCGGAAGACGTCGATGCGCAGGTCCTTCTCGTCCACCTGCACGTCCACTTCCTCCGCTTCCGGCATCACCGCCACGGTGGCCGCCGAGGTGTGGATGCGGCCGCCCGATTCGGTGACCGGCACCCGCTGCACCCGGTGCACGCCGGATTCGAACTTGAGCCGCGCGAAAACGTCCTTGCCGGTGACGGACGCAATGGCCTCCTTGTAGCCGCCGATGCCGATCTCGTTGGCGCTCATCATCTCGAACTTCCAGCCGTGGGTCTCGGCGTAGCGCTGGTACATGCGGAACAGGTCGGCGGCGAACAGCGCCGCCTCGTCGCCGCCGGTGCCGGCCCGGACCTCCAGGATGGCGTTCTTCGAATCCGCCTCGTCCTTGGGCAGCAGCATGAGTTCCACCTGACGGGCCAGCCCGGGCAGTTTCTCGTGCAACTCCTGGCGCTCGGCCTCCGCCATCTCGCGCATCTCGGCGTCCGTCTCGTCGACCAGGATCGCCTCCACGTCGGCCAGTTCCGACTGCACGGCCTTCATCTCGTTGACCGCCGCGACCACCGGGGTGAGCTCCGAGAACTCCTTCGAGAGCCGCGCGATCTCATCCGCCGGCGGCGCCTGCTCCGCCGACATGAGGGCCTGCAGTTCGTCATAGCGGGCCAAGACCCGTTCCAGGTTTTGTTCCAGGCTCACGTCTTTTCATCCTCTTCCGGGCCGGCGTCGGCCGGCGTCTCGGCGCCGTTCAGGCCGAACAGGGCCTTCAGCGCGCTTTCCAGGGCCTCCAACTCACCCGGCGCCCCGGCCGCCGCCTGGCGCAGATTGATTGAGGGATCATGCAGGAGCCGGCTGACCAAAAGGCGGGTCGCCTTCTCGGCGTCGCCGCCGGCCTCGGCCAGGACCTCGGCCCGGATCGCCTCGGCCCGGTCCCTGAGCAGCCGCACCGCCGGCACGGCGGCCCGCTGGGCCCGGCCCCGAGTGAAGCCGGCCACCTCGGCGGCGACAATGCGCCGGCCGGCCTCGGCCTCCGCCTCGCGGCTGGCGCGGCCGTCGGAAACGATCCGCTCCAGGTCCTCCAGGTCGTAGACGAAGGCCTCGTCCAGGCGGTCCACGGCCGGGTCCACGTCGCCGGGCACGGCCACGTCGACCAGGAATACGGGCCGGCGCCGGCGTGCCTTGATGGCGCTTTGCACCATGTCGGCGGTCATGGCGTAGTCGCGGCGGCCCAAGGCGCAGATCACCACGTCGGCCTCGGTCATGGCCTGGGCGCGGTCCTCGAAGGCGATGCGGTGGCAATCCAGTTGCCGGGCCAGGGCGGCGGCGCGGGTTTCCCTGGGATGGGTCACCGTCAGGCGCTGCAAACCGCCCGAGACCATGTGTTCGGCCACCAGGTGGCCCATCTCGCCGACGCCGATCATCAGGGCGCCGACGCGATCCAGCTCGCCGTGCACGTCGCGGGCAAGATCCGCCGCGGCGGCGGCGATGGACACGGGGCGTTCGCCGATGGCAGTCTCCGTGCGCACCTTCTTGGCCGCCGCGTAGGCGGCCTGCATGAGGGATTCCAGCTCGCCGCCGACCATGCCCACCTCGCGGGCCTGGCGGTGCGCCGCCTTGACCTGGCCCAGGACCTGCGGCTCGCCGATGATCTGGCTGTCGAGCGACGCCGCCACGCAGAAAACCTGCTCGACGGCCCGCTCGTCGTCCATGACGTAGACCTGGCCGTCCAATTCGTCGGGCTCGGCGCCGGCGTGGGCCGCCAGGCTGGCCAGCACCACGCGGGCCGCGGCCTTCGGATCGGCGTGCACGGCCTGCACCTCGACCCGGTCGCAGGTGGACAGCAGCACCGCATCGGTGACGCCGCCGGCCTTGAGGTTCTCCAGGAAGCCGGGCACGTCAGCGTCCTCGACGAACAACCGGTCCCGGAGTCCGAGAGAACTGCTGCGATGGTTAGCGCCGACCACGACGGGCCGGGCGCCGTGTGTTTCCGACCCATTCATCCTGTCACGCTAACGGTATGGAGCGAGAGATTCCACCAGGGAGACCAGCGGCACTTCCGACTGCTCGCCGGATTCCATGTCGCGCACGGTGGCCGCCTGCTTGGCCAGTTCGTCCTCGCCGACGATCACCACGGCCGCCGCATTGGCCTTGTTGGCCCGGGCCAGGCGTTTCTTCATGTTGCCCGAATAGCCCATCTCGGCGACCAGCCCGGCCCGTCGCAGCTCCTGGGTCACCTTGAGGCCTTGGCGCTCCGCTTCGGCGCCCAAGGGGACGACCACGATGGGCCTGGGCGCCGGCGGCGCTGTGCCGACCATCATGGCCAGCCGCTCGACCCCGGCGGCCCAGCCGATGCCCGGCGTCGGCTTGCCGCCCATCTGCTCCATGAGCCCGTCGTAGCGGCCGCCGGCCAGCACGGCACCCTGGGCGCCGAGCGTCTCGGTGACGAACTCGAAGGCCGTGTGGCAATAGTAGTCGAGGCCCCGGACCAGGCGCGGGTTGACCGCATAGGCGATGCCCAGCGCGTCCAGGCCGTCGGTGACGGCGGCGAAGAATTCCTTGGATGCATCGTTCAGGTGGTCGCCCAGCAGGGGGGCATCGGCCATCACCGCCTGGTCGCCGGCGTCCTTGGAATCGAAGATTCTAAGCGGGTTGCGCTGCAGGCGGTCCAGGCTGTCCTCGGAAAGTCTGTCCCGGTGGCCTTCCAGGTATTCGATCAGCTTGTCGCGGTAGGTGAGCCGGCTTTCCGTGTCGCCCAGCGTGTTGAGCTGCAGGGTGGTGTCGCCGATGACGCCCAGCGCTTCCAGGAAATGGGCGCCGACGGCAACGGTCTCGATGTCGGCCAGGGGCCCCGGCACGCCGATGATCTCCACGTCCACCTGGTGGAACTGCCTAAGGCGGCCCTTCTGGGGGCGCTCGTGACGGAACACGGGGCCCCGGCAGAAGAACTTGCAGGGCGCCTCGTGAGCGAGCCCATTGGACATGAAGGCCCGGGCGATGCCGGCCGTGAACTCAGGGCGCAGCGTGATCGAATCGCCGCCCCGGTCGTCGAAGGTGTACATCTCCTTGGTGACGATGTCGGAGGTGTCGCCGAGGGTCCGGGAGAACACTTCCGTGAACTCGAATACGGGCGGCGTCATCTCCTTGAAGCCGTAGCGGGCGGCGACCTCGGCGGCCGTGTCGGCGACGGCCTTCTGGAGGCGGAAATCGTCGGTCAGGATATCGTGGGTGCCGCGCACGGGCTGCAGGGTCGACATGGCGGGCGTCCGCTTACTCGGCGGCTTCCGAGGCGTCGGCGGAACCGCCGTAGCGCTTGGCGATGTAGTCCTCGACGATGGTCTGGAACTCGTCCGCGATGCCGGGGCCGCGCAACGTCATCTTCTTCTCGCCGTCGATGAACACGGGCGCGGCGGGCTGTTCGCCGGTGCCCGGCAGGCTGATGCCGATGTCGGCGTGCTTGCTCTCGCCGGGGCCGTTGACGATGCAACCCATGACCGCCACGTTCAGGTCCTCGACGCCCGGGTACTTCTGCTTCCATTCGGGCATGGAGGCCCGGATGAAGCTCTGGATCCGGTCGGCCAGTTCCTGGAACACGGTGGACGTGGTCCGCCCGCAGCCCGGGCACGCCGTCACCAGGGGCACGAAGGCCCGCAAGCCCATGGTCTGCAAAACCTCCTGGGCGACCACCACTTCTTGTGTGCGGTCGCCGCCGGGCTCCGGCGTCAGGGAAATGCGGATGGTATCGCCGATGCCTTCCTGAAGAAGCACCGAGAGCGCCGCCGTCGAGGCGACGATGCCCTTGGAGCCCATGCCGGCCTCGGTGAGCCCCAAGTGCAGGGCATAATCGCCGCGCCGGGCCAGGCCCCGGTAGACGCTGATCAGGCTCTGCACCTCGCTGACCTTAGCCGACAGCACGATCCTGTCGCGCCCGAGCCCCAGTTCCTCGGCCCGCTTGGCGCTTTCGATGGCTGAGACGATCAGCGCCTCGCGGGTCACCGCGTCGGCCGGCAGCGGCTCGGCCAGCTTGGCGTTGTCGTCCATCATGCGGATCGCCAGGTCCTGGTCCAGGCTGCCCCAGTTGACGCCGATGCGCACCGGGCGGTCATACTTGGCGGCGATTTCGATCATTTGCGCGAACTGGGTGTCGCGCTTCTCCCGGTGGCCCACGTTGCCCGGGTTGATGCGGTACTTGGCCAGCGCCTCGGCGCAGGCCGGGTGCTCGCTCAACAGTTTGTGGCCGATGTAGTGGAAATCCCCCACCAGGGGCACGTCGACGCCGCGCTTGTCGAGGGCTTCGCGGATGTGCGGCACGGCGGCGGCGGCCTCGGCCCGGTCCACGGTGATTCGGACGATTTCTGAGCCGGCCCGGGCCAGCGCCGCCACCTGATCGGCGGTGGCCTCGGCGTCGGCCGTGTCCGTATTGGTCATGGACTGCACGACGATGGGCGCGGTGCCGCCGATGGTCACGCGGCCGACCTTCACGGGCACGCTGACGCGGCGCGTCTCGGGGCCTTTCACGGTGTCGGCGGGGGCGCTCATGCCATGCTTCCTCTCATTTTCCGGCGCCGGTTGTGCCCGAGGCGCCAAACTCCGTCAATGCCCGATTACTCGCTGACGGCGGTGCCCGCCTGCAGCATCTGCGGGTCCAGGAGGACGCCGCGCCGGACCACGCCCTCCTCGCCGATGGCCGGCACCGGGGCGCCGTCCACCAGGATCTCGAGCGCGCCGGCGTTGCCCGTCAGTAGGCGCAAACCCGGTTGGTTGGGGACGTGATATTCCTCGCCGGCCTTCAACAGGCGGGTGACCAGCAGTTCGTTGGCGAAATCGTCGCGCACCTGGATCCAACTGTTGTCCTTGGCCCGCACCATCACCCTGGACGGCCGGACAGCCGGCTCGTCCGGGGTCTCCGGCGCCGTCTCCTCCTGGGTGTCGGTCTCCGCCGTGGCTTCGCCGGTGGCCGGCGCGGCGGCGGTCTCCGTGGTCTCAGAGGTCTCCGTGGCGGCCGGGGTCTCCGCGGCCGGGGAACTTTCCTGGCTCGCGGCGGCGGCCGGCTCGCTGGTCTCGGCCGGCGCCGGAGCGGCCGGTTCGGCAGTTTCAGTGGTTTCGGCGGCGGCCGGTTCAGATTGCGCCGTTTCGGCCGGTGCCTCGGCGGAGGTCTCGGACGGGGCTTCAGCCGCAGCCGCCGGTTCGGCGGCCGGCGGCGACGAGGCCTCGGCGGCCGGGGTGCCCGGCGTTTCGGCGGGCGCCGCTTCGGCGGCCGCCGGTGCGGCGGTTTCGGTGGCGGTTTCGGTGGCGGTTTCGGCGGTGGCCGGCGGGGTCTCCGGCGCACTCGGGGCGGCGGTTTCCTGGGCCTCGGCGGCCGGCGTCTCCGCTGCCGCCGGTTCCGGCGCGGCGGCGGGCGATGCGGTCTCGGCCGCCGGCGCCTCGGCGGGCTTCGTCGCCGGTTCCGGTTCCGCCGGTTGCGACGGCGCCTCGGCCGGTGCCGCCGGCTTGGCCGCCTCGGCGGGCGGCGCCCCGGTCTCCGCCTCATCGCCAGAGACCAAGGCCGCCAGGCGTTCCGGCAGGGGCTCGATGAGGTCGATGAAGAAGTTGTCCTTGGTGGTGCTCAAATACCAGCCGCCGTAGGCCAGCACGGCGATAACGATGCCGATGAACACGATCGCGCCGCCGGGGACACCGGCCTCGGTCATCGGTGTGGGGAAGCGCAGATCGGCACGCGGATCATTGCCGCCGGACTGTTCGTCCTTGTAGCGGCGCACCACCTCCTCGCTGTCCAGGCCCAGGTGATCGGCGTAGGCGCGGACGAAGCCCACCGCGTAGGTCTGGCCCGGCAGGTCGTTGAAGCGGCCGTCCTCGATGGCTTGCAGGTAAGGATAGCGGATCCGCAGCATCAGGGCGACGTCGCGCAGATCCTCGCCGACCCGCATGCGCGACGCCCTGAGCAGCGCACCGACACCCGTGTCGCTGGCCGATTCCCCGTTCGCCTCGGCCGCTTCGGCCGGTTCGGTCATTGTCTCAACCATGGATACCCGTCTTGGCCCTCTGGTGGTTCAGTGCGCGCCGCGCATGATGTTCGCCTGTCTGAACGCCGCCGCAAGCGTGCCCCTTTCGGCGCCGCCGGCCCTCGAACCTCCCCGGGAGAACCGTTTGAAGCACGCGATATTCTCATGAATTTTCATGCTGTTACAAGGAAGAAAACGGCCCGGTCATACGTCGACGCCGTGATCCTCGGCGAAGGCCGCAAGGGCGTCGCGGACGGAATGCTCGGGCCCGTCGTAAAGCCCCTCCAGGCAGGCCCGGACGGCCGGCACATGAAGGCTCAGGACCATCGCCTTGACCGGTCCCAGCGACGCCGGCGACATGGAGAGCCGCCGAAAGCCGAGCCCCAACAGCGCCATGGCCTCCAGGGGCCGGCCGGCCATCTCGCCGCACAGGCTGATGGGCACGCCGGCGGCGGCGCATTGGTCGGCCACCTGCTTCAGGAACTTCAAGACGATGGGCGACAGCATGTCGTAGCGCCCGGTTAGCCGCGCGTCGCCCCGGTCGTGGGCGAAGAGGAACTGGGCCAGGTCGTTGGAGCCGACGGACAGGAAATCGATCTTTTCCAAGAGCGCCGGCAGTTGGAAGGCCAGGCTCGGCACCTCAAGCATGACGCCGACCCGCATGCCGGCCGGCAGGGTACCGCCGCGCTGGGTCTCGCGGTGTATCTCCTTGTCCAAGAGCGCCCGGGCGGCTTCGAACTCGGCGACCTCGGCGACCATGGGGAACATGACCTCCAGCTCGCGCCCGGCGGCGGCCCGCAAGAGCGCCCTGAGCTGGCGGCGCAGCAGCCCCGGCCGGTCCAGTGCCAGGCGGATCGCCCGCCAGCCCATGGCCGGGTTCTCGCCGTCGTAAGCCTCCCAGTGGGGCAGCACCTTGTCGCCGCCGATATCCAAGGTCCGGAAGACAACGGGCTTGCCACCCGTCTGGTCCAGCACCTGGCCGTAGAAGGCCGTCTGCTCATCGACGCCGATCAGCCGGGAACGGGCCATGAAGGGGATTTCCGTGCGGAACAGGCCGACCCCGTCGGCGTTCCATTCCTGCACGTGGCGGAGATCGATCATCAGCCCGGCGTTGACGCAAAGCTCCACCGGCGTGCCGTCGGCGGTCACCGACGGCCGGTCCACCAGTTCCGCGAAGCGGGTGCGCCTGGCCTCGGCGTTGCGCATGGCGTCGGCGAAGGCGGTCAGCACGTCCTCGCCCGGGCGCACGAAGGCCTGGGCGTTCTCGGCGTCGACGACCACCGTGTCCCCCGGTTCCACCTGCGCAAGGATGTCGCGGGCGTGGCCGACCACGGGGATATCCAGGGCCCGGGCGATGATCGCCACGTGGCTGGTCGGCGAACCTTCTTCCAGGACCAGGCCGGCGAGCTTGTCCGGGTCGTAGTCCAGCAGTTCCGCCGGACCCATGTTGTGGGCCACCACGACGGCCCTCTCGGGCAGGTTGCGGGCGGCCGCGTGGGCGGCGTCGCCGAGCAGGTGGATCAAAAGCCGCCGGGCCAGGTCGTCCAGGTCGTGGACCCGTTCGCGCAGGTAGGCATCGGTGACCTGGGCCATGCGGGCGCGGATGTCGTTCTGCACCCGTTGCACGGCGGCCTCCGCCGTCAGGCCCGTCTCGATGACGTCTTCGATGCGGTTCAGCCAGCCGGCGTCCTCGGCGATCAGCCGGTAGGTCTCGAGCACGTCGCGGTGCTCGCCGCCCTCGGCCATGCCGTTGTCCGCCAGCATGTCGTCCAGGGAGCCGTGCATCTCGGCGAAGGCCGCCTCCAGGCGCCGGCGCTCGGCTTCCGGGTCGTCGGCCACCAGTTCGCCGATCTGGAAGTCGGTGGCGTGCAGCACCGCCTCGCCGACGCCGAGCCCACCGTTCAACTGGACCCCGCCGAAGCGCACCGGCCGCGCCGCCGCCAGTTCGTCGGCCAGCAATTCGGCCTGGTCGATGAGGTCGCCGCCGGCGATCAGCTCGGCCAGCACCATGGCCACCGTCTGCAGGGTCTCGATCTCTTCTTCCGTATAGTTGCGCCGGGTCCGGTTCTGCACGACGATGACACCGACCACCCGGCCGCCCCTGAGCACCGGCACGCCCATCATGGAATGGTAGATTTCCTCGCCGGTCTCCGGCCGGTAGGCGAAGTTGGGATGTTCCTGGGCGTCGGCCAGCGCGAAAGCGCGGGCCTTGGCGGCGATGTCGCCGACGATGCCCTCGCCGAAGCCGAGCCGGGTCTGGTGCACGGCGTCCGGGCGCAAACCCTGGGTGGCGAACAGTTCCAAGAGGTTGCCGCCGCGCCGCACGTAGATGGAGCAGACCTCGGCGACCATGTCGGCGGCGATGATCCCGACAACCGCGTCGAGGCGCTTCTCGGCAGGATCGGTGCCGGCCATGACGTCGCGGACCCGCGAAAGCAAGCGCCGGGACGCCGAGACGATGGGACCTGGTCCTTGTTGCGGGCCGGCGGGTGTCATGGTCTTCCCATTCTGGAATTAGGCGACGCGGGCGTCGCTCGCTTGTTCGTCCATCGGGGCGGCCGTCGCGGGCCGGGTCTCAGGCCTATTCCGTATCCAGGCCGTAGGCCGTGTGCAGTGCCCGGAGCGCCAGTTCCGTGTATTCCTCGTCGACCAGCACGCTGACCTTGATCTCCGAGGTGGAGATCACCTGGATGTTGATGCCCTTGTCGGCCAGGGTTTTGAACATGGTCTGGGCGACGCCGGCGTGCGACCGCATGCCGACGCCGATCACCGAGATCTTGACGACCCGGGAATCGAACAGGATGTCCTCGCAGCCGATCTCATCCTTGCGGGCCTTCAGGTTCTCGACCGTGCGTTCCAGGTCGTTCTCGGTGACCGTGAAGGTCATGTCCGTGGACTCGCCGTCGCCGGACACGCTCTGGACGATCATGTCGACGTTGATGGAGGCCTCGGAAAGCGGGCCGAAGATGCTGGCCGCGACGCCCGGTTTGTCCTGAACCCGGACCAGTGTGACTTTCGCTTCATCGCGGCTGTAGGCGATGCCGCTGACCAATTCCTGTTCCACGATCTCATCCTCATCGACAACTAGGGTTCCCGGTTCGTTGGTGTAGCTGGACAGCACCTGCAGGCGCTGGCCGTGCTTCATGGCCATTTCCACGGCGCGGGTCTGCAAGACCTTGGCGCCCAATGAGGCCATCTCCAGCATTTCCTCATAGGTGATGCGGTCCAGTTTCCTGGCCTTGGCGACGATGCGCGGGTCCGAGGTATAGACCCCGTCCACGTCCGTATAGATGTCGCAGCGGTCGGCGGAAAGCGCCGCCGCCAGGGCCACGGCGCTGGTATCGGAGCCGCCGCGGCCCAGCGTGGTGATCCGGTTGTTGGGCGCGATCCCCTGGAAGCCGGGCACCACCACCACCTCGCCGCCGTCCATGCGGCGGGCCAATTCGTCAGTCTCGATTTCCGTGATCCGCGCCTTGCCGTGCACGTCGTCCGTGTGGATGGGGATCTGCCAGCCCAGCCAGGAGCGCGCCGGGATGCCCAGGTTCTGGAGCGCCAGGGCCAACAGGCCGCAGGTCACCTGTTCTCCGGTGGAGACCACGGTGTCGTACTCGCGGGCGTCGTAAAGGGTCGCCACCTCGTCCACGTAACCGACGAGCTGGTTGGTGACCCCGGCCATGGCGGAGACCACCACGGCCACCTGGTTGCCGCGTTCGACCTCGGATTTCACCTTCTCCGCGACGATCTTGATGCGGTCCGTGTCGGCCACCGAGGTGCCGCCGAATTTCTGTACGATACGGGCCATTCCCAGTCTTTCCACTTCCTCTTCCACCGCCGCCCCGACACGCACGCCAGGGACCGGATTTCTCGGCGTCCGGAACGAGGCGCGAAGAATCGTACGGGTTGCAGCGCGGGCGGCGCATTCATACTCTATGAATGGAAGTTCTGACAAGCCCGACCGACCGGAGGACCGCCATTTCATGACCGCCGCCGCCCCCCAGAAAGGCACCACCACCATCGACCCGGACGAGGTCGCCCAGTTCACGCGGCTGGCGGAGAAATGGTGGGACCCGAACGGTGAGTTCCGGCCCCTGCATCAGTTGAACCCGGCGCGCCTGGAGTTCATCCGCGACCGGGTCGCCGAGCGGTTCGGCCGCGACCCCTTGAAGGACCGTCCCCTGAAGGGCCTCGGCCTCATCGACATCGGCTGCGGCGGCGGCCTGTTGACGGAACCCATGTGCCGGCTCGGCGCCCAAGTCACCGGCATCGACGCCGGCGAGGCCAATATCGAGGCGGCCCGCCACCACGCGGAACTGGTCGGGCTCGACATCGACTACCGCCACGAGGCGCCCGAGGACCTGGGAAAGGGACGCAAGCGCTATGACGTGGTGCTCAACATGGAGGTGGTGGAACACGTGGCCGACCGGGCCCTGTTCCTGGAGGCCTCGGCAAGGCTTCTGAAGCCGGGCGGCGTGATGGTGTTGTCGACCATCAACCGGACCGTGAAGTCGCTGGCCTTCGCCAAGATCGGCGCCGAGTACGTGCTCCGCTGGCTGCCCGCCGGCACCCACGACTGGCGCAAGTTCGCGCGCCCGTCCGAGCTGGCCAATGAGCTCAGGCCGCACGGCGTCGAGGTCCAGGACCTGAAGGGCCTGAGCTACAATCCGGTGAACGGCCGCTGGTTCCTGAGCCGCGACCTGGAGGTCAATTACCTGATGTGCGCGGTGAAGGAAAAGCCGAACGGCTGACCGCCGTCGGGTATACTTCCGGCGGCGTAATGTATCCGAATGCCAGGGCGGGTATCCCTCCGTTATATTGCCCTCTTTCGACATTCGTGCTCCCCTGGTTTCAGCACCAATCCATGAACCCGGTCCGGCCACGACGGCCCGACCGGCGAAGGGGAGCCGCCAGATGAGCGATACCGCCCGCCCGCGGGAAAAGAACAAAATTCAGCGCTCGGCGCCGGACGCACTGGCGCGGCCACGGCCGGCGGAGGTCATCTCAATCGCAGAGGCACGACGGCGCCGCCAGAACGCGGAAGCCAGGGAGCGCCTGAAACAGGCGGTCGCCAAGATGGAAGCGGAACTGGAAAAACAGAAAGCCGCGGTACAGACCTTCCGCGAGGCCAATGGGCGGCTCGCCCAGTCCGTCCGCAACCTGGGCGAGGACATGGATGCCTACGCCGAGAACCTCGAGCGCATCAAGCTGAAGCCGTTGCGCGGCAAGGCAAGACGCTTGGCGCGGATCGCCGAGGGATGGTCGAAAGACTGAAGCGACTCACTTCCAGATGCCGCGCTTCTCTTCCTTGGCTTCCTCTTCGTCCTTCTCGTAACGCTTCGACTGGCCGTGCAGGGCCTTGGCCAGACCCTTGACCACCAGTTCCCGGGCCAGGTCGCGGCGGCCGGAAATGCAGGTGACGATGGGCACCCCGGCCTGGAACTCACCGTCGATGTGATAACAACTGATGCTGAAGCGGCGGACCACCTTGACCAGGGCGTCCTTCGCCTTCTCGCCGCAGTTCCAGGTCTTGCCGGCGGAATCCGTGCAGGTTTCCTTCAACTGCGGCGCCACGGAGCCGTGCAGGCGCACGTTGATCCCGCCCCAGCACTGCAGGTCCTTCATGGAGCCCCCCACCTGCAAGGTGTTGCCGTCGATGATGCAGGCCGGCCCGCTGATCACCGCGTCGGCGGCGGCCGGGCCGGCGAGGCCGGCGGCGATAAAGGTGACGGCGAGGAGTCTGGTGATGTATGGCATGGTTTCGGTCCCCTGAAAGCGCCCGGCGAACGGTCGTGACCAACGGAAGCAATGGAAATCAACGGTAGCCGAGTCGGTCCGAAAGGAAAACCGTTAAACGCGGCCGGGACCGATGGAGCGGTAAACTTGTTCGGGGGGCGTGAAAAGGGGCTCTAACTGTCGCGCCGGGGCGGGTTGGGCAGGCGGTAGAACTCGATGCCCTCCTCGTCCAATTCCTCGGCTTCCTCGTCCGTGGCCTGGCCGTAAATGCCGCGTTCCTCGGACTCGCCGTAGTGGATGCGCTTCGCCTCCTCGGCGAATTCCTCGCCCACGTCGTCGTAATTCTCTTCGATGTGGCCGCGGATCTCGCCCACCGCCTGGAGGATCTTTTCGGCCACCTCGCGGGCCCGGGCCTCAGCCCGGTCGTTCTCGCCGGGAACCTCCACCTGGCGGCTCCGGCTGGGCGAGATGTTGGGGGCCATCAAGGCCTTGCAGACATGGGTGTCCGAGCAGTGCGGACAGGCCACGTCGCCGTCCTTCGACTGGCGGTCGTAGGTGGCGCTGTCGCGGAACCAAGCCTCGAATTCATGGCCGTTGCTGCAGCGGAGTTGATATACGATCATGGCCTTCACGCCGTAACTAACCCAGGACCCCACGTCATAGCGTAATTCCGTTAACAAATGCAAAACATTCCCTCCCCGCCCGGCACCGAGGATGTGCGCGCCAAGCACCTCCGGATCACCGAACCGTCGCCCTGGGTGGCCCGATTCTCAGGTCTCGTAAAGGACGGCGGCATGGTCCTGGACCTCGCCGCCGGCGGCGGCCGCCACGCGCGCCACTTCCTGGCCCGCGGCTGCAGTGCCGTGGCCATCGATCGGAACGTCGACGCCCTGGCGGACCTGGCCGGCGAAGCGGCGGCCACGGTGATCGAGGCGGACCTGGAGGACGGCACCGACCCGTTTGCCGCAAAGGGCGCGCTCTTCGGCATGCGCTTCGATGCCGTCTGCGTCGTCAATTACCTCTACCGACCGCTGCTGGACGGGCTGATCGCAGCCCTGGAGCCGGGCGGTGTGTTGATCTATGAGACCTTTGCGCGGGGCAACGAGGACTTCGCCCGGCCCCGCAATCCGGATCATCTGCTTAGGAGCGGCGAACTGCTGGCCGCCGTGGCCGGCAGGCTGCAGGTGGTGGCCTATGAGCACGGCCGGGTCGAGGTGGCGGACATTCCGGGCGTCAAGCAGAGGCTGTGTGCCGTGAAGGATTTGGAGCTGAGTTCGCGGGAAGACGGGGATCCCCCCGCACATCCGGTTTTGCCTGAGCCCTGATAATTTAGGCGCCTTCGGCAAGTTTTTCTCCCCTCACCCTCCCGCTGTGCGGGCCCCTCCCTCTCCCCAAGGGAGAGGGTAGTTGGAGGGTCCCTTCTCCTTGGGGAGAAGGTCAGGATGAGGGGATAACAATATCCCGATCATGCTCCAAAGACGGCATCTTCCGCCGTGCCTCGACGATCGCTTCCGGGTCGATCTCGGCCGTGACGACTCCCAACTCGTCGCCCCCATCCGCCAGCACTTCCCCCCAGGGATCGACGATCAGCGAATGGCCGAATGTCCGTCGTCCGCCCTCGTGCTCCCCCGATTGAGCCGGAGCGAAGACGAAGCAGCCGGTCTCGATGGCCCGGGGCCGCATCAGGACGTGCCAATGGGCGCGGCCCGTGGGCCGGGTGAAGGCCGACGGGATGGTGAGGAAATCGGCGCCGGCCTTGGCCAGTTCCCGGTAGAGATGCGGGAAACGGAGGTCGTAGCAGACGGTCATGCCGAGCTTGCCCCAGGGCGTATCGGCAACGACCATCTCGGCGCCGGCGCGGTAGCCCTTGGATTCTCGGTAGACCTCGCCGCCGCCCAGGTCCACGTCGAACATGTGGATCTTGTCGTAGCGGGCGATGATCTCACCCGCCGCGTCCAGCAGGATCGAGCGGTTGGCCAGCATGGGCTCGCCGTCGTCGCGGGCCGGGCCCTCGCTTTTGACCACGATGGAGCCGAGCAGCAACCACGCCCCGGTCTCCCGGGCCCAGCCCCGGGCCGCGGCCAGGAAGGGATCATCGGCTTCCGTATGCGCCTTGGCCCGGGCGGCGCGGCCGTCGGGCTCCATCATGTTGGCGGTCTCGGGCATCATGATGAATTGGGCGCCGGCGTCGCGGGCCTGCAACACCAACTCGCCGACGGCGGCGATGTTGTCGGCAGGCAGGAGACGGCTCTGGGTCTGCAGGCAGGCGGCGGTGAAGGGCGTGCTCACGCCGGTCGGATCCCGGTCATTCGGCGGCGCCGATACCCAGCTTGGCGTCCAGGATGCCGTCTTCCTCGAACAGCTGCAGGGTATCGCTGTCGCCCACGTAGGCGCCGTCGGCGAAGATCTGCGGCACCGACGAATTGCCGCCGGCCCGCTCGGTCATCTCCTCACGGGCGCCTGAGACGGAGAACACGTCGATCTCCTCAAACTCGACGCCCTTCGAGCGCAGCAGTTCCTTGGCCCGATGGCAGTAGCCGCAGAACGGCGAGGTGTAGATTTCGATCTTCTTCGCCACGGTGGGATTCCTCTCGTCTTTTCCGCCGTCTTATATAAGCGCCGGCGGCTTCGAACCCAATGCCTCAACCGCCGTCCGGCACCGGCCTGACAACGCGGGCCAATGTAAGCACGTCCACACCCCCCGCGCCCGCACGCATGAGCGCCCGGGCGCAGGCCTCGGCGGTGGCGCCGGTGGTCATCACGTCGTCCACCAGGAGCACGCGGCGGCCCTTAACCCGCGTGCGCCAGCCCGGTGCCAGCTTGAAGGCGCCCCGCACGTTGCGTTTGCGCCCGGCGTAACCGAGACCGGCCTGCGACGGCGTGCGGCGCTTGCGGACCAGCAAATCCGGGGCGAAGTCCGTGTCCATGGCGCGGCCCAGTTCCCGGGCGATCAGCGCCGCCTGGTTGAAGCGGCGCCGAAAAAGCCGCGTCCAGTGCAACGGCACCGGGGCCACCAGTTCGGCATCGGCCACCAGCTCGGCGCCGGCCCGGATCATCCACTTGGCGAAGGCCGGCGCCATGTCCGTGCGGTCGCCGTGCTTGTAGGCGAGCACCAGGCGGCGGCTCCGCTCGTCGTAGACCATCACGGCCCGGGCCCGGGCAAAGGACGGCGGCCGGCGGTGGCAGGCGCCGCATAAGGCGTCCGGGCCCGGGTCTTCGGCGAAGGGCAGGCCGCAGCAGGCGCACCAGGGCGGGCTCAGGAAGCGGGTCTTCTCCCAGCACTGCGCGCAGAGCGTGCCGGCGTCCTCGACCACCGCGTCGCAGCTCAGGCATTGCGGCGGCAGCAGCAGGTCCAGGACCCGCCCGGCGGCCGATTTCAGGCCGCCCGGCGCGGCACCGTTTAAGGAGGCGGGCGGGTGTGTCATAAGGGGAGCATGGCCGAAACCATGAGCGTCTTCAACCGGAGGGCCGTCAGGGCGCAGCGCGACCGCGCCGCCGCCAGGCTGGCCGATCACGATTTCCTGTTCGTCGACGCCGCCGAGCGCCTCGCCGATCGCCTCGACGACATCACCCGGACGTTTCCGCTGGCCCTCGATCTCGGCTGCCACGGCGGCGAGCTCGGCCGGACGCTCGCCGGCCGCGGCGGCATGGAGACCCTGATCCAGGCGGACCTGTCGCCGGCCATGGCCGGGCGCGCCGCCGACGACGGCGGACCGGCGCTGGCGCTGGATGAAGAGGCCCTGCCCTTCGGCGACGGGTGCTTCGACGCGGTGCTCTCGAATCTGAGCCTGCACTGGGTCAATGACCTGCCGGGCGCGCTGATCCAGATCCGCCGGGCCCTGAAGCCCGACGGCCTGTTCCTGGCCTCGGTACTGGGCGGCGAGACCCTGGTGGAGCTCCGCGCAGCCCTCTACAAGGCCGAGACGGAGCTGGAGGGCGGCCTGAGCCCCCGGTTCTCGCCGTTGATCGACGTGCGCGACCTGGGCAACCTCTTGACCCGGGCCGGCTTCGCCCTGCCGGTGGTGGATTCCGAAACGGTCACCGTCTCCTACGACAATCCCCTGAAGCTGATGCGTGATCTCAGGGGCATGGGCGAGACCAACGCCAACAAGGACCGCCGCCGCACGTTTTCGCGCCGCGCCACCATGATGCGGGCAGCGGAGCTCTACATGTCCGATCACGCCGGGCCGGACGGCCGGGTGCCGGCGAGCTTCGAGATCCTGACCATGACCGCCTGGGCCCCGGACCCGAGCCAGCAGAAGCCGCTGAAGCCCGGCAGCGCCGAGGGGCGGCTGGCCGACGCGCTGGGGACGGACGAGATTCCCGGCGGCGAGAAGGCGAAACCCCGCTGAGAGCGGTTGCCACGGCCCGTTGATCAATTAAGATCACGCCGCACAATCACCCAAGGGAGGGACCATCCATGACCATCGAACGCATGCACACGGGCGCGCGCATGAGCCAGATCGTGGTGCGCGGCGATACCGTCTATCTCGCCGGCCAGGTGGCGCAAGGCGCGCCGGGCGCTTCCGTCGCCGATCAGACCAAGGACATTCTGGACCGCATCGACCAGTATCTGGCCGAGGCCGGCACGGACAAATCCAAGCTGTTAAGCGCCAACCTCTGGATCACCGACATGGCCAACTTCGCCGAGATGAACGAAGTCTGGGACGCCTGGGTGAGCCCCGGCAACACCCCGGCCCGGGCCTGCGTCGAGGCCAAGCTGGCATCCGACAAGTACGACGTGGAGATCATGGTGGTGGCGGCCAAGTAGGCCGCCCCGCCTCAGGAGCCCCGGTTCACCGGACAGTTCGCCGCGCCCAGGATGGGGCCCGTATCCAAGGGCTTCGCCGCCTGCACCAGCACCGCGCAGCCCTGGTTGGGGCCGAGCTTGAGGTCGGCCAGGTCGATCTTCACCGGCTTCCCGGTCCAGGCGCCGATGCGCTGCTTGCCGCACACGATGTTGCGGCTGGTCAGCGTCTTGCCCTTGTTCTCGCCGGATTTCACCCGGGTGGTGTGGGCGTGGTCGTAGCGGATCAGCCAGACCGTGCCGGCGCGGCGCTCCGCACCCTTGATGCGCACCATCAGGCCCGCCTCGGCCCCATAGGCCAGATCAACGCCGAGCTTGCTGGGCGCCTCGGCGCGGGCCCGCCGGATCGCCCTGTTGACGTCGGTGCGTCGCGATCCCACCGCCTCATAGCGCCCGCCGATCACCATCTGCGGCGTGTAGACGCCCGATTGGCCGCGGACGGCGACGTTGTAGGTCTGCTGGCGGCGCGTGTAGTCCGGGTGCGAGAAGGGATCCTTCCATTTGCCGGCGAAGCCGTAGACCAGCTCGTCCCAATAATCCACGTGCCACTCCAAGGCCACCAGGTCCTTTCGGTCGGCGAGCTCGGTCAGGAATTTCTCGGCGGCCGGGCAGGAATAGCAGCCCTGCGAGGTGAACAGCTCGACCACCGTCGGCGCCTTGTCGGCGCCGGCGTTGGCCGGGCCCGTGGCGGCCAGCAGGATGGCGGCGAGAAGAGATGTCGGTTTCCACATGATCGGGACCTCCAGAATGTGGCGGCGTCGCATATGAGATATTTATGATATGCGAACCGGCGCGGGAAATAACACCCGTTCACGGTTTCGCTAGTCGGTTTTATAAGCCCCTGATTGGCCCAGGGGGGCTTTCCAAATGCGGCCGGGCGGTTAACATCGGGGCGGATAGGGGGAGGACCGGCACGGTGAGTTTCGAACAGCCCTACGCGGGCCTCAAGGTGGTCGACCTGAGCCAGGGCGTCGCCGGGCCCTATTGCGCCATGCTGCTGGGCCGCCAGGGCGCCGACGTGATCAAGATCGAGCCCCCGGACGGCGACTGGTCGCGCAAGCTGGAGCCCAGCTACGGTGACAACACGGCCTTTTCCATCGCCGCCAACCTGGGCAAGCGGGCCATCGCCGTGGACGTGAAGTCGGAGCGCGGCCGGGCCATCGTCGATGAACTTCTGGCCGGCGCCGACGTGTTCCTGGAGGGCTTCCGGCCCGGCGTCATCGACCGGCTCGGCTTCTCCTACGAACGCCTTTCGCAGATGGTGCCGGGGCTGATCTACGTCTCCGTTTCCGGCTTCGGGCAGATCGGGCCCTTGAAGGACAAGCCGGCCATGGATCCCATCCTCCAGGCCTTCACCGGCTTCATGTCGGAGAACACGGGCGAGGACGGCATCCCGCACCGCTCACCGACCATCGTCAACGACATGTCGACGGCGCTTTACGCCACCCAGGCGGTGGCCGCGGCCCTCTATGCCCGGCGCGACGACGCGCGCCGGCGCGGCCGGCGGATCACCATCAGCCTCATGGAGGCGTCCGCCAACCTGCAGTGCATCCGGCTCATGGGCGCGGTGCACGAAGGCACCTTCAAGCGCTCCATGGTGCCGAACGGCACCTTCGTCACCGGCGACGGGTTCCTGCAGTTGATCGTGCTCCGCGACGGGGATTTTCAGAAGCTGCGCGAGGTTCTGGACGACGACGCGATCACCAATGATAGGCGTTTCGACAAGGCCGAGGGCCGCCTCGAGCACGGCGACGAACTGACGGCCTTGATCAATGGCGTGCTGAAGACCCGGCCCGGCGCCTACTGGCGCGACAAGATGACCGCCGCCGGGCTGCAGAACGAGGTGGTCCAGAGCTACCGGGAGTTCGCCCACCATCCCCAGGTAGAAGCCACCGATCTGATCTCCTGGCTGGTGCAGCCGGGCGCCGACGATCCCTGGGCCGTGGCCAACGTGCCGACCCTGCCGCCGCCGGCCGCCGGCTCGGCCGACGCGCTGGCACCCCGGGTCGGCCACCATACCCGCGAGGTCCTGACGGAACTGGGCTACGGCATGGACGAGATCGACGCCCTGGCCGCCGACGGGATCATCGGCCTTTGAGGCAGGCGCCGGGCAGGGCTCGCGAAATCTTTAATCGTGGCCTGCTGGGAACAGCCCTATAGTTTGCCAAGCCACGAACGACACGGGAGACACCCCCATGCGACGCCCATTGATCCCCCTCCTCAGCCGCCCGGCCATCGCCGCCACCGTGTTTTTCCTAGCCGCCGCCATGCTTTCCCCGGCAGCCCGGGCCCAGGGCCGGGATTTCTCCGCCGTCGAGATCAAGGCCACGGAGCTGGCCCCCGGCATCCACATGCTGACCGGCGCCGGCGGCAACATGGGCGTGTCTTCGGGCCCCGACGGAGTGTTCCTCATCGACGACCAGTTCGCGCCGCTGACCATCCGAATCCTGGCCGCCATCCGCACGATCACGGATAAGCCCGTGCGCTTCGTCCTCAACACGCACTGGCATTTCGACCATACGGGCGGCAACGAGAACCTGGGTAAGAGCGGCACGGTGATCGTGGCGCATGACAACGTGCGCAAGCCGCTCTCCGCCGACCAGGTGATCAGCGCCTTCGGCCGCAAGGTCCCGGCGGCGCCGAAGGCGGCGCTGCCGACCATCACCTTCAACGACACAACCACCTTCCACATGAACGGCCAGACCCTGCACGTCAGACACCTGCCCCGGGCCCACACCAGCGGTGATGCGTTCGTGCACTTCCGGGAAGCCGATGTGATCCACACGAGCGATCTGTTCTTCAACGGCTTCTATCCGTTCATCGACGTGGAGCACGGCGGCTCCGTGGCCGGGCTCATTGCCGCCGTCGACGAGATGCTGGCGCTTTCCGGCCCGAAGACCAAGATCATCCCCGGCCACGGGCCCTTGGCCGACAAGGCGGCGCTGCAGGCCTACCGGGACATGCTGAAGGGCATCCACGACCGGGTGAAACAACTGGTGGACTCAGGCACGCCCCGCGCCGAGGCCGTCGCCGCCAAGCCGACCCAGGCCTTCGACGCGGAATGGGCGGACGGGTTCCTCAGGCCCGACGTGTTCGCCGGCTTCGTCTACGACAGCCTGAGGAAGTAACCGCCGGTTATTGACAATCCGCCGCCGATGACCGACTCCCTTCCTCCTCCCCCTTGTTTCGGCCCATGCCGAACGGTCGGCAATATGGGGGAGGATCGAGGTGGGGGTGTGTACCCGATAGGGGAAGATTTCTCGCGCCATGCGGCGCTCATCCCCCCACCCTAGCCCTCCCCCACATTGCCAATCATTTGGCATGGGCCAAAGGGGGGAGGGAATGTTTTTGGGCCGTCTTCGGGAGTCTGCACAATTCTCGCCACCATCGAAGTCGTCGTTCCGGTTTTCGCCGTGGTGCTCATCGACTATGGCGCGGTGAAGCTCGGCTGGTTCCCCCTGACCGCCACGGAGGGGGTGGCGCGCTTCGTCTTCGATTTCGCCATCCCGGCGCTCCTGTTCCGGGCCATGGCCAACGCGGACGTCTTCGCCAACCCGCCCTGGGGCCTGTGGGCCAGCTTCTTTCCGGCCGCCCTGATCATCTACGGGACCGGCATGGTGCTCGCCAAAACCGCCTTCAAGCGCGGCTTCGAGGGCGCCGTGATCACCGGCATGGGGGCGTGCTACGGCAACACGGTACTGCTGGGGATTCCCATCAACCTGCGGGTGCTCGGCGATGCCGGCACGCTGCCGTCGTTCCTGATCATCTCCATCCATTCGCTGATCCTGATGACCCTGGTCACGGTGATGCTGGAGGGCGGCCGGGCCGAGGGGCGCGGCGCCGGCGCCACCTTGGTCAACGTGCTGAAGGGCATGGGCACCAACCCGGTGATCCTGGGCCTCGGCGCCGGGCTCGCCTGGAACGCCACCGGGGTGCCCATCCCGGCGCTGGCCGACGAGGTGCTGGTCTTCCTGAAGGGCGCCGTGGTGCCCTGTTCGCTGTTCGCGCTCGGAGCGACCCTGGCGCGCTACGGGATCAAGGGGCGCATGGCCCAGTCGGCGGTGGTAACAGGCCTGAAAATGCTCCTTATGCCGGCCCTGGTTTGGGTCCTGGCGGCGCATGTCTTCCACCTGGACCCGGTCTGGACCGTCGCCGCCGTGCTGATGGCGGCGCAGCCGGCGGGCATCAACATGTACCTGTTCGCCAGCCGCTACGAGACCGCCGAGGCCATCGCGTCGACGACCATCTTCGTCACCACGCTGGCCGCCGTGGTGGTGCTGCCGGTGATCATTTTTCTGCTGGCGCCCATGGGACCTTGAATCGGCGCCCTGACCCGGTGACCGGGTCCGGCGGGAACGACGGGCCCTAGGAACCGCCGCCGAGGGCCTGGAGGAGCATGCTCTTGCCCTCGCGGTTGTGGCTGACGCCGAAGACCTTTTCGATGGTCGTCCCGTCGTCGCTCAGGGGCAGGCGCAGGAAGGCGTGGTCCAATTCTCCCATGGGCCCGGAGATGCGGGTCGAATAAAGGGTCGGCCGCCGGCGCTCCAGAAGATCCGCGTATTCGTCGAACACCAGGTCCGACAACTTCGCCGGGGTCAGGTCGCGGGCGCTTCGGCCGGTCATGTCGCCTTCCTGCAGGCGAAGCCGGGAGGTTCCCCAGAACCGATAGACGAAATCCAACGGGTCGTCCCGGACGTCGACCACGGTACTCCAGGGGAGGATTTCCGGGCTGATCTCGTCCAGGGCGAAATCCCGCCACCTCGGGGCAAACCGCTCGCCCCGGCATTCCTCCCAGTAGGCCACGGTGGAACGGAGCTGCGGCGGCAGCCGCTCCGGCGCCGCATCCACGGCCCGAACGGAGATTTCCATATTCATATTTCCCCCAATCTCCCGGGGATTCTGGCTGCCCGACGAAGCCGCTGTCAAGGCGCCGCGGGCAAAACCGGCGCGGCCCGCCAAGTTGGCGCAACCGGGCCGGGAGAACCAGCGCGACGATCCGCCCTAGGATAGGCCGGCGATGACCTCGCGGTATTGTTTCTCCGAAAGCGCGGTCAAGGTCTTGGTGCGGATGGCGCCGACGGAACCGACGGTGAGCAGGAACTTGGCCGCCGTCTCGTCGTCGGGCATCTCGTAGACCACCACCAGGTCATGGTCGCCGATGGTCAGGTAGAAGTCCTTGACCTTGCCGCCCAATTGCTTGGCCAGGCGCTTGACCATGCGCAACCGGGTCGGCGACTCCTTGATGGCGCCGATTCCCTTGGCCGTGTAGTCCACCAGGCTGATGAAGGTTTTCATGGCTACCCCCTTCCGTTGGCCGGCCATGGCCGATCCACGCCGGCGGCCCATAGTGTAGCGGGCCGGTGGGGTCGAAGGCCATCATTTGAGGGTTGGTCCACTTGACAAAACCGAAAATGTTCCTTATATGTTCTTTCTCTTATAACGCCAATCACCAGGGAGAATATCTTATGAACAAACACCTTGCACCCGTTCCTCCGCCCGCCGGGCCGGCGCCGGCGGGCGCCGCGCCGCTGACCGATCAGCAAGAAGCCTTCTGCCAGGCCTATGTCTATTACGCCAATGCCGCCAACGCGGCCCGGGAGGCCGGTTACGCGCCGAAGGGGGCGCGCCAGCAGGGCCACCGGCTGCTGAAGCGCATGGCCGTGGCGGAATGCATCGCCGAAATCCGCACCGACCTGGCCCGTCAGGGCTGCCGCGACACGGGCACGCTCTTGGGCAAGCTGGAGAACGTCTACAACCGGGCCATCGAGAACCACCATTTCGTCGCCGCGGCGCGCTGCGTGGAGGTTCAGGCGCGCCTCGCCGGGCTCATGCCGTCGGTGCACGAACGCCTGCATGTCATCAACCAGGAACCGGCGGAAAGCCCGGATTCCCGCGATCCCTGAGGCCCCGGCGTGTTGACATTATGTCAACATTTCAACTGGCGGGACCCCCGTTCCGCCGCTTGCCGTCCGCCCGCCGAGCCGCTAAGAGAAGCCCATGAAATTCCATGCCCCCCTGATCAAGGGAACCCTGATCAAGCGCTACAAGCGGTTCATGGCCGACGTCACGTTGGAATCGGGCGACGTGGTCACCGCGCATTGCGCCAATTCGGGCTCCATGCTGAGCGTCAACGAGCCGGGATCGGAGGTCTGGCTGAGCCCGGCCAAGAACCCGGACCGGAAACTGAAATTCACCTGGGAGCTGATCCGCATCAAGCGATCGCTGGTCGGCATCAACACCCAGCACCCCAACGCGCTGGTCGCCGAGGCCATCGAAAACGGCACGGTGGCCGAGCTGCAGGGCTACGCCGCCATGCGCCGCGAGGTCAAGTACGGCAAGAACTCGCGCATCGACGTTTTGTTGGAGAACGACGACGAAAGCAAATGCTACGTCGAGGTGAAGAACGTCACCATGCGCCGGGATCTGACGAAGGGCGCGCCGGCGGAGTTCCCCGACGGGGTGACGGCCCGGGGCGCCAAGCACCTGGTCAAGCTCTCGGACATGGTCGCGGACGGCCACCGGGCGGTCATGTTCTACCTCATGCAGCGCTCAGACGCCGACGCCGTGACCATTGCCCGCGACATCGACCCGGCTTATGGTGAAGTCCTAGACAAGGCGCGGGCCGCCGGGGTCGAGGTCCTGGCCTATGGTTGCAAGCTGACCAACAAGGCCATCCGGGTCGCCGGACCGCTGGAATTTCTCGGTTAACCGGCATAGATAAGCGCCGTCACAGGGAGCGATTGAAGCCGGGACGGTCCCGGCACGACATGATCATGCAGGAAGAAGTCTTCAAACAAACGGTGGGCCGCGACGGCCGCCACATTCGGATCCACGGCGCCGAGGCCTACGAGGGCATGCGCCGGGCCGGTCAGTTGGCCGCCGAGTGTCTGGACTTCATCACGCCGCATGTGAAACCCAAGGTGACCACCGGGGAGTTGGACAAGCTCTGCCACGACTACATCGTGGACAGGGGCGCCGTGCCGGCGCCGCTCGGCTACCGGGGCTTCCCGAAATCCATATGCACGTCGGTCAATCACGTGGTCTGCCACGGCATCCCCGGCGACAAGCGCCTTTCTGAGGGCGACGCCATCAACATCGACGTCACCGTCATCGTCGACGGCTGGCACGGGGATTCCAGCCGCATGTTCCCGGTGGGCAAGATCGGGGTCAAGGCGCAGCGCCTCATCGACGTGACCTTCGAGGCCATGTGGCGCGGCATCCGGGCCGTCAAGCCGGGCGCCACGCTGGGCGACGTGGGCCATGCCATCCAGAGTTTCGCCGAAGGGGAGCGCTTCTCCGTGGTCCGGGACTTCTGCGGCCACGGATTGGGGCAGGTCTTCCACGACGCCCCCAACGTCATGCACTTCGGCCGGCCCGGTGAGGGCGAAGTGCTGCGCGAGGGCATGTTCTTCACCATCGAGCCGATGATCAACGCCGGCCGCTTCGAGGTGAAGATCCTTTCCGACGGCTGGACCGCGGTGACCAAGGACCGGTCCCTGTCGGCCCAGTTCGAGCATTCCCTGGCGGTCACCGCCGACGGCTACGAGGTCTTCACCCTGTCGCCGGCGGGCCTGGACAAGCCGCCCTACGACGTCTGACGCCGGGGCCGGGGCCGTGACGGGGAAATCCGACGAACAGGTCATTGCCGAGGCGGGACTCAACCTGAGCTTGCGCCAGGCCGCCGATGGTTCGCCCGCCCATCACGTGGGCGGCAACACCCACGCGCTGCGCCACCTGCTCAAGCGCCAGGGCGGCACCTGGGACAAGATGAAGCGGGTCTGGGTGTTCACCGGCGAGGATCCCATGGCGCGCATCGCCGATGCGCTCCGGGCCGAACCGCCGGAGATGAAGGGCCTCGCCGAAACGGACAACAAGCCCCACTACTGGGGCCACCGCCAGCGCCTGCGCCAGCGCTTCATGGAGACGGGCGCCGAAGGCCTGGCCGATTACGAACTGTTGGAGCTCCTGTTGTTCTATTCCATCCCCCGGGTCGACGTGAAGCCGCTGGCCAAGCAACTGATCGAGCGCTTCGGCGGTTTCGCCGGCGTGCTGGCCGCCGAGCCCGAGCGCCTGGCGGAGGTGGACAAGGTGACCTACCAGACGGTGGTGCATCTGAAGGCCGTGCAAGCGGCGGGGCTGGGCGTCGCCCGCGCCGAACTGGCGGACCAGACCGTGCTGTCGTCGTGGAACAAGCTGCTGCAGTACCTGAAGGCGGAGATGGGCCACGCCGGCAAGGAACAGTTCCGGATCGTCTTTCTCAACGCCAAGAACGCCATCATCGCCGACGAGGTCCAGCAAGAGGGCACCGTCAACCACACGCCCGTCTATCCCCGCGAGGTCATCAAGCGCGCACTTGAACTCGGCGCCACGGCGCTGATCATGGTCCACAACCACCCCTCCGGGGACCCGACGCCGAGCCAGGCGGACATCGAGATGACCAATGAGGTTGCCGAGGCCGGCGAGAAACTGGGCATCGTGCTGCACGACCACATCGTCATCTCGCGCGACGGGCATACGTCCTTCAAGGAGATGGGGCTGCTATGAACATGCGGACAGGGAGGAGATCATCATGACCGACGGACAGCGATCGGCCATCGTCACCGGCGCCGGATCGGGCATCGGCCGGGCCGCGGCCACGGCGCTGCTGAGGGCGGGCTACGCCGTGACCCTGGCCGGGCGGCGTCTCGACGCCCTCGAGGAGACCATCCATGAGGCCGGCGAGACCCCGGGCCAGGCGCTGGCCCGGGCCACCGACGTCACCGACCCCGACGCCGTGGCAGCCCTGTTCGCCGCGGCCCGCGACGCCTTCGGCCGGGTCGATCTGTTGTTCAACAACGCCGGCGCCAACGCGCCGGGGGTGCCCTTCGAGGACTTGACCTTCGAGCAATGGAAGACCGTCGTCGACGTCAACCTGACGGGCTCGTTCCTTTGCGCGCAGGCCGCCTTCCGGGTGATGAAGGCGCAAGACCCCATGGGCGGGCGGATCATCAACAACGGCTCCATCTCGGCCCACGCGCCGAGGCCCGATTCGGCCCCCTACACGTCCACCAAGCACGCCATCACCGGGCTCACCAAGACGCTTTCCTTGGACGGCCGCAAGTCCGACATCGCCGTCGGCCAGATCGACATCGGCAACGCCATGACCGAGATGGCGGCGCGCATGTCGAAGGGGGTAAAGCAGGCGGACGGGTCCATCGCCGCGGAGGCCATGATGACCGTCGAGCAGGTGGCCGAGGCGGTGCTGCACATGGACTCGCTACCGCTCGAGACCAACGTCCAGTTCCTGACCATCATGGCCACCAAGATGCCCTTCGTGGGGCGTGGCTGAATGGTTCGATGGAACGGGGCTCAGTCCTCCGGCGGGGTGAACAGGCGCATGGCGCCGGCGGCGCCGCGCAGCCCGTGTTCGCCCCGGTCCCGCCAGGCCACCTCCAGGTGCTCGGCGAACTCCGCCGAGACCAGGATGTCGCAGTCCAACTGCTTGGTCAGGCCCTCGATGCGGGCCACCTCGTTGGCGGTGGGGCCGACCACCGAGAACTCGACCCGCTCCGGCGTGCCGATGTTGCCGAACAGCACCTCGCCGACGTGCAGCCCGAGCCCGAAGGCCAGCGGTGGCGCGCCTTCCTGGGCCCGTTCCCGGTTCGCCGCGACGACATTCGCCCGCGCCACCCGGGCGGCCTCCAGGGCGGCCCGGCAGGCGGCCTGGGGCGTATATCTGCCGTCGCCGATGGGGAAGATGGCCAGCACCGCGTCGCCGATGAAGCGGAGCACGTCGCCGCCGCCTTCAAGCACCGCCCCGGCGGTGCATTCGAAGTAGACGTTCAGGGCGGCCAGGAACTCGGGCCCGCTCAGGTTTTCGGCCAGGGCCGTGGAGCCGCGCAGGTCCGAATACCAGATCACGCAGGGGATCACGTCTCCGTCGCCGCGCCGGATCTGGCCGGCCAGGACGCGCCTGGCCGCGTCGCCGCCGAGATAGGCGCTGAGGATGTTCTCAGCCGTCTGTTCCCCCTTGTGGGCCTTGGCCGCCGCGGCAAGCCGGAGCTGCAGGCGCTCGAGGGCCGAGAACTCGGCGTCGGTGAAGCCGCCCGGACGGCGCGTCGTCCAGGACGACACCATGCCGTCGATGCGGGCCTGCGGCCGATCCACCGCCTGGAAGGGCGTCGCCATGGCGACGTATTCCGTCGCGCCCTGCTCGCGAAGCTCCACCAGGACCGGGAAGTCCCGCCAGGCGTCGCCCTCATCGAGCCAGTAGCGGATCTCATCCAGGCCGTCCTCCACCAGGGGCCGGATCGGGCTGGTCAGCCAGCGCTGGGTCGGTTCCTCGACGAAGGGGATGCGGTCGATATCGCCGGCGTCGCCGGCCCGCCAGGTAAAGGTGTTGGCCTGGTACATGGGATGCAGGGTGTTCATGCCCATGTGGCTGCGCAACAGCGGCACGCCGGCCTCCACCAGGCGTTCGCTGACCCCGTCCAGAATCTTCTTCAGGTCGGTGGGCCCCAGCACCCTGCTCAGCATCCAGTTGCTGATCTCCTGGATGGTGGCGTCCCAATCGGCGTCTTGGTCCGCCGGCGGGGTCCCGTCAGGGTTCATGGGCGGCCCCGTCCAGCAGATCGGTCAACACCCCGAGCCAGGTCTCATAGGTCCGCCAGCGGCCGACGGAATCACTGTAGATGGGCCGGCGCACCTGGGCCCGGGCGGCGGTGGAGACGGGGCGATCCGTCTCATGGAAGGACAGGCAAGCGGCGTTCCAGGGGAGACCCACGTGCTCCAGCATGCGTCGGCTTTCTCCTTCCAGATCGGCGACCAACGTTTCGTAGTCGATTTCCAGCACCGGCGCCGGCAGCACGGTTTTCCAATGGCTCATCAACCGCTCATAGTCGTTGATGAACCGCGCCAGATGGCCCAGGTCCGTGGACCAGGGGTGGCTGTCGGCGAAATTGGTGAAGTAGCACGACACCGCCACGTCGCGCATGTCGCATCGGCAGTGGATGATCCGCGCCTTCGGGAACACCAGGGCGATGAGCCCGAGATGCAGGAAATTGAAGGGCATCTTGTCGACGATACGCGCCGCCCGTGGCGCCAGCGGCCTGAGGGCCGAGAGGTATTCCTCGGCGACGCTCCGGCAATGATCGGCCTCGACCTGCCTGAGACACTCTGGGTAGGGCGCATCCCCGCCAATCAGCCCGGGCAGGCGCTGCAGCGCCATGACGGCGACGTCGCGCCGTTCGCCGGCGCCGAAGACCTTCGGATGGCTGGCCAGGATCTGCTCCACCAGCGTGGTTCCCGAGCGCGGCATGCCGACAACGAAAACCGGTGCTTCGTCGTCGCTTCCGAAGTCGCGTCGGGCGGCCAGGAAATCAGCGGTGAACACGTCGATTCGGGAATCGACGAAAGCGGTGTTGTTTTCCGGCGAGAAATCGACGCCGGCGGCGCTCAGGGCCGCGGCCCGGAACTCGTTGGCGGTGGCATAGACATCGAAGGCCGCCGCGTGTTCCCCGCAGCGGCGAAGATAGCCGGCCAGGGCATAGCCGGCCTTCGCCCGGTCGTCGTCGGCAATGTCGGTCCGGCCCAGCAGGTCCGCCAGGCGCAGCGCGTCCTCGTCGGACAGTCCCGTCTCGCCATCGTTATTGAGGTTGTTGTAGACGTCCAGGTTGTCGGGATCGATCTCCAGGACCCGCCGGTAGAGCCGGCGGGCGTCGTCGGCGTCTCCCTGGGCCGAACAGATGGCCGCCAAACCGAGCAGCGCGGTCACGTCGTCCGGCTCTTGGTCGAGGACGTCGAGGAACACGGCCTCGGCTTCCTCCAGGGCCCCGCCGCGCCAGAGGGCAACGCCGCGGTTGGCCAGGGCGCGGATATCGGCCGGTCCGCAGGCGGCTGCCTGGTGGAAAGCCTCCGCGGCGTCGTCGAAGCGCTCGACGGCGAGATAATAGCCACCCAGGTGCATCCATCCGGCGGCGCGTTCGGGGTCCAGATCGGCGGCGCGCCGAAACGCTTCTTCCGCCCGCGCCGGGAAGCCGGCCCGCTGACAGGCCTGGCCCATCTGCGCCCAGGTATCGACGGTCCCGGGTTTGGCGCGGTGCCCGGCCTGGAAGGCATCGACGGCGGCCCGCGCCCTTCCCTGCGCCAGGAAGATCTGGCCCAGGTTGATGGAGGTATCCGGGTCGCCCGGCTTCAGCTCAAGGGAGCGACGGGCAAAGGATTCCGCGTCCGCCGGGCGGCCCAAGGCCAGCAGCGTCCCGGCCAGGTTGTTGCACGCCGGCTGAAAATTGGCATCGATCTCGAGGGCCCGGCGGTGATGCGGTTCCGCCTCCGCCGGCTTGCCCATCTGACGCATGCACAATCCGAGATGGTCGTGATAGGCCGGCAGGTCGGCGCGCAACGCGATCGCCCGCTCCATGCGTTCGGCGGCTTCCGAAAGATCGCCCTGCTGCATCAGGGCAACGCCCAGGAGATGCAGGGAATCGGGGTGATTGGGGGCCGCCTCGAGGGCTTCGCGGTAATGCTCGGCGGCGGCCGCCAAGTCACCGGCCTGATGGGCCCGCAGGCCGGCCTCGAAAGCCGGCGGCGGTGGTCCGGCGGCGGCCACGGGCACGGCCTTCGTCCGCTTTCGCCGTCTCTTACGGGCCACCCGCGCTCATCCCATTCCGCCTCGTACCGTTCAGGGTTCGACGATTACCTTACCGATGACCTCCCGGTCCTCGATCAGGCGGAGCGCCTCGGTCGCCTCGGTCAAGGGATAGGTGCCGGCGATGGGCACCTTCATCTTGCCCTCGGCGATCATATCGAGAAGCGCCGTCAGGTCCTCCGGCTCCCAACTGTTGGAGCCGCGGATGTCGAACTCGAAGCTCCAAATATAGCGCAAATCCGTGTTCGGGTCGTAGCCCGCCGTGGCGCCGCAGGTCAAAAGCCGGCCGCCGCGCCGCAAGCACCGCATGCACTTCACCCAGGTATCCCCGCCGGTGAAGTTGACGGCCACGGTGACGCCACCGGAATGCTTGCGCCGGTGCGGCTTGTCGTAGAGCTTCCAGATCTCCTTGACGAAATCGACTTCCGTGTAATCGATCACGTGATCGGCGCCCATCTCGCTGAGCGCGTCGAGCTTGGCCTGGGAACTGCCGCAGGCGACCACCTCGGCGCCGATGATCTTGGCGATCAGCAGGGCGCCGGTGCCGACGCCGCCGCTGGCGCCGAGGATCAGCACCTTGTCGTCGGCGGTGACCTGGCCGCGGGTGACCATCATCCGGTGCGCCGTGCCGTAGGCCACGGGCAGGCTGGCCGCATCGGCGAAGCTGACGGCGTCGGGGATGCGGATCAACTGATGGTCCGGCACCCGGGCGAACTCCGCCAGGCCGCCGTCCACGGTCTCGCCCCACAGGCCCGTGCCCTGGCGGTCCCGCGGGTCCACCAAGATCCGGTCGCCCACGGACCAATCCTTGACCTCGGCGCCCACCTCGACGATCTCCCCGGCCGCGTCCAAGCCGCAGATTCGGGGCAGATCCAGGGTGATCCCCGGCATGCCGTTGCGGGTGAACAGGTCGTGGTAGTTCAGCGAACAGGCCTTGACCGCGATGATCACGTCGCCTGGCCCGCATTCCGGGTCGCGGTAGTTCTCCTCGTATTTGAACTGCTCCATGCCCCCATGTTCGTATAGGACGACGGCTCTCATGTTTCCTCCTCTTTCCCCCGCGGGATCGTATCCATGTCTGTTCGGGCGCCGGTCATTTGGGCGGCGTCGTGAAGTAGACGCCGCGGCCGCTGGCCAGCAGCTTCCCCTTTTCGTCATAAACCTGGGCCTCGCCCGTGGAAAAGGCACCGCCCAGCTTCAGGGCTTGCGCCTTGACGGTCAAGGTGCCGGGCATGGCGGCGCGGTGGTAGTCGACCCGCATGTCGATGGTCGGCACCGGCCGGCCCAGCTTGGCGGCAATGGCGTAGTCGGGGGCCACGTCGATGAGGGTGGCCAGGATTCCCTCGTGGGTGTAGCCGACATCCACGTTGACCACGAATTCCTCGCGCCAGGGCACCTCGATGACGATTTCATCTTCGTCCATGGCCACCAGCTTCAGCCCCATCCACTGGTGGAACGGCGCCACTGTCAGGCGCTGGGCCAGTTCGTCGAAACTCATTTTGTTTTCCGGCATGCTCTCCCCCATCGACCGTGTTGGTTTCCCGACCGGGACATTGAACATGAACGGGCCGGTCACCTCAAACGGAACCGCAAGCCATTTTCCCCTGTGAAACGGAAATCCGTCTCGAGACGGCGGCTACAGCCGGAACACCGCCGTCGCCGGGCCGTCCTCTTCCCAGCCCTGGACGCTCAAGGCCCCCTTGGCGGCATTGGCGATCACCGCGAGCCGCGTCGTGGGGTTGAGGATCGGCGGTTGGACCCAGGTGAAATCATCGGCCGCCTCGTCGCGGAGCGCCTCCATGAGGGCGAAGCGACCGGGGCTGTCGACGCCCCGCGCGCGGCCCGCCTGACGGCCGGCGATCCAATGGTTGGCGACGCTCACCGGTGCCTCGCGCAGGAAGGCCCTCTCTTCTTCGCGTTCGATGACGCACCCTTCCCCGGGTTCGGTGCCGGAAAGGGTGAAGAAGGCAGGCATGGCGAGCGGCGTTTCCATGAGCAAGCGTTTCGCCTCGGCATAGGTCCGGCAGGTTTCGAAGGCTTGGCGCAGCAGGTGCACCGGCGGCAGCGCCCGGCGCCGCCACAGCGCAATTCGGTTGATGCCCCAGTCGAGCCAACAGGAAAAACTCCAGCGCCGCATGGGCGGCTGGTTCAGGGCGGCGGAAAACCGGCCCGGCGCCATGGCCGTGGCGACGCCGGTGAAGCCGGGCCAGGTGACGTTCTCGTAAACCCCTGCGGCGCCTTCCATGCGGGCCACCACCACGTTGCGCCCCAGGCCGTCCAACGGCCAGTCCAAGGTGCGCAGCAGCCGGTTCCCTTCGCCGCATGGATCGGCGGCGGCGCTGGTGGTGCAGGTCCATTCGTAAGAGAGGTTCAGCAGATATGCGCCTGGCCGCCCCGCCGCGGCGGCGATGGCGGCGATTTCGTCGCCATGGGGATTGGCGTTGCGGCGAAGCCAGCGCCGCGACAGGGCGTCGCCGCGCCCCAGCACCGCAGCGCCGTAGTGGGTCAGGCCCGCCGCCATGATCGCCTGAAACCGCGCCGGATCGGCATGGACAAGCGCTACCGGACCACCGGCGCCCACGTCGATGCGCGGGATCTCCGGCAACTCGGCATCGGTGGCGTGCAGGGGCAGGTCCATGGGCGTCTCCTCGGGCCGCCGCGGGCGGCGGTTTACTTCGCCGGTGCGGCGGAATATACCACGTAACGCGTCCTGGGCGCCCCGCAAGTTCAATCTTCGCCACATGGGAGCGACATATGATCCCGCGTTATTCCCGCCCCGAGATGGCCGCCATCTGGGAGCCGGCCAACAAATTCCGCATCTGGTTCGAGATCGAGGCCCACGCCTGCGACACCTTGGCGGAGTTGGGCGTCATTCCCAAGGAAGCGGCCGAGGCCGTCTGGGAACGCGGCGATCAGCCCTACACGGACGGCCGCATCCAACGCATCGACGAGATCGAGCGCGAAACCCGCCACGACGTCATCGCCTTCCTGACGGAACTGGCCGAGCAGGTCGGCGACGAGGCCCGCTTCGTGCACCAGGGCATGACCTCATCGGACGTGCTCGACACCTGCCTCGCCGTACAGATGACCCAGGCCGCCGATATCCTGCTGGCCGACATGGATAAGCTTTTGGCGGCGCTGGAGACGAGGGCCCGGGAATTCAAGCTGACGCCCTGCATCGGCCGCTCGCACGGCATCCACGCCGAGCCGACCACCTTCGGCGTCAAGCTCGCCGGCCACTACGCCGAGTTCGATCGCTGCAAGGCGCGCCTCGTGGCGGCCCGCGCCGAGGTCGCCACCTGTGCCATCTCCGGCGCCGTCGGCACCTTCGCCAACGTCGATCCGGCCGTCGAGGCCCACGTGGCGGAGAAACTGGGCCTGACGCCTGAGCCCGTCTCCACCCAGGTGATCCCCCGCGACCGCCACGCCCAGTTCTTCGCCGCCCTGGCGATCGCGGCGGCGGCAGTGGAGCGCCTGGCCACGGAAATCCGCCACCTGCAGCGCACCGAGGTGCGCGAGGCCCAGGAGTACTTCGCACCGGGCCAGAAGGGCTCGTCGGCCATGCCGCACAAGCGCAACCCGATTCTGACGGAGAACCTGACGGGCTTGGCCCGGGTGGTCCGCATGGCCGTGGTGCCGGCGCTCGAAAACGTGGCGCTTTGGCACGAGCGCGACATCTCGCATTCCTCTGTGGAGCGGATGATCGGCCCGGACGCCACGGTGACCCTGGATTTCGCCCTGGCGCGGCTGGCCGGGGTCATCGAGAAATTGGTGGTCTACCCCAACAACATGCTCGAACACCTGAACAAGTTCGGCGGCATTCACGATTCCCAGCGCGTGCTGCTGACCCTGACCCAGCGCGGGGTGAGCCGCGAGGACGGCTACAAGATCGTCCAGCGGAATGCCATGAAGGTCTGGCGTTCATTCGGCATCGATCCGGACGACCCGGACGCCGAGATCGAGCTCACCGACGAGGACCGCGAAGCCGCCAACCACGGCAACCGCCTCATGTTCTTCCTCTCGAAGGACGAGGAACTGACCAGCGTCCTGACGGAAGCCGACCTGGACGCGCTGTTCAATGTCGACCCGGTGGCCTACCACACCAAGAACGTGGACACCATTTTCCAGCGGGTCTTCGGCAAGGCCTAGCGTCTGGCATGGAAATCGGGGCGCCGCCGTGGTTCGGCGACGAACCTCAATGCCGTGAGAACACCCCCACGGGACCGCTCCGCTTGAAGCTCAGAACCTCGTAGGGCTCAGGCTCACCGCCCTCCATGCCCGGCGAACCCACCGGCATGCCCGGTGTCGTGATGCCTCGGATCTTGGGGCGCTCGGTGAGCATCCGTTTTACGTCCTTGGCGGGCACGTGGCCCTCAACCACGTAGTCGCCGACCGTGGCCGTATGGCAGGACTGCAGGGGTTCGGGTATGCCCAGCATCTTCTTCACCGCCGTCAGGTCCTCCAGATCCCGGGTCACCACGGTGAACCCGTTGGCCCGCATGTGCTTGGCCCAGCCCGAGCAGCAGCCGCACCAGGGGGTCTTGTAGACGGTTACCGGGGGCGGCTCGGCCAGGGCGCCGGCGGCGTTCCATGAGATGATCAAGGCAGCCAACGGCGCCGCGAGGAGACGGATTGCCCGGTCCGTTCCCATGCCCAACCAATTTGGCATGTCAATTTCTCCCTACCGAGATTGCCCCGCCGCATGGTCACGCGGGATCGCCGTGGATTTTATAACGATACTACTGTCGCCAAGCCTTGATCTATGTTCGCCGCAGAATCGACGCCTCACGGCGGCGCCAGTTCCATAAGCCGCTTCTTGTCCACCTTGGAGCCGGCGACCCGTGGCAGGGCGTCGACGGCGATGAAGCGCGCCGGCGTCTTGTAGGCGGCGAGACCGCTGTCTTTCATGATCTCAATCAGCGCGTCGGGGTCGAAGGTCCGGCCCGGGCGCATCTGCACGAAGGCCCAGGGAACCTCGCCGTACTCGGCGTCCGGCGCCGCCACCACGGCGCATTCGAAGACGTCCGGATGGCGGGCGATCTCGCGCTCCACCTCGGCCGGCAGGATCTTCAGGCCGCTCCGGTTGATGGTCTCCTTCAGCCGGCCCAAAAGCCGAAGCCGACCGTCCGCCCCAATCAGCCCCATGTCGCCGCTGGCGTACCAGCCACCCTGCCAGGCGGCCGCCGTGGCGTCCGGGTCATTCCAGTAACCCGACGCGGCGTAGGGGGCGGTGATCTTCAGCTCGCCGACGCCGCCGGCGGGCACCTCGCGGCCGGCCTGGTCCTCGATCCTGAGCCGGGCACCCGGCAGCGGCCGGCCGATGGCACCGCTGAGGCGCGTCTCCTTAGGTTCGTCCACGTGGGCATGGGCGAAGCCGGGACACTCCATGGAGCCCGCCGCCACCACCACCCGGCACTGGGATCCCTCCTCGAAGACCCGGGCCGCGTCGACATCCGCCGCCGCCGTACCGACACGCAGCACCCGGAGGCCCGCGAGGTCGTAATTAGCGAGCGATTCCTGGGCGAGACGGGCCAGGATCACCGGCACCGTGGTGGCCACCGTGATGCCCCATGCCGGGACCCGGCCGAGCAAATGGTCGGCCCGGTATGCGGCGGGAAAGGCGTAAGTCGCCGGGACCGTCGCCGAGACGTTCCAGACCAGGACGCCGGCCGCGCCGGCCATGGGTGCAAAGATGCCGACCGTGTCATCGGCGACAACACCCAGGCGCTCGGCGATGAGACGCCCGACGCAGACCTGTGCCGCCTCCGGCCATTCGCAGAGCTTGGCGAGCCCGCTGGTGCCGCTCGACGCGGTGATCAGGGAGACCACGTCGAAGGCGAAGCGGCGGGCCGGAATCTGCGCCAGTGTGCCTTCCTCGGCAGAACCATCCGCAAGCCCCCGCCAGCCGATCCAACCGTCTCTCGGGTTCTCGGATAAATCGATGCGATGGGTGACGTCCGCCGCCTCGGCCCAGGCCAGTTCCTCGGCCTCCAGCGATTGGGCGGCCGTCACCAGGAGATCCGGTTGGATGCGCTCGAGCACATAGTCCAGTTCCCGCCGCCGCCACTGCATGGGCGCGAAGACGCCGATGACCCCGGCCTTCTTGAAGGCCATGCGCAGCGCCATCTCCTTGCACGACGATGGCATCTGCACCAGGACCCGGGAATCCCGCGCCAGGCCGAGGCCGATGAGATTGCCGGCGAGACGGTCCGTGGCGACCTCCAGTTCCGCCCAGGTGTAGGTCTCGGTCTCGTCCCGACAGGCCACTGCATCGCCCCGCTCACGGGCGTGGCCGGCGTAGCGCTCGGCCATGGTCTCGCGACTCCAGTGGCCGGCGTCCAGGTAGGCCTGGATGGCCTCGGCGTCCAGCAGGGTCGGTCGCATGCTGATCCCCGGCCTAGCGCCCCTTGTAGACGGGCGGGCGCTTCTCGGCGTAGGCGGCGAGGCCCTCGCGGCCGTCCTCGGAGGCCATGCAGATGGCGTAGAGCTTCTTCTCGTAGTCGATGCCGCCGAGCAAGTCCGTCTCCGTAGACTTGAGCACCGCGTCGCGACCGGCCATGAACGCAAGCGGCGCCCGGGAGCCCAAAGTCCGGGCCAGTTCCTTGGCGCGTCCCAGAAGCTCCGCCTGGGGATGCACTTCCGTGACCAGGCCGATGGCCCGGGCCGTCTCGGCGTCCACCGGCTCGCCGGTGAGGATCATCTGCATGGCCCACCCCAAGCCGACGAACCGGTAGAGGCGCTGGGTGCCGCCGGAACCGGGGATCTGGCCAAGGGTGATCTCCGGCTGACCCAGGCTGGCGTTGTCGCTGGCGATGCGCGCCGTGCAGCCCAAAGCGATTTCCATGCCGGCGCCGAAGCAATAACCGTTGATGGCCGCCACCGTCGGCTTGGCCAGGCGCTCGATGACCGTTGGCAGTTCCTTGCGCAGGTCCGCCCCGGGCCCCATTTCGGAGACCAGGGTGCGCTCGCTGAGTTCCGGGATGTTGGCGCCGGCGGAGAAGGCCTTGTCGCCGTCGCCGGTAATGACGATGGCCCGGATGGCGTCGTCCTCCTCGACCCGGCGCACGCAATCCAGCAGGTCGACCCGCATCTGGTGGCTGATGGCGTTCAGCTTGTCCGGCCGCCGCAAGGTAATGATCAGCAACTCGCCGTCCGTTTCCGTGACGATGTTCTCGTAGCTCATGGTCCGGGCCTCCCTCCGGTGCGTGATCTGCGCCATCAGTTTGCCGGATGCGGTCCGGCCAGGGCAACCGGGCACGGGTTCGGCCGGTGAAATGCCCGGCCCTTGTCGCAAGGGTCGCCGGTGGGGGATGATGCGCCGCCAATGTGAACGAGGACACCATGACCCAAGCCAACCTTCCCCTGCCCGACGCGGCACCCGTGGACTTCGGCACCGAGGAAGCGGCCATGGACCGCTACCGGGAAGACGGCACGGCCCGGGCGCTCGCCATGGACAACCGGGGCCCGATCCGCCTGGACGCGGCCGGCAAGCTGGACCCGGCGATCCTGGAAGCCTACTGGCGGGACGGTTTCTATATCTTCGAAGGGGTCGTCGGCGCCGAGGAGCGGGCCGACATCGAACGGGATGTGGCGGATCTGTTGGAACGCGCGCCCGTCCACCCGGATGCCGAACTGGACCGGCACGGGCGGCCGGCCCTGGGCGCCGATCTGGAGGGCCGCAACGTGCGGCTGACCCGGCCGCTGGCCGACCCGCTGGGCGGCACCGACGCCAACCACGGCCGCCATCCCATCAAGATGGCCGAGCCGGAAATTCCCGACCAAGCCCCGGAATGGGTCATGCAACTCCTGCTGGGCACCCTGCAACACTCGGAGGCCTGCCTGCGCCTCTATGCGCATCCGAAATTGCTGGCCGTGGCGGAGGCCGTCAACGGCCTGGACTTCACCCCCTTCAACGAGGGCCTGTGGATCAAGCAGCCGCGCCTCGGTTCGTCCGTGGCCTGGCACCAGGACGGCTGGACCTGGTGGGACAGCCCGGAACTGGACGCCGGCACCCACGGTTTCAACTTCATGATGATGCTGTATGGCTGCGACGCGGCGAACGGGCTCTGGGTGGTGCCCGGCTCCCATGCCTTGGGCAAGCTGGACATCAAGGAACTCACCGGCGAGGACGGCTCGGACCGCCTTCCCGGCGGGGTGCCGTTGATCTGCGGCCCCGGCGACGTGGCCATCGTCAACCGCCAGGCGGTGCACGGCTCCTTCGCCAACACCAGCGACAAGGCCCGGGTTTCCGTGCATTTCGGATTCCACCGGCGGAAATCCGTCTTGGGCGTGACCAGCGGCGGCATCCACAACCCGGTGGCCACCTATGACGCGGCCTACATCCGGCACCGGGCGAGGATGATCATGTACGGCATCGACGCGCGAAAGCGGCGCTTCCCCGAGGAGACGCCCTATCGCTACGCACCCCTTGCCGACGAGGCGGAGGCCTACGTCTGGGACGCGGCGGCGAAGGCCGGCGTCAAGGACTACAACCTCCAGGACATCGGGATTTAGGGCGCTTTCGCCTCGGACCGCGTCAGCCGCACCCCGGCGCCGATGATCAACGCCGCGCCGACGGCCGTGGTCAGGTCCGGCCATTGGCCGAACAGCACGATTCCCAAAAGGCCTGCGAAGATCAGCGTCGCGTACTTGTAGGGCACCAGGGCGGACACATCCGCCTGGCGCAGGCTGTGCAGGAACACGTACTGCCCGGCGATGGCCACCGGCCCCATCAGCGCATAGACGGCCAGCACGTCGAAGGAGGGCCAACCGCCGAAATAGAGCGCCGGCGCGGCGGCCAGGGCCACGGCGAACAGGTTGGTGTAGAGCAGCACGATGGTCCCGGCGACCCGGTGGGTCAGGTGCTTGATGACGATGACCTCGACGGCCATCAGGAAGGCGCCGAGGAAGGCAACGCCGGCGGCGGGCTCCATGAGCACCCGGCCCAGCAGGTCCGGCGAGGGCTGGGCGACGATCACAGCACCACTCAGACAGACGGCGGCGGCGGCCCAGCGGCCGCGCGACACCGGTTCCTTCAAGACCAGGCCCGCCAGCATCAGCACGAAAACCCCGTCGGCGAAGCTGATGGCCATGGCGTCCGCATAGGCCATGTGGGTGGTGGCGTGGATGACGCAACTGACGCTGGCCACGGCGGAAAGCGCCCTCAGCCCGATCATCGGCCAGGCCGGCGTGGTCAGGGGCACGCCCCGCCGGGCTGCCAAAAGGGCGATGGGAACGATGGTCAGCAGCCCCGCCACGTAGCGCACGAAGGTCGCCTGAATGCCGTTCAGGCCGCCGCCGGCCAGCTTCGGTAGGGCGAACATGAGGGCGAACAGGAACGCCGCCGCGAGCATCAACAGGACCCCGCGCAGGTGCGCGTCCAAGGCGCTCCAGCGCCAGATCGGCGGCCGCATGGGCGGCTGCAGTATGCGGGTGAACTCTTCCATGGAATGGTTCTTATCTCATACGGATTCTTTTGGGTATCCGAATTAACGAATATAGATTATACATTTTCGTATGATGCAATCGGCCCTTCCCAAACCCAACTATGTGCCATGAACTGGGATGATCTGCGCATATTCCTGGCCTTGTCCCGGGACGGCACGCTTTCGGGCACGGCGCGCGCCCTGAAGGTCTCGCAACCTACCGTGGGGCGGCGCATCGAACGGCTTGAAGGCGACATGGGCACCAAGCTGTTCGACCGGCTGCCCGACGGCTACGCCTTGACCGCCGCCGGCGAACGTCTGGTTCCCCTGGCCGAGGACATGGCCACCGCCGCCGACACCCTGGACCGCACCACGGCGGCCCTGGCCGACACGGTGGACGGCACGGTGCAGGTTTCCGTGCACGAATCCATGTCGCCGTTCCTGATCGATCATCTGAGCGCCATGCGCGGCGACCTGCCGGACGTGGAGTTCGAGCTGTTCGTCACCCATATCCAGGTGAACCTGTGGAAGCGGGAAGCGGATATCCTGATCCGCGATGTCCTACCGGAAGCCTCCAGCCTGACCGCCCGCAAGCTGGGCGAGGCCGCCTACGCCGTCTACGGCGCCAAATCCTACGTCGAGGCCCATCCGGCGGCCCGCACGAACCGCCGCTACGCCGATTGCGACTGGGTCGGGTTCGACGAGGAGCACGCGCGGTTCGCCGGTTACGCCTGGCTGCGCGAACGCCTGGGCAACCGGGCGCCGGTCTACCGGACCAACAACGGCATGGTGTTGCGCCAGACGGTCCAGGCGGGCACCGCCTTGGGCGTGCTGCCGTGCTTCGCCGGCGACGCCGATGCGAACCTGGTGCGGCTGACCGGGCCGCTCGAAGAGGTCAACGAACCCCTCTGGCTGCTGGTCCATCCAGACATGAAGCGCAAGCCGGCGATCCGCGCCGTCATGGACGCGCTGATCAAGGCGTTCCAGGAAAGTAAATCGGTGTTGGCGGGCACGAAGCGCGCCGCCTAAGGCGACACCCTAACCCGACGTCCCCACGTGGTCGGTGTCCAGGGGTTCCGGATAGTCATCGGAAAGCTGCTGGCGGGCGACACCCTCGAGCTCATCGATCTTGCGCCGCACCGTATCCTCGGAGATGTCGACGCCCTTGGCTTCGATGTCGGCCATGACCTTGCGCATGACGTCCTCGATACCGGGTTCGTCCAGGTCGGCGATCACCACTTCCTTGGCATACTCTTCCGTTTCCGCGGGGCCCATGCCGAATTCGCCGGCCAGCCACTGGCCAAGCAGCTTGTTGCGCCGCGCCTCGATCTTGAAAGCGAGCTCTTGATCCTGCTTGTACTTGGCTTCGTAGCTTTTCTCGCGATCGTCAAAGGCGTCGTTCATGGCCCTCTCCATGGGATAGGTAGGTTTCTACGCAGTATGTAGTCATCTCGCGCCGCCAAGGCAAGCCGCCGCAGGACCATCGCATGTGAATTTTCCGCATCACCGGCCGGCGGGCTGGTTCCGTCCCCCGTAACCGGCTAAGACAAGCCCATGTGCACCGTCGTCATCCTGCGCCGGCCGGGTCATCCGTGGCCATTGCTGCTGGGCGCCAACCGGGACGAAATGATCGACCGGCCGGCGCTTCCGCCGGCCCGTCACTGGCCGGACCGGAACCACGTGGTGGCCGGCCGGGACGAACTGGCCGGCGGCACCTGGCTGGCCATGAACGACGATCGGCTGGTCGCCGCTGTGCTCAACCGTCGCGGTTCCTTGGGGCCGGACGAACAAAAGCGCTCGCGCGGCGAGCTTCCCCTGGAGGCCGTCGACCATGCCGAGGCCCGGGCCGCGGCCAAGGCCCTGACCCTGCTGGAGCCGACCAGCTACCGCACCTTCAACATGGTCATCGCCGATGCCCGCGAGGCGTATTGGATCAGGTCCGACGGTGAGGAGGTCAGCGCCTCGCCGATTCCCGAAGGGCTTTCCATGATCACCGCCTACGATCTCAACGACACCGTGCAATCGAAGCGCATGCGCTATCACCTGGACCGTTTCCGCCTGGCCCAGGCGCCGGACCCCGACGCCGACGACTGGGACGTCTGGAAGGCGCTGCTGGCGTCCAAGGATTCGGAACCGGGCGCCACCTACCGGGGCGCCATGAACGTGGAAACGGACTTCGGCTTCGGCACCGTGTCTTCGTCCTTGATCGCGCTGCCGGCGGCCGACCGCATTGGCGTGGCGGCGCAGTGGTTCTATTGTCCGGGACGGCCCGGCGCCGCGGATTACGCCGCCGTCACGCTTTGAATCCGACCTCACGGCGCCGTCAGGCCGCCGTCATTGTCATCTGTTAAAACACCTGCTATTAGACGCCAATACCACCGGGCGCGATCACGCCCCTACGGGACATAAAATCATGGCCAGACGTCGACAAGTTTACGAGGGCCGGGGAAAAGTGCTCTTCGAGGGGCCGGAACCCGGGACCCTGGTGCAGTACTTCAAGGACGACGCCTACGTGCGCCGCACCCGCAAGCAAGGCACCATCACCGGCAAGGGCGTCTTGAACAACCGGATCTCCGAATACCTCATGCAGCGCCTCGGCGAGATCGGCGTGCCGACCCATTTCGTGCGCCGCCTCAACATGCGCGAGCAATTGGTGCGCGAGGTGGAGATCATCCCGGTCACCGTGGTGGTCCGCAACATCGTCGCCGGCAACCTGGCGGAACGCTTCGCCATGCCCGAGGGCACGGCGCTGCCGCGCTCCATCGTCGAGTTCTATTACAAGTCCGACGAGCTGGAGAACCCCATGGTCACCGAGGAGCACATAACCGCCTTCGGCTGGGCGCACCCCCAGGACATCGACGAGATCCTGGCGCTTTCGCTCCGGGTCAACGACTTCCTGGCCGGCCTCATGCTGGGCATCGGGCTTCGCCTGGTGGACGTGGAGCTTGAATTCGGGCGTTTGTGGGAGAACGAGCACATGCGCATCGTGCTGGCCGACGAGATCAGCCCCGACAACTGCCGGCTCTGGGACCTGCAGACCAACGAACCCATGGACAAGGACCGCTTCCGCAAGGACCTGGGCCGGGTCGAGGAGGCCTACCAGGAGGTCGCCCGCCGGCTCGGCATCCTGCCCGAATCGGGCCCCGGCGACGTGCCCGGCCCGGAGACCATGCAATAGGCGATTGGACAAGAAGGATACCCATGAAGGCGAAGGTTCACGTGACGCTGAAGAACGGGGTCCTCGACCCGCAGGGCAAGGCCGTCCAGCATGCGCTGGGCGCGCTGGGTTTCGACGGGGTCGAGGACGTGCGCCAGGGCAAGTTCATCGAATTGGAGCTCAACGAGACGGACACGGACGCGGCCCGCGCCCACGTCACCGACATGTGCGAGAAGCTATTGGCCAACACGGTCATCGAGAACTATTCCATCGAGATCGCCGAAGGCTAGGAGGTTGCCCATGAAGGCCTGCGTCATCGTCTTCCCCGGATCGAACTGCGACCGCGACATGCAGGTGGTGCTCAGGAACGCCATGGGTTCCGAGCCCATCATGGTCTGGCACGGCGACACGGAGATGCCGGACGTGGACCTGATTACCGTGCCCGGCGGCTTCTCCTACGGCGATTATCTCCGTTCCGGATGCATGGCGGCGAAATCGCCGATCATGAAAGAAATCGTTGACCGGGCCGCCAAGGGGGTGCCGGTGCTGGGTGTGTGCAACGGTTTCCAGATTTTGACCGAAGCCGGCCTTTTGCCGGGCGTGCTGATGCGCAACGCGGCGCTCAAGTACGTCTGCAAGGACGTGCTGTTGAAGGTCGCCGCCAACGACACGGCCTTCACCCAAGCTTACGAGAAGGACCAGGTGATCCGCATCCCCGTCGCCCACCACGACGGCAACTACTTCGCCGACGAGGACACCCTGAACGAATTGGAGGACGCGGACCGGGTCGCTTTCCGCTACTGCGACGCGGCGGGCGAATTGACCGAGGCGGCAAATCCGAACGGCTCGCAGCGCGCCATCGCCGGCATTTTCAACAAACGCCGCACCGTGCTCGGCATGATGCCGCACCCGGAGCGCCTGGCCGATATGAAGCTCGGCGGCGACGACGGCAAGCCCATGTTCGACGGGCTGGTGCAGGCGCTCGGATAAAAAGGCCAGCCGCGCCTAACGCGGCTTCAGCTTCCAGGACTGGTCGGGGGTGCCGTTGCAGCCGTCCATGGTGATCTGGCTGCCGCCGTGGCTGACGGTCAGGCACATGTGGTTGAGTTTCGAGCGGATCTCGCCTTTCGCGCTCACGTACCACTGCTGGTCCTTCGAGCGGCCGGTGGCGCAGGCCCCTTGAATCACCGGCGCGCCGCGCTTCTTGTTGCCGTCCAGGATGGTCAGACAGAGACCGCTGTGGCGCACCTGCAACTGCTTCAGGGTGGTGCGCACCCATTGCTGGCTGATCTTGCCGTGGCAATCCGCGATCACCGCGCTCTTGCCGCTGGATTGGGACGCCCGCTGGATGGCCAGGCAGCCGCGGCTACCGCCGGGGCTGATGGTCACTGGGCGCGCCCCGTCGCCCCACGCCGGCCCCGGGCCGGCCGCAAGGGCGGCGAGCGAAAAACCACTCATGGCGATGCCGACAAGGCGACGTCGCATCGGATAACGGTCCATAGAAATCCGGGCCCTATGAGTCGATAATCATAGAGTCTAGCACGAATTCCCGAAAATTGCGAATGTGCCCTCGGTTGAGGCGTCATCACAAGCCTGCGATCGACCGCGAGCCGCGGACTGGCGGGCCGGGCAGGATCGGGTAAACTGCCCCCGTCATGGCCATCCTTCCCCTCAGCGACGACAACCCGCTCCGGCATATCCGCTTCCAGTACGTCTGCGTCGCCGTCATCGGCACCTGCGTGGCCGTCTTCCTCTATCAGTTGTCCCTGCCGGAAAGGGAAGGCGCCGTCTTTGTCTACGCCTACGGGGCGATCCCCAAGGTCGTCTTCGGCGCCGCCCAACTGCCCGACGAGATCGCCCGGCTGCCCGGCTGGGCGACCTTGATCAGTTCCATGTTCCTGCACGGCGGCTTCATGCACATCATCGGCAACATGCTGTTCCTCTGGGTGCTGGGCGACAACATCGAGGATTCCCTGGGCCACACCCGGTTCGTGGTTTTCTATCTGATCTGCGGAATCCTGGCGGCCCTGGCCCACGCGGTCATGGACGCGGGCTCGGAAATCCCCATGATCGGCGCGTCCGGCGCCATCTCAGGCGTCATCGGCGCCTATCTGGTGCTGCACCCCCGGGCCCCCATCAGGACCCTGGTCTGGTACTTCATCATCTGGCTGCCGGCCTGGGTCGTGCTCGGGTTCTGGATCGGCTTTCAGTTCCTGAGCGCCTTCCTGGCGGCCGGCGGGGCCGGCGGTGGCGTCGCCTGGTGGGCCCACATCGGCGGCTTCGTCGCCGGCGCCGTGTTGATCGTGTTCATGCGCCAGCGCGACGTGCCGCTCCTCGACAAGGGCTACGTCAAGGTCGATCACCGGCTGCTCTCGACCAAGCCCCGCGCCAACCGCACCCCGGGCGTCGACCGGCAGGGGCGCCGCGGGCCCTGGCAATGACGGGTCAAAAGAAAAGGCTCAATTCGCGATTCGTAGGCATTGTGGTAGAATCCCTCTCGATACGCTTTGGGAGTCAGAGAGATGGATCACGAGCGCTTTCGGGACTGGTTCTCGCGTGTCGATGAGTTGACGGCGGCGCAGC
>Ga0209568_1000011_pt1 | contig 67496 bp, 63 predicted proteins | sample WorMetOlspDAHAB2_FD_187406 | JGI IMG/M metagenome (GOLD analysis project Ga0209568, IMG submission 187406) | Marine gutless worms symbiont microbial communities from Max Planck institute for Marine Microbiology, Germany - Olavius sp. DAHAB.2... ...
ACAAAGACAATGCCACAGGCAATCTGGTTTTTCGCTACAACATCGATAAGTCGCATGACGCCAAGGTAGTATTCCTCCCCGGACACGGCCAAACTTCCATGACGCTGTATACGTTCTTCCTTGAAAGCAAAGACGCTATCGACAAGAGATACTCATTGTTATGGGAGAAAAAACCGCCGGGACCCGGATTCGAACCGGGAATAGCCTTGACATTGCTTTTTACAGCAACCGAAGCTCCTCCCCCCATCTGGCAGAGCCATACCCCGATGGATATACATCAAAGATAGCTCAAGATAACTTGTTTTGCAGTAGTTTTTTTGTCAGAGAACTCCCGTTTTTTTGGCTCTAAACAATGAAAATCTTCCTTATTTCTTGGTAGATTCTGCTTCAACATTTCGCTCAAGATAATAAGAATCTGCCGGCATCCAAAAACACTTTGAAATTTTCAGTTTTTTCATTTGCATGCGAGAAAACGCGAATGCCAAAATCATTCTAACTACTTATTCCACAAATATTTACAGCTCTTAACACCAAATATCCATTTTCTCAAACTAACTGCCCCCACAATATTATCCATGCTGCTTGCAGCCCTTGGGTGCCCGGGGGGCAGCGCGAGAATCAACTTCAAGTTGTGCCGAAGTTCATGTCGAAGCCCAGTGTAGATTTTCCAAATTACATCATTGACCCTTATCATCGCATGCCTATACTTGATATTGGTGTTCCGTGTTAACGCATGGGCGGTGTTTTTTGCCGATGTATGTCTGGCAGTATATCGACTTATTCGCCCAATAATTCCGTAAATTGCAGGAGCCGAAGATGTGCAAGGCGCTTAGTTCGAATTCGTTTAGGGGCAGAAGAAGGGGGCCGGTGGTGCTCTGCATTATGGACGGTGTGGCCCTGGGGAAATATGAGGAGGGTGATGCGGTTCGGAGCGCGCATACGGAACATCTGGACCACGCAATGCGAAACTGGCCTGGAACCCGACTTAAGGCACATGGCACTTCGGTGGGACTGCCTTCGGATAGTGATATGGGAAACTCCGAAGTAGGACACAATGCCATGGGCTGCGGCAGGGTCTTTTCACAGGGTGCCAAGCTTGTAAACAGGTCGATTGAATCAGGGGCTATTTTCGGAGGAGAAGTTTGGAAAAAACTTGTGAGCAATGTGAGGAAGACGGGCGGAACGATGCACTTCATTGGCCTGCTTTCTGATGGGAATGTGCATTCCCACATTGAACAATTGAGGGCCCTGATACTTGGGGCCAAGTCTGCCGCTGTCTCCAGAGTCCGGGTTCATGGCCTTCTCGACGGCAGGGATGTTGGTGAAACTAGTGCGCTCGATTACTTCGCTCCGTTCGAAGAATTCCTGGCATCGGAGTCCGGAAAGTCGTTTGATGCGAGGTTTGCTTCCGGTGGTGGGAGGATGAACATCACCATGGATCGTTATGACGCTAACTGGGGCATGGTGGAACGGGGCTGGAAAACACATGTTCTGGGTGAGGGCGATTTGTTTAGAACTGCCTCAGAGGCCATCAAAAATTTGCGTGAGCAAACAGGAGTGATAGACCAGGATCTTCCGCCGTTCATTGTTGCCGGAGAGGATGGGAAGGCCGCGGGCCCGATATTGGATGGTGATAGCGTTATTCTGTTCAATTTTAGAGGTGATCGGGCTATTGAGTTGTCGAAGGCTTTTGAGGGCGGCGCCGATTTCGACCGGTTTGATCGCATTCGGGTTCCAAGGGCAGAGTATGCGGGTATGATGGAATATGACGGGGATGTTCATATCCCGAAGCAATATCTTGTATCCCCGTCTGCAATCGATAGGACTATGGCTGAATACCTAGTAGCCAGCGGAGTAAGGCAGTTCTCCATTAGCGAAACACAGAAATTTGGCCATATTACGTATTTTTGGAACGGTAATCGTACGGGTTACTTCGATGAATCGCTAGAGGAATACTTCGAGATCAAATCGGATATAGTTCCCTTTGAGCAGCGACCCGCCATGAAGTGTGCGGAGATTGCGGATAAGGTGATCGAGGTTATCGATAACGGCGATTTTGAACTGATCAAACTGAATTTTCCTAATGGCGATATGGTTGGGCACACAGGCAATTTCCAGGCAACCCTGGCGTCGATGGAAATAATGGATATTCAGATTGGGCGCATAAGAGATGCTATTGAAAGGTTTGGAGGCATATTGATTCTGACTGCCGACCATGGGAACTCGGACGATATGTTCGAGCGCAGCAAAAAGGGCGAGGTTGTTTTCCGGGATGATGGGAGGCCAAAACCCAAGACTTCTCATTCCCTGAATCCTGTGCCCTTCCTGCTATACGATCCTCTCTACAACGGTGAATACTCCACTAAGTTCAGGAAGGATTTGGGAATAAGTTCGGTTGCAGGCACCTGCATTAACCTGCTTGGATACCAGGCGCCGGAGGATTATGACAAGGGCATTATAGTATTTTGAACTGGATGCCGATTTCGTCTTTGAATTCGTTGATTCGCGCTCATCCATCCGGGAGTTTCGGATGGGGTATGCGTGAGACGAGAAAGGATCTCATAACCTACAGGGTGAAAAGGATTTCCCTTAGTCGCCTGTCGCCTCTTATATTCGGATATCGGGTTTTTCCCTGGTTAATCTTGCAGTCTGATTGATAGTCGGGTTTCATCTGTGCAGTTTCGGCGAGGCACACCGCAGCTTCTCGTATGAAGGCATGCTTGAGTGGTCTGCCTAAAAGGAGGTGTCTTTCCCGAAGGCATTACTAGTTTGGTGATGCGCCGAACTTTGCCACTTGGGAACTCGGCTATTTCTTGGAACCTTGCGTTCCCGCGCTTCAACTTTCCAGCTATCCTCCTATCTGTCGAATACCTGGAAAATCGCTAGGGAAGTCCATCGTGTTTTCCCGTGGTCTATCCACTGCGTGCTAGATTGCCTTCCTTGATCAAGCTTCGGCCGCAATCTGTCAAATCAATCCCGTATGGTTTTATCGACAGCCTTGAGCCAGCCTTGGTAGAGATTTTTTCGCCTGTTTTCTTCCATTGAGGGTTTAAAAATTCTGGTGTGAGAAGGGGCAAGACCCTCATCTATCGGCAGCTTCGCCATCTCATCCAAGTCTTTCCAAATTCCGGCGCCTAGGCCAGTCATCAAGGCCACACCTAGGGCAGTCATTTCCGTCAATGCGGAACGTTCAATCGGCATGCCCAGTATATCCGCCTGGAAACGCATCAAAACATCGCTGTTACTCACGCCTCCATCCACCTTGATCTTTCCCAGTTGCCTCCCAGCGGCACGAGACATTACTTCAAGCACATCTCTACTCCGATAGGCAATGGATTCCAGATAGGCCCGGCAAACCTGGGCCTTCTTGCTTGCCCTGGTCAGCCCAAGCAGGGCTCCGCGGGCATGGCTGGCCCACCAGGGACTGCCAAGTCCCTGGTATGAGGAAACCAGGTATAATCCGCCGCAGTCGGCAACCTCCCCGGATAGCCTGTTAATCTCCTCGAAGCTTTCAACCAGCTGTAAATCGTCTTTTAGCCACTTGAGCAGGGCGCCAGCCATAAACACGCTCCCCTCAAGCGCATAGGTTAGCTTACCGCCTATGCCCCAGGCAACGGTGGAAAGGAGTCCATCGGCAGAGTATACGGGTTCATCGCCAACATTCATCAGCATGAAGCAGCCGGTGCCATAGGTGTTTTTTACATCCCCTTTTTCAAATGCCCGGTGCCCGAAAAGCGATGCATGCTGATCGCCGGCAATTCCGCATATGGGTATTTGGCGGCCGAAAAATTCTGGATTTGTTTCTCCGAATAGTCCAACGGATGGGCGGATCTCCGGAAGGATTCGACGGGGAATTTCAAATAAATCGAGAATCTTTTCATCCCAAAGCCCGTTTTCCAGATTCATCAGCATTGTGCGGGATGCGTTGCTGTAATCGGTTGCGTGAACCCTGCCGCCCGTGAGATTCCACAGAAGCCAGGTGTCAACGGTTCCAAACAGAATTTCGTCTTCTTCGGCCATTCGGGCTATCTTTGGATTTCTGTCAAACAGCCATCGAATTTTGCTGGCGGAAAAATATGGGTCCAGTACAAGTCCGGTCCGCCTCTGTACCAACTCTTGATGTCCGCTTTCTCTGAGCTCTGTGCAGATTCCCGAGCTGCGTTTGCACTGCCAGCCAATTGCCCGCGCTACGGGAATTCCGGTTTTACGATTCCAGAGTATGGTTGTTTCTCGTTGATTAGTGATTCCGATAGCCGCAATTCGGGAAGCGTCGGCATCAATTTCTTTCAGGGCCCGCCTTGCAACTTCCAACAGGCCTAGCCATATTTCCGCTGCTTCCTGTTCCACCCATGATTCTCTTGGATTGTGCAGTGTGAGTTCCTTCTGCGATGACGAGAGTATTTTGCAGTTCGAATCAAATACAAGCGCGCGGGAACTGGTGGTTCCCTGATCGAGAGCCATTATAAGTTGCTGCATGACTTTCCCCCACTTTCCAAGATATACTATATAATTACATACTGATAGAGGCTCTATCTTAACCATATTGGGTTTCAGATGACTAAGTTGCCGATTAACCCGGATGCTGGTGGGTTGAGATTCCCGATGCAAATCTCCGCATTCTTTGCTGAGCTCCGATGGACAGTGTCAAGCATCTTCGAAGAAGGGGTTTGATCAGAAAATTCGAAAGGATGGTACTGCATTTGAAACAGGCCCCAATGCGATACTCCTTTCGGATATTTCTATCCAGAATGGCCGTTTTTGGAACCTCGCGGAATTTCCGGTTCTTCATATGTTCTACTGTCAGGGAATGGCAATCACGGGTCACCCTGGAAACACCAGCGTCAAACCCCTTTTGATTGGTCTGGAAAGCAGAACCAGAGCACCCTTGGCTTATCTTCGTCGTGGAATCTACGGCCTGGTGAGTAAGACGGAAATGGGCGAATACGTGTCTCCGAATAAGATTTGAACAACTTCTGGACTCTGAAGCTGAAATTCGCCTATGGAAGCATAAAAACATCCGAGGATCTAATTGATGTATTTCCCCTTACCGATCCCGAAACAGATCTGCCGAGCGATGTAAGCCTTGAGCGTGATAGTCTAAATCTGTATACGCTTAGACATAAGGTATTAAAAGTTCAGTGTTGATTTAAATCTGCCGGAAGGCAAGGACTGGTTTCCATCCTACACTCTAAGTCGCGGGAATGTGGAAGAGGGTCATTTCTCGGTAATACACATTGGCGAGGTCACGGTTGGGGTCCGGATAGCCCCTGCATGGGAAGCCTGCTTTCTTATCTGGACCATAAGTACCTAGTAGATGCCGGCCCGGATATCGATTTCTTGACTGAGGCCCTTGGAACTGATTTGTCCGAGATTAGGGGGCTTTTCATCACGCACGCTCACGACGATCACTTTGCCGGTTTAACCAGCCTGCTTCGGGGCGAGCGAAAAATATCCCTGTATACAACCCCCCGGTGATGGCGACAATCCGCCTAGAATTGTCTGCCTTGCTGGAGCGGGATTAGGCCTTCTGAATAATCTGGTGAGCGCAAACTACCTGAGAGAAGGTGTATGGAACAGTGTCGACGGCCTGGAAGTGCAGCCCAAGAACTCGCCACACTCTGTTGAAACGATTATTCCATTTTTCAGGGTGCCCTGGAGGGGGTATAGGACTTACGCTCATCTTGCCGATATCGTTTCCGCAAGAATACTAGATAGTTTTGTTTTGCCCGAGGGAATTTCCGGGGAATTACGGACAGGGTGTTCTCCAATGTACAGGCGTCCTGTGGATATCAAGAAGATAGACGCGGGCAGGGGGGCCGATTCATGGCTGCGCCGAGGACTTTGCGGAGGATGAATCGAAAAAATTGCTATTGAGCCATATCGATGGAGAGCCGAGGGCCTCCGATAGAAAGATAGGTCCGACGGCTTTTTTCGGAGAGGTGGATACGCTTATACCCGGAAGGTGGGATTGATTTAAAGAAATTGCGATTAGCCTTCTAAATGTCTGCGTACCCGGAATTACAGAGGACAGCTGGAAACCCGTATGAAGCTGCATCGGAACAAAAAGTCTCTCTATTCGGGAGATTTTCCCGGCTATGTGGTTTCATACCCCAGACTCGATGATTTGGCTGCGGTTATGAGGGAGGAAAGGAGGAACAGGGGGTGAGTATATAGTGCCTCTCGAGGATGAGCTGCATTGTGTAAAAACCGGAACAGTCGTTGAATCAAAAGACGGGACTGAACGAATAATCACCAGCAAAGATCAATTGAATTCACATTCGATTTTGCACCTCATCGAGAAGAGTCGGGAAGTTTCTTGGATCTGCAAAACAGATGTTTGCAACTTTGTTTTCCCCGGAAAACTGATTAGGGATATCCGGGCTTTGAGATGGACCCTGGCTGGATTGTAGATTACAATTATTTTCGGCTTTCTTAAGGAGATATTTTGCCTACACGGTTCTATCATTCAGTTCTAATAAGGGATTGCCTGTGAACCATTCTCCTGATGCACGCGGAATACGCACAATCGCGATTCTTGTTCTTTTGCTTGTCCAGCCTGCCTGGTTCGTATCAGCCAATGAAGTCGAAACCGGCGAGAAGAAGGAGATTTCTATCGTCGATTACTATGGTGCATCGATTGTTCTGAATGAGCCTGCCAAATCCGTTGTTTCACTTTCGCCAGGTATCACGGAAACGGTGTTTGCCCTTGGGTATGGACAGCTGTTGGTTGGCAGGAGCGCTTACTGCGATTATCCGCCCGAGGCCGCCGATATAGCGATTGTGGGCAGCATGCTTGAGCCAAACGCAGAACTCATAGTTGCCCTCTCGCCTGATATTGTGATTGCCTCCACTCATTTCACTCGCGAGGCCTTCGAGAGATTGACGGATCTGGGAATTAAGGTAGCTGTATTAAAGGGACAGGAAACCTTCGAAGGCGTTTATAAGGGAGTGATTCAGCCAGTTGCAGTTCTGCTTGGCGATGTGGAGGCGGGGGAGAGATTGATTTCCTCCATGCGAGCCACTGTTGCCAGTGCCATGGACAGGGCCAGGCGATTCGCCGTGAATCCAACCGTGTATTATGTGGTGGGATTTGGGGAGGGCGGAGACTGGACCGCCGGCGGCGATACCTTCATTGGCGAAATGATTGTGATGGCCGGCGGAAAAAACATTGCTGCCGATATAAGCGGATGGTCTTTCAATCTTGAAACCCTGGTTGAGCGAGATCCGGACATAATACTGATTCCGCCTTGGGCCGAGAATCTCTTCCCCCTAGCGCCTGTTTATTCGAGCCTGCGGGCGGTGCGCAACGGGAATGTTCTTGTAGTGGATGATGATTCCGTATCCCGACAGGGACCAAGGATTGTGGAAGCCTTCTCAGGCCTTGTCGATGCGATTGGCACATTTCGTTGAAGAATAGCAAATTCATATTTCTTGGAATACCGGCCCTGGCGTTGGCTCTTTTCGGCGCGGTGAGTTATGGATCAATCAAAATTCCTCTCGTGAAGGTAGTAGAAATTTTGCTAGGCGGTGGGGAAGGAGGCAGTTGGGCACTGATAATCTGGAAAATCAGGCTCCCTAGAGTTCTCTCTGCGGCCTTGGTGGGCGGCATTCTTGCCACTGGAGGCGTTTCCTGCCAGGGTCTGTTTCGAAATCCTCTCTCGGAGCCCTATCTTCTGGGCATCAGTTCCGGCGCGGCCCTTGGTGCGGCTATTGCAATTCTGTTATCGCCGATTTCGGAAGGGTTTGGGCTTGGTGTCCTGGGTAGTTTTGCGTTTGGCGGGGCGATGATCGTAACCGTGCTGGTGTATCTTGCGGCGGGACGGGAGGCCTTCCGTTTCCCATCAACCCTCTTGCTATCGGGCATAGCCATCGCTATGATTTGCCAGGCTATAATCTGGCTGCTGATGGCTCTCAATCACGATCAGATAGAGAGAATTGTTTTTTGGACCCTGGGGAGCTTGTCGACTGCCGGATGGGAAAAGGTTATCTGGCTTTCAGCTACAACGATTCCATCGGCCATAGCGCTTGCCGGAATGGGCAGGATGATAGATGTGCTTTCCACCGGTTATGCAAGTGCGCACGGAATGGGAATAAGACCCCAGAGATCGGCCGCCATTGTCCTGGCTATCACATCACTTGGGACCGCCGCAGCCGTTGCCGTTTCCGGGAGTATCGGATTTGTGGGTTTGATGGTTCCGCATATTGCCAGATTTCTGGGAGGACCATCCCATCGAAATCTTATTATCAATTCCTGGATTGGCGGTGCGATACTGCTGGTTCTAGCCGATTTTGCGGCGCGAATGGCAAACCCGCCGAGTGAGATACCTCTCGGAATTGTAACCGCGCTCCTGGGCGCCCCATTTCTCCTGTTTCTGATTAGGGGCAGGCGGGGTGAGGGTCGTTTGGATGGCTGAATTACCCTTCCGTTTGAAGGACTTGACCTGGAAGCCGAACTTCGGACAATTCGAACTCGGACCGATTTCGCTAGACATGCCGAATGGAAGATTCACGGCGCTATTGGGCCCTAACGGGGCAGGTAAGAGCTCCTTGCTAAAACTTCTATCGGGAATCTTGAAGCCCACCAATGGCAGGGTTGAACTCTTCGGCAGGAAGTATGACATGTGGAAACCCAGAGAGAGGGGCAGGATGGCGGCGTTTCTCTCACAGGAATCGGAAAACCCCTTCGGATTTCCACTGGTCGAGTACGTGGGTTTGGGCAGATTCCCGCACCTTGGCGCCTTCAGGAGGATGAATGCGGAGGATAGGAGAATCGTGGATTCCGAGATAGACGCCTGGGGACTCGGAAAATTTCGAATGAGACCCGTAAGCAATCTCAGTGGAGGTGAATTCCAACGTACCCGCTTGGCCAGAGCCTTCGTGCAGCAGCCGAGAATTCTGCTATTCGACGAACCCGCCAGTCACCTTGATCTCCCTAGCAAAGTGAGGATTTTCAGACGACTCAAGGAAGAAGCAAGGAGGGGAAGATGCATCCTTGCGGCTATTCACGATGTCAACGACGCGATACTCTGCGCTGACGAATTATGGTTTATGAAAAATGGTAGAATACTAGATCGCGGTTCGCCTTCGATAGTTTTGAAATTCTCACGGCTTGCGGATATCTATGACATCGAGTTAACGCGTTTTGTTAGTGCGGATGGCAGAATGATGCTTGGCCTCCCTCCGCAATTCGATTCGAACCTGTGATGAGTTATACACCCGAAGCATAGCCTCGCATCCTGTTTTGCCGTCAACCGGAAGTCGATTTATGTATTTCACGATGATAATTCAAGTTTTCCTGCCCGGTTTGCCCGGCGAAGTTGACATGATTTCACCCGTGTGGCAGCATTGTGGATTAGCAAAATTTTTGGAGGAACGATGGATTACGAAATCAGGGGAACGACATTTGGGCCGAAAATCTATCTCGTTGTACGCAAGGAAGTCGAAATGAAGAATATTGCGGACAAAGAACTCTGGGAAAAGGCATATGAGAAAACCTATGGATATGCAAAAGAGCACAATGTCAGGATAGTGGGGCCGGGCTCGGCAATTTACTTCACTTGGGACATGGAGAAAGGTATTACAGGCATGGGCATTGGCTTTCCGGTTGAAGGATGCCCGGAACCAGAGGATGAGAATCTTAGCCTCTACCATGTAAAAGAATCAAAGGCCGTGACAACACTCCTCCGGGGAGCCTATGAGAATCTCAAGGAGGCTCACGGTAAGGTAATGGAATACATGACGCAGCACAAGCTTGAAGCCTCTATCACCATTGAGGAATACACTGTTAGCTCCATGGAGAAACCCGACCCGAAAGATTGGGAAACCAATGTCTTCTATTTATATGGTTAGATAGAGGCCACGAACCTTGGCGCCAAGTACAAGTAAATAAAGCGTTGATTGATGAGGAACCTGGTTTGAATTCTTGTATAACGAGCCTTAACTTGCTCCCTTGGCCCGCAAATGGAGTTCTGCTGGTGCGATTTTGAAATCAAAACACTGGAACTTTGGCGTCTCTGCCTTAGGAAAACCCATGGCAATGACATCCTGCACAGGGCGGGAATTAGATTTTGCGCAGCTGGTGCTTGCACAAAACAAGCTTGGTATATTAGACTCTGGTGAGGAAGGAGGAGTTCTTTCCCAAATTCGGCAATGCCCCGGTACGGGAGCGGATGTCTGTAGTATTTTTGTTCTTTTTGGAGTGTTTTTATGAGAAAAATTTTGCTAATCATGTTTCTTCTAATTGTGTCGGCGGCATTGTTCGCCAATGGTACCAAGTTTGGCACAGAGGGAGAGCTTGTTCTTGCTCAGGGAAAGCCTGAGATTGATGGTCAGCTCAAGGCCTATGCCGCCGCATGGGGCGAAAGGAACGGCGTGGAAGTTATTATCAAGACCTGCGGAGGCGGAACCTGCGACCTTGGACAGATGCTCAAAGCCGATTACGCTGCGGGGGAAATGCCCGACATATTCGCTGTTAACGGACTGGAGGATTACCTGGAATGGGAAGCTCTGGCTGCAGACCTCAGTGATGAACCTTGGGTAGTCTACACTAATTTGGCATTTGAGTACAAGAGAAAAACCTTCGGATTTCCTGTGTCAGTAGAAGGTTGGGGAATGGCCTATAATGTCGATATACTCGCCGAGGCTGGAGTGGATCCACAGAGCCTGGTTAATCTTTCCGGCTACCGCGAGGCATTCGCCAGAATTGATTCCTTGAAGGATCAGCTTGGCTTGGATTCGGTTGTATCAATGGCCGCCGGCCCCGAAATGTTCTGGGTTGTGGCTCATCACAATTTCAACTCCCTGCTTTCAAACGGCCTGCCCTATGGGGATACTTCAGTTGCCGAGCAGCTGCTTGCCGGAGAGGTGGATGCCAAACGCCTGGCTGAATATGCGGACTGGGTTGAGCTTCTCTTTGAATATGCGGACAAGGCCATCCTTACGACTGGCAGCTATGATGCCCAAGTTGGCGCCTTTGCCACTGGAAAGGCCGCCTTTCTCCATCAGGGCAACTGGACCGATCCCAACATGGCTGCAGCGAATGCAAACTTCAACATGGCCTTTGCTCCCCATGGATCCATGGAAGCCGTCACTGATGGCATATTCGTATCCGCTCCGTCGTTTTACCTTGTAAATTCCCAGTCGGTAAATGTAGACCTTGCGAAGAAATTCCTGGTCGATCTGGCTATGAGTTCCGAAGGCGCGAATTACATTGCTAAAGAGGCGCAAATGATACCCGCCTTCATGAACATAGATCTTAGGCCCGATGGCCAGCTTTCAAGTTCGGTTCAGGATTGGACGGCCCGGGGCAGGGTATATTCCTGGAATCAGTATCTTTTCACCGGAGAATTTCGGGATAAGACACTGGCTCCCATTTACAATCAGTTTGCCAACGAAGAAATCGACAAGGCAGAATTCATTGAATTGATGACCGAAGCCTTCGAAAGTCTATAGATATCATCATTTGGATTGGAGGGTAGCTCTTGCCTACCCTCCTGTTATCCGAGAGGGAGGGTAGAGAATTGCTGAAAAAAAAAGACCGATTCGTATTCTGGCTTTTTCTTTCTCCGATTCTTTTCGCCTTTATAATGGTGATTATAATTCCTTTTTTTTTGGGAATTTTTTATTCGCTAACTAATTGGAGTTCATCCGCCCGTCTGGGGGCGACGCTGGAATTTATCGGACTAACTAATTTCGTCGAGAGCCTGAAGGACCCCTCCTTCATCTATTCCTTCCTGCTCACCTGCGTCTATACCTTTTTGAATATTCTCGCGATAAACCTTGTGGCTTTCGGCCTTGCCCTGCTTGTTACTTCGGCGATCAAAGGGCGCAACATATACCGTGTTGGATTCTTTCTGCCCAACCTCATTGGCGGATTGATACTGGGTTACATTTGGCAGTTCGTATTCAATAACGCGATACCCACCCTTGGCGAGCTTCTGAAACTACCGCTTTTATCCAATCCCGAGAACCTGATACTCGCCGATCGCAATGCCTCGGTGGTTGCGCTGGTGATAGTCGGTACGTGGCAGTACGCGGGCTATATCATGATGATCTATGTGGCGGCCCTGGAGAGTGTGCCAGTGGAATTGCTGGAGGCGGCGCGGATTGATGGTGCCGGCGCCCTTCAGCGCCTACGCAATATCACTATTCCAATGGTAGCCCAGGCCTTTACTATTACGGTCTTCCTTACCCTGGTGAATTCATTTAAGCAATTCGATGTCAATGTTTCGCTAACCTCAGGCGGGCCATCAACGATTTTTATGAACAAGCCGATGAATGGAACTGAGCTCTTGGCCTTAGACATATACAATACGGCCTTTCTGTCCAATGATCTTGCTCAGGGACAGGCAAGGGCCTTCCTGTTCTTCCTGGTGCTCGTATTGATTTCCGTGCTGCAGGTTCGGGCGGGCAAAAAACGTGAAGTAGAATTATGATAAAAAGCAGAAAAAGCCTAATCACTTTGGAAGTTCTAGCTGTGCTGCTCTTCATTCTATTTATGCTCCCCCTTTTGCTTGTTCTTATCAACTCCGCCAAGGATGCCTTTAGTGTTACGCAGAATCCACTGAGCCTACCCGAGGATTGGGGTCAACTCGGCAGGAATATCGCAAGTATTTGGACTAATCCTAATGTCCGGTACTCGCAGTCCTTTTTCTCCTCGGCAATAATCACTGTTCTATCCCTCCTGCTAATTATGATTCTGTCCTCTCAGGCCGCATGGGTTCTCGTGCGCACCAAAACGCGGCTATCAATGCTAATTTTTATCCTCTTTGTTGCGACGATGGTTATTCCGTTTCAGATAGTTATGTTTCCGCTACTATCCTGGTTTCGCGCAGCATCGACTATCACTGGGATTAAGCTGCTGCGCACTCATGGCGGCCTGATTTTGGCTTATCTTGGCTTTGGCAGCTCTCTTTCCATCTTCATGTATCATGGTTTTATCAAGAGCATTCCTTACGAGCTCGAAGAGGCTGCCAGCATTGATGGATGCGGTCGTATTCGCACCTTTTATACAATCATTCACCCTATTCTCAAACCCATCCACGCCACCGTATTGGTTCTTAACAGCATATGGATTTGGAACGACTATCTTCTGCCCCTCTTGATTCTAGGGAAAAACGGCCGTGTAATGACGATTCCTCTTGCCGTATCCAATTTCGCGGGAGCCTATGTGAAGCAGTGGGATTTAATGCTCACTGCAATACTGATGTCTATGGTTCCTGTGATCATTTTCTTCTTGCTCGCTCAACGAAGCATTATCAAAGGCATGGTTCAGGGCTCGATTAAATAGCCCATCGCGACTGTTTGAGATATTTCATTGTCTGAAGGCCGCCTAGAGTTGGTAACTGCATTCGGATTTCTTTTTTGTGGGTAGAAGTTTAAGCATTCATATTTATCCGATTAAACCGCTAGCGCAGAACCGTGCCCTCGCCACAATCTTATACCGCAAAAAGGACTGTAGAATAGAGTTCGTTGAATCCCAACTGATTATCATGGATGATGTATCAAATGAGATCATTCTTTGCGATGGTGAATCCAATTCGTGATTATCCTTGGGGAGATGACTTCCATATACCGGATTTTCTAGGAATGGAAAATCCGGATTCCAGGCCATTTGCCGAAATGTGGATGGGCGCGCATCCGCTTGCCTCTTCAAGGTTGAGAATGGAGGATGATGGCGAATTGGAATTATCCGCATTTATCTTAGGCGAACCGGAGCTGGCGCTAGGGCCCAATACAGCGGCGAAATATAAAACTCTTCCCTTCCTGTTCAAGCTACTTGCGGCGCAAAAATCACTTTCGATTCAGGCGCATCCCTCAAAGAAAGAGGCGGAGGCCGGTTTTTTGCAAGAAAATGAGGAGGGGATTCCTATCGAGGCGGTAAATCGCAGCTACCGCGATGATAATCACAAGCCGGAAATCATCATGGCTATTACACCGCTTAGCGCGATGATTGGATTCCGAAAGATTGCTGAAATACAAGAGGCCTTTTCGGTCTTGAAAACCGGAGGGTTGAATTTCAAGAAAGGCGGAGACGAGGAAGAGAAGCTCAGACTCTTCCTTGGAAGCTTACTAAATGCGGATAATGATACCAAAATTTCCCTTATTGCCTCGATTGCCGATGCGCTAAGGAGGGCCGATTGCGGTTGGAGTTCCCTGCAGCGGTATTGGATTTCCAGGTTGAGAAAGAATTTCCCTGGTGATATTGGTGTATTGGCGCCGTTATTTCTGAATCTTGTCGAAATTCAACCGGGCGAGGCCCTCTTTCAGCCGCCTCGGGCACTGCATGCATATCTTGAGGGTTTTGGTTTGGAGCTCATGGCGAATTCGGACAATGTGCTGCGGGGAGGTTTGACAGGCAAGCATGTAAATGCCGCAGAACTAATGAGGGTTCTTGATTTTTCCAGTTCAACACCGCAGGTTCTTGGGGTGGATAAGGCGGATCCGCGTGGGATTTGTCGTTATCCGGCGCCGGTGGCGGATTTTTCATTGGGTTTGGCTGATGTAGGCTTGCTGAAGACTAACGACTCGAACGATTTACGAAATTCGACTTATTTTGGAGGCGAGATTCGAATTGCGTCCGGCGAAGGACCGCTTATTGTTCTAACCATGGAAGGGGAGATTGTGCTTGGAAATGGCGTCGATGAACTGGTGCTAAGGAAGGGGTCTAGCGCCTTTGTACCCTGGGCGGCCAAAAATGTCTCGATTGGGGGAAGGGGAAGATGCGCCATTGCCGAGGTTGGACGTGACAATTTGGGTTGATGGAGATTCATGTGCGCGTGAGGTGATGAATGCCCTGCTGGGTTGCGTGCGAAAAAGAGGGTTCCATATTCGTGTTGTGGCCGATAGATTGATTCCGGGAGCCCAGGCCAGGGGGGTTTTCACGAGCATCGTTGGTGCCAAAGAAGGCACAGCGGATGACTTCATTTTTTCCCGGGCCCGCTCGGGTGATATTGCGATTACGAGAGATTTCACCTTGGGTATCAGGCTTATGAAGAACGGCGTGGCTGTAATGAACGACTCGGGGAAGGTTTGGAAGCTTAAGGAACTGGAAGCTCGGGCAGAGGAGGCTGAATTGATGCTGGCAATCAGACGGGGGGGAATCGCCCGAAAACCTTTGAGAAGATATGATCCAAAGGCAGGCTCAAATTTTGAATCTTCTCTGCTGGAACTGATAGACAGCATGCATCTGCCATTGCTCCCGAAAAAACTATGAAGCAAAGAATGGGTGGTTTTTGTATCCATGGGACTAGGCTGCCTGCTGGTTTATGAACCTAAACTTGCCTCGCTTTGCAGAAGGATAGTCGAATTGGAGAGGGTTGGGGCGACAATTTTGACTTTCTACCCGCCGGAAGAACCGAAGGTTTGGCATCTAACTTGATTGTAAGGTGTCCTGACCGGCCTTATGCAGTATTCTAAAAATGTTGAATTTCCGGCAATAGCTGGTATAAGATGGGCCGTTAAGATGGAGATTAGATATTTTGAGTGCCAAGGCTAGAGATTTTTTCCGCAAACTGGCCTTTCTGTGGAAGGATGCCGCATTAGCTGGCGATGAACCTTCGAATGCCGCGTTGGACTTCCTTTCTGCCTTGGCGAACGGGAAGGGCGATGATGAATTGGCGCCTCCATTTCAGGGAGCCTTAAAGCGCATTTACGCGGAGTACCATGCTGCCTCAGAGTCGGGTATGCGCCGGGAATTCGAGGAACTCGAAAAAGCAATAGACTCCGGTAAAACAAAAACTGAGCTTGCAAATACTATCTGGAGAGTCTTTTTTCCCGAGGCCCTGTATCTGGATACAGATCCTCATCGGCAAATTTTTCTTCTTAGACGGAAACGACGGGTAAGGATTGAAGAGCCTGCCAGGAAGCCTATTGAAAATCCCGCGCGTGAAATCATTTTCACATCCAATGTTCTTCTCTCGCCCCCCCTTAAGGGGAATAATACGGGTTCGGGCGGGAACAGGGAGGTGATAGAGGGGGCCAGGCAGGCCGCGAATGAATCGCAGCTCTACTGGTACGATCATCCAATTCCCATTGGCATTCCGATGGCCAGCGATGAATTCATCTATGGACTCTGTGGACTTGCGGATGCACTAAGATATGAGAAGCAGCGAGGCACAGCGTCTTTGGAAGATAGACTCACGGTGCTTCTTTCGGTTTCAGTGACTCACAAGGGCTTGCATGCATGGGCACTTCGGTGGCTTAGGGCACGGCTGGCCGAGCTTGAGCCGGGAAGACTGGATGGTTTGGATGTGTATGCATTTACCGAGTCTGATACCGAAAGGGTTATCGATATTGTTGCACCATGGCTGGATAATACTGACAGGGAGTTGCTGCGCGACTGCTTCGGGGTGGATGGCGAATATGGGCGGCACTACTCCTTTTTGAAGGCCTTCCCTGCTCTTTGGTCTGTTTTGATTGACAGGACCTTCAGGGCAGCATTCAAATTGGATTTGGATCAGGTGGTTCCCCAAGATGAGCTCTGCTCGGAGACGGGCAAGAGCTTTTTCGAGCATTTTTGCTCACAGCTTTGGGGGGCGCGTGGTGTGGACGAGGATGGGCGTAAGGTTGAATTTGGCCTGATTGCGGGAGCCCTGGTAAATGAGAAGGACATCGAAGGTGGACTCTTTACGCCAGATATACCATGGCCGGACAAGATTCCCGAGGGGGAGAATCTACTTTTCTTCAAGCATAGGCCGATGGCTGTATCTACTAGGGCAGAGTTGATGACTCGCTATGGAGACCAAAACGCTCCGGATGGTATAAGCGAGGCGATTCAGCGAATTCATGTTACCGGGGGCACCGTGGGAATTCTCTTTGACGCCCTGCGGCGTTATCGCCCCTTTACACCCAGCTTTGTGGGGCGCGCGGAGGATCAGGCCTATATCCTCTCGGTTTTGAATTCTGCTGGCAGGAGAAGGGCTCTGCGCTATGTCCATGAGTCGGGTTTGATTATGAGGCATGACAAGGAGACCTTTGTGAGTGAGGCTATTCAGGAGGGGAAGGCTGGCGCATATATTGGAGACCTGCTGCGTCTCTTCGTATTTAGTAGCTACGCGGCATTCCTGCCAGGCGGCCAGGAGGGAATAAAAAAGATTGTCGATCCGTTCACAGGCTGTTTCATTACTCCGATGCCCGCGACACTGGCCTTGCTAAAACTGGCGCTCGGTTTGCTGACTGTGGATGGTGGCAGTATGGAGTTTCGCTCGAAGCTTCTCAAAACTGCGGAAAAGCGACTTCCCGGCTGGGTTCTGAATCCAAAGGGCAAGGCAGCGGCGCTAGAAAGACTATGGCATAGGGAACGACAGGCCTGGGATGGCTTCTACGAGGCCCTAAACCGAATCGAGAAGGCTGAGTCTGCCGATCGAGTTAGATTCAACCAGAGCAGGAAGTCCTTAGAGGAACTCTGTTCAAACTGCAGAATTTCCACCTGAATACTGCTGGAAGCGATGGCGAGGATTCAGTGGTTTCCCGGGCATATGGCCAGGGCGTATCGGCTGATTCAGGGCAATCTAAGAAAGGTGGATCTGGTAATCGAGCTTCTCGATGCCAGGGCGCCTAAATCAAGCGTCAATCCGCTATTGCGGAAGCTTATCCTATCGAAGCCAATTCTGACGCTTCTAAACAAGGATGACTTGGCCGATCCAGCGGCGACCGGGCTTTGGGCGAATTGGTATGAGGGGAGGGGAATGCGCCTGCCTCTGTGCATTTCCGCTAGCACTGGCAGAAGGGTATCGAGAATCGCCGCATCCTGCAGAGAATTGCTTGGCAATGTCAAATGGATGTCGCAAAGTCCGATTCGCGCACTCCTTCTCGGTATTCCCAATTCAGGAAAATCAACTCTGATCAACACGTTGACAGGAAAAAAGAGGGTTGTAACGGGGGCAGCGCCGGGGCTTTCACGTGGCCTAAGTCGTATACCCATCAGCAAGGAGCTGGAAATCTATGATAGTCCCGGACTCCTTTGGCATAAATTTGAGGGCAGGGGTTTGATACTGGCCTCTATCGGAGCTATCAAGGAAACGATTTTGCCCGACGAGGAGGTGGCCGGTGAACTTCTTTATTACATGTCCCGGATTTATCCGGAGGTTTTAATGCGCAGTTACAATCTCGAGGATTTAGGCGATACCCCTCATGCACTGTTCGAGCAGGTGGGGCTAAGTCGCGGTTGCATCGGCGCTAACGCCAAAATAGATATTCGGCGCACAGCTCAAATGATACTCAAGAATCTAAGGGACGGTAGACTTGGAAGAGTGAGCTTGGAGTGGCCAGATGGCCGCGGTTGGCGTTCGAACTAGGGCCTTCCCACAACCTTCCAATTACCATCCGCATCTGCCTCTATCAAAAACACCAGATAATCGATTTCAAGAGGCAGCCTTTTCCCGTTTTTGCTAAAGTGACCCATGAACAGATACGAATTTTCGTCCGGAGTCCATGGTCTGTTCTTGTCAAACCACTCGGGGAAAAGCTGACTGATTGCACTGACATCGTACAACCTGTAGTCGTACGTGTTTTTGTAGTCTTCCAGGTTTGTAATTCCCTCGATAATCCCTGGCGGACTCTGCTTGTATTTGGCCACAGCCTTTCCGCTGTCTAAGAGTCGAACTGGATCTGCCTGAGCGTTGAAGTACTTCGAGAGATTTCCGGTTATGCAGGCTTCGACGAAATCGAGGGCAAAGCTTTCAGCGGCGAGCAAGGTAAGTTTCGGATTTGTGGCGTTGTCGTCGGCAGGAGCGGCCGGACTTTTTCTGGGCAGCGGACTTGCATAGGAAAGCCGAACTTCCGGTGTCATTCTTTCGGTCGACCCCATCTCCCAAACCTCCATAACAACCGAATAAACCCTTGCAGACAGGGGGATGCGGGGAGGGGCAATCAGTCTGGCCTCGATATAGCCACGTCCGTTTATCTCGACACTCTGACCGGAAAACTCAAACCAGTTGCTGTAGGCGTCAACTTTTCGATCTGCTCCCTCCGACCATGGATGAGTAAAGGTAGGTCCCATAGTCGCCCCTCTAAGCCGAATCTGTACTGTCGATGGACCGCTGGCGCGTCTGTGCTCATAACTCGTGCGAAGTCGCCATCTGATTTCTTGTGAATCCGGGTATTGTTCTATCTCGTCCGAATCCCAGTCTATGGCGGCTAGGGGTATCCACCCCTTCTCGCTGCTTATTTCGATTGGAGTGTCAATCTCTGTCCCGAAGAGGATAATCTTACTGGTCAGGCGGCCGCCGTCGTCCGGAAATAGAGATAAATTCAATCCCAGAAACACCGCTGACAATATCAAAATCCGGCCTAAACGATTCATTCTCACGCCTCAATTATTTATCGGTTAACAGAAGTTGCATATGAGCGGCAAGCAGTATCAAAGATGAGAACTTTCACATGCCGCTTACTCAAAACCAAGTTCACCGCGGCGCCTAGGCAGTCGGTTCCTGTCCTCTGCTCATCAGAACCTTTCCCGTTCTGACAAGCTCCATGATTTCAAACGGTCTCATCATGGTTTGAAATGCGTCAACCTTGGCCGATCTTCCAGTTATTTGGAGAGTGACGGTATCATCGCTTATATCCACCGTCTGCCCACGAAAAGTCTCCGTCATCTGCAGTATTGCGGTTCTGGTTTTCGGAGTGCACTTTATCTTGAAGAGCGCAAGTTCCCGTTGTACGACATCCTCACCCGCGTGATCGACGGCGTGAATAACATCAACCAGGCGATTGAGCTGTGCCAGCATTAGGCTGAGAGTTCGCTCATCACCAGTCGCCTCGATATTCATTCTTGAGAAGGCTGGTGTTTGAGCCTGAGAAACCACCAAGCTATCGATATTGAAGCCCCGACGGGCAAATACCAGCGCCACCCTTGTCAGCACGCCTGGTTTATTACTGACCAATAGACTTATTGTGTGCCTGCATGTATTTTTCATCGCTATTCTCCTCGGGGATACTTCGGAGGCTCGATTATCATTTCCTCCAGTGTTGCTCCGGCGGGAACCATGGGGAAGACATTGTCATGCTGCTCAACCACGGCTTCAATCAGACAGGGTCCTTCGTCCCATTCCATTGCCGCTCTTAGGGTTTTGCGAACATCCGAACTGCGCTTCACCCTAAATCCCTTGATATCGTATGCCGAAGCCAGTTTGATGAAATCGGGATTGCCCTCCAAATCCACTCCTGTAAATCTGTTTTTATAGAACAAATGCTGCCATTGCCGAACCATTCCCAAATATCTGTTATTCATCACAAGAATCTTTATAGGCAGTTTGTTGATCGCTGCCGTCGCCAATTCACAGAGTGTCATCTGAAAGGAGCCGTCGCCAACTATGGCATACACCGATGCATCCGGTCTGGCTAATTGGGCCCCTATGGCGGAGGGGAGTCCAAAACCCATTGTCCCGGCCCCCCCGGAGCTTATCCAGTTTTCTCCCCTATCTGTTTTTATGAACTGAGCCGCCCACATCTGATGCTGTCCTACGTCCGTGCAGACAACAGCCTTTGTCCCCGCCAGGTTCGAAAGTTCTTCAATAATGTGCTGCGCCCTCAACTTGCCCTCCTTCCGATATTTGAGAGGGAAGTCGCGTTTCCAACTGCTTATCTGCCTGTTCCAGGGCTTCAAGTTTCCAGGTCTGAGGTAGGCAATCAGCTCTTCCAAAGAGGCTCTTGCATCCCCGATAACCGCGCAGTCGACAGGAATAATCTTTCCAACTTCGACCGGATCGATATCAAAGTGAATTTTTCTGGCATGCGTGCAGAATTTCTCGGGTATTCCGGTTATTCTATCGTCCCACCGAGCCCCGACAGCTATGATTAAATCGCTATTGCTTAGAGCCTTATTTGCATATGCGGTTCCATGCATCCCCGGCAATCCCAAACTCAGCTCATGACTATCCGGAAAACCACCCTTACCCAACAGGGTGGTGGTAACCGGAATACGCGCCTTTTCCGCCACTTCCATAAGTGCCCTGGATGCGCCCGAGAGAACAACACCATGACCAGCCAGTATCACGGGTCTATGCGCCATGTTGATAAGATCCGCGGCCAGTTTCAGGTCGTCAATATTGACCCTTGCTTCCTCCCTGTAACCCGGCAAATCATGCTCGCACTCAATATCCGCATCAACCGTCGCGGCAGAAACATCTTTCGGAACATCCACCAAAACCGGTCCTGGACGCCCCGTTGTGGCTATGTAAAGCGCTTCTCTGACTATACGGGAAATGTCCCTTGGATCTGAAACCCTGTAAGAATGCTTGACGACAGGAAATGACATACCCAGAACATCCGCTTCCTGAAAGGCATCAAGCCCTATATTGGGTGTGACGGATTGGCCAGTGATAATCAGCATGGGAATTGAATCCATCATGGCGGTCAGAATGCCCGTCAGAGTATTTGTAGCTCCCGGTCCTGAAGTTACACATACCACGCCGGGCTTGCCGCTGGTTCTGGCAAATCCATCGGCCATATGGGTGGCGCCCTGCTCATGCCGAGTGAGAATCAGTTTAAGGGGATGATTCGTTAGGGCATCGTAAATAGGGATGGAATTTCCTCCAGGTATACCAAATACATGGCTTACTCCACCTTGGTAAAGCATATCCAGCATTATTTCGGCTGTTGATTTCATATTTTTCACCATAGGGCTCAAAATACTTGGAATTACAGTTTGTTTCAAGTATTCATACAGTAAATAAGTCTAAAATCATTTGAATTTCAGTTAGAATATCCGATATTTACCATAAAAAACTCTCAAAAGATAACAAAAACAGGTGAATTTAACTTGAATAGCAGGCTGCCTATGTCCACATCTTAACAAGCATTGTTTTACAGTGATATATTATTGTCTTTACTGGAGCTTCCCTATGGTGCGTGAAATATACAATGTAAACATCGAATCGCAGTCGGCTCTGCTTAGTCCTCGCCTTCTCAAGTCGGAATTTCCCATCGAGGCTGATGTTGCAAGTACGATTGTGGGGTTTCGAGATGAAATCTCGAAAGTTATAAACCATCAGGACGAACGTCTGCTGATAGTAGTGGGCCCCTGTTCGATACATGATGTGGAGGCCGCAATTGATTACTCGGAACGACTGAAAATACTCGCGGATAGATATCGCGATACTCTTCTAATTGTAATGAGAGTGTACTTTGAAAAACCCCGCACCAGCCTTGGATGGCCGGGTCTCATCGTCGATCCAAACCTGGATGGAACGTACAATATTCAAAGGGGCCTGCGAACTGCCCGACAATTTCTTGTCAAATTGGGTAAAATTGGCCTGCCCGCCGGGACAGAAGTATTAGATCCGATTATTCCCCAGTACATTGCAGACCTTGTTTCCTGGGCGGCTATTGGAGCCAGAACCACGGAATCACAAACGCATAGGGAATTATCCAGCGGCTTATCCATGCCGGTTGGCTTCAAAAACGGCACCGACGGAAATCTTTCAATCGCGGTTAATGCGGTTAGATCGGCCAGACATGGCCACAGTTTTATAGGAATCAATCAGGAAGGGCAGACCTGTGTATTCAAAACACGGGGAAACCGGAACGGGCATATCATACTGCGCGGAGGCTCTGGCGGCCCGAACTACTACGATAAGGACATAGAAGCAGCGGAAAACCTCCTTGCCGATATTGGGGTGAAACCCTCGATACTGATAGATTGCTCCCACGCAAATTCAAGCAAAAATCATGTTAGGCAGGCTCGTGTCTTCCATGCCGTTCTGGATTTGCTTTCCCGGGGGCGTAGATCGGTGCGCGGGGTTATGCTGGAAAGCAATATCAACCCGGGTAGACAGGAAGTATCTAAAAATACCTCAAATCTGAAATACGGACTTTCAATAACGGATTCATGTATTGATTGGGATGAGACGGCCAGGCTGATTGAGGGGGCTGCCAGGGAACTTTCGAAAATCAGAGGCGGTGCTGGAAAATGATTTTGCCGTGAAAAACTGTGCATTTGGCTGGCAGCCGATAAACAGTCATTTATAGGATACCGTGGTTTTCGGGAAGGACAGACTTAAATAGAAACCTGGATGGCAGGCAGCTTTTTTGCCTTTGCCTACTTGGGCGAGCTGGCCATCTGCCTACTCTGCGGCGGTGCCTCACCCCGCAAGGAATCAGGGCTCAGGGTGCCGGAGTAGAGCAAGAATATGAGTGCTTCAAGTGAATCTGAACAAGTTCGGAATAACAGCTGCTACTGCGGTTTTGACTCTGCCAATATGTACTTTGAGATCAGAATCCGTCACTTCATCGACTTCTATCTTCAAGCGGTAACTAATTGTAGACTTCCTTCGGATTGAATAGGGGTTTTGCCACAATCTCCACCGAATCTCGCGTGACTCTCCGATAGAAGCAGCTACGGCGCCCCGTATGACAGGCAGCATCGCCGAGTTGTTCAACCTTGAGCAATATCGTATCCAAATCGCAGTCAAGGAAAATCTCCCTAACCAGCTGCGATCTGCCAGAGCGTTCACCCTTTTCCCAGAGTCTTTGACGCATTCGAGACCAGTAAACTGCCTTCTTCCTTTCAAGAGTAGCGTTCCAGGCTGCCAGATTCATCCACCCAAGCATCAGTACATCTCCAGAATCGTAATCCTGAGTGATAACCGGCACCAAGCCCCCTGATGCTGCAAAATTGGGTACTGACCGGGAATCAGAGTTTGGCATCGGACGTGGTATCCAATGAGTCTGAAGGATTTTCCATAGGACTCATCAAATAATGCAGCTCACTTTGCGATATTGTATCGTCTTCTACCTTTTCAACGTCGGCTCCGCTGATGAAGCTCTTTATTTCCTTAAGATCCTTCAGATTGCTTTCAATAATCATTTCGAACTTGGAGTGCATATGTACAAAGGAATTACTGAGCACTCCACCGGCAGAATTCAGTTCGTTCAGGAACTGCACGTATGCTTCTTTGAGTTTCATTATCGAGTGATAATACACATTTCTGCGAATAAGAAGAGAATTGTTCTTCAATGAACTATATACTTTCTGAATCGAAGCGTTGATAAAAAGGATGTCTTCCAAAATTTTGTCAGCGAAGTACTCGCTATCCACATTGAGCCTAATCGCATCATGCAAAGTGCGAACCAAAGATCGTATGAAAAAAATGTTGTCATCATAATGAATTTTTTCAGCCAATTTGAATAACTCCCCGGTTAAGTTTATCGGTACTTCACAGTGCTTGCTTGACGCTTGTTGCTTTACAAAGTAGTGTACTCTGTCTCTGAACGAAGGTTGAAAGGGAGATGGAGGATATTGATGAAAACTTACGAGCTGGTCTGCGCCTTCACTGTAAAGGAGGAGCAGAGTGTAGCAGGTATTGAGGGGGTTCAGGGCATCCTCAAAAACTCCCAAGCCGTGATACAATCGGAAGAGGACTTAGGTGGCCGGGAACTCGCTTACGAAATAGACAGAGAAACCAGAGGGCATTATCGCCTGTTTAACATTGAGCTCGAACAGAGTGAGCTGCCCAAATTGGAAGATGGCCTAAAACTCCAGAAGGGATTGCTGCGACACCTTCTTGTTCTGAAAGACGAAAAAACTGACTAGTTGAGGTACAATGGCTTCAGATATCAACAAAGTTATCCTTGTTGGTCGCTTAACCAGGGATGCCGAATTATCCTACACTCAGAGCGGCCTTGCCTTATTGAAGTTTTCTATAGCGGTAAACAGAAATCGCAGGCAGGGCGATCAATGGGTAGAAGAAGCTAGCTTCTTCGATGTTACCGTTTTCGGGCGTCAGGGCGAGGCAATAGCAAATTATATGAGCAAGGGGAAGCAGGTGGGTATTGAAGGACAGCTTCGTCAGGATCGCTGGGAGTCCCAGGACGGCACCCGACGGTCGAAAGTTGCTATAGATGCCAACAACATTCAGCTGCTTGGCGGTCGCGGTGAAGGAGGCGAGGGAGATACGAGTGGGAGCTGGATGGGAGGCAATCGACCAGAAGGCGTAGCCCAGTCAAACTTCCAACAAGGAACTCAAACGGGGCCTCCTCCGACTAGCTTTGAAGATGACATTCCGTTTTAAAAGAAACGAGCGATTACGCAATTGCAGGTCGATTGCTCATCGCTCAGGCAGGAGACAATGATGACAGCCTATTCAGGAGGCAGCATAGACTCGGGTGACAATCAGACTTATCCGGAAAAAAGGGAACGTGGCTCTGCTATGGGCCGCCCCCAGCGTGACTATTTTCGCCGCAAGGTTTGTAAGATATGTACGGGCAAAGTCAGCGTGAACTACAAGGATTCAGAGGCTCTTCGACGCTTCACAACCGAACGGGGGAAAATCCTTCCCCGCAGGCTAACTGGAACTTGCGCCAAACATCAGAGGCTCGTGTCGCGTGAGATCAAGCGTGCGCGTTTCTTGGCCTTGTTGCCGTTTTCAAGCAAGTAAGGAGGAATTTCGGTGAAGGTGATACTTTATAAGGATGTTCCAAATTTGGGGGACGAGGGCGATGTCAAAAACGTTGCGGCCGGATATGCCCGAAACTTCCTGATTCCCCGGAAATTTGCGGTACCATATAACAAGGCTACCGAAGTGGAGCTGGTGCAGAAGCAGCAGGCGATTAATCGCCGCAGGGCTGAGCGGGCCACCAATGCCGCCAGTTTAAAAACCAGAATCGAGTCGATAGAAATGGAAATCGCGGCTCCCGCTGGGGAGAGGGGAAGACTCTTTGGTTCGATCACCTCTTCTGCAATCGTGGACTACCTTTTTTCTCACGGCATGAACATAGAACGGAAAAAGATTGAACTTCCGGATGGGGGAATCAAAAATGTCGGAATTCACAATGTCAAAATCAAACTCTATAGCGGTCAGCTAGCCGAATTGAAGGTTAACGTGATGCCAGCTGGCGCGAAACAACCAGAGAGAAGTCCATCAAAGGGTGAGAATTTGATAGAGGCAGGTGCCGAAACCAAGGAGAATTCCGGAATCAAGGCAGGGGAGAATGATACGGAAGAAAAAATCCGGATTGAGGATAACGAGGTAAGCTAGGCGGCATTGGTGAAAGGCTACTTGAAAGATTCTGTTCCTCCCTATAACGAAGAGGCGGAAATGGCAATCTTAGGGGCCCTGCTTTTGAACTTCTCGGTAGACCTATTGGAAGAGGTTCAGCAATTTGTTCTTGCGAAGGATTTCTTTAAAGAAGCGCACCAGCTAATATTCAGAGCAATCACAAGTCTAAAAGACAGGGGCGAGGGTGTAGATCTTCTGACACTGACAGCCGAGTTGCGAGCCTCTAAAAGCATAGAGAAAACCGGGGGTCCGGGCTATGTGGCCTCCCTAACCGAGAGAGTCCCCTCGGCGGCGAATGTTGTCTACTATGCAAAACTTGTCCAGGATGCCAGCATACGCCGATCGCTTCTCAATATTGCCTACCAATTGATTGCCGATGCACATAACGAATCCCTGGAAACCCGCCTAATCATCGAAGAAGCCGAAAAATCCATCTTCAATTTGAATGACAACCAGAGCAGGGGAGAGCTAAAACCCGCGCCTGAGGTAATTGAGAAAACCGTCTCAACTATTGAGGAGAGGTATAAAAGCAAGAGGAGCTATACTGGCGTACCCTCCGGCTTTGATTCTCTTGACAGGCTAACCTGCGGTTTTCAGAACTCCGAAATGATAATAATCGGTTCGCGGCCCTCGATAGGCAAAACAGCCTTCGCATTGTCGATGGCTACAAATATTGCCATCAGAAATAAAATCCCCTGTGGTTTCTTCACTCTTGAAATGTCTGCTATTTCACTGATGCTGCGAATTGTATCGGCCGAAAGCAGAATCAATTCCAATAGCCTACGCACCGGCCTTCTCAAAACCGCAGACTTCAACAAAATTGTTACCGATACTGCCGGGCGTATTTACGATGCGCCGCTCATTTTCCAGGATACGCCCAACATCCCGCTTCTGGATTTACGCTCCCTGGCCCGCAGAATGGTGAGCAAACACGGCGTCAGAATAGTTTTCATAGACTATATTGGCTTGGTTTCTCCGGAAAACACCAACCAGGAAAGACACGAGCAGATATCGCAAATCAGCAGATCCTTAAAGGCGCTCGCGAGAGAGCTTGATGTTCCAATCGTGGTGCTCTCCCAGGTGGGTAGACAATCCGAAGGGAAAACCCCATCACTGGCCGATCTGAGAGAATCGGGAGCTCTTGAACAAGATGCGGATGTGGTGCTCTTCCTTCATAGGGAACGCACCTTTGACGAGGATGAGGATGATCGCGAGAGTAGTTCCATAATTAAAACCGATCTGATAGTTGCCAAGCAGCGAAACGGACCCACGGACATGGTGCGCCTGGCATTTGTTCCGCACTATACACGCTTCGACAACCTGCAAGAGTATTGAGTAAGAGCGGGTCTTAGTCCTTCACTATTCTGCAAACTAGTCGTGGATCCACAACCTTCCCATCTTCAAGGATTACAATTTTGTCTATCGCCTTGGACGAGGCCCAAAACGCGTTTGCGGAGCTGGCCACCCAGCCCCCATCATTGAAGAAGTTGATTCTTAGCAGCAAGCTGCCTCTATCGCTGTCCCATATCAGCAGGGCGCCATCCGAGTCCAGACCATAGAGGTTTCCGCCATGAACCTCCAGGAACACAATAGGCTCCAGATGCTCGTATGCAATAGTTTTATTCCCCAAAATTCGAACAACCTCGCCGCCCAGGTTTGTATAGAGGCTGTCATTGTCCGGATGTGGGAGTACGATGGCATCCAAAACCTCCCCCGAGATTCGTAGCATGCTGCTTGAATGTCCAACTCGTTCAGGGTCGTGTCGAAGCAAGATTGTTTCGTTTTTACCCGAGGGGGTTTCCTTCATCCCGACTGTATAGATATTGGCGGACTCCGATTCGACAAGGTAAACCATGAATCTCTTATCCGGAACGGGTTTCGTTTCCCCTGAACGCATATCGATCATCTCGAGTGGAGTTCCGGTGCTGCCCCTGGATCCACGCCCAACAAGAAGGAAATCGCCCCTCACCGAATATGCCGCGTCCAGGTTATCGAAAGAAAAGTATTTAGCGAGTATTGCGCCATTTTCCGCATTCCAGACATTGACCAGGCCATTTTTGTCGACAGTGAGAATTCGGTTCCCATCCATAGGGGTGCATTTTAGAATTTTGACGGTGGTTGGGGAAAAAAACTCAGTGTCCGGCATCGAAGGATGAAAGCGTCTGATGCCATTGTCGGTACCGGAGAAGTTCTTGTCCCAAAGCAGGAAGGTGCCATCGGAGAGAATGTGAATTCCTGTATGTTCCGCGCTGGATTTCGAAAGAAAAATTTCCCGGCTTGCATCGGCCAGGTTATCGATGCTTTCTTCGGAATCACTGGAAAAAAAGGAGGAGACAAAACGCAGAATTTTTCCCCCTCCGGCAATATTGATAGAATCACCATGAAATGCGAGCGCGTCCGGCTTCCACAGATGATCGGTTATAAGGACCAAAAACCTCTCGGCGCCTTCCACAATTATGTATCCGTCCCTGGACATCAGATAAGTAGTTCCGTTAACCCGAAGGACTTTCACAGGTTGAAGTGAATCATCCAATCTCAAGTAGTCCTGATGATTTTCCTCGGTATTACGGGGAAGGAATCTGTTATTCCGAGATTTATACCTATGCAGCAAAAAGCCTTTGGGGCTCAGAGAAATGGCATCGACTTCACCTGTCCTCTCATCAATCGAGGCATCAATCAGTCCGGGTATCGTTAGGCGATCAAGCACATATCCGGTTTGACGATTCAGGAGGATCAGGATATCTTTCTGATAGGCGAAAAGAACTGACTTGGATTCTGTTTGGAGTACGGACAAACCTCGAAGATTGACAGCAGTTTTCGCGGAGTGTTTCAGCTTTGAGGTATTGATGTCCCAGTAATGAATGGAGCCGGAACTCGCATATGTCATCAATATAGTTTCGGTTGAACCAATATATCCACTGTCATACAACGAGGACAGGTTTTGCAGCTTTGACAACCGCTGGCCCGTGGCGCCGTCGAGCAGTACTATGCCGGGCAATCCGAGGGTTCCAAGCACCAGGTAGGCTCCACGCGCTGACCAGCTGGCAAAAAACACCTCCTTGTCAAACCTATGCTCGTAAACCATCTCTTCGCTCGTCCAATCCCATACTGAGACTGTGAAAAAGCCATTTTCGGAGTGTACGATTACCGCTTTCTCGTTTGATTGATTGATGTCCAGATTGGAAATTCTTCCCCCTGTTACACGAAAACGGTGAAGCACGATTCTGTCTTCAGGCCTGGTTACAATTAGAAATCCATCCTCACCTACAGAAACCAATACGCCTGAATTTTCATGCCATTTTACCGCTACCGGTGCACCGCTGTGTCCTTGTTGCAGAACCAGCCTGTATTTGGCCATGGCAGGATGTAGCACGAGGGCGGCAAAACCAAGGAGTGTCGCCAACCTATGCTTCATTGGTGTACCTATTAACGATTGTTTAGTTGAATAATATCACTGATTATAGCTGCCATGGCAATCAGAATCACAATTATCGTACCTATGAATTGATACCTGTATACCGTTTTGGGACTGATAGGCCTGTGCCGCAGTAGTTCGAGTATGAATAAGACAATCTGGCCGCCGTCTAGAACTGGTATGGGAAGCAAATTGAGAAAGGCCAGAGATATTGAAATCAGTGCGAGAAGCTCAAATGTCCAGAGCATGCCGGAGCCAAAACCCCCGCGAAAACCCTCGGCGACTATTGCGCCAGTATCCGAAATCAGTTTTATTGGACCGGAAACCACATTTTGCGGCTTAGTCCCAAGGAAGAGCATCCTTATGGCCCGGAGGGTGGAGCGCAGATTCAGAAAGGTTTCTTTGAAACCCTTAGCTATTGCCTGAAAAATATTTAGTTCTTCACTCCGACTGGAACTGAGCTGAAACGTTATTTCAGTGTCAATTTCCTTTGCCGACGGGAAGTCAAATGTCACTTCCTGTCCATCCCTTAGGACGGTTATGTAAGCAGGTTCGAGACCAATATCTTCTAGCACCTTATAGAAGGCCACGCTGTGGGGAATTTCAACATCATTTACGCGGATAATTCTATCACCCTTTTGAAGCCATCCAGAATCGCTACCCGTCGAGGCTATAAGAGGATCCATCCAGGCTAAAATCCCAATCATGGCAAATCCGGTTTCCTCATTCAATTTGGGGGCAATTTCGATGGCCATGGTTTGCTCCCCCCGATTAACGATAAGCTCTATTGGCTCATTTGGCTTGAAGGCAAGTATGGGTCTTAACTCATGAAAGGCCTTGATCGGCTTCTTGTCCGCAAGGATTATCAAATCCCCGTTTTGCAAACCGGAATGATCGGCCGGCCAATCTAGCCCATCATCCGACCACTCCGAGAGCAGTATAATCCGCGGCTCCACATACTCTTCGTTGTATCCGATCCACGAAATAACCGTGAAGATTAGAATGGCGAAAATCAGGTTTGCCAGCGGTCCCGATACACTGACAAGTATTCGACTTAGAGGGGGGCTGCTGTAGAATTCTCCCTCAACCCTTGGTATCTGTTCGAGTTTATCATTTAACGCCTTACGAAAAGACTTCTCCCCGAAAAAACGACAATAGCCGCCAAGGGGTATCATCGATACTCTATAATCAGTGTCCCCTCTCTTAAACCCAAACAGGCGACGTCCAAAACCTACGGAAAATATCTCGACTCTGATAGAGCTCAATCTGGCTGTCAGATAATGCCCACCCTCGTGGATGAGTATAACCACAGAAAGGCCCAATATACCGAGAAGGATCTCAAGAATGCCGCCAAACATCTAGGTGGTAACCTGAAAAAAAATAACGAATAACGGTGCTGCAAGCAAAAACGAATCAATGGAATCCAATATCCCGCCTCGGCCCATAATCACACTTCCTGAATCCTTTACACCTACCCCTCGCTTAATAGTGGACTCAACCAAATCGCCTCCCATAGCACAAAAACCGGTTGCGAGCCCGAGGAGGAGGAGCTGCCATTTTGGCTGAGGAAAAACCTTGGGTACGAGATAGGCAGCAAGCAGAATAGCTAAAATCGAGAAGAGAGTCCCGCCGAGAAACCCCTCGACACTCTTGTTCGGGCTTACCCGGAAGACACCTCGATGCTTTCCGAACAGTATTCCAAAAAACCAAGCCAGCGAATCGTTAAAAACTATGGTAAGAATGAAAACCAGCAGGATTGTATTGGAATTCTCGAGCCATGTAATTCGGCCAACCCACCAGAGGAACCAGCCAGGATATAAAACCATTAGCAGTCTGCTGCCCATTCTAGTAACGCCGGCACTGATTTCGGACTCTCTGGCAAATACGGAGTCGAGAAGAGCCCATATCACTCCTACCAAGAGCACAAGTGTCGAGAAGATTGGAGAAATCCACTTCATGTTTATGAGCCAGGCCAGGATGGGCCACAGTCCGGGAATCAGAACGGTCCACAGTGGGAACTTCCTGGTAATTCTGGATAGCATTGATCGCATTTCAAAGCCACTTATAATTCCGCAGGCTGTTGCTAGCATTATCACTCCGATTTGTCCATAATAGGGAACAAAAAAAACAACAGCAAACAGGAATGGAATCGCGATAAAAAATAATAAAAGGCGTTTTGTTAGATTGTTCACTGCACTGTTCCGCCAAATCGCCGCTGTCTTTCCTGATAGCTCAGTATCGCTTCATCCAAACAGGCGGCAGTCCAATCGGGCCAGTAGGTATCTGAGAAATACAATTCCGCGTATGCGGCCTGCCAAATCAGGAAATTGCTTAAACGAATCTCACCTCCTGTCCTGATCAGTAAATCAAGTTCAGGGAGTTCGGGATGATCCAGATTCGAGCCAAGACTCTCCTCATTCAAAGTGCTGACATCGCCACCGCCGACCATATAGCTTTTCACTGATCTGACAATCTCGTCTCTCCCACCGTAGTTTATCAGCAAATTCACTTTCATACCGCTAAATAGCCCTGTATCGGATTCAACAAGCAAAATTTCTTTACGTACGACCGGAGGTAGCTTCTCCAAATCGCCGGAATGAATAACCCGAATATTCCGTTCCCGGTAGAAATCGTATTGTACCCTCAGATGCTTCCTGATCAATTCCAGAAGGAAATCAACTTCCCCTCTGCTTCTCCGCCAATTCTCGGTAGAAAAAACAAAAAGGGACAGATACGATATCCCCAATTCCGAGGCATGAGCCACAATTTTCTTAGCCGTCTCAAGCCCTTCCCTGTGCCCGTTAGTTCTGGGAAGCCCCTGTCGACGCGCCCATCTCCCGTTGCCATCCATGATGATACCAACATGGGTTGGAAGTAGCCGCTTATCGAAGAGCATCAGATTTCCATAATCTCCTTTTTCTTTCCTTCCGCAATTGATGTGATTTTCTCCACAAATGAATCGGTCAATTTCTGGACTGCATCCGTGCCTTTTTTTTGCTCGTCGTCGGTAAAATTGCCGGATTTAATCCGCTCGTTTGCATCTCGACGAATATTCCTGATTGAAACTCTGGCATTTTCCGCCAGGGCCTTCACCTTCTTTGCCAAATCTCTGCGTCGTTCCTCATTGAGAGGAGGAAGACTGATTCGTATTAACTTCCCATCGTTTCCAGGGTTAAGGCCAAGCCCAGAGGCGAGTATCACCTTTTCAATATCGTCAATCGAATTCCTGTCAAAGGGTTGAATAACTATTAGCCGTGCTTCCGGTATGGAAATGCTTGCCAGCTGCCTAAGGGGAGTCGGCGTGCCATAGTAATCAACGCGTAGCTTATCGAAGAGGGCTGCGGAGGCCCTTCCCGAGCGCAGAAGGTTCAGTTCTTCCTCCAGCGAAGCTATGCTCTTTCTCATTTTCTTTTCGGTTCTTGCCTTCAAATCATCCATGCCTTCATCCTTCTTATCATCAGAACTGCCTGATTCTGTTGTTCCTACTTTCGACCAACTGCGATGTAGGCATAGTCGCTTATTGCGATTGTGCCGCCGCAGGACTTAGCAATTTCGTCCGTAACTGCTTTGACGGACTTTTTCTCTTCTTTGATAAAAGCCTGATCCTCGAAACAGATTTGCGCAAGGTGCTTTTGTAGTTTTCCCCTGACGATTCCCTTTATTATTTTCTTCGGCTTGTCACCCAAATTCCCTGCCTGCGCGGCAAACACTTCCTCTTGCTCCTTGAGATACGAGGGTTCCACAGCGGCGCGATCAAGATAGAGCGGATTGAATGCGGCAACATGCAAGGCAAGGTGGAAGGCCAGTTCCCTTACCTCCTCCCTCAATGCGGTTTCCGGTGAATCACAGTTGAGCCTCACTAGGGTTCCTATCTGCCCGTCATTATGGGAATAATTTACAACCAGCTCATTTTCGGCAAAATTCCACAGAACTATCCTGCCAATAAGCATGTTTTCTTTCAAAACTGCGATTGCCTCTTTTACCATTGTTTCCAGTTCCTGGTTTTTTTCGCTTAGCCCCGATTGCAGGATGATTTTTACAACCTTCTCGCCGGTGTCGCGAAACACGCTGTTTCTTGCCACAAAATCCGTTTCACAGCTCAGTTCAACCATAGCAGCCTTCCTGTCTGCAATAAGGGTGAACACGCTTCCATTGTTGGTTGACCTATCGGCTCGCTTATCGGCACTGGCGAGCCCCTGTTCTTTTAGAATTCTCTCCGCCACCGCACTGTCACCCTTCGCCCTGATTAGCGCTTTTTTGCAATCAAGCATTCCGGCACCGGTTTTGTCGCGAAGCTCTTTGACCTCCCGGGGGGTAACTTTTATTTCATTTTTAGAGTCGAATTTGACGTTTTCCGATTGTTTTGCTGTCTCCTCGACCGTCTCCACAGGCCCCTCGTCGTTTGATGATTCATCTTCGACATTGGACGGCATCTCCTTCCTGGCTGGTATCTTGTCGGAATGATCCGCAGGGAGGACTTCATTTTCCACGCCTGTCGACTCCTGCGGCACTTCTCCCTTCACGACTGACCTTGTTTTTTTGGCCGACTTTCTGTAATCGCCTTCATCTCCGGCCTCTGAAGCATTGGTGGATTTGGTGCCAGTGGCTTCATCTTCCGGGGTCTGTTCTTTCTTCCTGACTTTTTCTCCGAATTTGTCTTTAGAGACAAATTCTCTGAGAGCTGTTTTAGTATTGGAATTATCCAGCAAGGTGGAGCTGGCCAGCTCTGCATCGACTTTCGAAATTTCCGGCATCAAAGGAGCCTCCTCGACCCCACGGCCATCGTCTCCATCAATTTCTTCATCGTATTGCTCGATAGGTGTGAGGGTTGATTGATCGTCGATTAGTTCTTCGTCCTGTAGATTCTCGATTACCTTGAGGCCCTGCTCATTATCGGCCTCAATTACCGCATTTGCAATCACCTGCGTGAAAAGGTTGATGGCGCGAATAGCATCATCGTTCCCGGGTATGGGATAATCGATTCCTTCGGGATTGCAGTTGGTATCCACAACGGCGATGATTGGGATTCCCATCCTGCGAGCTTCGGCGACGGCTATAGCTTCCTTCTGGGTATCAATTACAAAAATCACCCCCGGGAGACAGGACATGTTCTTAAGTCCCCCAAGGTTCTTTTCGAGTTTGCCCTGCTCCTTGAGCAGCAGCGCCACTTCTTTTTTGGTGAGTTGCTCGAAGGTACCATCAACCTCCATTTTTTCCATCTTCTTTAAACGCAGCAGGGACTTCCTCATTGTGGAAAAATTGGTGAGCATTCCGCCAAGCCAACGGTTGTTGACAAAAAACATATCACAGCGCTCGGCTTCACGCTTAACCGAGGCCTGAGCCTGCTTCTTAGTTCCAACAAAGAGTACGGATTTACCCGCCAAAACCTTATGACGGACTATGTCATATGCTTCCTTGATGGCAATAATGGTTTTCTGAAGATCGATAATGTGGATTCCGTTTCGCTCCGTGAAGATGTATTTCTTCATACGAGGATCCCAGCGCCGTGTCTGGTGGCCAAAATGCACACCTGATTCAAGTAGATTTTTCATGGTTACAACTGCCATGAAGTCTCCTCTCTGTACTCACCAGACGGATAAGTCCGCCTATAGATTTCTCGATTCCGATTCAGCACCGCAGCCTATGGCGAACAAGGTCCTGTCCATCACGGCGCCGCCTCGATATCAAAGTATTACTGGCGCTACACGCCACAATTGGAGTCTACCTAACATGGGTAGTCGGACAAGGGTGTCACAAAGTGGGCTTAATGACAAGAGCCCCTAAATGGAGACATATAGACTTTCGAATCAGCAAAATTCCACTGGCAGTAGTTTTGTTTCGCATCCAAAGCCGCAAACTCTTTTCCGCGCGTAGCTGCCAGATTTTCCCCTAAAACCTGCAAAAAACGCTGGAAAGAGAGTATTTTTATGTATAGTATTAGAAAAAATGAGGCAATTTTGATGGGTTTAGCTGCTGCTCGATTTTTCGACGCCATTGCGGCATACAGAAAATCCTGGATTATCGCTTTCTCGATGACTTCCGGTTTAACCTTGGTATTGATTCCCGGCGCAACCCTGCCTTGGTTTCTGTTTCTGGTACTGCTCATGCTTCTCAGGATAAACCTGGTGGCCCTGATTGGCGTTATGGTGCTGGGCCGGATATTCGCCAATCTGATCGATCCTTATACAGAGCGTTTGGGCTATTACCTTCTGACGAGGGATTTCTTGTACGAGCCGATGGGGCGTTTCTTAAGTATCCCCTTTGTTGGCTGGCTGCGTTTGGACGATTCCCTTGTGTTCGGTGGGCTTTTTGCGGGAATTGTAGGATGGCCGTTCTTCTTCTTGTTCTTTTTGTTCATTGTAAGGCTATATAAGATTTTCCTCGCTCCGAAAATAAGGGCATTTTTTCAACTCCTGGGTGAGAAAGTTCCCCTGTTTGGCAAACTTGGCAGGGCATTCGCCGAATCCAAAACTCCCGGCGGGCGTCTATGAGCAGAGAAAAAGGAACACGAATCCCCTCGCGATTTCGCAGACCGCTAAGCAGGCGCAGATATAGGGAAATTCGCAGAATGCTTTCCAATAGGACTGAACTTGACCTGCTGGAGTCTGTTTTTTCCCTTGGCGGGGATGGGAAATACCACTACAAGAGAGCCTGGATAGAGAAACCGTCGAATCTGCCGCGGCACTTCTAAAAAGGATGCGCAGGAACGATTTCCATCTGCTCAGGATAGTTCTTCTGGCTCTAATAATTTGCCTGCCCATCCTATTCAATATCTTCTTTCTCGACAAACTGGCGGCGCGGCAGCTTGAGGTTTCCCTGGAATTGCTTGGCAGAACCGATGTTACGGTGGAGGGACTCGACATTGCGCCACTGGAGGCGCGAATCAGCCTGGGGCGTCTGGGATTCGCTTCCAGATCGGATCCGATGTTAGATAGCTGGCAGTTGCAAGATGCTGTGGCTGATTTAAGCTGGGACTCCCTGTTTTTCAGACGCTTCGTCCTCGAGGAATTACGGGGTATCGGCGCTATCAGAGTTGCAAGAGAGAGCCCCGCTGTGTATCCGTCCTCCCAAGCGGGAGCCAGCTCCTTGAAAGGCGAATTTCGCAGGTTTTCGGGAACAAACTGGATTCCAGACGAGGTGATTCCCGATAAAACCGTGAAGCTGGTTAAGTCGCTGAGAGAAGAATATGAAACCAAGTACGCTAGCTGGGCATCAAGTGTAGAGGGACATATTGCCTCGGCAAGGAACCTGGGGGAGCGCGTGGAATCGCTGGTCACTGACCCCATGCCCGAATCTGTAGATGGGTGGATTGCAAGGGTTGAAGAGGGACGCGCCGTAGCCATGGAAATAAACTCGGCCATGACATTGCTCGATACTTACAAGCGCGATTTTGATGCCGAGCTTCAGGATGCCGCGAAAACACTTGAACGTGTCAAAACGGTCGTGGAGAGAGATTTGGCCTTGATCAAGGGAGCCTTGGGAGAAGAGTCGTTAAATCTCTGGCTGCAATCGGTTATCAATGAGCTACTTGGTCCTAGGCTTGCAGGTGCCTACCGCCAGGCGGCCACGGCTCTCACTGTTTTGCGCGGTTTACGTCAGGAAGAAGATAAGAAGAGCAGGGGGCGGATGAAACAGGGCCGTATTGTCCGATTTCCAGTAAAACCGCCGCCCAGATTCAGTATAGAAACTCTGAACATCTCAGGCGAGAGCGTGCACATTTCTGGTGAGAATATTGGGGTTGATCATGACCTCGCGGGGACTCCCTCGCATTTTCTGGTGGAATTCGATGGACTTGGGGGCTTGGATGTGCTTGAGGCGGATGTCACTATAGATGACAGAACAGGGGCGGATAATGTGTTTCTGGGCAGAGTCAATTTCGATGGCTGGGATTGGCTTATAGACTATGAGGATGAAAGTGGTGCGAAAAATAGCATCGGGGGTCTAGTTGGAGCGAGCATAGACCTGTCCGCCACGCAAACAACATGGCCAGACCTGGAAATGACGGGAATTGCCCGTCTGACTAATTGGAAGGGACTTGGCGGAGGAGGATTTTTTCCCTTTGTTCAAGAATACTCCCCGCCCCTGGAGTTTCAGTTCGAGGCGCAGTTTAGCAAAGAAAGCTCTGAGTTTAAGGTTTCCGTGCTTAAAGAATACATTCGTGACTGGGTTGATTTGCTTTCCGATACGTTTCTGCTTGAAGTCAGGGAAAGGGCCCAAGATAGCGTGGGTGCTGATCTGGAAGATTTCGATGCTCTTCTGGTTAATTTGAATGAGCAGGGCGAGCTTCTGGAACTTGCACTTAGTCAACTGGCTGCACAGAGCGGCAATCTGGAGGAAAGTATTGCCGAGTGGACCGAGCAGGCAACAGGCGGACTTGTTCCATCGACTGGGTTGTTAGAGGGGTTAAGGTCTCTCTTCTAGGTTTAGACTAAGCTGTCTGGATTTTTCGTTTTTGTCTGTGAGAGAGGAAATGCTTATGCCAATTAAGCGTAGAGGGCGATTTTTTATCTGGAATTCGCCCAGGAGCTTTCTGCCTATGCGTATCAAATCCCCTAGATTTTCTATTGGACGTGGGGAACTGTGGGACTTACTTGCGGATTTGAAATCGTGATACTTTATTTTTACAAGCACTCTTCGTCCAAGAAACCGGAGTTTTTCCAGGCGCGCCCAAACTTTGGCGCAGAGTTCTTCGAGAAGACTTGAAAGTTGTTCTTGATTGTCTATGTCCTTTTCGAGTGTTCTTTCCCTGCCAAGAGATTTACGTATGTACGTTGTTTTGACGCTTCGCTCGTCAATTCCACGGCAGCAGTTGTAGTACCAGTGACCCGCCTTCCCAAAGAGTTCCACCAGTTTCCACAGGGATAGGGTGTGTAGCTGCGCCCCGGTGTGAATACCCAGGCTAGCCATCCTGGCGCTGGTTACCTTGCCAATCCCCCAGAACTTGGAGACGGGAAGTCGGCTCAGGAAGAAATTCTTTGTTTGCGGCGTGATTATGGTTAGACCATTGGGTTTCTTCCAATCGGAGGCAATTTTTGCCAAGGACTTATTGAAAGAGACTCCCGCGGAGGCCGTTAGTTGGGTTCTTCTGAATATTTCTTGGCGAATCCACTGTGCGATACGGGTCGCCGAGGGTTCATTATGCTTGTTTTTGCTGACATCAAGATATGCCTCATCGATTGAAAAAGGTTCGATTAGTTCGGTAACTTCCCGAAATATGGATTGCACCTGCCTTGATTCTTCCAAATATTCATCATAGTTTGGATTGGTAATAAATACTGCGTGAGGTGCACGCCTACGTGCTTCAAATAAACTCATGGCCGAATGAATTCCATATGCCCGAGCCTCATAGGAGCATGTTGCAACGATGCCCCGACGACCCGGTCTGCCTCCTACAATAACCGGTTTTCCTTTGAGCTTGGGATTATTGCGCTGTTCTATTGCTGCATAAAAGGCGTCCATATCTATGTGGATTATTTTTCTTATCGGGGTTTGCAGCACATAGAACAGTATATTTCACAATCCAGAAGGGGGCTAGGGTCGCTTCCCTTTTTCCCGATAGGATGGTGTGTATGGAATACCATTCAGGCTTGGCGAACATCGAAAATGCTAGAAATTTCAGAGATTATAGATAGATTTCAAAAAGTCCGCCAGGAAATCCTCGAACGGTTGCGTAGCTTGAGACAATGAGAGCTGGAAATGGAGGTAGAAAATGAGTTTTGGTAATGGTTTAAGAAAAATCGGCCACGTGATGGATCTATTTAGGAGGGTGATTCTATCCCTGCTTTTCTGGCTGGTTGTAATTTTGCTGATTGTGTTTTTCGTGGTTGCGGGCCCGCCGCGAATTCGTGATGGCAGTCTGCTGGTTGTCAGGCCTAATGGAAGGCTTGTTTATGCCTACACCTTTCCAATTAGTTATGGAGGAATACCCATAGGTGCAACCGATGATGAGGCCCTTCTCGATGACTTGGTTTTCGCGATCGAGATGGGAGCGATGGATTCCCGGATTGTCGGACTTTGGATAGATTTGAATGAGTTGTCGACTGCCGGATATGCAGCGGTGGCCGAGCTTTCGAATACCATTGCGGAGTTTCGCAAGAGTGGGAAGCCAGTGTTGGCGAGTGCGAATTATTTTGACAATGGCCGATATCGCATTGCATCGGCAGCGGATTATATCATTGTTGACCGTTTGGGCGAGGTTCGCCCGGTGGGTTATGGTTATTGGCAGGCCTATCTGGGTGAAACGATGGAGAAGTTTGGGGTAGATGTGCAGCTTTTCAGGTCTGAGGAATCGAAGGCGGCGGCAGAGAGGTTGGTTCTGGAAGAAATGTCGGAGTCTGCGCGTAGGAGCGATAAACGTCTGCTTGATGACTTATGGGGCCTGTGGCTTGAGGATGTGGCAGAAAATCGGGAACTGGAGACTTCTGAGCTTGCGGAGTGGATAGAGAATTACGATACATATCTTGCAAAATCGAGGGGGGACGGTGCTGACGCCGCCCTGCGCGCGGGCCTGGTTGATGCGATTGAGACGGGTGGGGTTCTAAACTCCCGCTTGAAGGCAGTTTTGGGAGATGCTAGGCAGATTGACGCGATTGACTATGTACTACGGAGCCATAGGCAAAAGCAGAATTGGCCGATTATCGCAGTTGTCCCTGTTGTTGGCCCCATGGTACATGGGGAGGGTGGACCTGGTATTGCCGGCAGCTATGATATTATCGATGCCATAGACAGGGCCCGGAATACTTCGAGAGTGAAGGCGATAGTACTGCGGATTGATAGCACTGGCGGTGATGTATGGGCTGGGGAATCAATTAGGCGAGCCCTGGAAGAAACCCGCAGCAAATGGAATCTGCCTATTGTTGCGTCCCTGGGCGACAGTGCTGCCTCCGCGGCCTACTGGATTGCGATTGAATCCGACTTGATCCTTACCAGACCCGAAACTATTACAGGTTCCATAGGGGTGTTCACCATTGCTTTGAGCTTTGAAGAAGCTCTGTCCAAGTGGCTGGGTGTGAGAGTTGACGGGCTCGGCACGACTCGTTGGTCGGGGGGTTATCATCCCGGCAGGAGCCTGGATGAGAGAGATTCCTCACTTCTTTCGCTATCGGTTTCGGATATTGACGGATTCTTTCGTCGAATCGTCGTGGAAAAACGTGGACTGTCTGAGGCTCGGGTAGATGAACTTGCGGGGGGGGCCTGGTCTGGCCTCCGGGCTCTGGATTATAACCTTGTGGATGAGAGCGGGGGAGGCAGAGATGCAAGGATGGCGGCGGCGGAACTTGCCGGACTTACCAGGTGGGAAGTGATGTATTTTGAAAGGGAACTGGATTATGGAGAAAGACTGCTCGGAAGGCTTTTGTGGGGTGCCCGGGCCAGACGGGCCGCTACAATCAAGGGGGATTTTTGGCTTTTTGATATGTAAGACCGAGCCTGATCGGTGGCTACAATCGGACCGTCTTGCTTGATCGCTAGGGGATTCGAACCTCTGACCTTTGCCTCCGGAGGGCAACGCTCTGTCCAGCTGAGCTAAGCGACCCCTAAGGTTGGGAGGATATCCGCCGGGAGCCTATTGGGTCAAGGGGAGCGGGTCTCCATCGTTTCTGCATCCTTTATTTTGTCGATTCGACGTTGGTGCCTTTTTGCGCCTTGATATCTGGCGTTCAGAAAGGCATTCAGCATGTCCTCTGGGGTCTCCTGGTAGTCGATTCGTCCTCCGAATGCGATGAACTGACAGTCGTTGTGATTTACGGCCATAGCCGCCGCGTAAGAATTCTGCGGGAGAGCGCAGCGTATCCCCCTAACCTTGTTGGCCGTGATCGACATGCCTATGCCTGTGCCGCAGCAGAGTATTCCGTAATCGTAGCCGCCCTCAAGAAAGAGGCTGGCGGCTTCAATCGCCTTGTCCGGATAATCGGCCTTGGTGTCAGCGCCAACTCCGAGATCAACAACTGCATAGCCCTCCTTGTCGAGCCAGGTTTTCAGCCTTTCTTTTATGTCAACTGCCGCGTGGTCGTTTGTAATCAGGATTTTCATACCACCTCCTTACCGTAAATATAATAGTTTTTTCTGTAGAAGAGCGCCAGATTGCAATGCAGATGTACTTCTTGGGCGAATATTGTTATTTTGTATCTTCGATCGGACTAGGAGAGATTAAATGGAGAATTCAAGTTTGCTGAGCGTTAGGGTGCGTTTGCGGCACCGGACGATTTTGCGCAATATCTATATGTGGATGACTCTCGGGCTTTCTTTGACGGCGCTTGTAGCCTGGGGGGTCTCCAAGTCCCCTGCCTTCATAGAGGCACTCTTTGGCAGGGGCATAGTGCCCATCCTGCTGCTGTCTCTGGGGATAGTGATATTGGTGTTTACGCTCAGCAGAAATATCATGAGGATGAGCGTAGGGGGGGCAGTTGGTGGTTTTCTCCTCTATTCGGTGTTAAATGGCCTACTGTGCTCGTCTATCTTCGCGATATATACGAAGCATGCAATTTTTCAGGCCTTCGCGGTTTCCGCGGGCATGTTCGCGTTTATGAGTCTTTGGGCGCTAACTACCAGGCGAGATCTTTCGGGATGGGGACATTATCTTTTCATGGCCCTGATTGGCCTGATTATCACTGGTGTCTTGGGGATCTTTATCGGAGGAAAAACCTATCAGTTTTTGTATTCCGCAATTGGGGTTGTTCTGTTTACGGCCCTGACCGCTTATGACACCCAGATGTTTAAGCGAATGAGTGATAATGCAAGTGCGGACACGGACGAATCGGATTTCACGCGGCTTTCCATACTTGGCGCTTTGAAGCTGTATCTTGATTTTATCAATATGTTTCTCTTCATGCTCCGTCTCTTTGGGCGACGGAATTAGAGGTTTTCCGCCAATTTCACATCGACAGGAGGGAAATTATCGTTTCTCTGCCCATTTCCCGGGCAATATCTAGGGGGCTTGCACCTGCCGCGTTCCTAGCATGCCTGTCGGCGCCGTTGTTTATGAGCATATGAATTATGCTGTCGTTGGCGCCGGATATAATGGCACGATGCAGGAGGGTATTCCCCATATCATCCTGATTGTTGAGAAGTGCCCGGTTCATCAGTTCCGACAATAAATCCATTCCGCCCATCATGAGCAGATCGAATGGGGTTTGACCTGCCGAATCCAAGGCGAACAGGTCCCCCCCCGCCCCAATAAGTATCCTTGTGGATTCAATGCTCTGGGCTGCAAGTGCCTCATGGAGTGCCGTGCGGCCAAACCTGTCCCGGATCAATAAGTCCGCGCCGTTTTCCAACAGTATCAAGCAGCCCCGCCGCTTGTCGAATTTGGCGGCAAGGAACAAGGCGGTTTGGCCGTTATTATCTCGTGAGTCAACCATTATTTGGGAGCCCACTTGAGAATTTAACATCCAGCTCAGTATATCGTTATTTCCGGAAGAAGCGGCCATATGCAGAACAGTCTGTCCCTCACCGTCTTTCAGATTGATATCCCCTCCATTTTCCACCAATAGTTTGAGTAAATCGAGTATCCCCCAGATAATGGCATGGTGAAGAGGCGTTCTTCCAACGTTGTCGACTGCATTTGGATTTGCTCCGGCATCAAGCAGAATTGCGGCTATTTGTGGGGACCCCGCATGGGCAGCCTCATGAAGTGCGGTATTCCCCTGCAGATTTTGATAGTTTACTACGCCCTCGCCCGCGTTTATGATAGTTCGAACGACAGAGGGATAATTCCATCTTACCGCGTGGAAAATGGGTGTGTTCCCCTCCCTGTCTATAGGTTCCGGTATTCTGATGAGAAACTGATCCGTAAACTCCGGGCCTTGGTCGAAGGCATGGATCAATGGTGATTTCCCATCGTTGTTTTCAATAAATACATCCGAGCCGTTGTTTATCAGTGTAACGGAAAGCGGGATGTTCTTGTCCTCCATGGCATAGTGCAGGGCTGTGTTGCCACTGTAATCTCGTAAATTTGGATTTACATTGCCCTCTAACAGTACTACCAGTGTTTCACTGGGTACCCGCATCGCTGCCGCCATATGCAAAACTCCTCGCCCCACGTTGTCCACTTTTCTGATCACTGAATTGGTGAAAAACCACGAGGTAAATTCGACTCCATAGCCAAGGGCAAGCTGGGCGGGAGTTAGGGCCTTGTTATTGCGGGCAAAAACATCCGCCCCCTTCTCGATAAGTAGTTCCGATAGCTTCCTGTCCTGGGATTCGACGGCCAGAAGCAGGGGGGTGCTGCCCTCCCTGTTCCTGAGTTCAACAAGGGCTCCCCGATTCAGCAAAAGGCGGGCGATTTCCAGCTCGGAACGGAGTAGGGCGACTAGATGCAGTGGGGTGTTGCTATCGCCATCTCTGATATCGGGGTTTGCCCCGGCATTTAGCAGTATGTAGCTAAGGGCAAGTCCATCGCTGGACGATAGTGCGTCGTGCATGGGCGTGTTACCGCTGTAGTTCTTCACGTCAACGCCGGCACCGGCATTTATCAGCATGTTTGCAACTGTTCCATGGCCCCTGCGTACCGCTATATGCAGCGCGGTATCACCCGGCAAGTCCCTGGCCGTGATTTCCGCTTTGTTTTTGATTAGATATTGAACCATGCCGATGTGATTGTGCTCCGCTGCATGATGCATGGGCGTGGCACCGTATTCGCTTCTGATATTCAGGTTGCCTGTGGTGATAGAATCGAAAAAATACAGCCAGTTCTCATCCCTGGGCGGAGGCGAACCCCCTCTGATAAGTTCAACCGCGCATTGAATCTGCTTGTAGGATACCTTCGGAGTCAGTGCGGAATCCAGGGCGGATAATCCCTGATTGTCTCTTAATGCCGTATCGGCGCCTTCATCGAGAAGCACCCGGAGATAATCGTATAGTCCCAGCTCTGCAGTAACATGAAGAAATGGACGTCCGTCAATGGATGGATTATCGACGTTTCCCTCGTTTATCAGGTAGGTTAGCAGATTTGTTGGCTTGAAGAAGCTAATCGAGGCTGGTGAATTGCCTTCCTCGTCGGTGATCGAGAAATCGGCTCCTGCGTCGCTTAGCAGCTGAATGACCTCTAAATCGTCATTCTCTGCCGCAATCAGCAAGGGAGTGCGTCCCTGGTTGTCCTGCACATTTTTTTCCGCACCCTGGGCAATTAGCATTGATACAATGTCGTAAGCTCCGGTCTTCACGGCGATATGAAGCGCTGTACTGCCCGAATCGTCAGTTGCATCTAGGTTCATACCAGTCTTGAGCAGTTTGCTAATTTTCTCTGTCTCTCCCAAGGCGGCCATATCGAGCAGAAGTTCTTCATCATTTTTCCCCCGGGCGATTAATACGGCAGGGATAAATACTGCCAACAGTATAATCAAATTGATTTTTTTCATTAGTGAGTAACTGGCTCCTTTCTTTCAAATCGGCTCAAGGATCCTTCGTCCTTAAAGGTGAGCAGCATAACTTGGTTATATTCGGAATGAACAGGCCGCATCAATTCCGATAGCCCTTATCTATTATATCACAGATAGTGGAATTCTGCTTGCCTGGCAGAGTAAATACTTGAAGTATGAATGATAGTCCAAGTGATAGTTCAAGCGGGTTATATGTGCAAAGCGGATTTCGACCCCTGCTGCGCCAAATTGAGTAAGTTAGCCAGGAAGCTACCCTTGTCAAAATTTGCCGTCAATAATAATCTCAAGGCAGAATGAGGTGTCCAGATTTCTCGCCGGAGATGCGGCAATGAAGTTTTTTCTGATTGTAATCGACAGTTTTGGCATTGGATTTCTGCCGGATGCGGACATTTATGGGGATGTGGGGGCAAACACCGCCGTTGGCATTGGTAAGGCCGTGGGCGGGGTGCGATGGCCCAATCTGCAGGCGATGGGTTTGGGGAATATTGCCAGCCTTATTGGGGCGGAGATTCCTGGCTGCCCGCCTGTGGACGAAACGACTGCTGTTTTTACCGCCTTGCGAGAGAGGTCGCCCGGCAAGGACACCACCACCGGACATTGGGAGATTGCCGGCATGATTTTGGAAAGGGCCTTTCCTGTATTTCCAACCGACTATCCCTCTTTTCCGAACGATTTGGTTGATGACTTCATTGCCGAGACAGGAGTACCCGGAATACTGGGGAATATGGCGGCCTCGGGTACGGAAATTATCAGTAGACTGGGGGCGAGGCATATTGAGACCCGGAAACCCATCTGTTATACGTCGGCGGATTCCGTTTTTCAAATTGCCGCCCATGTTGATGTGTTTCCGCTCGAGGAGCTCTACGCTCTGTGCGAGTGCGCGAGGCGTCTATGTGATGACTACAATGTCGGCAGGGTTATCGCGCGGCCCTTTGAGGGATCCGTAGGGAATTTCAGAAGGACGAACGATCGCCATGACTGGTCTATCGATCTGCCTGGGAAGTCTCTTTTGGATTTCTTGAGCAACCGGGGCGTACAAACGGTTGGCATAGGTAAAATTGCCTCGATTTTTAATGGGCAGGGCATTGATGTTTCCTATCATGACAGTGGCAATAAGGCCTGTATTGTCAGAATGCTTGAGGTGGCCGCAAACCCGAGCGGGCAGGATATGTTCGTATTTGTCAATCTCGTTGACACGGATATGATTTATGGACACCGGAGGGATCCTCAGGGTTATCATGATGCTGTTGCGAGGATTGATTCTGTCGTACAAGAACTCGGGGCGCGTCTTGAGCTGGGTGACTTCCTGCTAATCACGGCCGATCACGGCTGTGATCCTACTTTTAGGGGCACTGACCATACCAGAGAGCATGTTCCGGCGCTGCTTAGCAGGGTTGGGTGGGAGCCCAGGGCGGCGTTTCTAAATAGGCTGGGTATTCGTGATAGCTTTGCCGATCTATCTGCCACCACGCAAAGACTTTTTGGTCTAACCCCCCGGGGGGAAGGTATACCCTTTCCCAAAAAACTTCTAGATCGGTAGCATCGAAATCTATTGCATAACACCTTAATCTCGGGTATGGTTGTCCAAATTATTTCCAAAGAGGAGAGATTTAATGAAAAGGGTTCTTTTATTTGCGATTGGGGCACTCCTAGTTCTCGGCGTCCTGGTTTCTTGTACAGGAAGAGGCGAGAAAAAAGCTGAAGGGACGACGGACAAAATGCTGGTGGGCATGGTTACCGATGCCGGCACTATCGATGACAAGTCGTTCAACCAGGGAACATGGGAAGGAATACTGATGGCGGCTTCCGAGGGTTTGGTATCCGAAAAATACCTGAAACCCGTCGGTACTACCGAGGCGGACTATATAAAGGAAATCGGCAATCTCTACGATGCCGGGTATAAATTCATCGTTACCCCGGGATTCAAATTCGAGACTGCAATCTACAAGGCGCAGGAGAGATATGCGGATGCCAAATTTGTTTTGATAGATGGTTATCCTCATGCGGGAGATTGGACTCCGGTTGTTGCCCCGAATACGGTTTCAATCTTCTTTGCCGAAGATGAGTCCGGCTTTCTGGCTGGAGTGGCCACGGCGCTTCAATTAGAGGAGGGATCTGCAGGTTTTATCGGTGGAATGGAGATTCCCGCGGTTCAGATGTTTAACTGGGGCTTCCAGCAGGGACTCGCCTACGCCAACAGCAACCTTGGCACCAATGTAGTTATCGAGCGTGATAATGTAGTTTATCAGGGCACATTCGACGACGTCCCCGCTGGCCAGCAGCTGGCTGCCGGTATGTTTGACAAGGGTGTCGATGTGATTTTCTGCGCGGCAGGCGGAGTTGGAATCGGCGGCATCAACGAGGCCAAGGCCAGGGCCCAAAATGGAGAAGAAGTCTGGATAGTTGGTGTCGATGTCGATCAGTACAATGAAGGAATCTATGATGGGGAAGAATCCGTTATTCTGACATCGGCCATGAAATACATAGATATTGCAGCCTACGATATGATTAGGGCTGAACTCGACGGAGAATTCCCGGGAGGCCAGACGCTCAGATTGAATACTACAAATGGGGGAGTTGGAATTCCAGTCAATAACCCGAACTTGGATTCGGATGTGGTGGATACTGTCGCGGACGTCTTCGAGCAAATTTCTAATGGGGAAATAGATGTTTCGGCTGAACAGGCCGAATTCAAGTAATCGAGGGATCAATGGGGAACGGAAATCGTTCCCCCGGCTTGCGTAGAGGCGGACGATGCGGAGCCTTTTTTCCGCTCGTAGTGGGAGCAGTTTGTAAGTGGGAAGTACGCCTATTATCGAAATGAAGGGGATTCGAAAGGAGTTCCCGGGTATCCTGGCCAACGACAATATTGCAATTAGCCTGCAGAAAGGCGAAATTCTTGCGCTGCTTGGTGAGAATGGCGCCGGCAAATCCACCTTGATGAGTATACTTTTTGGACTATACAAGCCAGATAGGGGAAAAATATTCGTTGAAGGGAGGGAGGTTAGTATAAACAGTCCCACACAGGCCAATGCGCTTGGTATCGGCATGGTTCATCAGCACTTCAAACTCGTGCACAACTTCACGATTACGGAAAACATAGTGCTGGGAATCGAGCCCCGGCGCGGACTTGGGATGAATCTGGCTTCCGCATCCAGAAAGATAAAGCAATTGAGTGAGCATTATGGCCTGAATGTGGACCCCGATGCCAAGATTGAGGATGTTTCGGTGGGCATGCAGCAAAGGGTGGAAATCCTCAAGATGCTTTATCGCAGCACGGAAATTCTCATCTTTGACGAACCCTCGGCCGTTCTTACTCCGCAGGAGATTGACGATTTGATGGGAATAATGAGGAACCTTATCAATGAGGGGAAATCCATCATTCTTATCACTCATAAACTCAAGGAGATTAAGGCTATCGCCGACCGCTGCACTGTAATCCGGAGAGGAAGACTGGTTGGAACTGTCAATGTGGATAAGACTTCCACAGAAGAGATGGCAAGGATGATGGTGGGCAGAGAGGTTTTATTCATAGTGGATAAGAAGAAAAACAATCCCGGGGAAATGGTGCTGGAAATACAGAATCTCAATGTTGTAAACAGGCGGGGCATTAGAGGCGTCAAGAACTTCTCGCTTGGGGTTCGCAGGGGCGAGATTCTCGGGCTTGCAGGCGTGGATGGCAACGGCCAAACAGAGCTTGTAGAAACCCTTACCGGTCTTATCCATGCGGAATCGGGGAAAATTCTCATCAATGGCAAGGATGTCACCAATACCAGCGTTCGTGAACGCATAGACAGAGGCGGCGCTCATATTCCGGAAGACAGACAGAAACGGGGGCTGGTTCTAGATTATTCGCTGGAAGACAACTTCATTCTGGAAAATCATGGGCACTCGCCTTTTAACCGATATGGCTTCCTCAGACGTCCGGCAATCAGAATGAATTCCGAAAGGATTATCAGAGACTTCGATGTCAGGGCGGGGCAGGGAAGCCTGACGCCTGCGCGCTCACTCTCGGGTGGAAACCAGCAGAAGGCGATAGTGGGCAGAGAAATTAGCCACAATCCGGATCTGCTGATTTCTGTTCAACCAACAAGGGGACTGGATGTTGGTTCAATCGAGTACATACACAGAAGACTGATCGAGCAGCGCGATTCGGGCAAGGCTGTTCTGCTTGTCTCGCTTGAACTGGATGAGATACTTGGACTTTCCGACCGAATAGCCGTTATTAGCCACGGCGAACTGGTTGGGCTGGTAAGTGCGGAAGAAGTAGACGAAAACGAGGTAGGATTGATGATGGCTGGTGTAGGTAGAACACAGTGAAGCGCTTAACTTCCCGCGGTATTTCGTTCAGTATTCCACGAGGGATTGTTGTATCTCTTATTGCCGTACTTATGGGTTTGATTGCCGGTACGCTTTTTATGGCACTTGCCGGCAGCAATCCGTTGGCAGGTTATTTGTTTATGTTTCGCGGCGGCCTGATGAATTTCGAACGGATAGGAAACACACTGGCCACCGCCACTCCCTTGATTTTCACGGGCCTGTCGGTGGCCTTCGCATTTAGCACCGGATTATTCAATATTGGCGCATCGGGGCAGCTCCTTGTTGGAGGGCTCTGTGCGACAGCTGTCGGCTTGACGGTTGTGCTTCCAAAACCCCTGCTTCTGCTTCTTATGCTTGTCGCGGCAATACTGGGCGGCGGTCTTTGGGGATTCATTCCCGGGCTGCTGAAAGCGTTGTTCAATGTTCACGAGGTTGTTGCAACCATTATGATGAATTGGCTGTCCTATTGGCTTGTCTATTACACCATTCCGCCTTATTTCAAGGGAGAATTCATGGAAACTGAATCTCGAAGAATCGCCGAGAATGCCTCGCTGAGGGTTCCATGGTTATCGGAAATTTTTGATGGATCCTTCATAAATCTCGGAATCCTTATCGCGATAGTCGTGGCTATTATCATCTGGGTTATTCTGACAAAAACAGTGCTCGGTTATGAGCTTAAGGCCGCAGGATATAATCGATACGCTGCGGAGTATGGAGGAATGAAGGTGAACCGCAACATAGTTCTGTCCATGACAATAGCGGGAGTTCTGGCGGGAATCGGCGGTATGGCTGTGTATGCGGGATATTCTGTAAACATGCAAATCGGGGTGCTACCGTCTCAGGGTTTTGATGGAATTGCAGTGGCCTTGCTGGGCGCCAACTCACCAATTGGCGTGCTCTTTTCGGCGCTGTTTTTCGGATTGCTCCATTCCGGCAAGGGCTACATGAACGCAATGACCCAGATACCCCCTCAGATTGGAGACACAATTATAGCCATCATCCTTTATTTCGCCGCAACCAGTGTCTTGTTCAACCGTCTTATTGGCTCGATTAAAAAAAGGTTTTTCGCCCGTAGAGCCTCGAAATTGCAGGCGGAGGGAAATTGAATGTGGGATTTTTTGACCTTTATATCTCCATATGCCATCGCCTTTACTATTCCGCTGCTCATTACCTCCCTGGGTGGGCTTATCTGTGAACGCTCCGGCGTTGTAAATATTGGACTTGAAGGACTCATGGTAATTGGGTCCTTCTCTAGTGCGCTTACTATTGCGAAGCTGTTTCCGGTGATTGGTACGCCAGCGATTTATATTGGCCTGGCGGTGGCCATAATCGCGGGAGCGATTTTTTCGCTTCTACACGCCTTTGCGAGTATCAATCTAAAGGCGAATCAGGTAATAAGCGGCACCGCAATAAACATGATAGCGGGATCTTTAACTCTGTATTTTGCCAGATATATTACGGGCAGCGGAAACATCCTGATTATTAGCGGTCTGCGAAGATTCGATGTTCCATTGCTGCACAAGGTGCCAATACTCGGCAAACTTCTGTTTACGCAGACTTATTTTACCACCTGGCTGGTGCTGCTGCTTCTAGCCTGTAGTGCCTATCTGATCTATAAAACTCCTCTCGGGTTGCGTATTCGAGCCTGCGGCGAGCATCCACACGCGGCTGATGCGGCCGGCATCAATGTGAAATTGATTAGATATGTAGGTGTCTTATTTTCGGGCGCGTTTGCCGGACTTGGGGGGGCCACAATCCTGGTAACTTACTCGGGTGAATTTAATGGTTCTGTGGCGGGACTTGGTTTTTTAGCTCTGGCGGCACTGATATTTGGGCAGTGGAAGCCGCTGGGGATACTCGGTGCCACATTATTTTTTGGTTTTGCGAGTACTCTGGCAAACATATCTCAGGTGGTTCCCGCCCTCGCAAGAATCCCCGGGTTGCTACTAAAGGCCTTCCCCTACGTGCTAACTTTGTTTGCTCTCGTATTTTTTTCCAAAACCACACAGGCGCCCAGAGCCGCTGGAGAACCATTCGATCCAGGAAAGGATTAGCAATCTGAGAACTCCCCATCGACATAGTCCTTAGGGCTGGCTATGATTCTGCGAATTATGACTAGAATCAGGGAAATCTTGCTTGCAGTAATTGTAAGCTCTTCTTCCATAAACTGCGTGACAGAGCAACCAAACGAAATATCCGATATTATCGATGAGGATTTCGAAGATTCCCTACCCCAACCCAGATTCTCGAATCCAACACCGAGGCCCCTAAACAGGGTTTTGATTCAGTGGTTGGAAATTGAAAACTCTGATGGCTACGAGATTCAAATGTCCACAACGGATTCCTTCGATACAATCAAGAAGATGTGGATAGTAAAGGGTACCAAACTGGAGATTTCAATTCCCCAAAATGGGCCAATGTGGCTGCGAATACGTGCGTTTAACGCGAATGCTGTTAGTGATTGGAGTACAGTCTTGGCAATCAGGGAAATTCTGTAGTACATGATTTTACGACAGTGGATTTGCGACGCCCCCATGGGAAACGAGATTCTATGGGCAATCATGCTGGTATTGAATTTTGCGGCTATACTTTCAGTCTATCGATTATTTGGAAGGATCGGACTGCTTTGCTGGTTGCCCATGGCCATTATAATTGCCAACTTGCAAGTGATGAAAATCGTTACCCTTTTCGGACTCACCACTTCACTCGGCAATATTACCTATGCAACAAGCTTTCTGGCCACCGACATACTTTCCGAGAATTATGGTTCGAAGCAGGCGAGGCAGGCAGTGTTGCTTGGTTTCTTTGCCCTCCTCTCGCTCACCGTCTTCATGGGTATCGCACTGCTCTTCAAGCCCTCGCCGGCTGATTATGCACAGGAAAGCATGCGAACTCTATATGCGATATTCCCGCGTATCGCGTTTGCAAGCTTTGCTGCCTATGGAATTAGCCAGTTTCACGATGTTTGGACTTATAACAGATTCAAAAAAAGGCAGCCCGCAAAAAAATGGATTTGGCTTAGAAACAATTTATCCACAATGCTTAGTCAGGCAATCGATTCATTGCTGTTTGTTACAATCGCCTTTGCCGGACGCCTGTCTTCTAGGGAATTCTGGGAAATCGCCATAAGCACCTATCTTATCAAATGGATGGTTGCCGCCGCTGATACACCCCTGGTTTATCTCGGCGCCCTGTGGCACAGGAAGAAATGTGCCGGAGAAATATAGACGTGTTTTTTTTCCTGATTAAAAAGGCATTTTTCGACGGATGGGATAATCTGGAGACCCTCGTCATCACAAACTTAATCTTCTTTGTAACAGGCATTGCTCTAATATGGCCTCTGCTTGTTTTTTTAAAACCCACATCGCCTGTTTTTTTCATTGTGCTAGGCATAATAACGATATTCTGGATTATGCTACTGGGCCTTGTCTCGGCTCTAATGCTTATTCTTGTGGATTACCGCCGGGTTCTATGGACCGATGTCCCAAGGCTGTTCAGGGAAACATGGAAGCAATGTCTGTTTTTTGGAGTTGCAGCAGTGTCCTTTGTCATTATTTCACTTTTTGGCATAGTATACTACGCAAGTTCAAAGGTTTTACTCGGACTAGCCGCTTCGGTGCTTTTATTCTGGATTCTGATTGGGGTTTATCTTACGACTTTCTGGTACTTCCCCGTGCGGAATCGTTTCCAGGGCAGCTTCGTTAAATTGGCAAAGAAGTGCACCTTGCTTATGCTGGATAATTTCTTGCTTAGCCTATATCTGGGACTCATAATGGTTCCTCTGTTTTTAATCCTCTGGCCTATTACAGCTTTTACCGCCTTTGGGCCATCCGCCATACAACTATATCTGAACTGTGCATTACGCCTGCTCTTATACAAGTACGATTGGCTGGAAGAGAATCCAGACGCGAGAAGAAATCGAGTGCCGTGGAATGAGATCCTTGTCGATGAAAAAGAGCGGGTCGGCAAGCGCACTATAAGGGGTATATTCTTCCCCTGGAAGGAGTAGAGCCGCAGATTTGGGGGTCTATATACCCTGATGAGCCAGCTTCGGCGGACTTCTCGAACGCTATCTGGCAGCAGAATGGTTTCTCGATGCGAAAGTCACTATAATACGGGAAGTGGAGAGACGACAGGAGGCCCTTGGTGTCCGGAAAGAGCTTACTTGAAAAGGTTTGGTTAAGGCATAGGGTTAGAACCCTTTCCTCAGGCCAAGATCAATTGTTTATTGGGTTGCACCTTATTCACGAGGTTACCTCGCCCCAGGCCTTTGCAATGCTCCGCGCTAGCGGGCGAACCGTTCCGTTTGCGAAGAACACCTTCGCAACCGCCGATCACATAGTTCCCACCGATACAATTAGGCGTCCCTACTCTGATCCGCTCGCGGAAGAAATGCTTAGGACCCTTGAAAGCAATACCAGAGAATACGGCATTACTTATTTTGGGCCTGAATCCGGAAAACAGGGTGTGATTCATGTCGTGGGACCCGAAAAGGGCCTCACCCAACCTGGCATGACTATCGCGTGTGGGGATTCTCATACCGCCACCCATGGGGCCTTTGGGGCCATTGCGTTTGGAGTGGGGACAAGCCAAATCCGGGATATTTTGGCCACCCAGACGATGGCGATCGAAAAGCCGGGAGTGCGAAGAATAGTGGTAAATGGCCGAAGGCCCGGTGGCGTAAGCGCCAAGGACATAATTCTTGCGATCATCAGGCGGCTTGGCGTTATGGGTGGTTTGGGTTATGCCTACGAATATGCCGGCGAAGCGATTAGTGAATTGAGCATGGAGGAACGCATGACTCTTTGCAATATGAGCATTGAGGGGGGCGCACGCGTTGGTTATGTCAGTCCGGATGACACTACCTACAAGTGGCTAAGGGACCGCCCCTTTGTCAGGGATTATGACTCGATGAGAGCCTTTGGTGAGGAAATGAAATCCGATGCTGATGCCGTGTTCGATGACAAGGTGGTTTTTTCGGCAGCTGAGATCAAGCCGATGGTTACCTGGGGAATAAACCCCGGTCAGACCATTGCGATTGATGAAACCCTACCTCAAATCACCTCGCTTCCAGTCAGCGAAAGGGAAAATGCCAAGCGCGCCTATGAGCATATGGGGTTTTCTCCAGGTGAAAAAATCATCGGAAAAAAAATCGATGTGGTTTTTATTGGTTCCTGTACTAATGGACGACTCAGTGATCTCAGGGAGGCGGCATCGATTGCCAGAGGGCGAAAGGTCGCATCGAGTGTAAGGGCCCTGGTTGTGCCGGGGAGTCAGGAAGTAGCGGCTGCGGCGGTGTCAGAAGGTTTGGATGCTGTTTTTACCGAGGCGGGCTTTGAGTGGCGATTGGCGGGTTGTTCGATGTGTTTAGGCATGAATCCGGATAAGCTGGAAGGCCGCCAACTCTCCGCAAGCACTTCTAATCGAAATTTCATCGGCAGGCAGGGTTCTGCCAGGGGTAGAACCCTCTTGATGAGTCCTGCGATGGCGGCGACGGCGGCCATCGCAGGTGAAATTGCCGACATGCGAAGGGGGATTTAGTCTGATAATGCAGAGAATACAGAGGATTAGTGGGAAGGGGATAGTGGTTAGGGGCAATGATATAGACACCGATAGGATCATTCCCGCCCGGTTTATGAAGTGTGTCACTTTTGACGGACTTGGCAGTTTCGCCTTCAACGATGAAAGGTTTGATGGAAGCGGCAAGAAAAAGAATCATCCCTTTGATGATAATCGCTGGGCGGGGAATCCTGTGCTCGTTACGAATTCCAACTTCGGATGCGGATCTTCCCGTGAGCACGCCCCCCAGGCTCTTAGGGACTACGGTATTCGGGCCATTGTCGGGGAGTCCTTTGCCGAGATTTTTGCCGGGAACTGCTCTTCCTTGGGAATGCCCACAATGAGATTGGCAGCTGCCGAGGTTTTGTCGCTTCAAACGCTAATCGAAACTAATTTTGATACGCTTGTATCAATCGACATAGGGGAAAAAACTGTTAGCGCTGGTGGCGCAAATTGGAGGTTTTCGATGCCGGAATCACAGAGAAGGGCCTTACTGGATGGCACCTGGGATTCCATGTCCGTCCTGGCGGAAGCGGGAGAGGATATTGCCAGGCTTGCATCGAGCCTCCCGTATCTGCGCAATTGATCAGTTTATTTGAACACCCCTGGCACTTTCATTCCACACTTGGGGCAGTTTTCATCCAGCATCACCGTTTGCACCCTATAAGAGCTGCGCGAGATGAGGATGTGCTTGCAGTTCGAACATCGAGTGCAATTCTCGATACCAAGATTACCGATGTACAGGAAATTTAGTTTCTCTGATGCTGCGTCATAAATCTGTTTCATCTTGCTGGAGCTTGTCGCTGGTTTGCTGTACTTGTAGGCAGGGTGATAGGCGGAAAGATGCAATGGGATGTCATTCGATAGAGATGCAATCCATTCGCTTATCGACTCGATCTCATCTTCGCCGTCGTTATCTCCCGGTATTATCAGTGTGGTTATTTCCACCCAGCAATGCGCCAATGCGGTCTCGATAAAATTTTTCACGGTTTTTAGGTTTCCACCCAGCGTCTTTTCGTAGTAAGCGGATCTCCATGACTTTAGATCGACATTCACTCCATCCATTCTTTTAAGTAGTTCCAGGGCTGGTTTCGAATTGAGATTTCCATTGGTAACAAGAACATTTTTTAATCCAGCGCTGGAGACCCTGCAGGCGCAGTTCATAAGATATTCAAAATGTATAGTTGGCTCTGAATATGTATACGCGACAATTTTCGCGCCCGAGGAGACTGCATCTTCAATTACCCTTAAGGGGGGTGTAAAGCGTCCTGAATTGGGATTGGCCTGGGCTATGTCATGATTCTGACAAAATGGACAATGCAAATTACAGCCTGCAAAACCGATGGACCAGGCCATTTCTCCCGGATAGAAGTGGAAGAGAGGTTTTTTTTCTATCGGATCTGGCGATGTTGCCGTAACCATACCATAACCCGGGATTGACAGGCCGCCCGATTCATGTTTCCTGGCACCGCAGAATCCCGTTTTGCCCGGTGAGAGTTCACAGAGTCTGGGGCAGAGCAAGCATTTAATCTTCTCGCCCTTTCTTATCCACCATCTTGCTTTCTGAGTCATCCTAACCCATCAACTCCTGAATAAGTTCAATCTTATCCAATTTCTCCCAGGGAAATTCCGGGCGTCCAAAATGTCCATACGCGGCAGTTTCCTTGTAAATTGGCTGCTGTAAATTGAGCGTTTGAATAATACCTGCGGGGGTGAGATCAAATATCTCATATAGTTTTTTTGTAATTTCATCATCTACTTGCTTGGTTTGAAAGGTATTTATCAGCAGGGACACCGGATTGGCCACTCCGATGGCGTATGCGAGTTGAATCTCGACTTCGTCGACGATGTTGGCGGCAACAAGGTTTTTTGCCATATATCGCGCCATGTATGCGCCCGATCGATCAACCTTTGTCGGATCTTTGCCGGAAAACGCTCCTCCCCCATGCCTAGAATACCCGCCGTAGGTATCCACAATTATCTTCCTGCCGGTTAAGCCTGTATCGGCGTTGGGGCCACCTATAATGAACCTGCCTGTTGGATTGATATGAATTATTGTTTCCTTGTTGAATAATTCAGCTGGCAGAGCGGGGCGGATGACGCTTTCGATTAAACCCTCGGTGATGGTTTTATGGTTAACGTTTTCGGTGTGCTGATGCGATAGTACAACGGTGTTGATGTGTACCGGTTTGTCATCACGGTATTGCACTGTTACCTGGCATTTGGCGTCCGGTCTGAGAAAATCCAGCATTCCCGATTTCCTTACCTCAGCGGCCCTCTTCATTATCCGGTGTGCATATTGGATAGGTGCTGGCATTAGCTCATCTGTTTGCCTGCACGCATATCCGAACATCATTCCCTGATCTCCGGCCCCCAGCGCTTTGTGGAGTCCTTCGCCTACATTTATACCCTGCGATATATCGCTGGACTGGGGTCTGATGACCGATAAAATCGAGCAGGAAATATTGTCTATTCCATCTGCGGGATCCGTGTAGCCAATTTCACCCAGCACATCACGTGCGGTTTGAATTATGTCTATGTAGCCCTCGGTGCTTATTTCTCCACCCACCAAAACAAGTCCTGTTGATACATAGCATTCACAGGCAACTCTTGATTTTGAATCAAGAGACAGAGCTCTGTCTAGAATTGCATCGGATATGATATCGCACACTTTGTCCGGATGCCCTTCGCTTACACTTTCGGAGGTGAATAAACTGCTTCTGTACCTGTTCATTCAGGTATTGTAATCAGGATTGCTGTGTTCTGGAAGAAACCTGAATGCTACCTGTAGACAATGTGCCGACGCATCTCATTCAGGAAGATTTCGAATCCATCGCGCTCGAAATCGATAAACTCCATGGACAGGGTTCCGGAATTACTGGTAATTCGAGCTTGCAATGAAATCAACAGGGAACCCACCTTCATTGAACAGCCCTTTATGACGGATCCGGTTTCAAGGTCGGCAAGCTCGCCAGGTTCGTTTAATCGGAAAACTCCCCCAGTCGTCAATAATTCAACAAAGTGCCCCGCAATCATTCTGAAATCTCCCGGATGGCAGAAGGCGAATTGAACCGAATCTTCTTCCTGGGGAAACCATGAGGTTTTTTTAAATAGTGCGGGATGAGATTTGTATCTGCTTATCCTGTTATGCAGTTTTTCGAAGTCCTCGATTGTCTCTATCATATCCGGGAAAAGAATATTTACTCCCAGGGTTGCCGCCTTGTCCGCCTCACTGGCATCAAAGCTGCCAGCAATCAGTAAAACCACAACAGCATCATTTCGATTTCTGTTCTCCCTAATCTGCTTGACAATGATTTTCCAATGCCTAGGATAGTCTGAGGCATTGCATACTACCACTTCAGGCATAATTTCATCGAGATTGTCCATCGCTTTCAATGGATTTATGTACTGTACTACACTATATTCGATGTGACCGAAATACTTGCGAAATCTTTCCTTTAGATCCCTGTCATTGGCGATGATTAGGATGGTCATCGAATTATCTCCTGACAATGCTCGTATTATATCGAATAACTTGCCAGCGTTCATCGGGTGCGGGTCTTTTCCTGAGATGGAAGGTATAATGAGTTACCTGCTCCATCGGCCCTTCAGCTGTGTCATGTGTCGTCGTGTTTTCAATTATGACCGAGCCTACCGCGTCGGTGTAATTGACACGATTTATTTTCCACCTATCAATGTCCTTTAACGGACTGCCGCCACCCTCGAGTTGCCCGCTTATCAGCTTTCTCTGATATTCCTCCAAAGCTCTTCGGTGCTCAGTTGCGCTCATATCCTTCCATCTGTCCCTATACTCGGGCAAGTTCATCACCATGTCTTCTATATCCAGATAGTGCAGCGCAATTTCCCAGTCGCCCTGTCTAACGGCCCTTAGTAATTCTGAAATCACATCCTGCGGATCCAGAGCAGAGTAGCTTAACGGGTTCGAATCGACATCGCTTAGCAGCTCGATTCGACGAATTTGCCAAAATCCCCTTGGGTTGTGGAGGTAAAATCTGAGATTCTTGGAAAAGGCCTCGCCGTATGGCTCATAAAGAGCCTTTATGGTAACCTCCGCCTCATGTTGGGACACACGATATGAATTTAGCTCATATTCTGCTACTGGATGCTCGAATCCTGGAATGTCATCCCACAATCCTCGAAGCAGGATCTTTTCAAGGTCTGTCCGGCTTCCGATCGTATTGCTTATTCTGGCAAGAGAATCCAAATCCAGATAAAGAGTGGCCCAATTGAACTTCAGTTCCTGACGCTTCAAGAGAGTTTCAGACACAACAGCCCAGGGATCGAGATCCCTGTCGATGAGGGCCATATGTATTTCCAAATCGAGCTCATCTTCCCATCGCAGCTCTGTCTCTGGCATTATTGTCAAATCCAATGCGGATTTTGATATTATAACTTCTCCGTCTGCCCTTCTCATCTGGGGATAAAAGAAACCGGTTAACCGATATTGCCCGGGAGTCAAAGGAGCAATCCAGTCATTTAGGGGAACTATTATCGATAGATCCTGTCCCGGTCCCAGATGGACTACCCGGTATACCCTCTCCGTCTGGGTGGGAAAATCGGATGCAGGCGGCACAGGTTCGCCGGCCAGAGTTCGCAAACCGAAACCAAAGCTATGTTTTGGATTATCGGAAATGTAGAAAGTCAGGGGGGAATTCTCGGAATTGGAGATAATAAGTTTTAGTTCAATTCGTTCACCTGAATAATAGATTCTTTTATTATAATATCGTATGCTAAACTGTGTTTCCGCCTGGACGGCAAACACTGCTATGGACATTAAAAAAAGTGAAAAGACTAGCTGACGTAACATAATTCCCCCATGTTGCGCTTTGCCGAAACCGCTTGATGGCAAGTTGTCTCCCATCCTATGAAATATCGGTAAACCTCCATGTTGAATCAATTCGAATCATTGCTCGAAAAAGCTTTAAGCTCGATGCCTGCCTGGGAGAAGCTCATAAGCAGGTGGAATGGGGATAACTTCCCTCTCCAGGCTAAGGGAATTCAAGGGCCATGGGGCGCCTTTATACTTTCAAAACTTGCCACCATCACAGGGGGAATCCTGCTAGTCGTAACCGCTGATGAAACCGAGGCCAACTCACTGGTATCCGACCTATCCCTGTTTACATCCAAAGTTGTGCAATTTCCATGGTGGGGTTCAATGTTATATAGGGGAGTTTCACCCCAGGCGGAAATTTTCGGGAGACGTGCATCCGCACTGGCACGGCTTGTCTTCGCTAATTGCACAATCCTGGTAACTACACTGCGAGCGGCATTGGGCTTTTTACCGCCGCCTCAGACAATTCGGGATTCTCTGATTGAGCTGCGTGTGGGTGGGGGGATAAATACAAGCGAATTGGCGGCAAGTCTGGGGAATTTCGGGTACACAAGGGTGTCTAGGGTCAGTGTGCCAGGCGAATTCGCTCTGCGTGGCGAGGTACTCGATATTGCCCCCCTGGGCGAGAGAAAAGCGCTTAGAATTGTGTTCAGCTGGGATAAAATCGATGAATTAAGGCACTTTGATCCGCTGAACCAGGCTTCTACCACCTCCTTGACCCGAATTATTCTGCATCCTCTGCGAGAGGTGCTCTGGAACGAGGAGACAGTTTCCGCGCTTAGAACGAATCTACCTGACGAAGGGTTCAGCGAGGTTCTTGAAAGCCTGGAGAGGGGAGCGGACTGGCGTGGCGAGGAGGTATTTTATCCTCTAGCCTTTGATAAGACTAGCACATTGCTGGATTACCTTCCCGATCATTCGGTAAGCGTCTTTCTGGATTACCAGCGGCTTGAAATGGCCGAGGTCAAAATCCGCGAAGAGTATAAGAAACTCTACGAGAGGGCCATCGAACAGTCATTATCAATACCGACGCCCGACACTCAGATAATCGATCTCGGGGTATTTCAGGGCAAGTCCAGAAGAAATCTCTATATACACTCGCTGCGCAAAAAAAATAACTTGGAAATTTACGACTTCGTATGCGAGCCCGGCTACTCATTTCTTGGCAATATCTCCCTGATGATTGAGGAATTCAATTCCCTTGCAAAAGAAGGTTTTGAAATTTATTTGTTTGCCGAAAGCGAATCTCAGGCCAGTAGAATCACATATCTGCTAAGGGAGACAAGGGCTCTTTACGTTATCCCTGCCTCCCTGTCCGCCGGCTTCAAGCTGCCAAAATCGAAATTGCTGGTGGTTCAGGAAAATGAAATATTTGGCCGCAAAGGTAGGAAATCAGCGTCCGTAAGCAAGGTGGATAGTAGCATAATCGATTCCTTTGTTGATTTGGAACCAGGCGACCTGGTTGTGCATATCAATTATGGGATAGGGCAGTTTTTGGGTATAAGAAGGATTAGGGCGATCGGTCTGGAAAGGGATTATATTGCCGTGCTCTATGGAGACGAGGAAACAGTATTTGTTCCTATCGAACAGGTTAATCTCATACAGCGTTATATCGGACAAGAGGACGGGAAGCCAAGACTGGACAGACTCGGCACCTCCTCCTGGGAGAAAAAGAAGGCCCGAGTCAAACGTTCTGTCGCCGATTTGGCCGACAGACTGGTTAAGCTCTATGCTCGGAGGCAGATAAGCAGTGGTTTCGCATTTCCAAGGGATGATGATTTCCAGATAAGTTTTGAAGCGGCTTTTCCCTGGCAAGAAACCATGGATCAGCTAGCCGTTATCAGGGAAGTAAAGGATGATATGGAATCTCCAAGACCCATGGATAGGCTAGTGTGTGGTGATGTTGGATATGGTAAAACGGAAATCGCAATGCGAGCCGCCTTCAAATCTGTTATGAGTGGGAAGCAGGTGGCCTATCTCTGTCCAACCACCATTTTGGCCGAACAGCATTATGAGAGCTTCGGTGAGCGGTTCAAAAGATTTCCGGTAAAGATTGCAATGCTCAATCGTCTGGTTGAACCTGCCGGACAAAGAAAAATATTGGAAGGCCTTAGATGCGGGAAAATTGACATTGCAATCGGAACTCACAGGATACTATCGAAAGATATAAGCTTCAAAAATCTTGGTTTGCTAATAATCGATGAGGAGCAAAGATTCGGTGTCCGGGATAAGGAACGACTCAAGGAATTAAAAACCTCTGTGGACTGCCTTGTGCTTTCGGCAACGCCGATTCCTCGAACCCTGCATATGTCGCTTGTCAAGATAAGAGATATATCGCTGCTCAAAACTCCACCAAGTAATCGACGCCCAATCGAGACATTCATTCAGCACTTCGAACCGGCTCTCGTTAGCAAATCGATTCGGAACGAGGTTGAACGGGGAGGGCAGGTATACTATCTGCACAATCGAATTGAAACCCTTGGAGAGGTAGAGTCATTTCTACAGGATCTGGTACCGGAGGTAATAATAGACATTGCCCATGGGCAAATGCAGGCCAGCAGGCTTGAAGATGTAATGCATCGCTTTGTTCATGGAGCCTTCCAGGTGCTGGTTGCCACCACAATTATCGAGAATGGAATCGATATTCCCAATGTCAATACAATGATAATCGATAGGGCGGACATGTATGGAATCTGCCAACTATACCAGCTGCGTGGAAGGGTGGGTCGTTCGGATCGTATCGCATATGCATACTTATTCTACCCGGAGAACAGGCAGCTCAGCGAATTGTCAATGAAACGACTTCAAACCATTGGCAATCATACGGAACTTGGATCCGGCTTCAAGATAGCCATGAAGGATATGGAGGTTCGCGGCGCCGGAAATCTGTTAGGAGCGGAACAGTCGGGCGACATCTACTCAGTTGGATTCGACTTATATCTAAAGCTCCTGGAGGCTGCCATTCGAAAACTGACAGAAGTTCAGCGGGAAGATGAAAACTACGAAACCTACCTGGAACTTGAGTATTCAGGATTCGTCCCGAATAGCTATATCAGTGATGCAACTGTAAAGATGGACATCTATAAAAAAATCGCGGCCATCGAAAACGATGAGGATCTTCAGCAGCTGCACTATGAGCTTCACGATCGCTTCGGGCCACCGCCGGATGAGGTTCATAGTCTGATATCGATAGCCGAAATCAGAATAATCTGCAGAAAATTGAAAATTATCAGTCTCAAGGAGAGAAGGGGAGTCGTTCAAATTAGGTTTGGCAGGGTGTCAATTATTTCTGTAGACAAGGTTATGGCAATGATTGGAAATGCCGGGGGCAGGGTGAAACTGAATCCATCCAAACCGGATAGCCTGCTATTCGAAGTCGGGGATGTGGAACTAAAGGGGAAATCGGCATTCATCAGGAAAAAATTGGAGTCTCTTCTATAGCCTGTGGGTTGCCTTGATTGCACTGTGTGTCGGAGCCTCTACTTTGTCCGATAAGCTGTTTTCTGTAAAAAGCTATGTAAGCAGAGCCTCCAGAATGTCTAGGGCCCAGGAAAAGGCCTATTTTGACTATGCCTCGGATTGGATTATTCCGTTCAGGAAGGAAAAAATCAGTTGGGATGAAATCTGCCCTAATGCCAATAAGCACATAGTGGAGATTGGTTTTGGGATGGGAGAGGGTACCAAAAAGCTGGCTGTTGAGCATCCAACCTGGAGCATATTGGGAATAGAGGTGTATAAGCCCGGTATCGGAAAGCTGCTTTGGTGGATAAATCAGGAAAAACTCGAAAATATTCGCATAATCGAACATGATGCCGTCGAGGTGGTAGAAGAGATGCTTGAAGAAAAAAGCGTGGACGGCTTTCATATCTGGTTTCCGGATCCCTGGCCCAAAAAAAGGCATTGGAAAAGGCGACTGATTAAACCTGAGTTTATCACACTGCTTTCCCGTGCATTGAAATCCGGGGCATATATCCATATCGCGACAGATTGGGAACCTTACGCCGAGCAAATACTTGACTTACTCGAGGGTATCGGGGGTCTGAAAAATCGTCACTGTAGGTGGTCGCCCAAGCCGGCTTACCGTCCTTCAACCAAATTTGAGAAATTTGGGCTTGCAGCGAATCGAATAATCCGGGATATTGTCTTCGAATCGGATAAACTATGAATGAAAACAAACCCTTTTTTACCAAGTTCGCAGAAATCGCTGATAGGCAGAATAGAATACCTCCTGAGTTGTATGAGCAGTACTCTGTGAAAAGGGGGCTTCGCAATAACGATGGGACTGGCGTTTTGGTTGGTCTCACGGAGATAGGCCAGGTACGCGGATATATCCTCGATGAGGGCGAGAAGATATCAGCTCCAGGCGTACTTAGCTATAGGGGCATGGATATCAGGGATATTGTCAGTGCCTTCCAACAGGAAAGGCGCTTCGGTTTTGAAGAAACCGCATTCCTTCTGCTATTCGGGAATCTTCCCACAAAGCAGGAATTGGATGATTTCTCCACGCAGGTTGGATTACTAAGGAAATTGCCGGGGCATTTCACGGAGGATGTAATACTCAAGGTTCCCAGTGAAAACCTAATGAACAAGCTGGCGGGGGCGGTGCTTTCACTGTATTCGTTCGATTCATCTCCGGATTCTCTCGATATTTCAAATCTCCTGAAGCAAAGCGTACAATTGATTAGCAGATTCCCCGCGATTGCCGCATATGTGTTTCAAGCCAAGAATCACTACCTCGACGGAGCTAGACTCTTCATTCACGCTCCAGATAAGGATAAGGGAACCGCCGAGAACTTGTTGATGATGATTCGGGAAGATCAATCGTATTCACGGTTGGAGGTGGAGCTTCTCGATCTTTGCCTGGTGCTCCACGCGGAGCATGGCGGCGGAAATAACTCCGCATTCACTACACATGTGGTTTCATCCACTGGCACTGATACATATGCAGCGGTAAGTGCCGCAATCGGCTCCCTTAAGGGGCCACTTCATGGCGGCGCGGCGGAAAAGGCTCGCGCCATGATGCTGGACATAATGGACAAGGTGAAGGATTGGTCCGATGAGGAGATGGTAAGCGAATACATCTCCAGGATACTAAGGAAGGAAGCCTTCGATCGTCGCGGCTTGGTATATGGGATGGGACATGCGGTTTATACCAAATCGGATCCCCGGGCTGAGTTGCTCAAAAGGAAGATATCCGAATTGGCAGGATCGATTGGCCTGGAAGACGAGTGTAGACTTTATGAGATTGTCGAGAAGGTCACTCCAAAAGTCTTTTCCAAGGTAACGGGGAAAAACAAGGATGTGAGCGCCAATGTCGATTTTTACTCGGGATTTGCGTACAGTTGTTTGCGCATATCACGAGATCTGTTTACTCCCCTGTTTGCGGTATCCAGGATTGTCGGTTGGTGCGCGCACCGAATTGAAGAGATTGTCTCAGGAGGCAGAATAATTCGACCGGCCTACCTGAGTATAACCAAGAAAAGATCCTACACACCTTTGGAAAAGCGGGGGTAGCACCGCAATTGCAGTTATTGACAGGTACCGGCTATTTTTGAGCCTCTAAAACTTTCTTTGCAAAGCTCAGGTTCACAGGTTAAATCATCCTTCGCAGTGAGATTCATTGCCAATTTGCCTGCAATGCGCTTAGGGTCTCTTTGTTCATTTTGGAGCCTTGCACAGATTTATATACAGTTCTCTATTTGTTCAAACTCGCGTTAATGATATCCTGGGCAACCTTGCCCCGCACCATGTCATAGTGACTAAATTCGAGTTCGTAGGCACCTGTACCCGATGTCAACGCCTTCATGTCGATTGCATATGTCAATAGTTCGCCCTGGGGGACAACTGCCTTCACACATTGAATACCGCCTCCAACCGGGGTCTGATCCTGAACCCGCGCACGCTTGATAGAGAGATCTGAAAGTATTTCCCCGAGGTATTGATCCTCAACAAAAACCGTAAGGTTTATCAACGGTTCGAGAATAACAGGACCAGCGCTTTCATATGCCTTCTTCAACGCCATCTTGGCCGCGAGTTTGAACGCCATCTCCGAAGAATCTACCGAATGCTCCTTGCCGTCATATACGCTCACTCCTATATCCACCATCGGATATCCTGCAAGAAAACCCTCTGTCATTGCCTCTCGGAGACCCTTCTCGATTCCCGGGAGATAGCCCTTGCTTATCGCCCCACCCCTGATATCGTTAGTTAGCTCAAACTCTTCTCCCCTTTGTAGCGGCTTCACCCTTATGAAAACCTTCCCATACTGGCCATGTCCACCCGATTGCTTCTTATGCGTGTATTCTGCCTCGGTGCTTCTTGTAATTGTCTCCCTGTAGGGTACCCTTGGCTTCCGAGTCTGAACCTGAATTTTAGAATCATGGAGCAGCTTCCCAAAGATGTTGTTTATGTGCATTTCCCCCATTCCGGAAACAATGGTTTCCTTTGTCTCCTCATCAAATTTGATTGTGAATGTGAGATCCTGCTCGGCTATTCTATGCAGGAAATCGTTCATCTTGTCCTCATCCTTCTTTGCCTCTGCACTAATGGCCATCGTGTGAACAGGAACGGGTAGAGCAAGGCTCTTATAAAGGATATTGCTGGTGGCAGCAGCGATTGTATCATTGGTGTGCACAGAATCAAGTTTTGCAACCGCACCTAAATCACCCGCTCCCAATTCAGGTATCTCATACAGGTTCTTGCCATTAACTTGGAAAATCTTTGTTATGCGCTCTTTTTTCCCAATTCTGGTGTTTATCACCTCACTCGGCCTGAGTACACCGCTCACCACCTTCATGTAGCTTATCTTGCCCGAAAATTTATCTATCGAGGTTCTATATACAAAACCGGAAAAAGTTCCCGAATTGTCGTAGGGGATTGATTCACCGTTTTCCTGAGGTTCATCCTCGCGTCCCGGTAGCGGGCACAATTCAACCAGGACATCCAGTAAATCCTGAATACCGTAGCCTAGGGCCGCGGAGCCGCATAATACCGGAACAAAGGTATTATCCGCCAATCCCTTCCTCAGCCCTTCCAAAATATCCGGGCCTTCAAGAGTGCCGTTGTCGAAGAATTTTTCAGTAAGTTCGTCGTCTCCTTCAGCGGCCATCTCAATCAGTTTTTCTCTCCAATTCTCAATCTCTTCGGTCATGTCAGGGGATATTTCAATCTCCTTTCCATCGGTCCCGATTGATTTCATATGCAAAATATCGAATATTCGAGGTGCGCCTTTGTCAAACGGCAGGTTGAGGGGAATAACGGTTGTTTCGAATGTCTTCCCTATATCGTTCAGGGATTTTCGAAAATCGGCGCGATCCTGATCCATCTTGTTTATAAAAATTACCCTTGGCATTTTTCGATTTTCCAATCTGCGCCAAAGCTTGATGGTTTCAATCTGTATCCCCGCCGAGGCGCTTATCACCATCATGGCTGTTTCCGCTGCTCTGAACGAAGATACCACCTCTCCTACAAAATCAGAGGAGCCTGGAGTATCGAGTATGTTGATTTTGACACCCTTCCACTGCAGCTTCATCAGGCTCGCATGGATCGAAAATTTGTGCTCGATTTCGTCTTCGTGAAAATCACTTACAGTGTGTCCACTCTCGACACTCTCGGCCTTGGAAATCGCGTTTCCCCGAAACATCATTTGCTCAACTAACGACGTTTTCCCAGTGCCTCCGTGACCGCAGATTGCAATATTACGGATGTCTTTCAGTGCCACGATCCTCATCCTCCCCGGCTATCCTATGATAGCTTAGCTTAGTCGTCAATTGGAACCAGGGCAACCTGCCTTGGGAAAGAGTCGGCATTGCATGTGAAATCGGCTGATAGACTCTCACTTAGATTCCAGTGTAATCCCCCCATTAATGACCGGCGCCATTTGTAGAGATTTTCAGGTGACCGGTTTCAGCATCTTTGGAGGCACTCCTCCAATTGCGGAATTTGGTTGTTCGTTATTGTAAGTCCACAGCCATTGG
>Ga0209568_1000012_pt1 | contig 64370 bp, 50 predicted proteins | sample WorMetOlspDAHAB2_FD_187406 | JGI IMG/M metagenome (GOLD analysis project Ga0209568, IMG submission 187406) | Marine gutless worms symbiont microbial communities from Max Planck institute for Marine Microbiology, Germany - Olavius sp. DAHAB.2... ...
GACGGGGACGGTCAGGGCCGGTCTGTGGATGGTCGGCTTCACGATCACCTTCGCCGTGCTGATGGCAATGGTCCGTCACGTCTCGGCCGAAATCCATCCCATCGAAGTCGCCTTCTTCCGGAATTTCTTCGCGCTCGTGGTCATGCTGCCGTGGTTCGCCCGGGTCGGTTTCGAAGGGCTCAGGACACGGCGTCTGGGCGTCCACGGATTCCGCGCGCTCAGCGGTGTCATCGCCATGGGCGCGCTGTTCACGGCGGTCAGCCTGATGCCGCTGGCCGAGGTCACGGCGCTGACCTTCACGTCACCGCTGTTCGCTACCGCCGGTGCGGCGCTTGTGCTCGGCGAGACGGTGCGGCTGCGGCGCTGGACGGCAACCATCGTCGGGTTCGCCGGCACGCTCATCATCCTGCGGCCGGGGGTCGAGACGCTGACACCCGCAGCGATGATCGCGCTCCTTGCCGCCGCGTTCATTGCCACGTCGATGCTGTCGATCAAGTCGTTGTCGGCGACCGAGTCACCCAACGTCATTGTCCTCTACATGGGGCTGCTGATGACCCCGATGAGCCTGGTGCCGGCACTGTTCGTATGGACGTGGCCAACGTTGGAGGCCTGGGTCTGGCTCGCCGCGATCAGCGTGGTGGCGACGCTCGGGCAATTGGCCGTCGCCCGAGCCTTCGCCGCCGCCGATGCGTCGGCGGTGATGCCGTTCGACTTCTTCCGCTTGGTGTTTACCGCGGCGCTCGGGTTCGCGCTGTTCGGCGAGAGCCTCGATGTGTGGACCTGGGTCGGTGCCGGCGTGATCCTGGCGTCGTCGGTCTATATCGCCCGGCGCGAAGCCCGGCTCGGCAAGGAGACACCGGCGCCCCTGCAGTAGGTGGTCGGATCAGTCTTTGTCGAGAGCCTCGCGGGCGCGGGCGCGATGGACATCGGTGATGTGAGGCGACAGCATGCGGAGCGCGGCTGCCAGCACGGTGGCGTCATCGGTGTAGCCGAGCGCGATGATGAAGTCGGGCACCAAATCGACCGGCAGCACGAAATAGGCCAGCGCCGCCAGCAGTACCGCTTTGACATGGGCCGGTGTTGCCAGGTCAAGCGCCGCGTAATAGGCGGCCACCGCCTTGTCGACGAACGGGATGCGCCCGGCGGTGGCGCGGATCTTGGCCCAGAATCCGTTGCGCACGATGTTCTCGTGATCGGGCGCAGGAACCAAGGCGTCGGAGATTTCGCCGCTGTCCATGGGTCGAAGGTGGCGCACCCGGACGTTTCGATCAACCCCGACGGGCCGGTTTCCTTGACAAACCGAGGACCGCGGGGCTAAACGACACTCCGCCAGTCAGGGGCCGAGCACAGCATCCCAGCCTGTCCGATCGCGACGCCGAGTGGCTCCCCGTCGTGGGGGAGGAGTCCGGCGACGGATGCGCGGAGGTCGCCGGTTGCGGCGGCGGGGGTCAGATACAAAACGGAGGGAAAATCATGGCACGCGTGGCATTGGTTACAGGCGGCAGCCGCGGCATCGGCGCGGCGATCGCCAAGCGTTTAAAAGCCGACGGGCATACGGTTGCCGTCTGCGACGTCGTCGACGAGCAGCTCGCCGACTTCGAAAAGGAAACGGGCATCAAGGGCTACAACATCGACGTCTCGAACCATGCTTCGGTCGTTGCCGGGGTGCAGAAGATCGAGGCCGAGCTCGGTCCCATCGACATCCTGGTCAACAACGCCGGCATCACCCGTGACGGCCGAATGGTCAAGTTCACGCCGGAGAAGAACTGGGATCCGGTGATCGCCGTCAACCTCACGGGCGCCTTCAACACCTGCAATGTCGTTGCCGGCGGCATGGCCGAGCGCGGCTGGGGCCGCGTCGTCAACATCAGCTCGATGAACGGCCAGCGCGGCCAGTTCGGGCAGTCGAACTACTCGGCGACCAAGGCCGGCATCATCGGCTTCACCCGTTCGATCACGCTGGAGCTGGCGCGCGGCGGCGTCACCGCCAACACCATCTGCCCGGGCTTCATCCTCACCGAAATGACCGGCGCCATGCCGGCCGAGATCCTCGAAGGCGAGGTCAAGAAGATCCCCATGGGCCGGATCGGCCAGCCCGACGACATCGCCGCCGGCGTTTCGTTCCTGGCATCCGAGGACGCTGCCTGGATCACCGGCGAGACTCTGTCGATCAATGGCGGTCAGTTGATGAAATAGCGCGGCGTTCAGCGCTGCCTGAAACCGAAGGCCGCCGGCGACCCGGCGGCCTTCGTCTTTTCCGGGATCATCCCGCGGCGGCGTCGATGAAGCGGGCGAGCGCGATGTCCTTCTCGGTCACCCCGCCGGCATCATGGGTAGCCAGCGTCACCTCGACCCGGTTGTAGACGTTGAACCACTCGGGATGGTGATCCATCGCGTCCGCCTTCAGCGCCACCCGGGTCATGAAGCCGAAGGCCGCGTTGAAGTCGGCGAAGCGGAACGATCGGGTGATCGCGTCCCGGCCGTCGACCTCGGTCCAACCCTCCAAGTCCGCAAGCGCGTTCCGCCGCGCCTCGCCTGCAAGCTTCTCCGCCATCCATCACCCTCCCAAATGCTGTGCACGGGGACATGGGGGCGCTTGGCCCGGTGATCAACCCGAGGTAACGTCTGGCCATGGTGGCCACGTTTTCCGAGCCCCCGGGTGCCGACGACATCGAAGCGATCGCGCGCAAAGCGCTGGCAACACTTCCGCCGGAACTGCGCAATCCGGTCGAGGGCGTGGTTATCCGGGTGGACGAGTTTCCGGACGCCGAGACCGCAACCGAACTGGAGCTGGAAAGTCCCTTCGACCTCCTCGGCCTCTATCACGGCGTCTCCATCGATCGGCGCAGCGTTTCCGACACACACGAGGACGTCGATATGATCTTTCTCTACCGCCGGCCGATCCTCGACTACTGGTGCGAGAGCGGAGACGACCTGGTCCACGTTGTCCGACACGTGCTGATCCACGAGATCGGCCACCATTTCGGTTTTTCCGACGAGGACATGGAACGCATCGAGGCAGAGGCATGAGCGACATCCCGCAATCGGCGCGGGCGGCATTGCCGGCGGAGAAGCTCCAGACCCGCTGCGACTCCGCGGCGTTGCCATTCGAAACCACCGCCGAGCTGGAACCGCTGGAGGAGATCGGCGGCCAGCGCCGCGCGGCCGAGGCGGTGCGCTTCGCCGTCGGCATGACCCACGACGGTTACAATCTCTTCGCTTTCGGCCCCGAAGGGACCGGTAAGTACAGCTTCGTCCGTCGTTATCTCGAACGGGCGGCGTCCGAAGCGCCGACACCTGCGGACTGGTGCTACGTCAACAACTTCGAAGAGGCTCATCGTCCGAAGGCTCTCAGCCTGCCCGCCGGAAAGGCCTGCCCGTTCCGCGACGACATGGCACAGCTCGTCGACGAACTGAAACTGGCCATCCCGGCGGCGTTCGAAAGCGATGAGCACCGCAACCGCAAGTCGGCGATCCAGGAGCAGTTCAAGGAGCGTCAGGAAGAGGCCTTCGGAAAGCTCCAGGCGCATGCCAAGGAGCACGACATCGCTTTGATCCGCACCCCGGTGGGCCTGGCGCTGGCGCCGATCCGCGATGGCGAAGTGCTGAACCCGAAGGAGTTCGAAGCCCTGCCCGAGGACGAGAAGAAGAGCCGGCGGGCGGTATCGGAGGATCTGCAGAAGGACCTCGAGGGGCTGTTGCGGCAGATCCCGGGATGGGAACGGGAACAACGCCAGGAGCTCCGGGACCTCGATCGGGAGACCACCATGTTCGCGGTCGGCCACCTGATCGACGAGCTGAAGCGGGCGTGGCAGGACGAGCCGGAGGTCGTTGCCCACCTGGACGCAGTCAGCGACGACGTCATCGACAACGCCGAGGCGTTCCTGCCGCAGGAGGCCGAGGGGCCGCAGATCCTGTTTGGCGGAAAGGCGCCGAGCGGGTCCGCGATCGTGCGCCGGTACCAAGTCAACGTCATCGTCGACCAGACGCGCCGTGAGGGCGTTCGACGACCGGAACCGCCAGAAGGCGTTCCGGTCATCTACGAAGATCATCCGACCCAGCCCAATCTTGTCGACCGCACCGAGCACATCGCGCAGTTCGGCACCCTGGTGACCGACTTCAACCTGATCAAAGGAGGAGCCCTGCACCGTGCTAACGGCGGCTGGCTGATCCTCGACGCGCACAAGTTGCTGACCCAGCCGTACGCCTGGGAGACGTTGAAACGCGCGTTGCGATCGGAACGGATCCGCATCGAGTCTCCCGCCGAGTCTCTCGGTTGGTCGACGACGACGACGCTGGAGCCGGAGCCGATCCCGCTGTCGGTGAAGATCGTGCTGCTCGGCGAGCCACAGCTCTACTACCTGCTCATGCACTACGACCCGGATTTCCGCGAACTGTTTCGGGTTGCCGCCGACTTCGCCAGCGACATGGACCGCGATACGGATGGCACCCTGATCTATGCCCGGCTGATCGGTACCGTTGCCGCGCGCGACGGTCTCAAGTCCCTCGATCGTGACGCCGTCGCTCGCGTCGTCGAGCACGGCGCCCGCCTGGCGGGCGACGCCGAAAAGCTGACCACCCACATGGGCACCATCGAGGATGTCGTTCGCGAGGCGGATTTCTGGGCCCGCGAGGACGGTGCGGAGATCATCACCGCCGCGCATGTCCAGCGCGCCATCGACGCCCGTGTTTTTCGTTCCGACCGCCTGCGCGAACGCGTCCAGGAGGAGATTCATCGCGGCACTCTGGTGATCGAAACCGAGGACGCCCGGGTCGGCCAGGTCAACGGTCTGGCGGTGATCCAGCTCGACCACTTCGCCTTCGGCCGGCCCAGCCGCATCAGCTGCCGGGTGCGCCTGGGCAAGGGCGAAGTCGTCGACATCGAACGCGAGGTGGCGCTGGGCGGTCCGCTACATTCCAAGGGCGTGATGATCCTGTCGTCGTTCCTCTCCAGCCGGTTCGCTGGTGACCGTCCGCTATCGCTGTCGGCGAGCCTGGTGTTCGAACAGTCCTACGGCGGCGTCGATGGTGACAGCGCATCGTCGGCGGAGCTCTACGCCCTGCTGTCGGCCCTCGCCGAGATGCCCATCCGTCAGTGTTTCGCGGTCACCGGTTCGGTCGACCAGCAGGGCCGGGTGCAGGCGATCGGCGGCGTCAACGAGAAGATCGAAGGCTTCTTCGACGTTTGCGCGGCGCGCGGACTCACGGGCGAGCAGGGCGTGTTGATCCCCGAGGCCAACGTCAAACACCTGATGCTGCGGGCCGACGTCGTCGGAGCGTGCCGCGAAGGCCGGTTCCGGGTCCACGCGGTGGACACCATCGACACAGGGATCGAAATCCTCACCGGCGTACCCGCCGGTGTCGCCGATGCCTCCGGCACCTATCCCATCGGCACCATCAACCGTACCGTTGCCCGCCGGCTCGCGGACTTCCTGGCCAAGGCGCGGAAGCTGGCGACACCGCCGAAGGCCAAACGAGAGCGGCGGTCCCCCGGCGAGGACCTCGGCCGATGACGACGGCGAACGATACAGCGGCGTCGGACCGGCGTTTTCGGCGCATTCTGATGGCCCTCGATTCGGCGTCCGAAGACCTCACCGCCGTCGATGCCGTTGCAGCCCTGGCGCGGCGGCTTCATGCCGAACTGTTCGGGCTTTATGTCGAAGACATCGATCTCGTGCGGCTTGCCGAGCATAGCCAGATGACCACGTTCAGCACCGTCTCGGCGGGCCGTCCAGCCACCGGCGATCAGCTTCGCCGCGCGTTGCGCCTGCAGACGTCGAGGAATCGACAGGCCGTGGAGGCCGCGACCGCCCGCCACCGCATCAAGGCCCGGTTCGAGGTCCGCCAGGGCCGGCTCGTTTCCGAGGTTCTCGCCGAGGCGGGTGACGCCGATCTCGTCGTTGTCGGCTGGACCGGCGGCACGACGACGATCCCGCTGGTCGCCCGGCGAACGCCGCCCGCCGCTACCGCGCGAGCCGTCGCCGAAAGTGCCGGCCGGTCCGTGCTGCTGTTGCGGCCAGGGGCGAGGCTCACGGGTCCCGTCCTTGTCGCGTTCGACGGCAGCGATGCGGCCCGGCATGCTCTGGCAATCGCGGCGGCGATCGCCGACGGTGACGGCGGTGTGCTGGAGGTTGTGCTCACGGCCCGGCGCCTCGACGACGCCGAAGCCTGGCGGCGTGAGGTCGGCGTCATGCTCTCGGACGCCGGTCTGAAAGTGACATGCCTGGACATGCCCAACGCCGGTGTCGACGATCTGTGCCGGGTGGCCCGCCGCGACCACGCGTCGCTGATCGTGCTCGCGGCAGGACTCGGGATGCTCGAGGGCGCCGCGACCGGCCAGCTACTCGAGGGTCTCGGCTGTTCGCTGCTGCTTGTCCGCTGACCTAGATCCATAGTCGTCACCGCGCCGTGCTCGGGCAGCCGATGTAGGCCGAGAGGAATCCGGCGACACGGCGCTCATACCCCACGGGGTCGAAGCGGTGGAAATCCACATGTCGGGCACTGGCGACGACCCAAAGCTCCTTGGGCTCCGGTGCCGCGTCGTAAAGGGCGCGCGAGTCTTCGAGCGTCGTTCTCCGGTCCCTGGCGCCGGCGATGATCAGCACGGGCGCACCGAGGCCACCAATGCGGTCGACGGGCCGGATGCGTTCCGGGCTGAACCCCAGGCGTGGACGCACCTGAACAAGAAGCGCCTTCGTCACGGCCGGCGCGAACGGGCCCGTCCATAGCCGAACCCGGTTGACCGTCGCCTCGGTCAGTCCTGGCGCTACGGCCTCCAGAACGAAGGCGTCCGCGTCAACGGGCGGCTCCGCGACAGTCGCCGCGATGCCGCCCAATGACACACCCACGACCGCGACCGGAAGCCCGGGCGCCTGCGACCGTGCAAAGGCGGTTGCGGCGCGGGCGTCCTCGCTCTCCCGAAATCCGAACGTGATCTGATCTCCGTCGCTTTCGCCGTGCGCCTGGAAGTCGAACAGCAAAACGGAGAAACCGGCGTCGCTGAGAAATCGGGCGCGCTGGAGCATTGAACGCCGATTGGCACGCACCGGGTGCATGAGCACGGCGACGCCGCATGCGCGCCGGGTGTCGATCCACCACCCGGAGAGCCGGCGATCGCCGGCACTTTCGATGGTCACGGCCTCCGCACCGAGGTCGGCCGGAGGGACCCCGACATTGGCCGGCGCCGGCGCCGCGATCCAAGACCCGACGAGATAAGCTACGACGATCTTCACGACGATCACGATGGCGATCGCGGACAACACCAGCCTTCGGCGGGGAACCAGCCTCACAGCGGACTCCTTTCAATGCCCATGGGCTTGCGATCGCCGATCAACAAACGGAGAAAAAACGTTTAATCTGGCGCCGCACCGACCTGCAAGACGTGCCGTGGAGTCTCGTCGGGGGCTGCATCGGGGGAGGGATGCCGGGCATGAATCTGGAAAAGATCGTCTTCGGATTTTTCATTGTCTTCGCGTTGACGCTGAACTTTGCCTTTGTCTACGGGTCCGTCGACAACCCCGAGCACCACAACATCGTCGGCCTTTTCTTCGTCGTCATCGTCAACATCATCGCCACCGGGCTGAAGCTTGGTGACCGTTCGCAGATCGGCGCACTGCTCCTGTCGACCAGCCTGGTCGCTGACCTGCAGCTCATCGCCGCGTCGATCGTCTGGGCGTTCGCCATCCATGTCTGGGATGACGGGATGACGCCAAGTGTGATGTCCGGCGTTGTCTCGCTGGCGGCCGGCGCGCTGGTTGCCAACGTGGTTTCGGTAACCATGGTCGTCGCCGAGACGCTGATGCTCCGCCGCTAGGAGGAGCCCATGACCGAGCGCACGCACAGCGCGCGCGTCCCGTTCCTCGTCCTGCGGTTCATGCGCCGGCCGCTGATGCTGCTGGTCGCCGTCTACTCGGTTTCGATGGTCGGCTGGGTGATGATCCCTGGCCCGGTGATCGACGGCGTGCCCCAGGAAATGAGCCTGTTCCACGCCTTCTACTTCCTCACCTACACGGCGACGACGACGGGTTTCGGGGAGATCCCCTATGCGTTCACCGATTTGCAGCGGATGTGGAGCATTGCCTCGCTCTACGCCGGCGTGGTCGCCTGGCTGTACGCCATCGGCGCCATCATCCAGCTCGTCCAGAATCCCCACTTCCGGCATGCCGTTGCCGAGCGGCGGTTCGCCAACAAGATCGCGCGGTTGTCCGAACCGTTCGTCATCGTCTGCGGTTTCGGCAATACCGGCAGCCTGCTGACCCGTGGTCTCAGCGACAACGGCATAACGGCGGTCATTCTCGACGTCGATCCTGACCGGGTCATGGCGCTTTATCTGCGCGACTATCGGGTGGCCATGCACGCGCTGTGCGCCGACGCCCGTGTGCCCCAGCACCTGATCGAAGCCGGCCTGATGCGAGAGAACTGCCAGGCCGTCGTCGCGTTGACCGGTGACGAAGAAGCCAATCTCAAGATTGCCACGACGGCGCGCCTGCTCAACGAGTCGCTGCGCGTAATCGTCAAGTCGACATCGGAGGAGTACGAACAGACCCTGTCCACCCTCGGCACGGACGTCCACATCGTCGATCCATTTCGCGCCTACGCCGGATATCTGAGGGCGACCATCCGCAATCCCCTCATTCACATGTTCAACGCCTGGCTCGTTGGGGCGCCGCACGCGAATCTGGCGATGTATCCCGAAATTCCCCATGGTCGTTGGATTCTTTGCGGCTACGGGCGCATGGGGCGGTCGATCCACACCGCGCTCGCCTCGGCCGGCATCGAGGTCACCGTCATCGACCCAAGCCTCGAGGCCCAGGAGGTGGAGGGGGGGACGTATATCTGTGGACGCGGTTCGCAAGACCAGCTGCGGGCCGCGGGCGTTGAGGACGCCGCCGGAATCGTCGTCGGGACCAACCGCGACCCGGAGAACCTCGGCATCGTCCTCAACGCCCGCACACTCAACCCCGAGATCTTCATCCTCGTGCGCCAGAACCGCCATCGTAACGAAGTTGTCTTCAGCGCCGCGCAGGCCGATCTGATCATGCAACCGAGCTTGGTCACGGCGCGGCGCATGCTGTTTGTCCTGATCGCGCCCCTGCTGCGCGATTTCTACGATCATGTGCGGGTCTTCGATATCGATTCCAACGAAGCGTTTTTGGAATCGGTGGTCGGTGAACTGCGGAATCGGCTCGGCGAAACCAAAAACCCCGCGTTTGGACCACCCGTGTTGACGAGGAATCGTCGGGCGCCCTGATGCGTTATTTGGAGGACGGTCGCCCGGTCGCGCTCGGAGACATCACCAGAGATCCTTCCAACCGAGAAACGCAGCTCGGATGTTTGCCGCTGGTCGTCCGCTCCGCCGGCCGCGTTACAGTGATGCCGCGTGCTGACCGGGCCATCTACCCGGGCGATGAGATCCTGTTCTGTGGCTCCAGTCGCGGATACGCGTTGCTGGATGCCACGCTCAACAACGAATACACCCTGGCCTACGTCGTCACCGGCGTCGTGGAAACGCGAAGCCTCATGCTCCGCTGGCTGTTTCGGAGAAACGAACGTCAGATTTCGGCGACGTGATCCGAAAACGCTTTAGGGAACGAAAGATGGCGTCGTCATGTCGTTGCGGTTGCGCGGCCAGAAGCCGTGGCCGTGGCCCAGGTCGACCACCAGTTCCCCAAGATCATTGACGAGAATATCGGCGCCGCTTTCCACGAGCGCGACCTCGTCGTCGCCACGGTTGATCCCGACCACCATGCCGACGCGGGCATCGGCACCCGCGCGCACGCCGGTGACGCTGTCCTCGAACACCACCGCCCGGCAGGGCGACACTCCAAGCATGTTGGCCGCCGCGATATAGGTATCGGGGGCAGGCTTGCCGGCCAAGCTCATGGCCGTGGCCTCGCGCCCGCTGACCAGCACGTCGACCAGCGGCAACAGCCGCGCCCTGTCGAGAACCTGTTCGGCGTTCTTGCTCGCCGATACCACGGCGATGCGCTTGCCGATGAAATTCAACGCCCGCATCAGGCTGACGGTGCTGGGATAGAGCTCGAGGCCCGCAGAATCGACGTTCTCTAGGAAGATCCGGTTCTTGCGGTTGCCGAGACCGCAGCACGTATCGGTGTCTTCGGAATCGGTCGGCTCACCGAACGGAATATCGACGCCGCGGGCATGCAGAAAGCTGCGCGCTCCGTCGTAGCGCGGCTTGCCGTCGACGAGATCGTGATAGTCGACGATGGCGTCGAACGGCGCCACGGTCACACCATGTCGGGTTCCGTACCGGTGCAGGAAGGCATCGAGCACCTGTTTCCACGCGACACCGTGGGCGAGCGCCGAGTTGGTGATCACGCCGTCGAGATCGAACATCATTGCGTCGAACCAGTTGGCGTACAGGACCGAACCGTCCGGCTGGTCGGGCTTCGGCGCCCGATCCTGCGGCCGTCCTGTTTCGCTGTGTGGGTCCGGCGTGGCTTCGGACATCTCGTTCACGATTCACCTCCATCCCGGCACCCGCGGGATGTCGACTCTGACCCTGCGTTTGGTGGCGGACCGTCCGCCGTGACGCCTACCCGTTCGGAAACGCTTCTTATTGCGGGCAAAGCCTAACGTATGCCGGCCGCGCCTGTCGAGATACTGCGCGGCGGCTCACAATTCAATGATCGCCTCGACCAACCTTTCGGCTTCGGGCGACAGCGCGTGCTTGTGACGATATTGCAGCAGTTGCTTGGCGATCAGCTTCAGGCGGACCTGGAACGGCGGCAGCGTCCCGGGGTCGAGCAGCGGAGTGCCCAAAGGTTCGGTATCTCCGCGCTGGAACTCCAGCGACAGACTTATGCGGGGGTTGCGCGCGCGGGCGCTGCTGCGCGCGCCCCAGTGGACGATGGCCTGATTCCAGACCAGAACCGAACCGGCTTTCGCCGGCACGGCCCGCACGTCGGAGAGATCAAACCGCCAGGAGTCCTCCTCGGCCGTGTTGTACGTCGGATCTCGATCCGCGGGGACCAGGTAGATGCAGCCGTTTTCCGGCACTGCATCGGTCAACGGGCTCCAAACCGTCAGCGACTTCGGCCGTCCATCGGGGAACAGCGTTCGTCGGCCGGCGTCGCGATGGGGCGTCCATCCTTGGTCATCATCCCGAGGAGCGACATGCCACGCCCAGAAAGCCGGAACCGCCCGATAGCCGGGCCCAAGGACCGAGGCGAGAAATGGCTGCAGACGTGCGAACCACACCCAGCACTCGTCGTAGACGAACCCGAACAGGGGAAGTCCGCAATCGCCTTCGACGCGGGCGATCATTCGCGCAAGGGCATCGACGGGCACTTGGCCGTCGCCGTCGTGGACGGTCGCGTAGCCTTCCTTCATCAGGTCGTCATGCAGCACCGCCAGTTCGGGGTCGGTGAACGCCAATCCGCTGACGCCTTGAAACGCGGCCGGCTCCTCGACGTGGAGGTCGGGGGCCAGCTCCAACCAGTACGCCTTGTCCAAGAGGTGTTTGGGATCGGGTGCACTTTCCGGTGGCGGCATATCCGGCCTCGCGTTCGCGCCTGCCAGTTGCGGAGGGCCGATCCTATCAAGGTTCTGCGGCGGGGGACATCGGGCCAACCGATGCTTTCGCGACGCCCCTGCGATGCGCTAATCTTTGCGCGCATCGATGCCAGTGGCTGTCCGGCCTCTCGCCATAGGGTCCTATTGGCCATCCGGGGCCGCGGAAGCGCTTCGCCCCCCGGTGGCACGGCGGGCGATGCCGGACTGCCCGGCGGCCGCATCACCGGCGGTTTCTCTGTCGGTATCGCCCAACTCCTTGAATCAAGAAGACTCCGCCGCGTTGCCGCTGCGCGCCTTTGGCGCAATCCTGAATGGTCCGCGTGCCGACCGAGGCAAGGCGAGCCATGCCCGAGATTGGTTTCGATCCCGTCGCCGCTTTCCAGGCGCAAACGCTTCTCGAAACGCGCCGTCAGCAGTTGCAACTGCGTGATCAGCTTCGTTCCGACGAGGTTCGCCAGAACGACGTTCGCGAACAGCAGCTGATCGAGGACCGTCGGCGCGATGACGTGCGGACGGAGGCCGTGCGCCAACAGCAGATCGAAGAGGACCGTCGCGCCCAGGACCTTCAGCTTCAGGATCTCAACGAGCGGCTGTTGCGCCTTGATCTTCTGGACCGCGACCTGCCGCGAGGATCGATCGTCGATATCGTTGCCTGATCAAAAGCGGCGGGTCAGCCCTCGATCCGGTCCAAACGGGCGATGATCGCCTTTTTCAGCCACCCTTCACTGAACCGCGAGAACTTCAGCTCGAGGCCGTAGTCGGTCAACGTGCGGTCGTAGATCTGGAGTTCGATCGCTCCCTCGTCGTTGATGACCATCGCGTAGACGCTCAGGGTGTCGCGGACGATCTTCGCCCACAGGAACGACTCCCCCTTCAAGGGATCGAGCGGCACGCGATTGCCGAACATATCCTTGCGGACCGCGGACACGAAGATCCCCTCGCGGCCCGATGGCCGGAACTCAAACACATTGTCGCTCGTTTTCGTGCGTCCGTCGGGTTTATGGATGACGGTCTTCCAACCGAGGAGAAAACCCTTCTTGGCCTCGGCGATCTCGACGCGAAGCTCGCGTTTGGACAGCGCGTTGCCCTCATCGACGACGGTGGTTCCTTCATACGCGCCGAAGAATGCCTCGATGGGCTTGTCGTCTTCCGCGATCGCCGCGGTGCCGAACGCAATCACGAGAACGGCGGCGACGAGCGATACTCGTACGCTCATGTCGATCGATCTCCCAAACCCCGGGCGGGTACGTCAACTGCGCTCGACGCCGGCAACTTCGGCCAGAATCGGCGCGGCCGGAGGCATTCTACAGAAGATATGGGCACTGTTGAGGCGGAAAAGGTATACCGGCAGATCAGCGCGGATCTGCCGACAAATGTGCATCCGTTCAAAAAGGTGAGAACACTAACGTGAACGTGGCGAAAGTTCGCGTATCGTGGTTGAGTCAGGGTACTTCGCGAGAGTATGATTTCAAGGACTGCGCGAGTTGGGGTGATGGTGCCACGTACGAGAGTGGTAAAGCGTTGACCGCGGAGTCACATCCTGCAGTTTGTGCCTGATCCGGGGGAGGGATGGGGCATGGACACGGTGGTTACGGAGGTCTTGGACCGGTTGCAGGCAGCTCGCAGCGAAGGCGAGCTGGGGGCGACGATCGAGTCGTTCCTGTGGTCCAACGATATCAGTACCTACGCCTACATAGCGTTCCTGCCCGAGCAGGGACCGATGGGCATCAACAATCGTCCGCAACACTGGCTCGAACGGTACGCGGAGTGCGGATACCTGGATATCGACCCGGTCATCTCACGTGCACGCGGCAAGCTGTTGCCATTCCAGTGGGGTGACATCACTCGGAACTTGGTCAAGCCTGAAAAGGTCGTCCTGGATGAGGGACGGGAAGTCGGCATCGTATCGGGTGCCACCGTGCCTGTTCCAGGTCCGGGCCGCAGCGCGGGCATGATGTTCTATGCGTCGGATGTCGATGACACCGAGTTCGCCCGGTTGTGGATTGATCGCAAGTACGATCTGCACTTAGTCAGCGTGTACTTTCACTCGGCATTCGTCGAACTCTTCAAGAAGGCGGAATCCGGCACCTATCACCTGACGCTGCGGGAACGGGAGTGCCTGTTGTGGACCGCGCGCGGCAAGACCGCTTGGGAAACGTCGGAGATCCTCCACATATCCGAACGGACGGTCGTCTTCCACCTGCGCAACGCAGCGACGAAGTTGGGCTGCTACTCGAAGTACCAAGCCGTCGTAAAGGCGATCCTCCTCGAGTTGATCAGCGTGTAGCGCGGCCAATCAACGCACGTTTCGGTCGCATCCCGGTCGAATCGGCGCGACGAAAAATCTCCTGATTTCAATTGATTAGAGTGTCTGAAAGCCTGACCTGTCAGGGTTGACAGGCTGTCAGCCCGGTCATCCGACGATCCAATGCCTCCACCCACGAACGGGGGGAGGGGCGGATGTACAGGGTGTTTGCAGGCAGTGAAGCTGGTCAGTACCCGAGAGACTTCGAGGGAATTCTCCGGCTTCGCCACCGAGTCTTCAACGAGCGGATGAACTGGGCCGTGTCGTCATCGCAGGGCATGGAACGGGATCGGTTCGACGACCTCGATCCGATCTACTTCGCGTCTGTCAATGACCACGGGTTCGTCGACGGTACGTGGCGTCTGTTACCGACGACCGGGCCGTACATGCTCAGCGACGTCTTTCCATTCCTTCTCGACGGCCGGCCCGTGCCACGGAGTCCGCTGGTCTGGGAAATGAGCCGGCTGGCGCTCGAGCGGGACAACGAGATCATGATGCGGGCCGCACCAGGTGAGCCGGCCGCCTGCACCATGGCGGTTCTGTTCGCCGCGGCGATGGAGTGGTGCATGTTCAAAGGCGTCCTCGAGTTGGTCGTCGTCCACGACGCGCGCATGGCGCGGATCACCAAGCGCCTGCTGGGCTACCCGGCAACCTGGGAAACGCGGCCGTTCGACATCGACGGCGTGCGGACCACGGCAGCGCAATATCGAATCGACTCGCCCATGGCGTTTCGCATGCGGACCGGCATCGCCGAACCGGTCCTTAACCTCGAAGGCGATCTCCAGGAAACAGGTGCAGCATGAAGAATGGCATGAGATATCGCGTTTCGGACGAAGCGTGGAACGCGGGCGACGTCAACGAACTGATTCGCGCGCTCGAGGAACTGGCCTTGCTGGCCAACTACGATGGGCTGCCGTTCACCGCTCATCTCATAAGCGTTGCCGTCGAATCCATCCGTTGCGGCACCGGTCACGAGGCGCTCGCGCCAATTTCCAACTGACTGGCGGGTTCGGACCTTGGTGCCAAGACAAGCCTGCAAGACGATGATCGATGCCTTGCGCTACCTGCGACTCGAGACGACGCGATGCGGATATGCGTTTGCCGCGACCCTGCTGGACATCGCGATCGTCTCGGTCGCCGAGAGCGAATGGCGCCGATGGTCCCGACGATTCCTGCCGGTCAAAGTAGATAGGTCGGACTCCAATGCCTGAGAAATTCATCAACGGTATCAGTGGCGTTCCCGTCCTCGGAGTGCTTCCCCAGATCCGCAAGGACCCGCTTCGGTTCTACTCGGCGTTGTCGAGGGACCACGGCGACGTCGTGCCGATCCGCATCGGCGGCGAGTGGCTGTATTTCCTGAACAGCAGGGACCACGTCAAACGGGTGTTCCAGGAAAACCGCGACAATTACATCAAGAGCAAGCATTACGATCGCATGCGGTTCTTCCTCGGCGACGGCATGTTCACGACGAACGGTCCGAAATGGGCCGAACAGAGAAGGACGGCCCAGCCGGCATTCAACGGACAACATTTGCGCGGCATGTTTGCGACCATGCGGGAAGCGACCGACGAGATGCTTGCCCGCTGGGATGCCTACGCTGCGGAAGATCGAGAAATCGGCCTGACCAGCGAGGCCATGCGCCTTGCCCTCGATATCGCATTGAGGACCATGTTCGGCGTCCGAATGACCAGCCAGGCTCAGACCATCTATGATGCTCTGAACGTCATCCTGCCCGAGCTGGAACGCCGGGTCTGGGCGATCACGCCGTTGGCCAACTGGCTCCCGCGAAGCAAGGTGCAGGCCTGCAACGAGGCCATCGAGGCCATAGACCGGGTTGTCGCGGACATTATTCGCCAGCGGCTGGAAGCCGCGGACCGGCCCGATGATCTCCTCACCATGCTGATCACGGCCGAGGAAGGCCAATGGGGTCCGCAGTCAATGAAGCGGCTGCGCGATCAGGTGGTCATCTTCCTGGTTGCCGGGCACGAAACGACGGCGACAACGCTGGCTTGGTCCTGGTACAGCCTGTCCAAGTACCCGCTGATCGACCGCCGTCTGTTCGCCGAGACGCAGTCTGTCCTCGGCGCCCGTTCGACCGAGATGGAGGATCTGAAGCAGCTGGACTATGCCCGGACGGTGTTCGAGGAGACGATGCGTCTCTATCCGCCCGGATGGATGCTGACGCGGGAAGCGCTGGAAGACGACGTGATTGGCGGCGTGGCGATCCCGAAAGGCGCGACGGTGATGATCTGCGCCCACACCATGCACCGCAGGCCGGAGTACTGGGACAATCCGGAAGGCTTCGATCCATCGCGTTTCGCACCCGAGCGGGCAAAGACGATCGACAGCAATGTCTATTTCCCGTTCGGCGGCGGCAACCGCACCTGTATCGGTAGCCGTTTCGCGATGATGGAAGCGCCAATGGTTCTGGCCGAGACGGCGCGCCGGTTCCGGCTGGAGCTCGTCACCGGCCAGGAGATCGTCCCGGCGGCGATGATCACCATCCGCCCGCGCGAAGAGATCCGCATGCGCCTGCGCCTTCGCGACACCGTGCCTGACGAGCGCACCGACCTGCGCCACGTGGCGTAACCGGCCCTGCAAGCGCGGTGGAACAAAACGACCGACGTCGGATGTCCGCGGTCGGCCATCTGGATCAGTGCGGTTTCAGCTGGCCGCCGCGGAATTCGATGACCCGGTCCAGTTCCGCCCGCGCGCTGGCGGCCATGGCCGCAACGTCGGTCCAGTCCGCCGATCCGGCCCCGTTTTCGAGCACTTGAAGCGCGCCGGCGAGGGGTACGGCGGCGGCACACGTCGCCGCGCTTTTCGCCGCATGCGCCGCGTCGCGCGTCGCCGCCCGGTCTTGTTCGGAGATGGCGTCCGCCAGGGCGTCCAGCAGCGGCGGGAACTGGCCGACAAACTGGTCGATCCAGTCGAGCTTCTGGTCTTCGTCATCGTCGCCGAGGATTTCCCCGAGCAACGCCATGTCGATGGGCGGGCCATCGCCGTGCGCTTCGGTTTGTGTGACCGACGCCGCGCGCGCCGTACCCGTGCTGGTGACCGCCCCGGGATCGGCCAGCCAGCGGCCGAGAATTGCGCCAAGATCGCGGAGCACGACCGGCTTCGTCAGATAGTCATCCATCCCGGCGTCGAGGAATCGGGCGCGCTCGTCGGCGGAAGTATGACCGGTCATGGCGATGACCGGTGTCCGCAGGCCGCGGTCCGCCTCCCACTGGCGCAAGCGATGGGTGAACTCGACGCCGTCCATGCCGGGCATCGAGATGTCGACGAGGATCGCGTCGTAGCCGCCCTCCATGGCCCTTTCGAGGGCGCGCTCACCCTTTTCCTCCAGATCGCTCGCGATGCCCAGTTTGTCGAGTTGTCTGCCGGCGACGACGCGGTTGATCTCCATATCGTCGATCACCAGGACTTTGGCGTCGGGCGGAAACACCAGATGTTCGGCGGACGGTGCGGCGAGACGCGCGACCGTCATCCTCAGATCCCGGGTTCTGAGCGGCTTGACCAGGACCAGATCCATGCCGGCCCGAAGGCAGGCGTTCACCTCCTCCTCGGCGGCGGCAGCGGTGACGCCGATGATCGGAATCGCGTCCACCGGGGGGGGCATGGCGCGAATTCGCCGGGTTGCCTCGATGCCGTTCATTCTCGGCATGTGCCGATCCATGATCACGACGTCGAAATCCCGCTGCCTGATCGCTTTCACGGCTTCGGCGCCGTCGACGACGCTGACCACCGTGTGCCCGACGCGGGACAGAATCTTTTCGACAACGTCACGGTTGGTCGCGTTGTCCTCCACCTGCAAGATCATCAGAGGCCGATCGGGAACGTCCTCGACCGAGCGGCCCAGGTGTGGACTGGATTGTGACTCTCGCAGGGTTACGGCATCGGTGACGTGATCGATGGCCAGCGGAACGTCGAAGCGGAAGGTCGAACCCTTGCGGTACTTGCTTTCGAGCACGATCTCGCTGTTCATCAGTTCTGCGAGCCGGCGGCAGATCGTCAGTCCCAGGCCCGTGCCACCGTATTTCCGCGCCACCTCGACCGCGCCTTGGGAGTACGGCGAGAAAAGCTTCTTTTGCGTCTCTGCCTTTATGCCCTGCCCGGTATCGGTGACGCTGAACCGGACAACGGCCGTGTCGCCATCCCCCGCGGCGAGTGTGGTGTCGATGGTGACAGAGCCCTTGGAGGTGAACTTGATCGCGTTGCTGATCAGGTTGAGCAGGACTTGGCGCAGTCGGTATGGATCGCCGATCAGAACGGGCGGGATGCCGGGATCGACGTTGCGGATCAATTTGAGGCTCTTTTCGTCGGCCCTCGACGCCATCAGACCGATCACCCGGTCGATCAGGTCCGTGGGCATGAACGGAATGGCCTCGAGCTCCAGCGCCCCCGCCTCCAACTTGGAAACGTCCAGCAGATCGTCAACCAGCCGCACGAGCGCTTCGCCCGATGAGATGATGGCGTCCACGCAGTCCTGTTGTTCATTGTCGAGATCGGTTTCCCACAGCAGCCGGGCCATGCCGAGCGCACCGTTCATTGGCGTCCGGATCTCGTGGCTGACCATGGCGACCAGGTCGTCCTTGGCCTTGTTGGCGGCATCGGCGGACTCTTTGGCCTTCTTAAGCTCCCACTCGGCTCGTTTGCGTTCGGTGATATCTGTGGCTATGCCGCCAATGCCGATGACGTTCCCCTCGTCGTCAGGAATCGGGAACTTGGATTCCAGGTTGATCCGGTCCTCGCCGTGGATCAGGGCATCGAGCTCCATCTCGATGGCAACGCCCGACTTCATTACTTCGCCGTCCTGCACCTCGATGGCATCGGCCATGGACTTGGGCAATACGTCGCGGACGGCTTTGCCGACGACGTCCGCGCGCTTCACGTTGTAGTGCTCTTCGAAGATGCGGTTGACCTGCACGTAGCGCAGGTCGGTGTCCTTGATGACGATCTCCGAAGGCGAGTTGTCGATCAGCGAGCGCATGCGCAGCTGGCTTTCGAGCAGCGCCTTTTCGGCTTTCTTGCGTTCCGTGATGTCCAACTCCACACCGCCGACGCCGACGACCTCGCCCGATCCGGCGTGGATTGGAAACATCACCGTCGAAAAAACCAGCTCCTCATCCGTGGCCTCCGACGTATACTCGCGCTCAATCAGGCGGCCCGAGTCGATGACGTCCTGGGTGATCGCGGCGCAGCGGTCGGCATCGCCCTTGGGAAACAGATCGTGCAGCGTCCTGCCGATGACGGACGCGCGGTCCAGGCCGTAGGTCTCCTCGTAGGTCCGGTTGATGAGAAGAAACTTGCCCTCGACATCGCGGAAGAACACGGTCGCCGGCATGTGATCGAGGACCGTCTGCAGCCGCTCTTCGCTCTCGCGAATGGCAATCTCGGCTCGTCTGCGATCGGTGATGTCGGCCTCGATGGTGCCCACGCCGACAACCTCCTGGTTGGCCCCGAAAATCGGGAACTTGTAGACCCTCATGTTCCGAAGATTGCCGTCGGCCAGCCGGGTTTCACGCTCGAGGTCCATCGGCGATTGTTGCTCCATCACCTCCCGGTCCCGCGCCGTCACGTCGTCCGCGTAGTCCTTGGGGAAGACATCGTGGGCAGTCTTGCCCTTGATCTCCTCGCCGGTCGGGTTGAACCAGCGGTGCCAGGTGCGGTTGACAAGCAGGTACCGGCCGTCCTGGTCCTTCAGAATGATCGCCGCCGGCGAGTGGTCGATGACCGCCCGGAATCGCTCTTCGCTCTCGCGCAGCGCTTCCTCGGCGTATTTCCGCTCGGTGATGTCGGTCAGGGTGATGACCGCGCCGCCATCGTCTAGCGGCGCCTTGCGCACGAGCAGGATCTGACCGGTCTTCGTGGTGACTTCGATTTCGGCATATTCCGGGCTGGCGATGAGCGCCATCCGCTCGTCGGTCAGGACCTGCGGGTCTCCCGGGCCGTAGAAGCCGTCTCGCGCCAGACGGAGAACAACGTCCCGCACGGGTTTGCCGACTTGCAGTTCGTCGTACGAGACACCGAGAAGCTGGGTATACCGATCATTAAACGTCAAATAACGGAGCTCGGAGTCCAGCACGTAGATGCCGTCGGTCATGTTGTCGAGCGAGAGCCGGAGCAGGGCTTCCTTGTCGGCAAGCTCGTTCTCGGCGTTCATGCGCTCGGTGATATCGGCTCCGATACCGCGATACCCGTTGAACCGGCCCCGGTCGTCGACGACCGGCATACCGCTGACGGCGATGTGGACCAAGCTGCCGTCCGGTTTTGTCCGGGAATGAACAAAGTTCCGGAACGGTTTCTGTTCAGCCATGGTCTTCAGGTGCCGTTCCCAGTCGTTTGGATCGACACCGGGGATCGGAGACTCCTTTTGCGTCTTGCCGAGCACGCGGTCGTGAGGGACCCCGGTGACCTCGGTGAACCGATCCGAGAGGAAAGTGAAGCGGAGGTTCTCATCCATTTCCCAGTAGAAGTCCGAACTTGCGTCGGCGAAGTCCCGGAACCGAGCCTCGCTGTCCTTCAGTCTGGCGTTGACCTCCTTCAGTTCCGCGGTTCGAGAATCGACCCGCGCCTCAAGATCCCGCCGCGCCGTGCCCAGCTGGTCCAGGAGTTTGGCCGTCGCCCGGTAGACCCCGCCGATCTCGTCCTGTCGGCGAGCGTGCACCGCATTGCGGCCGCGCCAATCCTGATCCTCTCCCTTGGCGAGGGCGTTGCTGAGGGCCACCAGCGGCTTCAGGACGACGGTGCCCATGGCAATCATCGTCGCACCCGTCAAAGCAGCCGAAAGGATCACGATGAGACCGAGGATGCGCAGCACGTAGGCCCGCAACTCGGCGGCGACACCCGAGCTGTCCATGCGAAGAACGACCGGCAACCCGATGGGTGAGTCCTCGCCGGTCCAGATCCACTCGTGCCGCCGGTTGTCGACCGAGCGGAACGCGCCATCCGTCGACGTGGCGGTCGGGATCGGCCCTTCCAGGCGCTCTCCCGATGTTGCCACCGGCAACCCGTTTTCGCCGATGACCGAGGCTCCGACGATAAGGGGTGCCCGCAGGACAATGGCGGTATAGACGCTGGGATCGCCCGAATGGGCGAAGGCGGGCTCCGCGGCCAGGAGCCATTGGGTGCCGACTCGCCGCAGGTCTTCCAAAAGGTGCTGTTCTTGCCGGCGATACGACGGAAACAGGATGAACGCTTCGACGACCATGATGGCGACGAAGACGGCCAGCGTCACACGAACGGCCAACGGCGATCGAAACAGCCGCCGAACAGTGACCTCTCCCGAATGGCCGTCGTCCTGGTGCCGATCCGGTCCGACGGTACGACTCCCTTTCCGGGCGTCCGGTTTGTCGGGTTTCACTGCCATCTGCCACCTCCCCCGGCGGAACCCTTTCCGGGTTCTTGCGAGTCGTTTTCACAGGACAATCTTACAGCGATCCCGATCGTCGCCAATGTCCTGTTCAAGGAGAAATGGTAGGCGCCGTTCGTCGGACCAAGCGCATTGCCCGTCGTGCTCGTGTGGTTGGCGTCGATTCCTTTCCCAGAGCATGCCGTTGAACGGGGTGCGATGAACCGTGGGAGGGAGGGCGGTTCCGGTGTAATCTGATCGGATGGCGGTGTCGGGCGACGAGGAGCCGATGACCGATCCGGATGTGAGCCGCCTCAAGGTCCTTGTCATTGACGACGTGCCGTTCGTGCGGTCGTTCGTGTCCCGCGTTCTTGGCACAATGGGCATCAGGCAGATCGAAGAAGCCGCTGACGGGGCGGACGGCTTGACCAAGCTGTCGGTGTCCGCACCCGATCTCGTCGTTCTCGACATCATGATGAAGCCGGTGAATGGCCTGCAGTTCCTGAAGACCATTCGTACCGGGCTGGGGGCCGTGCCCTACGATTTGCCTGTCGTCGTCCTCACCGGGGCGACGGACACGCCGGTGATGGGTGCGGCGACGGAACTGGACTGCGATGCCTTCGTCACCAAGAACGCCCACGCCGACACGATCCGGGAGAAGGTCGTGCGGGTGCTCTCGGAAAAGGCGGCGAGCCGGTCGCCCGAGCACTACCGGACCGTCGACTTACCGGATGTCGCCCAGCCGCCTCCCGCACCGTCGTCGCCTGCGCCTGCGGCGCCGCCGGCGGTTGTAGAACTGTCTATCAACGACGTGACGGAGGGCGCGGTCGTCGAGCAGGATATCGTCACCGACGAAGGCACCGTCCTCATTGCCGAGGGCACGGTGCTGACGGCGTCGCACCTGGCGCGGCTAAGCGACCTTGCTGAGATCATCGGGCTCAGCCGCATTCGGGTTCGACCGCCGGCCTGAAGGCTCGGTACGGTCGGTCTCCCGCTCGCGACAAGGGCAAGCCACCAAAAGCGAAATTCCGCGCCGATCGAATAGGGGGGTCAAGGGGGAGGGGACTTGGTGGAGCCGAGGGGAATCGAACCCCTGACCTTCGCATTGCGAACGCGACGCTCTCCCATCTGAGCTACGGCCCCACGCGTCCGAAAGGACGGCGGATCATGCGGTTGGCGCGTGGGCGCTGTCAAGGGCCGCCCCTCGCGCTTGCGCGGCTCCCACGGCCCGGCTAGGTTACCGCCCGCTTTCCTCCAGACGCCGAGGCGCTTGTTCCATGGACGTGGTCGTCGGACCGTTTTTCCTGCTCGTCGACACGGTGATCACCCTTTACATGTGGGTCATCATCATCGGCGTCATATTGAGCTGGCTGGTCGCGTTCAACGTCGTCAACACGTCCAACCGCTTCGTCTACATCGTTGGCGACCTTTGCTATCGCCTGACCGAGCCGGCGCTGCGTCCGATCCGCAACCTCCTACCCAATCTCGGCGGCATCGATCTGTCGCCCCTCGTTCTGATCTTGATCCTGATCTTTCTCCAGAACGTGCTGTGGCGCCTCAATGTCAAACTCGCGTACTGAGAACCTCTCCGGGACCATCCTCGATACCTCGCCGTTTACAGCCGCTCGCGGAGGGCTGCAGGTGCGGCTGAAGGTGACACCAAAGGCGGCGTCCGACCGGATCGGCGGGGTCGAACCGCAAGCGGACGGCGGCGCCGCGCTGAAGATTGCGGTTACCGCCGCGCCGGAGAACGGCAAGGCCAACGCCGCCGTCGTGCGGCTGCTGGCCCGGGAATGGCGGCTGCCGCGCACGGCCCTGTCCGTGACGGCGGGCGCCGCCGGGCGCAAGAAGACGCTGACCATCGCTGGTGACGCCGGGTCGCTTCTGGCCGACTTGGAAGCTTGGCGCGCCGGACGCTAGGACACCGGATATGACGAAGGCGGAAATCATCGACGGGCGCAGACTGGCGGACGAGGTGCGCGGCGCTGTTCGCGACGCTGTGCGGGACCTCAAGAACGGGCACCGGCTCGATCCCGGGCTCGCGGTCATCCTGGTCGGCGACGACGCAGCCAGCGCCGTGTACGTCCGCAACAAGGGCAAAGCCTGCGAGGACGCCGGCATCCGGTCGTTCGAGCATCGGTTGCCCGCCGACGTGCGCGAAGAGGACGTGCTGACCCTCATCGCCGGCCTCAATGCCGATGACCGCGTGCACGGCATCCTGGTTCAGCTTCCGCTGCCTCCGCAGGTCAGCGCCGAGGCGGTGATCGACGCCATCGACCCGGCCAAGGACGTCGACGGTTTTCACGTCATCAACACCGGCCTTCTGGCGATCGGCGCCGCCGGGGCGATGGCGCCGTGCACGCCGGTCGGCTGCATGATCATGATCAAGAAGCATGTCGCCGACCTCACCGGACAGAGGGCCCTGGTTCTCGGGCGCTCCAACATCGTCGGCAAACCGATGGCGCAATTGCTGCTGGCCGAGAACTGCACGGTGACCATGGCCCATTCGAGGACCCGCGATCTGGCGGACGAGTGCCGCCGCGCCGACATCCTCGTCGCCGCCGTCGGCCGGCCGCGCATGGTTGCCGGCGACTGGATCAAGCCCGGCGCGACGGTCATCGATGTCGGCATCAATCGCATCGAATCCGAAGTCGGCAAGACGAAGCTGGTGGGCGACGTGGATTTCGACGCCGCGGCCGAGGTCGCGGGCGCCATCACGCCCGTTCCCGGTGGCGTCGGGCCGATGACCATCGCCTGCCTGCTGCGCAACACGGTCATCGCCGCTTGCCGCCAAAAGGGCATCGCGCCGCCGGACTTGGCTTGAAACCGACGGTCCGGCGAACGCCCCGCCCATGACGGAACTGGTCCTCGCCGTCTGCGCGTTCCTGCTCACCCATGCAATTCCGGCATTGAAGCCGGTGCGCGCGGCGCTGGTCGCCGTGGCCGGCGAGCGCACCTACCTCGTCGTCTATTCGACCGTCAGCATCGCCGTCATCGTCTGGTTCGGTTGGGCCTATGCCGATGCACCCTATGTCGAGATCTGGGCCTACCGGCCGTGGACCGCCTGGGTGCCGGTCGTGGTCATGCCGTTCGCTTGTGTCCTGGTTGTCGCGGGGCTGTCGGCTCCCAACCCGCTATCGATTTCGTTTGTCCGGGGTGCGTTCGATCCGGCGCGGCCAGGCGTCGTCGCCGTCACCCGTCACCCCCTGATGTGGGGCTTGGTGCTGTGGTCGGGCGCTCACGTCCTGCCCAACGGAGACGTGGCGTCGCTTATTCTCTATGGCCTGCTGACGGTGCTGAGCCTCGTCGGCCCGCCGAGCATCGACCGCAAACGACGCGCTCGTTTGGGCGAGGCCGAGTGGAACAGGCTGGCCGTGCCGACGTCCAACGTGCCGTTTGCCGCCGTGTGTTCGGGGCGCGCCCGGGTTAGCATCGACGACATCGGTGCCGCACGAATCGCCGCCAGCCTCGGCCTCTATGTCGGTCTTCTCGTCCTCCACCCGGCGGTGATCGGCGTGTCACCGTTTCCCTGAGGCGACCGCCGGCGCGGGCTGTGAGCATATGCACAATTTGCTTGTGCAATTGCGAAAGTCCGCATTAAAATTAATGTCTTGTTGTTGAGAATGGTTCTCATTATCATTCTCTTTCGGCCAGCCAAGCCGGCACCAAGTCCGACCGCTGTTCTGGGCGTTTGAGGGAACGAAAAACAGCCGCATGAACGCCGACCACGCCGATAGTCACGCGTTTCCGCTCGCGTTGGCCGCCGAAGGGGAACGCCTCCGAATTGCCGCCATCCGGACTGGCAAAGGCTTGGGACGGCGGCTGCGCGACCTGGGCTTGCCGCTTGGCTGTGAGATCGAAGTCATGCACCGGCAGGCGAGCGGTGCGATGGTTGTTTCCCAGGACAACGCCCGTGTCGCGCTGGGCGCCGGCATGGTCCACAAGATCATGGTCACCTTTGCCGACGGTACGGGCCGGCCGGCGGTGGAGGGCTGACCATGGATCGCCTGCGCATCGCCATCGCCGGCAACCCGAACTGCGGCAAAACAACCCTGTTCAATGGCCTGACCGGCGCCCGCCAGCGGGTCGGCAATTGGCCCGGCGTCACGGTCGAGCGCAAGGCCGGTAGCTACGTCGACGGCCCTACGACGGTCGAGGTCGTCGATTTGCCGGGCGTCTATTCTTTGAGCGTCGTACCCGGCATGGACTCCCTCGACGAGAAGATCGCCCGCGACCACGTCCTGAACGAAGCACCCGATGTGGTCGTCAACATCGTTGATGCGTCCAACCTGGAGCGGAACCTGTACCTCACGGCCCAATTGGTCGAAATGCGGGCGCCCCTGGTGGTGGCGCTCAACATGATGGACGTCGCCCGCGAGGACGGCATCCGCATCGACATCGACGAGTTGTCCCGCCGGTTCGGCGCGCCGGTCGTGCCGATGGTGGCGAGTCGTGACGAGGGGCTTGCGGAACTCAAAGGGGTCATCGGCGCGGTCGCGTCGGTCTCGGCCCGGCCGGAGGCGACCGTCGGCTATTCCGGCAAGATCGAATGGGGGATCGCCGAGATCGAGAACGGCATCGGCGACGTCGCCGAGGCCGCGGGCGCCGACCGCCGCTGGCTCGCGGTCAAGCTTGTGGAGGGAGATCCGGGTGCTCTCGGGCTCGCCCACGGAGCGGCCGCGGAGGCACTGGCCAGGGTTGTCCCCGAGATCGAGGCCGAACTGGGCGAGGACATCGACATCCTGATCGCCGACGGCCGGTACGGCTTCGCCAACGGCATCGTCCGACACGTCACCCAGAAGGATGGTGTGGTCCGGCGCAAGACGTCCGATGTCATCGACCGGGTGGCGCTCAACCGCTGGCTCGGCCTGCCGCTGTTCCTCGGCGTGATGTACCTGATGTTCATGTTCACCATCAACCTGGGTGGCGCGTTCATCGACTTCTTCGACATCGCCGCCGGCACGCTGTTCGTCGATGGCGTCGGCGCGGCATTGATCGCCGCCGGCACTCCCGAATGGATGAAGGTCCTGATCGCCGACGGCGTCGGCGGCGGCATTCAGGTGGTCGCCACGTTCATCCCGATCATCGGCTGTCTGTACCTGTTCCTCTCGGTGTTGGAGGACTCCGGCTACATGGCCCGCGCGGCGTTCCTGCTCGACCGCTTCATGCGCCGCATCGGATTGCCGGGAAAGGCTTTCTTGCCGCTGATTGTCGGGTTTGGTTGCAACGTGCCGGCGATCATGGCGACGCGTGTGCTCGAGAAGCAGCGCGACCGCACCATGGCGGTGATGATGAACCCGTTCATGTCATGCGGCGCGCGGCTCGCTGTCTACGCCCTTTTTGCCGCGGCGTTCTTCCCGACGGGTGGGCAGAACGTCGTGTTCGTGCTCTACCTGGTCGGCATCGGTGTTGCCATCGGCACCGGCTTCATCCTCAAGCACACCCTCTTGCGCGGCGACACCACGCCCTTCGTCATGGAGCTGCCCGCCTATCATGTTCCGCGGCTGAAGGGTGTCCTGCTGCATGCCTGGGCGCGGCTCAAGGGATTCGTGTTCGGCGCCGGCAAGATCATCGTCGCCGTCGTTGTCGTGCTGAGTTTCCTCAACTCCTGGGGCACCGACGGCAGCTTCGGCAACGAGGACTCCGACCGTTCGGTGCTCAGCGCCATTGGCCGCGCCATTGTGCCGGCATTCGAGCCGATGGGTATCGGCGAGGACAACTGGCCGGCGACGGTCGGTATCTTCACCGGCATCTTTGCCAAGGAGGCGGTCGTCGGGACGCTTGATTCCCTTTACGGCGCCATCGATGCTGACGCGGCGGCCGAAGGCGAGACGGCCGACGATGGAAGCGTCGACATATTCGCCGGTCTTGCCGAGGCCGTGGCCTCGATCCCAGAAAATCTCGGCGCCCTCGTCGGTCTTGCCGCCGATCCCCTTGGCCTTGGCGTGGTCGATGCCGGATCTCTTGAGCAGGCGGCGGCTGCCCAGGAGGTTTCCGTCGAGACCTTCGGCGCCATGGTCGCGCGTTTCGACGGCCGGGTCGGTGCCTTCGCCTACATGCTGTTCATCTTGCTGTACTTCCCCTGCGTCGCCGCGCTGGGAGCCATCCGTCGCGAAGTCGGCTGGCGGTGGGCCGGGTTCGCCGGCGTCTGGACCACCGGTATCGCCTATGGTGCGGCCGTCGTCGTCTACCAGGGCGCCACCTTCACCCGCGATCCGGCGACGGCCGGCATTTGGGTCGGTGGGATCGCCGTCATCTTCCTCGCAACCGTGCTGGTGCTGCGCGTTGTCGGCCGCCGCCGCGAGGGCGTCGGCGTGATGGCGGCGGCGGAGTAGCTGCACGATGATCCTCTCCGAGCTCAAGTCCTACCTGTCCGAGCACCGGCGCGTGGCCATGGCCGATCTAGCGGCCCGGTTCGGCACTGAACCGGAAGCGTTGCGCGGCATGCTCCGCCAGTGGGTGGCCCGAGGCCGGGTCCGTCGTCTCGATGGCGATGCCTCGTGCGGCCCGTGCAGCAAATGCGCCGACGGCAGCCTCGAGATTTACGAATGGGTCGACTAGGGGCCGTTTGAGCCCGGCTGTCTTCGACGTTGCCGGTGCGGCCGTGCTAGCGTTCCCGCCAATCGACGTGGATTGGAGGGGAGCCGGCGCGATGACAGACTCGACCGACGTTGCCTATCTCACGCGCGAGGATTCGCCGTTCAAGGCGCACGACCTGCCGTTCTCCGAGGCGGTTCGGGTCGGGAACACCCTCTACCTCTCGGGCCAGATCGGCACGCTCCCGGAGACGTTGACGCTGATCGACGGCGGCATCGAGCCCGAAACGCGCCAGACGATGGAGAACATCCGCGCCATCCTGGAAGCCAACGGCGCCGGTCTCGACGACGTGGTCAAGTGCACGGTCATGCTCGCCGACATCGCCGAATGGCGACAGGCCAACGCCGTCTACCGCACGTTCTTTCCGAAACACCTGCCGGCGCGCAGCGCCTTCGCCACGTCCGGCCTGGCGCTGGGTGCCCGCATCGAGATCGAGTGCGTCGCCCACATCGGCAGCGGCTGACCGACGATCTCAGCGGCGCCGGCGCGCCCGCCAGCCGAGGAACCCGAAGCTTGCGGCTATGAGCCCGAGCGCCGACGGCTCCGGTATCGCCGCCGTCTGCGGGACACCGACCGACGGAACGATGATCTGTTCGCCGGTGACCGGGTCGACGAACACGCCGTCAAACGTATTGAGCACGTCGACGGTCGATTCCGACGTTTCCACGAACAACTCGAACAACACGGTCACGTCGTTGATGATCGTTTCGCCCCCGCCCTCGTCGCCGCCACCGGTATCGGTCGTGGGAACGTCGAAGGTGAGTTCGAGGTCGAAGGAGAAGTCGCCGCCCAGTCCTGCGAGATCGCCAACGAACACTTCGATGAATGTGTCATCGATCTTGCCGAACGTCGATTCAGTCAGGTCGAGATTGCTGAACGAGAAATCGGCCGGTGGCGGGTCGAACACACCGCCGATGCTGCTGCGGAACGGCCCGCCGTTGAACACGGTAATGCCGGCGGTCATGCGGAAACCGCTTTCGCTGGTGACGCCGGCCGTGCTGCCCGTGACCGATCCTCTGATGGTCAGCGATCCCTCGCTGAGCGGTTGGAACGTGTTGAAGCCGAAGGCACGGGCCTCTCCGGTCGCCGACGCTTCGCTGCCGGCGGTCGGTGCGCGGACCAGGACGCCGAGGGACGGCAGCCCGCTGCCGCCGCTGAATGACGCCCCGCCGGCGACGCGGTCGATGGTCGTCGGCGAATCGATGGCGCCCGTGGCGCTGGAGAAATTCAGCCCGCCGACACTCGCGTCGTCGTCGATGACAAGCGTCTCTTCCCCGAACACATTGAGATCGAGATAGAGGCCGGCACCGAACGAGTCGGGCAACGGTACGGCGTGCGCGGCCGGAGCAGACAGCAGGACCAGAATCCCGCCGAACGCACCTACAATCCTGGAAAAACCCCGTCGCATGGTCCTGAGCCCTCCCTGTTTTCGGTCCGCTTTGGGACTCTTTTGTTTCCCTCGGCCGCTGCGGAACTGTCGAAAGCTTTGACATTTCCACCCGCTGGCGAGGGCCGTTTCGCGTGAATACGCAATAAACGCACCAGTTGCTTAGGGTGTTGGAATTAAACCGATTGCTGCACGCGCGATTTGCGGAGGTCGTAAAATCCTCCGACTCAACACGTGTTGATGCACAAGAATCTCGGCGGCTCGCCGCCGAACCGGCCGCTGATCAAGCCCGGTCGGAGGTGTTCGATCCGAATCCGATCGACGTCATTGCATATCGACCAGCCGCGGCAGCCACGGGGGTGCCGCGGGGCCGGTCGTCAAGAACCGGGCGACGTGCCGGTCAGCGTCCGGTCGCGACGGTGCGGCGGCGCTTCACAGGGAAGCGAATCACTTTGCCGGACTGCGGCCGGGCCATGGCGCGGCGAAAGGCGTCCTGTTCCGCGACCGGATGGTTGGCGAAGCGCATCTGCATTTCCCGCGCCTTGGCGCGGTGATTGGCTTGCCAGCCGCCCATGTAGTCCCACAGAAGGAGGTAGTTCAGCATCATTGTGCAACCCCAATCCCCACCATGGTTGAACAAATATTATAGAAGAAATTTCCGCCAACTTCGAGCAATAATGGAAAAGACAAAAAATCTCCCAATTTGTCTATACAAGACGTGACGTGAGTATGTTTTTAGCTAAATAAGTCGTCGATTGGCAGTGATGGCGGTCACTGATTTGACTGAAGCCGTGCGTGCTTTTCGGCGATGACCGCGCGTTCAGCCTGGACAATGGTCTTTCGGTGCACCAAGGGCGCGCTGCGAAATGACCGATCACCGGCGATGGGTCCGCCCCCGTCTGGAACTCGCGTGCCAGCGATGCTAGAAGCGCCGCCATGACCGACCTCGCGCACATCCGCAACTTCGCCATCATTGCCCACATCGACCACGGCAAGTCGACGCTGGCCGACCGCATGATCCAGTTCTGCGGGGGGCTGTCGGACCGCGAGATGCGCGAGCAGGTGCTCGATTCCATGGATATCGAGCGCGAGCGCGGAATCACCATCAAAGCGCAGACGACGCGGCTGATGTTCACTGGATCGAACGGCGACACCTACCAGCTGAACCTGATGGACACGCCGGGCCACGCCGACTTCGCCTACGAGGTCAGCCGCTCGCTCGCCGCTTGCGAGGGCTCTTTGCTGGTCGTCGACGCCACCCAGGGCGTCGAGGCGCAGACCCTGGCCAACGTCTACCACGCCATCGAGAACGACCACGAGATCATCCCGGTCTTGAACAAGATCGACCTGCCGGCTTCGGAACCGGCGCGCATCCGCCGACAGATCGAGGACGTGATCGGGCTGGATACGTCCGACGCCATCGAAGTTTCGGCCAAGACCGGTGCCGGTGTCGCTGACCTGCTGGAAGCCATGATACAGCGTCTGCCGGCGCCCGAGGGAACAGTGGACGCGCCGTTGAAGGCGCTGTTGGTTGACAGCTGGTACGACCCCTACCTCGGCGTGATGATCCTGGTCCGTGTTATCGACGGTACCCTGCGGCGCGGCATGAAGGTGCGGATGATGGCGGCCGGCACGACCCACCAGGTCGAGCAGGTCGGCGTGTTCACGCCCAAGCCCGAACGCATCGACCACCTGGGGCCCGGCGAGATGGGCTACATCACCGCGGCGATCAAGACCGTCGCCGACACCAACGTCGGCGACACCATCACCGAGGATCGCCGGCCGGCCGAGGCGCCTCTGTCGGGCTTCAAGCCCTCGGTGCCGGTGGTGTTCTGTGCGCTGTTTCCCGCCGACACCGCGGACTTCGAGGATCTGCGCGAGTCACTGGCCAAGCTGCGGCTCAACGACGCCAGCTTCCACTACGAGCCGGAGTCCTCGACCGCCCTCGGTCACGGCTTCCGCTGCGGGTTCCTCGGTCTCCTGCATCTGGAGATCGTCCAGGAACGGCTGGAGCGGGAGTTCGACCTCGACCTCATCACCACCGCGCCCAGCGTCGTCTACCGTGTGCACATGACCGACGGCACGCTCCGCGAGCTGCACAACCCCGCCGACATGCCCGACATCGTCAAGATCGCCCACATGGAGGAGCCGTGGATCAAGGCGACGATCTTGGTGCCGGACGACTACCTGGGCGGCGTCCTGAAGCTTTGCACCGAACGTCGCGGCGAACAGATCGAGCTGACGTACGTCGGCGGGCGGGCGATGGCTGTCTACCGGCTGCCGCTGAACGAGGTGGTGTTCGACTTCTACGACCGGCTGAAGTCCATCACCCGCGGCTATGCTAGCTTCGACTACGAGATGGACGGCTTCGCCGACGGCAACCTGGTCAAGGTGTCGATCCTGGTCAACGCCGAGCCGGTGGATGCGTTATCGTTCATCTGCCACCGCGGCCAGGCCGAAACGCGCGGCCGCGCCGTCTGCCAGCGGCTCAAGGACCTGATTCCCCGCCAGCTGTTCAAGATCCCGCTGCAGGCGGCGATCGGTGGCTCGGTGATCGCCCGCGAGACCATCAGCGCCATGCGCAAGGACGTGACGGCGAAGTGCTACGGCGGCGACGTCTCACGCAAACGCAAGCTTCTGGAGAAGCAGAAAGCGGGCAAAAAGAAGATGCGCCAGTTCGGCAAGGTCGAGATCCCGCAATCGGCGTTCATCGCCGCGCTCAGGATGGGCGACGAGTAGGCGGCGGCTCGTTTTTATCCGCGTCCTCGTCGTCATCGGCGACGGGCGGGCGCACCCGCTCGAGGCCGAATTCGTCGATCTCCACAACGCCGTCCCAATCCTCGGGCCACGGCCGGTCGTCGTGGTTGGGTGCGCGGTCGTCGCCGTCGGTATAACCCTCCTCGCGGGCGCGTTCGGCAAGGCGGTCGTAGAGGAACACCGAGTCCGGATCGAAGTCGTCGGACTGGCCGCGGCCGGAACGCAGGAACCAGACCAGGGCCATGCCTGGGCCGCCGAGGAGAAGCCAGGCGGGCAGGGTCAGGACGCCCAGCAGCAAAGGGTCCCACAGGGTCGGGTGGAGCGTGGTCGCAACCCAGTGGCGGGCCCCGGCGAACGCCTCGGGTGCCAGGGCTTGCCAAAGATCATGGGCGGGGATCAGCGCGCCCGCGTCGGGGAGCACGCCACGAGCACCGGTTTCCGCAGCGGCCGAGAGAAAGGCGCCGACGAGCATCAACCAACCGAAGAGGTAAAGCAGACGCATCCCCGATCATAGAGCGCATTTGGGCCATATCGAACCATTCTGATGGCTCCGCGGCGAGGCGATCCGCCAGGAGGTGGGCTGAAGCTGATGCTGGCACATCGGCGAGGGCCGCCGACGCCGCGGGGGCGTCGACCCGCTTGCCCGTAGGCACCGCTACGCACTGCACGGCTCTCCTGCCCCGGACCTGAATGGCCTCGGTCAGAATGGTTCGATATGGCCCGAATGCGCTCTAGACCGGAGAAGGGAAGAGAATCAGCCCACCGATGCCTGCGCGGTTTCCGGCCGGTCCTCGCGCTGGTCGAGGTTGAGCGCCTGCACGGCGAGCAGGATGACCTCGACCGCGTCGTTGAGGTCGCGGAACTGGTCGGTGTTGATCACCAGATCGTAGTTGGTCGGGTTGTTGTAACGCGACTCGAACAGGTTCCAGATGAACTTGCCGCGGCGCTTGTTGCTCTCGATGACCTTCCGTTTGGCGTCGATGTAGCTGGTGCCGTCCTGCTCGGCGATGCGCCCCGCACAGGCCTCCATCGAGCCGACGATGCGCACCCGGAGCGCCTTGCGGCCCTGCAGGATGACATGGCCGCCGCGTCCCATGATCACCCCGCCCGCATGATAAAGGCCGCGGACAACGGTGATCAGGAAGCGGACGTACTCGTCGCGGGAGACGTGCTTGCCGAACAGCGCCGAATAGACCCAGGCATCCGTCGCGTCCATCTTCTCGTTCAGGTTCTGAATCAACGTCTTGGAGACGTTGGCGCCGCGGGCGATGGCGTCGAGAATCTCGGCCCCGTAGAGCTCGACCCCCAACCGATCGGCGACCTGCTCGGCGATGTAGTCGCCACCACTGCCGATGGTCCTCGAGATGGTGATCACCGGCACGCGCGGCCGGGCGATGCCGACGGGCTTTTCCTCGACGGCGCGAATGATGGCTTGGATGACAGCTTGTTCGTCCATAGACCCTTCTCCCCTGGACTTCCTTTCATAGCATCGCCAATCGGCAAGGGGAAGGCTCCCCCGAGCCCGTTTTACGCTTGAGCAAAGGCGTTGCGGGGTTTGCACCCGTCGGCTACCGTTCGGCGGCGCGCCGGGCCCGCCGGACGCGCGACGGAGGGATGGCCGAGTGGCTTAAGGCGCACGCTTGGAGAGCGTGTATGCGGGGAACCGTATCGTGGGTTCGAATCCCACTCCCTCCGCCACCAACTCTTTCTTTTCAGAGAACTTTTTGTCTTATCCCTCGCAAGGGACGACCGTCGCCGCTGTCCGCGAGCCGCGCAAGTATCCGTTGACGCGCTCAGAAGCCGCTCGCCACGCATCGATAGAGAAATGCTACCGGCGGCGTGGGATCGGTGGTGGGACGGAAGCTCACGCGGCGCGCGGCACAAATCCGCCAGCAAACGTGATCGGAAAGTCGTGCCAAGAGGGCGTCCGTCGCTCGGAATTCCGTGGGCGGCTGCACGGCATGAAATCGTCGCTTTGAGACGGTATAGTTTGCCGGATCGAACCAAGACTGCGGCTATACGCAACCGTGGAGGTGCACGTGATGCTCGTAAATCGGTCGGTTGGCAGAACTCTTGGTGCAGCCTTTCTAACCGTAGCCGCATTCTCTTCGGCGGCCTCAGCCGCGAGTCCGAAAGACTCCCTGGCCACCGTCGATACGGGTCCGTTTGCCGGTGCCGCGTGTCAGACCGCCGTAGACAGTTTGATCGGCGCCGTCGATGGATTGGGCGTCGCCGCCATCTCGAATCTCAAGGCCGGCGACGACTCGATTTCCGCCGATCTCAAGCTGCCGATCGGCGGCACGTGGAGCCTTCATCTTTTCGGGGAGAACTGCTCGAAGGAGGTGTTCGCCTTTCTCAAGCCGGGCAAGGACCTGAAGCTCTCCGACATGGTGTCGAAGGCCGGCGCGCTCGCGGAGCTCGACAAGCTGGGCCTGAACGACCAGGCCTTCGTTCTCGCCAATACCGAGGGCTCGCTGAGCGCCAAGGATGCGCCGGATACGGTCGCCGCCGCGCTGACCGCGGCGTCGGATGGAGACGACGGTTTCGAGCTCGAAATCAAGCCGGGTCTCACCGTGCTCGGCGTGATGGACCTCTCGAAGTCCACCTATACCAGCCAGGCCCTATCGTTCCTCGGGCTGAAGGATTCCGCCTCAAAGAAGGTCGCCGTCGATGCGCTGCTGGGTGCCGACATGCTGGCGTCCATCATCAAAGGATCCAAGGCGGAGGCCGACTTTACGCTGGTCGGCACGATGCCGGGTTTGACGCTGACCCTTCCAGGCAACCACCAACTGCCCACCGCGAGCATCCAGTTTTCGGCCGACGTGCACCCGGACGCCAAAGAGTTCGAAATGACGGTGGAGGCGGAGGACGAATGGAAGAATGCCCTTGGTATCTCCGGGCTTTCGCTCTCCCAAGTGGCCATCGACTTGAAAGCCGGCGACGAAACGTCCGGCGAACTGGATGCATCGACCACGGTGGGCGGTCAGGCGCTCGACGTAGCGTGGGTCATCGAGAAGGGTGAGGACGCCACCGATGTCGAGATCAAGCTGACCGCACCCGAGGGCAAGACCTTCAAGATCGGCGGCATTTTCGGGCTCGGCAAGGTTCCCGGCATCAGCTCGCTCGGCTTCAAGGAGCTGGACGTGTCGCCGACTGGGTTCGGCGGCCGCCTGACCTGGAAGGGAAAGGAACTGGACGCGGCCGTGGTCAAGATGGGTAACGGCAACAAGCCCATCCTGTTGATGAAGACCGAAACGTTTCATCTCAAGGACATCGCCAAGGCGGTCAGCAGCACGCCGCTCGGCGGGATTTCTATTCCGGGCATGATCCTGACGCTGGCGGAAGGCGACCCCGGCTCCATCTCGACCGATGACATACCCGACGTAGCGGGCGCCATTCTCGGCGACCTGGACGAAAAATCCGGCAGCCACCTCACCATCCATGAAGGCGTCGGGATGCTCGGTGTCATCGACGCCGACGCACTGGGCGCGGCGGGCGGCGCCCTGGGCGCTTCGGGCGAGCTCATCCTGGGCGGCACGCTCGGCGGCCTCTTCGGCGGATCGCCGGAAATCGACCTCTACGCCGCCTTCCCCACCTTCGCGCCCAAGAAGATGCCGAAGTTCCTCCGCGCTGCCGAGGACGTCACGCCGCAGCTCACCCTGCGCTTCAAGGAATCCGACGGCGTCGAGGCGGACATCGGCGTCGATCTGGTCACCCACCTGAAGGTCGACAAGCAGGAACTGGAACTGGAGACGGCGCTGACCACGGTGATCGCGACGTCGGGCGTCGGCCTCAACATCTCCGCCTCTCTCGACAAGTGGGAAGACGCCTTCACGCTCAAAGACTTCGACATGGACGACGTGGCCATTTCCGTCGAAGTGGACGCCGACAGTTCGGTCAGCGCCGGGTTTCAAGGCACGGTGACGCTCAAGGACGGCAAGACGCAGTTCACGGTCATCGGACTGGTCAGCCCGGACATCGCCGCCATCGGGCTGCCGAAGGAGTTGGTGCTCGAGGTCAAGACCAATCACGTCAGCCTCGAAGGACTGATGGATCTGGCCGACGTGTTCATCGGTGCCACCGGCGACAATCCGGTCGCAAAGGCCGCCCGCGGCAAGGGGCTGTACCATACCCTGCAGTTCGACAAACTGCCGCTGATCGAGTTCGTCCAATACAAGAACTCGGACGGGGAAGACGAGGACGTGCAGGTCTTCCTCGCCACCCCGGGTGCCACCGATCCCGCCCTCGACATCGACGGCTGGGGTGTCGGCGTCGAGGGCCGTCTGCGCATCGCGAAGAAGGATATCGCCCAGGCGAAGGTCGACCTCGCCGAACACGGGTTCGAGATGAAGGGCGAGCTCCTGCTCGACAAGCTCGGTCCCCTGAAGGTCAAGAACGGTGTCATCGACGCCGCCGCGGGGCTCGACGACCTTCCCCACCTCTACATCAACGCCGACGCGGTTCTGTTCGGCCTTGAAGAGGCGATCACCATCGAATTCTCGAAAGAGAAGATGCAGTTCACCGAAGAGGCCAAGTTCGGGCAGGTCTTCACCAGCGTCATTTCCGCCGAGGCCACCGTCGCCGACGTGCACAATCCGAATTTCGAGGTCTTGCTCGAGTTCAAAGGGGATCTGTTGGACGCGGTTCTCGGTGGGATCGAGGACGAGCTCAACAAGTTCATCAAGGAGTACGAGGGCGATGTGAAGGCCGCCGAGGCGAAACTCAAGAAGGCCGAGGCCGGCGCCGAGAAGGCGACCAAGAAGATCGAAGACGCGATCAAGAAGGTCAACGGCATCCAGACCAACATCAACAAAGACAAGGACAAGGTCCACGACAAGTCGCACGAACTGCACAAGCTGCATTGGTACGAGGTCGGAAAAGCCGTGAAGCTCGGCGTCGAGATTGCCGCCCTGGAGGTCGAGATCGGCGGCCTTTATGCCGGCAAGGCGACGGCGACGGCGGCTCTCGAAGTCGCCAAGTCGGCGACGGAGTTGACGCCGGTGCTGTTCCAGGCCGCCGTGCTGGCCGCGAACTCAGCCTTCGAAGTCGCCAAGGGCGCGGTCACCGCCGCCGAGGTGACCGTGGAGGCCAGCGAGTACATCTTCAAAGGGCTTGAAAAGCTGATCGAGGCCTATCGCAAGAACTTCCAGTTCACCGAAGCCAAGTTCGACGGCAGCCTGCAGGCCTTGCTCGGCAACAAACCGATCGAGATGGACGTCAAGTTCAAGGTCTTCGGCGAAGACATCGATGCCGATCTCAGCTTCACCCCGACCAAGCCCGAGAACATTGCGAAGGCCGTCGGCGACATGACCGCGAAGCTGGCTAAGGAAGCCGTCGATGGCGTCGAGCACGCCTTCTTCGGCGGCGGCAGCCATTCGAACAAGCACACCCAGGCGGTCGCCAATTGGGCGGAAAAGAACCACGCGACCAAGGACGGCGGCGGCTTCCAGGGCGCATCGTGGTCGGGCCAGGGGCCGGGCGGCCAGACCATCCCCATGAAGGGGGCGCTCTACAAGAACGTGTCGCTCAACCGCTGCCTGATCTTCAGCAAGAACAGCCTGAAATTCTCGAGCTGCGACAGCACCAACGACGATCACCTGTTCCGGTTCAGCCCGAACGGCGATCTCGTTGCCGTGGCCTCGGGCGAGAAGGCGCCGTACTGCCTTGCCGCCCAAGGGGTCGACAAAGGGGCCGCGCTCGCCGCCGCCAAATGCAGCGGCGCGCCGGGGCAGAAATGGAAGATGTCCGGGACGCAGCTGATGCTGGCGTCGGGCGAATGCGCGGCCGTGGACAAGCACAAAGACCTGGTGCTGGCCGATTGCAAGGCGAACGACAAGGCCCAGCAGTGGGTGACCACGCCGATCGCCGACCTGAAGAAGCTCAGCGAGACCCCGGCGCCGACGCTCTACACGGTGTCCCTTCGCGACACTGCAACGGGCACCTGCATGGATGTCGCGGACAAGATCGCCCTCGCCTACAAGTGTGACGACAGCGACTATCAGGTTTTCAACCTCAACAACAACTCACAGCTTCGCGTCCTGCAAAGCTGTGTCCGCGCCAACAGCACCAAATCGGGCGCCACGGTCTATCTGGGCAAGTGCGACGGAAAGGAAACCAAATGGACCTGGACCGGCGAGCACATGCAGATGAAAGGCGGCAATACCAAACTCTGCATCGCCCGCGGAAAGCAAATCCCGGCACCGCTCGACCTGACGCCCCTGGTGCTAGCGTCATGTTCTTCGAAAGACGCCGTTTGGGAACTCGAACCCACGAACGTCGATCCGAAGGGCCGCATCCTGCCGGCGTATCACATGATCCGCTCGAAGACGTACAGCCGATGCGTCGAAATCCGCACCAAACTGCAGGTCGACGGCATTCCGATCCCGCAAACCGTCCTGTGGGACTGCAACGGTGACTTCAACCAGAGTTTCTCGTTCCGCTGGAACGGCGAAATTCGTTCGCTCGGCAAATGCCTTGCGCAGAGCGGATCGGGCGTCGCTCTCAACGACTGTTATCAGCGGCCAAGCGCGTTTGCGATCACCCCCGATATCTTGAAGTCCGGCGGCAAGAACCGGAATGCGATCAACGACCAGCGCTGGAAGATCCGCAAGGACGGTCTGATCCAGAAGGTGGGCGCGAACCTGTGCCTGTCGGTTAATCCGAAAGGCATGCAGATGCTGAGCGCCGGCCAATTGACGGGCGGCCGGTTCGTGCCGATTCCGCCCAAGCCCGGGAAGGTGGGCGCCATCGGTTCCCTTCTCTCTCTGCAGAAATGCAGCAAGGGCAGCAAGCTGCAGCAGTGGGTCGTCGTCAACACGCTGCCCGACGGCTCCAAGGCCGAGCCCTACAAGCAGCTCGCCCACAAGATCGACAATAAGGAGCGCTGCCTCGAAACCTCCGGTGACTCCAACGTGCGAAGGCTCATTGCGCGGGATTGCTCGTCGTCTTCGTCTTACCAGCAGTTCGCACTGACGCAGAACGGTGAGGTCCGCCAGATGGGCCGCTGCGTCACCGCCGACGCGACCAAGCCGGCGTTCTACAGCGGCGTTCAGTTGGATCTCCAGGAATGCCGGAATGACGACACCCAGAAGTTCGCCGCCAACGACAACGGGCTTTTGATGCAGCCCGCCTTGAAGGGCACGCAGCGTTGCGTCGTCGAGGGACCGGTCTTCACCCCGGGCGCCGAGCTGTTCAAGCACCTGCCCAAGGACATCCAGTCCCACATGAAGCAGTTGCCCAGCTTCGCGCCCGTCGCGTCGGGACCTTGTCACCTCAGGTTCCAAAACACGAAATCCAAGAGATGCATGCGGCAGCGATCAGATGGCGTGCTCGCGTCCGGCAAATGCGATGCGTCGGACCCGACCAAGGCGCAACAGGTCATGGGCGTCGTCGACGGCAAGCTCACATTCATCAACTTGTCCGGGGCAAAACTGAACGCACCGCACATCTGGATCGACAAGGATCTGGGTTCGACGCTGCCGAGCACGGTCTCGATCAACCCCGGCACGGATCCGAAGGCGGTCGCGGACATCGTCAAGGCCTACGCCGGTTCCGGCTTTTCCTATGAGCGGAAGACCGGGCAGTTCAAATACAAGGACAAAGGCAAGACCACGACCAACTGCCTTGCGACGGCAAAGTCTGGCAAAGTGCCATCGGACAAGCAGCTCGCGGATCTTCGTACGAAATATGCCGCCGCCGTCGCCAACTGGACGGCCATGCATGTTGCCGCCACGGTGAACAAGGCCCTGAAATCGAAAGCGAATGCCGCGCAAAAGACCATGAAGACGGCGCTTGCGAACTACGAGAAGGCCGCAGCCATCGGAACCCTGACCACGGCGAGGTGCTCGAACACGACGGCACAGAAATGGACGTCCGCACCGGCGCCTCGGGCATCGTGGAAGCCGAAATGATGTCAGCGACCGATCGACGATCAAGTTGGGTTGAGACGCCCGTACAACAGAGGAGCAGCCAATGAGATTGGGCGGACGGTTCGCCGCAATACTTGTCGCGACGCTGTGGGCGGCGGCGCCGGCCGATGCCGAAGTCAGCGGGCCCTTCAAAACGTCCGCCGGGCCCGTGCAGGTCGAACGCATGGCGGGGCCCTTCGACCACCCCTGGGCGATTGCCTTCCTCCCAGAGCCGGGCGCGTTCCTGGTTACCGAGCGATCGGGCACTCTCCGGGTCGTGCGCAACGGCCGCATCTCGGCGCCGGTCCGAGGCGTTCCGCCGGTGCTGGCACGGGGCCAGGGCGGTCTTCTCGACGTCGTGCTGGATCCGGATTACGTGCGGACCAGCCGGATCTTCCTGACGTTTTCGGAGCCGGTCCAGGGGGGTCGCCGCGGCCGGACCGCGCTGGCGACGGGCCTGTTTCGCGACGACGGGGGCACCCCGCAGCTCGAAGACGTCGAGGTGATCTTCCGCCAGGAGCCGGCCCTCGGCGACCGGGGCAGCCGGGACAACGTGCAGGATCTCGGCAACCACCTCGGCAAGGTCATCCGGCTGAACCTCGACGGTTCCGTTCCCAGCGACAACCCGTTCGTCGGGCAGGCCGGCGTCCGCCCCGAGATCTGGTCCTACGGTCACCGCAATCCGCAAGGCGCGGCGAAACGGCCATCGGACGGTGCCTACTTCACCATCTCCCATGGCGCCGCCGGCGGTGACGAAGTCAACCGGCCGAAGCCGGGCAAGAACTTCGGCTGGCCGGAAGTCTCCTATGGCACGCACTACTCGGGCCGCCCGTTCCCGGCATCCACACGCGCCGATGTCGAGCCGCCGCTGCACTACTGGGACCCGTCGATCGCGCCGTCCGGTGCGGCGTTCTACGATGGCGACCTGTTCCCGGAATGGAAGGGCGACCTGTTCGTCGGCGCCTTGCGCTATGAGCTGATCTCGCGTCTCGACGTCGACGGCGATCGGGTCTCCGAGGCGGAACGGCTGTTCGAGGATGAGTTCGGTCGGGTGCGCGACGTGCGGGTCGGACCGGAGGGCGCCCTCTGGTTCGCCATTGACGACGACCGGGGCGCCATCTACCGCATCATGCCCGCATGGTGATGGGGCGAGGACGCGCCGGCGGCGCGCGCGCTGCTGCCGCTCAGACTATTGAGCGAGTAGCTGCGGTGTCCGTCCCGAAATCAGCACCCAAAGTGTCTTCGGCAATCGACTGGGCGTCGCGCCACTGCGGAACGAGCCATGCCACGATCACGACGGGCAGAAACACCGCGGTCTCGATGAGGGCCACGTAAGCGAATCCGGAAGAGAACATGATGCCCAGGAAATCCGTCAGGCCACCGTTATGGGACCACGGCAGAGACAAGGACAGGCTCGGCCAGAACTGGGTCGGGACGTCGAACGACATTGGCCACAAAACGGGGATGTGCGGCATGTCCAGCAGGAGATGTGAGGCGTAACCCGCTGTCGCCGCGCCGGCCACCGCCCAAGGTCTCTCCAGGCGATGTCGCGTGAGAAGGAGAATGGTGGCACCGAAGATGACCGCGGCGAGCAGCGAATGGGACAGGCCGCGATGGAAGGCAAACGGCGTATCGATGAGGATCCCGGGCAAGAAGTCCAGGTCAGGCGCGTTGGCTGCGAATGCGGCGAAGGCGTACCAGCCGAGTCCTGGCTTCCGCACCGCGCCGCCGCACAAGCGGCCCACGGCAAGCCCTACCAATGCATGACCAACGGGACTAGCCAAGCTGTCGGTCCCTTTCAGTTGCCGGTCGATGCTACCGCGCCTGCCCATGCGGCGTTATGACGGCCATCACAGCATACGATCACCAGCATTGGGAAGCGCCCGCTACGCCGGCGCAGGAGCCCGACGATCATGGCCCGACGGGATGAAGCCCTCGACGCCGTAGAGACTGATCTCATCGTCACGCCGAGGTATTCGAACCGCATCCACTACCCCATACTCCACGGCGTAGATCAGCGGAGAGGTTGATGAAGGTTGCGCTGGGATCGGTGAAAGAGCCCCTCGAACGCAACCGGTACCGGCCGCACCCCTCCGCGCAGGTCAGGGGAAACGCGATCGTGGGTGAGAACCAGAAAAGCGAATACCTGGTCAGAGGCAGGTTCCCGCCTCCGGTCGACCGCAGCGCGGTGTCGGAAGACTGGCGCCAGCGTGGCTACTCGTGCGGCCTGTTCGTCGATCCTCCGGGGCGGTGCTGGGAGGACTTCGTGCACGCGACCAACGAACTGGTCACCGTCGTGGATGGTCGGCTGGAGATGGAGATCGCCGGCACCGTATTGCACGTCGAGCCGGGCGACGAGGTGTTCATTCCCGCCCGCGCCGTTCACTCCGTGCGCAACATCCATACCGGCACCAGCCGGTGGCTCTATGGCTACGACTAGGGCTCAGACGTCGCCGATGGTGACGACCACGTCGTCGCCGTTCTGCGTGACCTGATAGCCCTTCCCAGCACCGAGGTTCTGGTCGTCGAGCACGACGGTGACATCGTTGTCGCCTTCGTGCTTGAACTCGATGTCGCCACCGCCGAGATCGGTCTGGGTGATGTCCGCGACCAGCAAGTCGAGGAACACCAGCTCGTCGCCCTCGAGGAAGTCGAGGATGGTGTTGGCGGTACCGTCGCCGATGGCGAACTCGAACCGGTCGTTGCCGTCGCCACCGGTGAACGTGTCGTCGCCGGTGCCGCCGATGAGCGTGTCGCCGCCGTCGCCGCCGGCCAGCGTGTCGTTCCCATCGCCGCCGAACAGGGTGTCGAGGCCGTCGCCGCCGTCGAAGTGAACGGCGCTCGTATCCGCCTGGAGGAGGTCGTCGCCGGATCCGGCCGTCACGCTTTCGATGGCCAGAAGCACGTCGGTGCCGATCTCGGTTCCGATCGCCGTCCCGGCAACCAGATCGACGGTGATGCCGGCCGTCGTCCCCGTGTAGTCGGCGGTATCAACGTCGGCGCCGCCGTCCAGAGTATCGTCGCCGCTGCCGCCGATGAGGGTATCGGCACCTGCTCCGCCGTCGAGGGTGTCGTTGCCGTCGCCACCATCCAGAACGTTCGAGCCGCCGTCACCGGTCAACGTATCGCCGCCGGTGCCGCCGGTGGCGTTCTCGATTGCGCTGAGTGAATCGATGCCTGATTCCGCTCCCTCGGCAGTTCCGGCCGTCAAACTGACGGTGATGCCGGCTGTCGTCGCCGTGTAGTCGGCGGTGTCGACGCCGGCGCCGCCGTCCAGAGTGTCGTCGTCGCCGCCGCCAATCAGAACGTTCGAGCCGCCGTCACCGGTCAACGTATCGCCACCGGTGCCGCCGGTGGCATTTTCGACATCAATGAGGGAATCGGTTCCTGACTCAGTTCCGATGGCGGTTCCGGCGCCGAGATCCACGGCGACGCCGAGAGTAGTGCTCGAGAATGCTGCAGTATCTTCACCCAAGCCGCCGTCGAGCGTGTCATTGCCGGCGCCGCCATCGAGTGTGTCGTTTTCATAGACGCCCATCAACACGTCGTCGCCGTCGCCACCAAACAGGGTGTCGTTGTCGTAAAGCCCAACCAGCGTGTCGTTGTCCGCGCCGCCGAATAGCAAATCCTGGCCTTGGTCACCCTGGATCGAGTCGTTGCCTTCGCCGCCGTAAACCGTGTCGTTGCCGCCGCCGCCGTCCAGGCTGTCCGCGCCGCCATCCCCGAACAACGTATCGACGTCGTGGCTCCCTTCGAGCGTGTCGTCGCCATCGCCGCCGATCAGCGTGTTGCTGCCTCCGAAGCCGACAAGGACGTTGGTGTCATCGGTTCCAATCAGAAGATCGTTCCCGTAGCCCCCGGTCGCATTCTCGACCGCGATCAGCGTGTCAGTGTTTGCTTCATGGATTGCGGACCCCGACGCGAGGTCAATCTCGACGCCCGTGATCGCTTCCAAAAACCAGATAGTGTCGCTACCGGTTCCGCCGTCGTACGTGTCTTCGCCGTCGGCGAATACGCGCGTGATGAAAATATCGTTTCCGGCCCCGCCGTCGATGATGTCGTCGCCGTCCTTTCCTTCCAGCTGATCATCACCGCCGTCACCCCGAAGCCGGTTGCCGCCGCCATCGCCGGTCAATGTGTCGTCATTCCCGCTGCCGCGCAGGTTCTCGATGCCCGAGAAGGTGTCGGTGCCGCCACCGCCAACGATGGAGTCGTTGCCGCCGCGAGCCCGGAACTGGTTGTTCCCGGCGTCGCCGATCAGCATATCGTCGCCCTGGCCGGTCTCGATCTGCTCGATCCCCGAGAACGTGTCGGTGGCGCCGGTCCAGTCGATCGCCTCACCGGTCGTCAGGTCGACGGTGACGTTGCCGCCGGATGGGGCGTCCTGGTAAGTGATGCGGTCGGTGCCGGCACCGCCGGTGATGGTGTCGGTGCCGGCGCCCGGACGCCACTCCTGGAAATCGACCCCTTCGGTACCGATGAACGTGTCGTCGCCAGCGGTGCCCATGATCTCGATGCCGCTGGACGGATCGATCAGTTCAAGGTCGACCAGGGTGTCGGTGCCATCGACGCCGCCGGCGCCTTTGGTGACGGTCGCCAGCGAGAGATCGGCGACGATGGGTCCGGCCAGCGAACCGTAGTCGACCTGATAGAACAGGCTGCCGCCGCCGAACCGCAGCGTGTCGTCGCCGGTGGAGCCGCCGTAGTAGTCGTAGTCGCCCGTGCCGCCATCGAGGTCGTCGTCACCGTCGCCGCCGAACAGTTGGTCGTTACCGTCCCCGCCGATCAGGGTGTCATTCCCGGCTTCACCGAGCAGCGAGTTGTCGGCGGCATTGCCGGCGATCTTGTCGTTTGCCGTCCCGCCGCGGACATGCTCGATGTTGGCCAACGTATCGGTCCCGCCGAAGCCGTCCAGCGCCATGCCGGCGGCGAGGCCGAATTGCGCGACCGAGTCGATGTTGACGGTCACGTCGCCCTGGACCTCACCGGGGTTCGAAATCGAATAGTCGGCGCGGTCATCGGAGCCGCCACCGCCGTCGATGGAGTCGTTTCCGCCGCGTCCGCGGAAGCTCTCGAAGTCGGATCCGTCTCCGCCGATCAGGATGTCGTCATGGTCGGAGGCCGAAACTTCGTACACGCCGCCCGTGAAGGTGTCGGTGCCAATGCCGGCGAGATCCTCGGCATCGATACCCACGGCGCCCGTGGCCAGATCGACCTGAACGCCCGCGAGGGCCTGTTCATAGCTGACCCGGGTGGTTCCATTGCCGGTGATGGTATCGTCGCCATCGCGGCCTTCGAACTCGTTGAAGTCGCCGTACTGTCCGGAGAACGTCCCGTCGGCGGTGAAGACGTCGTTGTGATCACTGCCGAGAATGGTTTCGACGCCGATCAGCGTGTCGGTGCCGACGGAGCCGTCACCGGTGACCGACGACGAAGAAGAGAGGGACACGGTGATCGCCGCGGTCGCACCGCCATAGTCGGCGATGTTGTTGTCGGACGTGCTGTCACCGCCCTGTCCGCCGGTCAGGGTGTCGTCACCAGCGCCACCAATCAGCGTGTCAACCCCGGCGCCGCCGTCGATGGTGTCGTCACCGGCACCACCGATGAGGGTATCGTTCGCGTCGCCGCCCTCCAACGCGTTGGCACCGCCGTCCCCGGTCAACGTGTCGTCGCCGGCGCCGCCGATGACGTTCTCGATCGCGATCAGCGTGTCGGTGCTGGTGAAAGCGTCCGTGCCGACGCCTTCCTCCATGGTCGCCGTTCCGGCGCCGAGATCGACGGTGACGCCGACGGAGTCGCCGGAATAGTCGGCGGTATCGGTATCGCCGCCGCCATCGAGGGTGTCGTCTCCACCGCCGCCGTCGAACGTGTCGTTGCCGGCGCCGCCTTCCAGCACGTTGGTGCCGTCATCGCCCATCAGCGAATCGTCGCCGCTGCCGCCGACGGCGTTTTCGATATTCGAAAGGGTGTCGGTGTCGATCTCTGAGCCGGTGGCCGTGCCGCCGCCCAGATCGACGACGACGCCGGCCGTCGTGCTGGTGAACGCGACGGTGTCGGTATCGGCGCCGCCGTCGTAGGTGTCGTCGCCGTTGCCGCCGCCGGCAATGATGGTGTCGTTGTCCACACCGCCGGACACGCTGTCGTCGCCGTCGCCGCCGATCAGCGTATCGGCACCCAGGCCGCCGTCCAGCGAGTCGCCCTCGCTGCCGCCGTCGAGGGTGTCGCTGCCACCGGCGCCGGCCAGCACGTTCGCGCCCGTGTCGCCGGTCAACGTGTCGTTGCCGGCGCCACCGGTCAGGTTTTCGATGTTGAGGAGCGTATCGGTGCCACCGAGGCCGTCGGTCGCCGTCCCGTTCCCCAGGTTCGCATCGACACCGGGCGAGGCGGAATAGTCGGCCGTATCGATACCAGTGCCGCCGTCGAGCACGTTGTCGGCGCTGTCGCCGCCGAGGGTGTCGTTGCCCGAACCACCGACCACGTCCTCGATGGCCGTCAGCGTATCGGTGCCGATTTCGCCGCCTGTCGCCGTGCCGCCGGCGAGGTCGACAACAACGCCGGCCGTCGTTGCCGTGTAGTCGGCGGTATCGACATCGGCGCCGCCGTCCAGGGAATCGTCGCCGCCGCCGCCTTCGAGGACGTCGGCGCCATCGCCGCCGGCGAGCACGTTGGCACCGCCGTTGCCGATCAGCGTGTCGGCGCCCGAACCGCCGGTGGCATTCTCGATCGCCGACAGTGCGTCGGTTCCCGTTTCATCCCCGGTCGCGGTGCCCGAGGCGAGATCGACGACCACGCCGGCAGACGTACTTGTGAACACGATGGTGTCGGTATCGGCGCCACCGTCGTAGTCGTCATCCCCGGCGCCCGAGCCGGCGACGATGGTGTCATCGCCGCCGCCGCCATCGACGGTATCGTTGCCTTCGCCGCCGGTGAGCGTGTCGTTGCCGGTTCCGCCGTCGAGGGAGTCGGCATCCGCACCGCCCTCCAGGGTGTCCGCCCCGCCGCCACCGATCAGGGTGTCCGTACCGGCGTCACCGGTGAGGACGTCGTTGTCCGCGCCGCCGTCGAGGGTGTCGTTGTCGGCTCCGCCCGAGAGCGTATCGTTGCCGGCATCACCCGAGAGCACATCGTTTCCACCGGCACCGCTCAGCGTATCCCCGCCACCGCCGCCGCTCAGCGCGTTGGCGCCGCCGTCGCCGGTGAGGGTGTCGCCGCCGGCCCCGCCGGTCAGGTTCTCGATGCCAATCAGGGTGTCGGTGCCGCCGAGGCCGTCCACGGCCGTGCCCGTTCCGAGGTCGGCGTTGGCTCCTGGAGAGCCGGAATAGCTCGCGGTGTCGCTGCCGCCGCCGCCGTCGAGCACGTTGTTGGCGCTGTCGCCGGCGAGGGTATCGTTGCCGGATCCGGTGGTGACGTTTTCGATCGCGGTGACGGTGTCGGTACCGATCTCCGAACCCGTCGCCGTGCCGGCCCCGAGATCAACAACCACCCCGGCGCTGGTCCCCGAAAGGTCGAAGAGGTCGGTGTCGGCGCCACCGTCCAGGGAGTCGTCGCCCAATCCGCCCTTGAGCGTGTCGGCGCCGCCGCCGGCTTCCAGGCGGTTGTCGCTGCCGTTGCCGATGAGCGTGTCGTCGCCGGAGCCGGCAATGACGTTTTCGATGGCAGCAAGGGTGTCGGTTCCGGTCTCGCCGCTTTCGACCGTTCCGCCGGCGAGATCGACGGTGATGCCGGTGGTGGTGACGGAGTAGTCCGCGGTGTCGGTGGCGGCGCCGCCGTTGTAGGCGTCATCACCGTCGCCCACGCTGGCGAGGAACGTATCGCTGCCGTTGTCGCCGGAGATGGAGTCATTGCCGGCCCCGCCGATCAGGGTGTCGGCGCCCGCGCCGCCGTCGAGGGAGTCGGCTTCGGCGCCACCGTCGAGGGTGTCCGAACCCGAATTGCCAATCAGCGTGTCGACGCCGGCCTCGCCGGTCAGAACGTCGTCGTCGGCACCACCGTCGAGCGTGTCGCCGCCAGCACCGCCCGACAGGATGTCATTGCCGGCCTGGCCGAGAAGCGTATCGGCGGCGCCGTCGCCGGAAAGCGAGTCGGCTCCCGATCCGCCATCCAGCACGTCCGCGTCGTCGCCACCGAACAGGGTGTCGTTCTCGGTGCCGCCAGTGAGCGTGTCGTCTCCGGCGCCGCCATCGAGGGTATCTGCGCCGGCCTCGCCATCGAGCGTGTCGTCGCCCCCCGCGCCGCTCAGGGTATCGGCACCGCCGCCAGCGGTCAGCACGTTGATGACGCCGTCGCCGGTCAGCGTATCGCCGCCACCACCGCCGATCAGATTCTCGACGCCAATCAGCGTATCGGTGCCGCCGAGCCCGTCGATGGCCGTCCCAGCAGCCAGGTCCGCATCCACTCCCGGCGAGCCGGAATAGTCGGCCGTATCGGTGCCGCCGCCGCCGTCGAGCACGTTGTCGACACCGTCGCCGATCAGCGTGTCGTCGCCCGATCCCGCGGTGACGTTCTCGATTCCCGTGAGGGAATCGGTGCCGATCTCGGTGCCCTCGGCGGTGCCGCCGGCCAGATCGACCACCACACCGGCGCTGGTTGCCGAAAGGTCCAGCGTGTCGGTGTCGGCGCCGCCGTCGTAGTCGTCGTCGCCCAGACCGCCGACGATGGAGTCGTTGCCGGCCCCGGCCGACACCGAATCGGCGCCAGCGCCACCGGCCAGCGTATCACCGCCACCGCCGCCGTCGAGGACGTTGGCGCCGCCGTCGCCGGTGATCGTATCGCCGCCCGATCCGCCGATGACGTTCTCGATGCCATTCAGATCGTCGGTACCGATCTCGGCGCCTTCGGCGATGCCACCGGCGAGATCGACATTCACACCCGCCGAGGTGCTGGCGAAAGTGATGGTGTCGGTATCGGCGCCGCCGTCGTAGGTATCGCCGCCAAAGCCGAACCCGCCGACGATCAGGTCGTCGCCGGCGCCGCCGGAGACGGAATCGTCCCCATCGCCGCCGGTCAGCGTGTCTGCTCCCGACCCGCCGTCCAGCAGGTCGCCGTCCAGGCCGCCGTCGAGGGTATCGGCACCTTCGCCGCCGATCAGCGTGTCCGCACCGGCATCGCCGGCCAGATCATCCCCTTCCGTGCCGCCGTCGAGGACATCGCCACCATCGCCGCCGGAGAGAACGTCGCCGCCGGATTCGCCGGTGAGGGTATCGGCACCGTCGTCGCCGAGCAGCGAGTCGGCCCCAGATCCTCCGACCAGCGAATCGTCATTGGCGCCGCCATCGAGGACGTCGTCGCCCTCTTCGCCGAGCAGGACGTCGTTGTCCGCGCCGCCGAGCAGGGTGTCGTTCTCGGTTCCGCCGGAGAGGGTGTCGCTGCCGGCCCCGCCATCGAGGGTATCGGCACCGGCTTCGCCGTCGAGGGTGTCGTTGCCGCCGGCACCGCTCAGCGTGTCCGCCCCGCCGCCCGCGGTCAGGACGTTGACCCCGTCGTCGCCGGCCAGCGTGTCGCCGCCGGCACCGCCGATCAGGTTCTCGACCCCAACCAGCGTGTCGGTGCCGCCGAGGCCGTCGACCACCACGCCGGTATCGAGATTTGCATCGACCCCCGGCGAGCCCGAGTAGTCGGCCGTGTCGGTGCCACCGCCGCCGTTGAGCACGTTGTCGACACCGTCGCCGATCAGCGTGTCATCGCCCGATCCGGCGGTCACGTTTTCGATCGCGGTGATCGAATCGGTGCCGATCTCGGTACCCTCTGCCGTACCGCTCGCCAGATCGACAACGACACCGGCGCTGGTCGCCGAAAGGTCCAGCGTGTCGGTATCGGCACCGCCGTCGTAGTCGTCGTCGCCGAGGCCGCCGATGATGGAATCGTTGCCCGCGCCCGCCGACACCGAATCGCTGTCGGTCCCACCGGTCAGCGTATCGCCGCCATCGCCGCCCAACAGCGTGTCGGCGCCTCCGGCTCCGTCGAGGGTGTCGTCGCCGTCGCCGCCGTCGAGCACATTGGTGGCGTCGTCGCCGGTGATGGTGTCGCCGCCCGATCCGCCGACCACGTTCTCGATGGTGTTCGGCCCATCGGTCGACAGGGTGACCAGCGTATCGGAGCCGGTTTCCGCCCCCTCGGCCGTGCCGCCGGCGAGATCGACCTCCACGCCCGAGGACGTACTGGCGAAGGTGATCGTGTCGGTGTCGGCGCCGCCGTCGTAGATGTCGTCGCCGGCCCCGGCCCCGGCAATGATCGTATCGTCGCCGTCACCGGCGGAGACGCTGTCATCGCCGTCACCGCCGGTCAGCGTATCGGCACCGGACCCGCCATCCAGGAGGTCGCCGTCAAAACCGCCGTCTAGGGTATCGGCACCCTCGCCGCCGATCAGCGTGTCGGTACCGGCGTCGCCGAGCAGGGAGTCGTCGTCCGCGCCCCCATCGAGGGTGTCGTTGCCGCCACCGCCGATGAGAACATCGTTCCCGGCGTCACCGATCAGCGTGTCGTCACCCGAACCGGGACCGAAGGCGATCCCGGCCGCAAGGTTCACCGCAGCGATGCCGCTGTCGTCGGCGATATCGGCCGCTGCCGCGAAGACGCTGCCCGAGCCGCCATCGATCGTGCCGGCCAACGGATCGTAATCGGTGAACCGCAGGACGCCGTCCGTACCGGCCTCGGCGACATAGAGATTGCCGCTGGCGTCGAAGGCGATCCCGCCGTCGATATCGACCGAACCGGTCCCCGCGGCGGCCAGCAGGTCGGCGTTGGAGACGAACGGCGTCACCGTGCCGTCGTCGGGATCGACCCGGAACAGCGCCGGCGCCGGCGCTTCGGCGTCGCCGATATCGGCAACGATCACATCGCCGTTCGGTGCCAGCGCGATGAAAGGTTCAGGCCCGGCCCAGGACGGATCGCTGGCGACCAGGCTGATCGTGTCCGTGTCTGTATCGTAGGCGAAGACCGCTCCGGCACCCACGTCTTCGTCCGCGGTTTCGCCGACCAAAGCGGTAAAGAACACGATACCGCCGGCTGCGGCCGCGAGACCGCCATTGATGATCGGCGCCGCGTCTTCCGGAAGCAGGTCGGCGATGCTCTCCGCGTCGGCGACGACCGCAGGCGCACTCCCCCCGTCCGGGTCGACGCCGATCAAGGATCCCGAAACATCGTCGATCACGAAAAGGGTACCGTCGGAGCCCAGAGCGAGGCGCCCTGGTGCGGCGGACTCGGCTCCCGTGACGGCGGCAATGGCCGATCCCGAAGCGATCACTTCGACCGCACCGCCGTCCGCCGGCTTCTTGAGAATGGCGCCAGAGGCTCCATCGGCGAACAGCATCGTGCCGTCGCTTTCGACGATGAGGCCGCCGCCGACGAACTGGGCATCGGGCTGGCCGGTCAGGTCGGTGATCTCGGTGGTATCGAGCGCCACCCGCGTCTCACCGTCGGTGTCGATGCGCAGAATCTGGTCGGGGCCTTCATCGGGCGCATTCAGCACGAACAGCGCGCCGCCGGCACCGTCCCCGGTGAGCATGTCGTCGCCGCCACCGCCGATCAGGAGATCACCGCCGGTGGCGCCGAGCAGGAAATCGTTGCCGTCGGCGCCGTCGAGCACGTTGGTCGCGTCGTTGCCGATCAGCGTGTCGGCCCCGGCGCCGCCGGTTAGGTTTTCGATGCCGTCGAGGAGGTCGGTATCGCCGAATCCGTCGGCGGCCGTTCCGATGCCGAGATCGGCGATGACGCCAGGCGAGCTCAAATAGTCGGCGGTATCGATTCCCGATCCACCGACGTACGTATCGTCGCCGGCCCCGGAGCCGCCGATCAGCAGGTCGTCGCCATCACCACCAGAGACGGAATCGTCGCCGCCTTCGCCGGTCAACGTGTCGTCGCCACCGCCGCCTCCGAGCAGATTGTCTCCGTCGTCGCCGAGGATCTTGTCGGCGCCTTCGCCGCCGACGAGATTCTCGACGCTGATCAGGGTGTCCGTGGTGCCGGTGCCATCCTCGACGATAAGGGTCGTCAGATCGCCGACGATGGCCAGGGAGCCCGTATAGACCGCCGTGTCGATGCCGTCGCCGCCATCGAGCACGTCAGCAGCACCACCGCCGAACAGGATGTCGTCGCCTTCGCCGCCGATCAGCGTGTCGACGCCGGCCCCGGCCCGGAACACCGCGCCACCTTCGAGGTTGATGGTCGCGCCCGTATCACCAGCGATTGCACCCGTGCCGGCAAATACGACACCGGTCGAGCCATCGATGGTCCCGGCATCGAAATCGTACCCAGTGAACTTCAGGACGCCGTCGAACTTCAGGACGCCGTCGAACTTCAGGACGCCGTCCGAATACGAGTCCGTGACGAGCAGGTCGTTCTGATCATCGAAGGCAAAGCCGCCGGCGAGATCCACCGGGCCTCCCGCCGCGGCGACCAGCTCGGCATTGGTGACGAAGACCGAGACTTCGCCCGAGCCGGAGTCGTAACGGAACAGCGCGTCGCCGCCCCCCGATTCCGTGCCGACAAAGATGATGTCGCCATTGGGGGCCACCGCCAGTCCCGCGGTGCCGATGTCGGTCGCGGCGACCTTCACCGCGCCGGAGGACGGATTGAACGCGAACAGGGCACCCGTGCCCGGCGGATCGATGTCGGCGGCGAAGAACACGGTTCCATCGGACGGGCGCGTGACAATCCCGGCGAGGAACGCATCCGAGCCCTCGGGAATCAGGTCCTCGAGGTCTGCCGGCCCGACGGCGACGTCGAGCGGCGGAACCTCGTTCGGATCGAGGCTGAGGATGGAGTCCGAGACCGAGTCGACGATGAGCAGGCGGCCAAGCGAATCGAAAACGAGGGCGCCCGGATCGGCCGACGCCTCGCCGGTCACCGATATCAGGTCGGCCTCGGTGGCGACAACCTGCAGCGGGCTTCCGTCAGACGGCAGGCGCAGCACCGAGTCGGAAATGGCTTCGGAAAAATAGAGATCGCCATTCGGCGCCTCGGCCAGGCCGCGGCCGTCAAAATCGGCGGCGGCTTCACCGGTGGCGGCGAGGATTTCGTCGTTCGTCGCAACAACGACCGAGCGGCCGAGGGAGTCGACGCCGATCACCTGCGATGGCGCGGGGCCGGTCTGGTTGAGCATGAACAACCCGGCCAGCGGAGCGTCGCCATCGCCGAGCAGCACATCGTTTCCCGCTCCGCCGAAGAGGAAGTCATCGCCGTCCAGGCCACGGATCGTGTCGTCACCGTTCGGAACGCCCGTATGGTTCTCGATCGACACCTGCAGGGTGTAGGTATCGCCGGGACCGTCATCGCTGGCCTCGTCGTCCTCGTGATCATCGTTGTCGTCCGAGTCGAGCGGATTGCCGATGAGCTGGTTCGATTCGACGATGGTCTGGAACTCGGTGACGACGATGAAATAGACGCCCGGGTCGTCGAAGGTGTACGTCAGGAAGGAATCGAACGAATCCTCCGATCCGGGGTCTAGACCGGCGCTGTCATCGTTGGCAGCGAGCAGCGTTCCGGTCGAGTCGAACAGGAACAGCTCGGTGTCCACGGACCCGGCGGTCCCCTCGACTGCGCCCTGACCGAAATCGATGTCGAAGGTGCCGGTGCTGAACGGCGTTTCGATTGTGAAGGAATAGAAATCGAAGCTGTCGCTTCCGATGGCTTCGATCGAGACATGGGGAACGGTCGCCGACGCGGTGACGTTGGCGTCGGTAAACAGGGCGAAATTGGCGTCGATGTTCTGGGCCAGGGCAAAGGATTCGTTGCCTGGAACCTTGTCGATCTGGCCGTTGGCGCCGCCGAACAGGGCATTGCGATTGCTATCGCCGGTGATCGTGTCGTCGCCTTGGCCGCCGATGACGTTCTCGATGTCGCTCAGTCGGTCGAAGTTGATTTCGCTGCCCGACGCGGTACCACCTTCGAGGTCGACCGAGACCGACGTCGTGGCGCTGGTGTAGACCACCGTGTCGGTGCCGCCTTCGCCGTCGTAGGTGTCGTTGCCTTGGCCGTCGCCGCCGACGATCGTGTCGTCGCCCTCGCCGCCGACGAGAACGTCATTCCCTTCGGTGCCGATAAGGGTGACGCCACCCGGATCGGCCTCGCCGAACAGGTCGCGGACCAATCGGCCGAGGGTACCGATTCCGGTGGATCCGACGAGTCCCTCGAGCGGCTGAAGGATGTTGCTCAGCGCCCCGAGACCTTCCTTCTGGCCGGTGTAGTCGGCGCCGACGACCGTCGACCCGAGGAAGGCACCGCCTTCCTCGCCGCCGCCCGCGGTTTCGAACTCGGCGAGTTCGTCCAGGGCGGCCTGGTCTCGGGCACCGTAGTCGTTCGCCCGCTCGATCCGCTCGGGCAGGGAACCGAGGGCGCGGCTGAACCCGTCGAGAATCTCATCCACGGTGAACTGGCGAGTCTCGACGACGCCGCCCACGCCGGCGATGAGGCCGAAGTCGGCTTGGTTGATGGTGTACGTGGACTCGCCGATGGTGACGAAAATCTCGCCGACAACCTCGATCAGCTCTCCATCCGGACCTTCGACGAACTCGGTCATCAAGACGACGGTGAGGCTCTGGCCGTCCGGAATGTCGATCCCGCCCTGGGTGCCGCGGACGCCGATGGTGGCGACCGGCGTTTCGATGCGCATGGCATCCGGATCGGCCCTGGCGATCTGGCCGGAGACGAACGTGAACACGCCTTTGACAACAGACACGGCAAGTTCGCCGTCGCCGCTGCCGGCGTCGTAGATCATCTCATCGAGGACCATGCGACCGTTCTCGGCCATCGAGAACGTCGTCTCGTCGGCGAAGACGATGCCGACGGCACCTTCATCGTCGGATTCGATGATATCGCCCTGGAACACCGGATCGCCGATATTCAGCACGACCTGCGTTCCGTCGGTGCGCGTCGCCGTAACCGTGCCGTCGACGCTCTCCACCTGGCCGATCGGCTGCGAGGCGACGGCACTGCCCGCCTGCGCCATCTAGCCGGGAGCCGGCGATCCGGCGAGCTTCGCGGCGAGCTCGCCCCGGAAGGCGGCCCCGTCCGCGGTCACCAGCCTGGGGGGCTCGGCGGCGTCGAAGAAACCGCGCACGACGACCTGCTCGCCGTCGGCGGTCATCACCAGGTTGGAACCGACTCGGGTGTACTCGGCCTCGGAGAAGGGGAAGCCATCGGGGACGACGACGTCCGCGCCTGGGACCACGTCAACAGTCGCCGACAGGAACGATCCCTGCGGCACAGCCTCTTGAGTTGACTCGATAACGCCCATGAACACCGACCCCGATGCGACCACTCGATAGGAGACCAGCCCCTATCCCTCAACACCCGACGTCGGCGACCGCCTGCTTGAGCCTTCGGAAAGTCTTATTCAATGCAGGCCTTTGAGACCGTATTGCATCCGCGATCTGGCGTCAACGTTTACAGAGGATTTTAGACGCATTTTAAACGACCGAATCCAACGGATTCCGCGCCAGAGCGGCGATCGACCAGGACGCACTGTGCGCTCGCGGTCTTGCGGCCGAACCGCACCTCGCCCATGATTTCCTGTGATGAACGGGCCGAACCCGCAAGAATCTCTCTCTGTGGCGCACTGCCGCGGTTGGATCTTGGCGATCTTTCTCGCCGCGATGCTTGGTCTTGTCGGTGCCACCGGCGGCACGCACGCGGCGCCCGCGGACGCCAACCTGCGGGCACAGATCACCGCACTGGCCAAGGCTCATGGATTTCGTGTTGTTGGCGCTGAACGCATCGACCAGGCAGCCCCGGTGGACGCAGCGGGGGACCTCGAAGAGCGAATCCGGACGTTGCTTGCCGACTACAACTTCGCCATCGTTCGTGGTCCGTCGGGCGGGATCGCCGCCGTGCATATCGCCGGCGCCAAAGGACCACCGCCCGAAATCTCGACGAAAATCTCGGTCAAGACGCTCCGCCGCGGCGCCAACCATTTCCTTGACGCGGTGATCATGGGCCGGCGCCCGGAACGTCGGCGCGTGCGCCTGATGGTCGATACCGGAGCGTCCAAGGTGATCCTGCCGATGTCGATGATCGAACCGCTGGGCTTCCGCCCCGAAGACCTTGCCGATGCGAAGCTACAGACGGCCAACGGCGAGATTTCCGGCAAGGCCGGCACGCTGCGGAGCGTCGAGGTCGGCGGCGCGTTCCAGCGCGACGTCGACGTCGCCTTCGTCGACGACAAGGGTCTTGGCGACAACAAGCTCCTGGGGATGAGCTTTCTCAGCCGCTACATCATCACCATCGACGACACCGCCAACCTGCTCACTTTGGAACAAACGCGCGTCCGCGGGGCGGCGGCGGACGTCGAGTCCCGCTAGCCCCACTCCAGCGGTCCGTACAGCCACACCAGCAACAGGCCGAAGCAGAGATACGGTCCGAACGCCAGTTCGGTAAACCGGTCCATGGACCGGCCGGCGGCGGCCTGGACGGTCGCGACCGCCAGCGCCGTTGCGGCAGCGATCAGCACGACCGACGGCAAACCCTGCCATGACACCCACGCACCCGCCGCCGCCAACAACTTCGCGTCGCCGGTACCCAGTCCCGTCCGCCCCCGCAGGCGGGCGTAGGCCCAAGCGATGGCGACAAACGCGACGAATCCAGTGACGACGCCGACGCCATGGGCAACCAGTCGATTGGGGGCGACAAATGCGGTCGTCGCGAGACCCAGGACAAGCACGGCAAACACGATGCCGTCCGGCAGGACCTGCTCCCGGGCGTCGATCCAGGCCAAGGCGATCAGCAGCCAGCCGAGCGCACTTGCGGGCCAGACCATCGCGGGCGGCACCACCGCGACCGCCCACGCGGCCACGGCGATGGCCGCCAGTTCGATGGCCGGATAAAACCATCCGATGGGGGCTGCGCAGTACCGGCAGCGGCCGCCGAGAGCAATCCAGCTGGCGATCGGCACAAGATCACGAACAGTTAGTTTTCGCCGGCACGCGGGGCACATCGATCGCCCGGTCGCAAGGCTTCGTACGTCGGCATGGCGAATGACCACGGTGCCGAGGAAGCTGCCGACGAAGGGCGCTGCGATGATCGGGAGCCAATGGAATCCGGGCATATCGGTCACGCGGCGACGATACCACGATTTGGTGTTCGCCTACGGTCATCCAAGGAGAGGAGTCTGCCCGCGCGGGGCGTTCCTGTGTTAGAACGGGAAGCGAGAAAACGCGCAACCGGTTGCGCAACCAGGGCGATGACAGCGATGGACAAGCCGATCGGCGAAATCCTTGTCGACATGGGCGCGCTCGATCGCATCGGCCTTGATCGGGCGCTGCTGGCCCAGCGCGAGCACGGCGGCCGCCTCGGCGACATTCTGCGGAGCCTCGGCCTGGTGTCCGACCTGGACTGGGCACGGGCGTTGTCGCTCAAAGCCGACGTGCCGCTGGCCGAGCCCGCCGACTACCCCGCGGCACCGCTGTTCGCCGGGCGTGTTTCGGAAAAATTCCTCAAGGAAATGAAGATCCTGCCGCTGGCAGAAACCGAGGAGGGCATCGTCCTGGCGATGGCCGACCCCCTCGACCGGTACGCGGCCGAAGCGATGTCGTTGGTCGCCGATGCGCCAGTTGTGCCGCGGGTTGGCACCGAACGCGATATCGAGGCGGCCTTGGCGCGGCTTTACCAGTCGGGCCGCAGTACGCTCACCGACATTGTCGACGACATTGGTGACGACACCGCGCAGGGCGGCGATGAGGACATCGAACGACTGCGGGACATGGCCAGCGAGGCCCCGGTCATCCGCCTCGTCAACCTGATCCTGACGCGGGCGATGGAGGCGCGGGCCTCGGATATCCATGTCGAACCGTTCGAAAACACGGTCGTCGTCCGCTACCGAATCGACGGCATCCTGCGCGATGTCGAATCGCCCCCGGGGCATCTCACTCCGGCGCTGATTTCGCGGATCAAGATCATGGCACGGCTCAACATCGCCGAGCGGCGCCTGGCCCAGGACGGACGCATTTGCGTCCGTCTGCAGGGCAAGGCCATCGATCTCCGGGTGTCGACGGTGCCCAGCCTGTATGGCGAAAGCGTCGTTATCCGGCTGCTGGAACACGATCCCGTCGCCCTGGAGTTTTCCGCCCTGGGTCTCGCCGACACCGACCAGGCCATCCTCCGCGAAGCCCTCGGCCATCATCATGGCATTATGCTGGTCACCGGGCCGACGGGGAGCGGCAAGACGACGACGCTCTACGCCGCCCTGACTCACCTCAATTCCACCGAACGGAAGATCGTCACCGTCGAGGATCCGGTGGAGTACCAGATCAATCGGGTCACCCAGATTCAGGTCAATGCCGGGATCGGGCTGACCTTTGCCAACCTGCTGCGTTCGATCGTCCGTCACGATCCCGACGTCATCATGATCGGCGAGATGCGGGACGGCGAAACCGCCGAGATCGCCGTGCAATCGGCGCTCACCGGACATCTGGTGCTGTCGACCTTGCACACCAACGATGCGCCCAGTGCGATCACCCGAATGCTCGATATGGGGGTGGAAGACTATCTGCTGGTTTCCACGGTCAACGCCATCCTCGCCCAGCGTCTGGTGAGGACGCTTTGCGAGGACTGCCGACAGCCCTACGCGGCGCCGGCCGAATTGGTCGACCGGTTCGGACTCGACCGCTTCGGCGCCAACGGCAACACACTCTACCGGGCCGAGGGGTGTGATATTTGCGGCGGTTTCGGATATGTCGGCCGCATGGGCATCTTCGAGGTGATGCCGGTCAATGAGGAGATCCGCCGGCTGGTACTTCAGCACGCGGACTCCACCAGCCTGCAGAGTGCCGCCGTCGAGGCCGGCATGAGCACCATGTTCGAGGACGGCATCCGCAAGGCGGTCGCCGGCGTGACCACCATCGAGGAAGTCCGCCGGGTGACGCGGGAAATGTAATGCCGCTCTTCCGCTATACGGCGTTGTCGGCCGACGGCGAAGAACTGGTCGGCGAGATGGAGGCGGCGACCGAGGCCGCGGTCCTCGGACGGCTAGCGACCTCGGACATCTTCCGGTCGCGGCAACGGCGATCGACCGGGCCGGCGCCGGGGGCGGAGGTTTCCGTGCCCCCTGGCACCGCCAGATGACCCGCAACCAGCTGGGAACCGTAACCCGGGAGCTTGCGCGTCTGGCCGGTGCCCGCGTTCCGCTCGAACGCTCACTCGACATCTTGGTCGGTGTCGCCGAGTCCGGACCCGTCGGCGCGGCGATGGGCCGGGTTCTCGAACGGGTCCGCGGTGGATCGTCCCTAGCCGATGCCATGCAGGTCGAAGGGCCGCCGTTCGACCGGCTCTATGTGAACATGATCCGGGCCGGCGAATCGGGGGGATCGCTGGAGATCGTTTTGGCACGGCTGGCCGACTACATGGCGCGCTCGCGCGAGCTGCGCTCCAGCATCGCCTCGGCGATGATCTATCCGACCATCCTGCTGGCCGTTTCGGTGCTGTCGCTGGTGCTATTGCTCACCCTCGTCGTGCCGCAGTTCGAGCAGCTGTTCGCCGACGCGGATGCAGCGCTGCCAGTTTCGACCCAGGTCGTCATCGCCACGGCCGAATGGTTCCGGGCGTATTGGTGGACCCTGCTGGTGGCGGTGCTGGTCGGGCTCGTCGCCTGCCCGAGGCTCTATCGCATGCCCGGGCCCCGCGCCGCGTGGGATCGGGTCGTCCTGGCGTTGCCGCAGATCGGAGACCTGGTGCGCAAGCTTGAGGTCGCCCGGTTCTGCCGGACCCTCGGCACCCTTGTCGCCAATGGCGTGCCTTTGTTGACCGCGCTCTCCATCGTCAAGGAGACGGTCGGCAACACGGTACTCGCCGAGTCCCTCGATGTCGTCGCCACGCGGCTGAAGGCCGGAGAGGGCATTGCAGGACCGTTGCTCGATTCGGGTGCCTTTCCGAAGCTTTCGGTGCATATGGTGCGCGTCGGCGAGGAGACCGGACACCTCGACGTCATGCTGGGCGACGTCGCTGAGATCTATGAGAACGAAGTCAAGGACGCCCTGAAACGCTTGCTCGCATTCCTCGAGCCTGCTCTGATCCTCACTCTCGGAGTGCTCATCGGCGGCATCATCGTGTCGATCCTGATGGCGATCCTGGGACTTAATCAGTTGGCCTTTTGAACAGCCGAAACGGATGCCATGACCACCGATACCCGACCCTCGACAGCACCGGACACCGATGACCGGCGCGACGCGCGGAAGCGCCGAACGCGCGGCTTCACGCTCATCGAGCTTCTGGTGGTCCTGGTCATCCTCGGGTTGCTGCTGGGGTTCGTCGGCCCGCAGGTGGTCAAGTACCTGGCCGGCGCCAAATCCGATACGGCCCGGCTGCAGGTTGAGCAACTCGGGGCGGCGATGGACCTGTTCCCGATCGATATCGGTCGGTATCCCAGCGAATCGGAAGGCATCGACGCATTGGTGGAAGCCCCTCAGGGCCTCGAACGGTGGAACGGCCCCTACCTGCGCAAGGATGCGGTCCCGCTCGATCCGTGGGGCAATCCCTATCGTTACCGGATCGACGGCGACAGCGGCCGGTTCAAGATTTACTCGCTTGGTGCCGACAACGCCGAAGGCGGAGATGGCGAAAACCAGGACATCGGTCTCTGACGCCCGCGGGTTCACGCTTCTCGAACTGCTGGTCGTCCTCGCCGTCGTCGCGCTGATCGCCGCCGTCGTCGTGCCGGCACTCGGCACCGGAAGCGCCTCTCAATCGGCGCGCCGCGCCGCCTGGGACATTGCCGCGGCTTTGCGCACGGCGCGTGCCGACGCGATCCGGCGCAACGGCGAATCGGTGTTGACCCTGGATGTCGACGGACGGTCCTATTCGGTCGGCGATGACGACGCCGACCGCCCGCTTCCCGAGGACGTGACCTACACCATCCTCACCGCCGAGGGCGAACGGCAGGACCAGTCCCGCGCCTCGATCCGGTTCTTTGCCGACGGCTCGTCGACCGGCGGACGCGTGACGATGAAAGACGGGGTCAGCGAGTACGTCGTCGGCGTCGAATGGCTGACCGGGCGCGTTCGCGTACACGAGTGAGGGGAACGCGGGTTACTGGTCGGAACCGTCGCTCTCGGGTTCGGTTTCGGGCGGTTCCGCGCCGCGCCGCCATTCGAGCACCCGGTAGACGGTGTTTCCGCCGCTGGCGATCCACACGACGGCCTCGCGGACGAACGACGTCCCGTCGGGCAATGCGGCGTGCGCCCGGACGGCGTAGGTCGGCCCCTCATTGGCGGCGATGTACTCGCTTGCCGCGCCGATGACCGCCAGCGGCTGAAGGACCTGGGCATCCTCGTCCGTTTCGCGCGCCTCCATGAGCGAGTCCACCGCCGTTTCGTCGACTCCGGGTATGGCGAGAAGCGCAAGCTTCGGCGCCACCGCCGGGTTGATCTTGCCATCCCGGCGCGAATGCACCGTCACCGCCGGCCGCAGGGTCTGAAAGATCTCCGGTGTCATTTCGAGCATCATGCGAAGGTCGTCGACGCTCTCGAAACGCCCCCGTTCCGGCGGCGGACGAAGGCCGGCGTCGGCGTAGGCCGGCTCCTCGGCGCCGTTGAGCCGGACGAGGTCGTTGTCGTCGCGCCAGTCGAGGATCTGGTCGCTGAGCCGGGCGGCGGCATCGAGATCCTCGACGACCTGGGCGATCAGCCCCTTGATCAGCAGGTCGGGCGCCGTGTTGAGGTCGATCCGCCCCGACTCGTCCTGAAGCGAAACGACGATGTCGGTGTCGTCGAAGGTGACGGTGTACTCGCGACCGTCCCGCGCCCAGGCTTCGTCCTCCTCGGTCGGCTTCTCCAGCAGCATGGCGATTCCGCGATGGACGCCGGCATCGGCATGGGACCGCGCTTGCGCGTTGGAGAGTTCGTTGACTGCAACCTTGCCTTCCGTGCGCATCGCCGACGAGAACGCGAGCGCAAACAACGACAGCAGAATCAGCATCCACAGCACGACGATCAACGCCACGCCGTCGCGCCGGCCGGCCCGTGCATGTGCTTCGCGCGACGGCGTCATGTGTTGTCGTCCCGGCATTTGCGGAACCAGGTGCTGTCCTTGAACACGCAGTCGACGTCCATGTCGTTGCCGATGGGCATGACCAGTTCGGGCCACGGAACGCTGCCGTCCCCGCGTTTGTCGATGGTCAGCCGGACAAGCCGGGGAAGCCGGTCCGGATCCTCCCAGCGGTCGATCCATTCGGGCTCATTCGAGTTCTTGTCGGCGCCGAAATAGGAAAATCTGAGGCTGTCGATGTCGCCGACCAGCACGATGTCGTCATCGGGTTCGAACTCGTCGAAATCCTCTTCGTCACCGTCAAAGCGGCTCCAGCCGAGACGGAGCGCGGTGCCGTCGCGGTCACGGGTGGTGAACAGGACAATGGCATAGGCCCCGGCCTCGCCAGCGCCGACGGGGACGGGGGCGACGAAACGAAGCTCTTCGCCGAGCCCTTCAAAGGCGTAGGCTGGTTCGGCCTCGTCGGCGAACGTCAACGGCTGGGAGGACGCCTGGAGCTGGCGCAAAACCCGATAGGCGGCACGGAACTCCCCGGCGGCCTCGGCGCGGACGTTGCCCGCTTCCCACGAACGCGCACCAAACCGCAGACCGCCGAAGGCAGCGGCCATGATTGCCGCCATCAGCCCCAGGGCGATCAGCAGTTCGAGCAGGGTAAAGCCGGCGTCCGGGCCTCGGCGGAATCGTCGGGAACGGAGCGCGGTCATCTCCGGTCAGCGCTCCTGCGCCACGCGAAGCGTCTTTAGTTCGACCGATCCGCCTCTCGGCGGCTCGCCCCAGCGCACCGTAACAACGACCTCGAACACGCGCTCGTCGCCTTCAAGGGCGAATTCGTCTTGGGCCGGTGAAACAGCGTAGTTCCAGATGAAGAAGTCGGCGTTCACGCCGCCGCTGGCACCGGGTTCGAGGGGGACGTCGGGGCCGATGCCGGCGAGCACGGATTCGGCGACGGCGATCGCCCGCGCGTGAACGTCTCCGGTGTCGACGGTACGCAGACCCGTCGAAAAGATCTGCAGCAAAACGCCGAAGGCGAGCGCCAGAATCGCCAGGGCGACGAGCACTTCGAGCAGGGTGAATCCCACCCGCGATCGGACGCGTGAATGCGGCTGCCGATCAAGAACGTTCAATTCTGGGCCCTCGTCCGCTATGCTTTGGCCGAATGCTACCGGCAGCGGGATGGGCGGGACAACCGACTGTCGGGCGATCGGCCCGTAGGCAAGCGGCAGATCGACGAAACAGCAAGCGGATGCCGTCCGGTGCTTTGAGGGTTCGGATGGGGGCGCTGCCCAGGCAAGGGCGGCGCGGATTGGTCCGAAGCTGTGCACAGGGCATAGGGCGATGAGCGGTCGCGGCGTGTTCTCCAAGATTCTGGACCGGCTTCCCACTCTCCGGGTGTTCCTCGACTGGTGGATGGGGGAACTCGCAGCCTTGTTGCCCGAATCGTTGAAACGACGCGTCGGGCAGGGGAGCGATTCCCTCACCATTTCCATCTCCGGCGCGGACGCAGAGCTGTTCCTTCGACGTGGCGGCAACAGGCGGCGTTTGGGGTCGCTGACGTTCGGTGACGGTGTCGGGGACGAAGGGCGGGAGGCGTTCCAGGCGCTGACCCGCGGTCTCAGCCTGAATTCCGTGGCCGTTGGACTGCACCTTCCGGACGCGCGGCTGTTGCGGTTGAAGAGGGATTTCCCGCTCGCTGCCGAAGCCGAATTACATCGTATCGTCGGCAATCAGATCGATCGCTGGACTCCGTACGCGGCCGACCAGGTGCTTTTTGATTGCCGGATCGTCGAACGCAATCCGCGGACGAAAAAACTGACTGCGGAGATCGTCACCCTGCCTCGAGCGATTGCCGACAGTCCAATGGCGCGCATGGCGCACTGGGGGATCCGTCCAACCTTCATCGAAGCCGGCACCGGGGATAGCGAGTCGAACAGTATTGCGGTCGGGTTCGATGCCGGCAGCGTCAGGCCGAAACGCCGTCTGTCGCTAAACGTCGCCCTTGCGGCAGTGAATGCCGTGCTGATCGTCATCGCGGTCGGTTGGCCGCTGGTCGAAAAAGCCCGGGTCGAGCAAGAGCTCCGCGAACGGGTGGCGACCGCCCAGATCCGGGCCACGGCAGCGGCGAAACTGCGGACCGAGGTCGACCGCGTTCGCGCCGAAGCGTCCTACTTGGCGATCAGAAAAGGTGAGGCACCGCGGGCCATCCTGGTGCTCGACGAAGTGACGCGGGTGCTCCCTGACGGAACGTGGCTGGAGCATCTGACCCTCGACGGCACCGAAATCCAGGTTCGCGGCATCTCGGCGCGCGCCGCATCGCTGATCGGCGACATGGAGGAATCGTCCCTGTTCGCCAATGCCCGCTTTCGCGCGCCGGTAACCCGCCAGCCGGCGACTGGACGCGAGCAATTCCACATCGCCAGCGACCTCGTACGGGAAGAGATGGCATGAATGAGGGGTGAACGGTCAAGCATCCTGGCTCTGATAAGGTGTTGGGAGAGGCGGATAGGTTTCAGGCTGGATTGTCTTTTAGGGCACTGCGACCCTGTACAGGAGATGACCCGT
>Ga0209568_1000013_pt1 | contig 64116 bp, 57 predicted proteins | sample WorMetOlspDAHAB2_FD_187406 | JGI IMG/M metagenome (GOLD analysis project Ga0209568, IMG submission 187406) | Marine gutless worms symbiont microbial communities from Max Planck institute for Marine Microbiology, Germany - Olavius sp. DAHAB.2... ...
ACCAGCTCCGCCGTTTAGATTGTAGGTAACGGAGTAAGTTCTATCGGACCATTGGGCATAGAGAGTTAGGCCGCTGCTAGTCATTGCTATGGTTCCACCTGCCTGGACAGCAGTGCCGCTCCCATCGGCCTGGTTATTCCAGCCGTTAAAGCTCTTGCCGCTAGGAGGAGTGACACCCGCGGGGAGGGCTGCCGCCCTCACATTTTGGCCGACAGTGTAGGTATTGGAATCCGTGGGCGTGGTACCAGCTCCGCCGTTTAGATTGTAGGTAACGGAGTAAGTTCTATCGGACCATTGGGCATAGAGAGTTAGGCCGCTGCTAGTCATTGCTATGGTTCCACCTGCCTGGACAGCAGTGCCGCTCCCATCGTCCTGGGTATTCCAGCCAGCAAAACTCTTGCCGCTATGATGAGTGACGCCCGCGGGCAGGGCTGCCGCCGTCACAGCCTGGCCAACCTTGTAAGTTTTAGGGTCCGTGGGCGCAGAGTCCGCTGGCGCGTTATCAGAACTGGTAACTAGATTCAGACTGTAGGTAACGAAGTACTGACCTAAATCCGTACCCGAAGTTGGGTTTTTACAAGCAATAATAAAAACAGCTGCCATTAAACCAAAAACAAGTATTATAGTGAACCGAATAATCCTCATTGCAACTACCTCAGAGTAATGAGTTGCCTGTTGAGACCTTGTTCCAGGAATCAGATATCAAACATGCACAACTCAGAATAGCAGTGCAAAAATGAGTAAGCGATTACTTTTTTATTCAAATTGTCACTTTTTTTAAGCGATGCTAATCACGGACATCCCAATTACAAAATTTCAGCATCAATCTTAAGCAACAAAGTCAGTATTTACTTATGCAGCGTATACGGATCAAAATAACTCAGGCATATCCCCATATTTTTAATAATGCCGTTGTTATTCCAACACTCAGAACGGATCCCACTGTGCTTGCCGTGACAATCGCGGCGGCTCGAGATGCTTCGTGCCCAAGAGAACGTGAAATAACAAAGAAGGATATTGCTGTTGGGCAGGAGAAGCCAATAACTATGGAAGCGATCCAGACTCTTTCTAAGTTCATGGCTCGCGCAATCAAAAAGGCCACTACTGGCATTATTATCAATTTGATTATAGCCGCGAATGAGGCCTCCACCCAATTAACCACTTTGAATCTAAGACTGCCGCCAATTGCTATTAGGGCGAGTGGAAGCCCAGCCTTTCCAAGTATATCAAGTGCGTTAAGAACCAGGGTGGGAATTTGAAGCGGCAAAAAACCAAGTAGTATTCCGAACACTATAGCCGCAATCACTGGACTTGCAATGAGTTTTAATTCGTTGGAAAGGCATTTGATTTTGCTTAACGTGAATATACCTTTACTGCTGTCTGTTTGATGAACGGAAGGCTGAATCCGGGTGTGTTCAAGTTTGGTATTTAAGGCAATCCGCAAGGAATCAGATCTACCCATCGATAAATAGCCAATAAATATGTGCAGCGGCATCACTAAAGCCGAGAAGATTGCCGCTCGGGAGAGTCCCTCCAGTCCATACAGGACCTCCCCTAAGGCGTAGCCAATAATTGCTACATTTCCCCAAATTGCCCCTGAAGCAAAAAAACCCCGTGACGGGCTCTGAGCAGAGACAAGACAGGAGAAGCCCCGGGCGATGAAAAAACAGGCAAGCAGGGTCCCCCAAACTACCAACAATACTCTAAAAGAAAGTATTTCCTGAAAATCAACAAGTATGAATGACTTCAGAAGCAATGCCGGGAGGAAGATGTTGAATACCAAGCGCGTAATTTTCTCCGACAAGGAACTGTCAATCAATCCCATTCGTCGCAGAATTACTCCAATTGCGATGATCAGGAAAATGGGGCTTACACTGTTAAAACTATAAATGATACTTCCCATGGTAAATAAAAGCAGGCAATCGCTCAAAAGAAGCGTAATTATTAGAACCTACTACCTAAGCTTTCTAACTGCCTCTTCTATTATGTCGGCTACCTGGGGCGCATCTAGACCATCAGTGTCGACAACTAGATCTGCCTTCGAGTAGTCATAATTATCAATGCCATATAGTCTACGATATCTTTCGTGGTCGCGTCTATCTCTTAGCTCGGTTGCTCGAAGTAAGTATCCCATAGAACCTTTCTCACGCTGCTGAATCCTCCTGGTCCGAGTTTCTAACGATCCCTTTAGGAACACCTTGATATCAGCCTCTTCAAGCAACCAAATCGCAAGTCGCGAACCTAGAACAGAGGGTGATTTTCTTGCGAGAATAACCTGGATTTGATCGACTCGAAGATCGTACTTGTCCTCTGTCTCTGCGCGCCTGCAAACTTCTTCAAAGCTGATACCGTCCTCCACCGCAATACTTCGAAAAGTGTAATTGACTAAACTCAAATTTAGGCGCTTTGCGAGAATGCTGCTTACGGTAGAATTTCCGCAGCCGCTACGCCCTGAAATTGCAATCCGCAGCCCCTTTCTATACGACATTGCGCAGCTGCTCTCGGAGTTTCTCAAGTGCGTCCTTCATGTTCACAACTTCCATGCCAACTTCAGCCCGAGAGCACTTTGAGCCTATTGTGTTTATTTCCCTTCCCATCTCCTGGGCAAGGAAGTCCAGTTTCTTGCCCTTTGCTCCAGCCAGGTCGATTTCTTCTCTAAAAGCCAAGATATGTGTGCCTAGGCGAACTAGCTCCTCATTGATATCCGTTTTTGCAATCCAGGATGCAATCTCCAGCAAAATACGCTGCTCATCAGCGTAATCTCCCAGGATCTCGGCGAAGCAACGTCTTAGCTTTGTTTCAACCGCGCTGCGAATCACGGGCGACTGAATAAAAATTTTCTCGATGGACTCCTCGATGGCTAGCAGCTGTTTTTCGATGTCCCTTGAAAGCTGCCCACCTTCTCGTTCACGCATGTCCGTAACCTGGGCGGCAGCCGTTAGGAGCAGCGGCTCAAGCATAGTCCAGTAGGCTTCCACGTCCTGTTCACGCTTCACCTTGAACACTCCATCCTGATTAGCTAACAAGTCCAGAGATATCTGCTGGGAGTCACCTAGGAATCCTGCAAGTTTCTCCAGGGCGCTTTTCCATTCAGCAGCGGCGGTTTGGTCAACTCTGATTGATAGCCTTTCCTCAATGTTCTTTATTCTAACATTTATTTCCACCCTACCGCGGCTAAAAAAACCTAGATTCTTTCGAATTCGTCCTTCCAGAACGGAGAGAGAGGGAGGCAGCGAGACTGCAATATCAAGATAACGGTTATTGAAAGATCTGATTTCAACCGCAATTCTCACGCCCAAATCCTCTTTTTCGGCGTAACCAAATCCCGTCATACTTCTTATCACTTATGCGTACTCTCCTAACGCTTTTTCCGTAGAATCCCCTGCTTATTGAAGGCGGGCCCGCGTGCAGTGTGCTTTAATAGCCCATCACTCGGCAGTCCAGTCTCACGTCGTGGTTCCAGTGCTCTGTCGCTCGGCAATCCGGGTGCGCATTGCACATCAGGACCCTCCATACTCCCTTAAAACCCGCAGACCGAGAGATCTATTATTCCCAGCACCCAGCGTGACGAATAAATCGCCAGCACGAAAAATGGGATTCAGAGTGTGAGCAGCTTGGTTCAAGGATTCGAAGTAGAAGGTTTCGCGTTGCTCGTACTCTCTACGCTCGAGTTTCTCCCGTCTTGCGGAAACTCTTTCCCATAGCGCAAAGCCGTCAATACCCCCATCGTATTTCTCTCTGGCCGAAGAATAAATCGGGTGGAGAAGAAGTATATCAACATCATCAAAGCATTTGACAAAATCATCAATCAACGCCGCTGTTCGGCTATATGTATGCGGCATGAAGTCAACTATCAGACGTCGGCCAGGATAGAAATCTCGAAGTCCGTCAAGGAAGCTCTGAATGGATGTCGGATGATGGGCATAGTCGTCAATCACCAAAAGTCCATTTGACTCGCCGATAATCTCGCTGCGTCGCCTGCTTCCTCGAAATCCGGCCAAGGCCCTTCTAACCACCGTCCAATCAAAATACCTAGGTTCCCATTCGCAGAGTAAATGCACAAGCGCCAAAGCAGCAACAGCATTCAAAACCGAATGCCTGCCGGGAAGCCTGAGCCGAAAATCACAGTCAAATGCATTGAGCCGAAATAGATTTCTGCCAGCAGTCTTCCCTTTAGCATTTTCAAACTCAATTCGCCACCTTCCTGCGGCCCGCGTTCCATAAGGAATCATCCGTATGTCAGGCCGTTTCTGTCTAACTCTGGCAGCCACATCTCTCGCGCCATCATTGTCAAAGCAGTAGATTAACTCACCTCCCACAGGTAAACGATTACACAGTTCCACAAAGGCCAGGCTAATCGAGGCATAGTTCGGGAAGTAGTCCTGGTGGTCTGATTCAACACTGCTTAGCAGGACCATCTTCGGATAGAAATGCAAGAAATGGCGTCTGTATTCGCAGGTCTCCGCTACCAGAAATTGATCACCCCCCCTCCAAACCGACCGATAAGCACTGCCAATCGAGGTCTCGTAGGTCCCGCAGGCATCAATCTCATCATCGCTGAACACAGCATCCGGGAGACTGCTCAAATTACCAAAACCTTCAACCGCACTTCCAACCACAACTGTAGCTGGCAATCCGAGTGCCCGAATCAGGATTCCAGCCATAGCCGCAGTGGTAGTCTTGCCGTGCACCCCGGCAATAGCTGCTGCCTCATATCTAAGTGATAATTCACCAAGCGCCTCCGGATAATTCAGAATCGGCAGTCTTCGCCTATGCGCTTCTGCCACAACAGCATTGGACTCATCATACGCGGCCGATCTTATCACTAACTCAACATCGTCTCCTAACAGGCACGGATCGCCAGTCTCAAGGGTCGGTATTTCATCCGAAGGCGTTGTTGCCGCGGCGCCATTTGCAGTCACATCCAAATCTGCATTAAAAATTTCAACCCCCACCCCTATTTCCGCCAAAATAGCATCCGTGTAAAACTCTTCTTCAACATCCGAACCCGAAACCCGTGCTCCAAGTTTTACAAGCAGCTCTGCAAGTGCGCACATCCCCGTACCCTTCACCCCGACAAGGTGGACAGCAAACCCATTGAAGTTTTTCGGCAGCGGCATCATCTGAACATATCCTAATCGCTTCCTCCTAGCAAGTTGCCCAATTTCAGCCCAGCTAGTTCCCTGGAATACGAGGAGTGAAAGCCAATAAGCCTCTCATAGGTTTTCTTCGATTGCTCTTTGCGGTGGAAACGCCTAGCCCGGCTCAAAAACCCATTGCCCAGGTCAATAACCGACCTTTATCAGGCAGGCGTCGAAACTATGTCTTCTAACCTCCTGCCTGGGCATCCGCAGTTTACCTTGTTGCAGCCATAATCTTCAGCTATCCTGCAGCGTCCGCGCACTTGGCTGCTTCATCCCGATCCAACTGCAGTGCCGGGGGCTGCCCTACCGGATCGAATGCAGGTATCCTCATCTCCCTTCCCTGCTGCCCAGCCGCCCTACCATCGACGTATAGAACAAACTCTTGCGGGTAATGAAGCGCAAAATACGGCGCCAATCACTCCCGATCTTTTCCGACATAAAACCAGGGCTAATCAAATGTTGCTCCCCCTCTCATCGGCACATAGTCATTATCAAAAATACGTCATTAACCAGCGTAAGAAGTCAATGTGATAGCCGTGTCAGCAGATTTCAGGGGGAGGATAGGAAGTAGTCTTTACGCTCTTTCACAATCTACTTATAGGGATGAAACTAGGATATAATCAATTCGATGACCAGCGGTAGCACTGTTTTTCGACGTCCCAGAATCCAAGACATAATTGCAATTGCGCTTCCGATGGTGCTAAGTCAGACATCGGAAACGATCAATCTCTTTGTCGATCGTCTTTTCCTATCCAGACTAGGCAAATTTCACATCGCCGGAGCGATGAGTGGAGGACTTACGGCATTCAACGTCATGTCGCTTTTCATTGGAATAATTGGGTATGTCAACGCCGTTGTCGCCCAAAACGATGGGGCTGGTATTAGAAGAAATTGCGCACGTGCAACGGCCCAGTCCATCCGCCTTGCCTTCGTTGGATGGCCGATTCTCATGCTGATGATTCCGCTAGTAAGGCTATTCTTCAACGCCATGGGGCATGTCCCCGAACAAATTGCTCTTGAGATGACTTACTTCCGCATACTCATATTTGGCTCGATATTCGGTCTTATCAGACATACCTTGGCGGGCTTCTTCATAGGTTTGGGACGCACTCGCGTGGTAATGATAGCGAATGCGCTAGGCATGCTGGTGAATATCCCCGCCAACTGGATACTCATATTCGGGAAGCTTGGAATGCCTGCGCTGGGAATCGTTGGCGCGGCATACGGAACTCTCCTTGGCTCAGCGGCAATTATGTTCATTTTGCTGGGAATCTACCTTTCCTCGTCTTACAGAAAGAAATATGGAACCGCGGTGGAATTGAAATTCGATAAACCGCTCATGATGATACTGCTTCGATATGGAACCCCAGCAGGCCTCGAAACCTTTTTCAATATCACAGCGTTCAATTTCTTTGTCCAACTGCTCTATTCTTACGGGGCGAACACCGCGGCGGCAGTAGCAATAGTGTTTAATTATGACATATTGGCATTCATTCCAATGATGGGCCTTGGCTTTGCGGCTACCACCTTGGCGGGGAGATACGTGGGAGCGGGGGATATCGGCGGAGCTGAGCATTCCACGCGACTCACCCTGTTTATTACCTGGATATACGCCGCTACCATGATGCTTGTATTTGTCATTGGGGCGAACAGTCTTGTAAGCATATTCACTTCGGGCTTAGAAGGGGGAAAATCCGATGTCGCGCCCCTGGCTAGAATGATGCTTCGCCTGGCCGCATTGTACACCCTGGGAGATGCTACGCAACTGATTTATGCTGGTGCGCTGCGAGGTGCCGGGGATACTAGGTTTGTCATGTGGATATCCGTCGGCACTCATTGGATTTTTGCTGGTATTGCCTGGTTCTTGGTTAAGGTATTGGGAATATCGGCCGTTTCGATATGGGTGGTTTTTATCTGCTTTGTTCTGATTCTGGGTGTGGGAATGATGCTGCGCTACCGTCTGGGAGGCTGGAGAAAAATGAGCCTGGTAGTTCGCCGTTAATCTGCTTTGGCTTCCAGCATACGCAGAGGCGAGTCAAAGGCTCGCTTCCGCCAAATACAGAGAAGGCCATTCTCCCATTCCATGAGTCGCTTAAAAACCCTTTCAGTCGACTCCCCATTAATCGCGACGACCTCCATGTGGCGCAGCATTGACAGGATTCTCAACTCCTCCGCATTACCTTACCGTTCCCACGAACTTCCGTCTGCTTAAGTTCTATATCAATTCACCCAGCAATGCCGGATTCTTTCCAGCTTCAATGCCCACAATCCTGACAGAAAAGAAGCGGTTCCTTATTCTCTCATCACTCCGGCGTCGGCACAGATCGAATACAGTGCCATTATCGGGACTAGAATCGCCCATACATTTCTCGCCCGAACCCACACCAAATTCATTCTTGCTCTGCACCGCCCCTCTGGCGTCGATCTTATTCTCGGGAATCGCAAAACGAACCGGAACATAGGAGCCTGAAAGTCCAGAAGCAATAACCTTGTCGCCGGCCTCCCGTGAAATCCTTTCCACAAGCACTCTTTGACTGCTCCCAATCAGGGAATTCCTGAAAGTACGCTTTGTGGACTCCGCAATCTCTCGAATCCGGAGTGCCCTGCGTGTCTTCACATTTTCCGGAATCTGATTCTCCATTGAGGCCGCAAACGTGCCATCCCTAAATGAGTATGGAAAGGTATGAATATGACCAAAGCCCAAACGCTCACAGAAATCAAAGGTATCCTCAAAGTTCATCTCGGTTTCACCGGGAAATCCAACGATTACATCCGTTGTAACATTGATCCCCGGCACCCTTTCCCGAAACTGCTCAACAATTCTCTCATAATCACCCGCCGTATAACGCCGCCCCATTAGTCGAAGCACTTTTTCCGAGCCGGATTGCAGGCACAGATGCAGATGATTCGCCATCTTCGGGTGTGTCATCAAGTCTATGAACCTGTCGTCAACCCCGTCGGGCTCAATGGAACTCAATCGGAGCCGGAAATCTCCCGAGCAGGCAAGGGCGGCATCCAATAAATCTGTGAAGCCTTGATTCACCTGTTCCCAACGGCCCATGTTCACTCCGGTAAGCACCATTTCCCGAAATCCAGCCCCCACTGCCTCTTCAATAGCGGAAACACAGTCATCTAGCCCCCTGCTAAACCCGGGCCCACGGACAAATGGGACAATGCAGAAACTACAAAAACTATCACAGCCGTCTTGAACCTTAATCAAAGCTCTTGTTCGGGCCGTCCGCATTGAGTTTCCCGGTTTAACATCGGCAGTCTTACCCCTAAAATACGCATCCACAAGTCCCGGAATACGGGCCTTGTGGATGTTGCCAACCAGAAGGATGCGGTCATCATTCTGAAAATGTACATCCCTTCGATTTTCAGCGGGTTCGGATTTCCTGAAATTTGCATCAACATGGCAGCCGGTGAAAACCAGCAATGGCGTCGGCCAGGTAGCCGTGGCCATCTTCATCGCTTGGTTCATCGCCGAACGGCTCTTACTGTCAGCCCGGTTTGTTACCGTGCAGCTGTTAAAGACAATTGCATCGGCTCTTTCACCAAAGTCAACCAAGTCCCAACCCTTTGTCAAAAAAGCAGCTGCTATAGACTCGGTTTCCGCCTGATTCAGCTTGCAACCCAGAGTCTTGAAGGCCACTCTGCGGTTTTGCAGCACATTCATAGCATTCTCCCTTCAACACTCAGGGATCCGGTTGAAGTGATTCGTGCCGTGGTAAATTCTCCCACTCTACTTCTATTCTCGACATTTTTTTCGGCCGATTTTGCGTTAACCGCATCCAGGGCAAGACGCACCGGAACTCTTCCCTCTGTATAGCCGGAGAAGTAGCCCTTTTGCTCATTCCTGCCGCAAAGCAAAACCTTCTGCTTGCTTGCCAGCATCTCTCTTTTCTTACGAGAGGCAATCTCCCTTAGAACTTCGCCTGCCTTGGCAAAGCGTTGCTCCTTTACTTCTCTGCTAACATCATCCGCCCAACCTGCGCTTGCCGCCCCCGGTCTTGGGCTGTATTTTGCGATATATGCCATATCGAATTGAATTTCCCTCATCGCTTCCAGAGTTCGTTCAAACTGCGCATCAGTTTCGCCGCAGAATCCTACAATAATGTCTGTAAACAGTGTTGCCCCGGGCAGGGTGCCTCGTATCTCATGCACCACCTGCTGATAATCCGCCACGGAATAATTACGGTTCATTCGACTAAGTACCTCATCGTCACCCGATTGGAGGGGCAGGTGAATCTGCTTTGCCAGTACATCGTATTCCGCTATCACATCAAATAACGCCCCGTTCATATCGCGTGGATGGGGTGATGTGAAATAGGTCCAAAAATCCTTACCTGTTTCGCGGCCGATTTTTCCGATTGATTTCATCAATGCGGCGAAGTTCAGTTTCGAATCTTTCCTGTCATGACCATAGGAATTGACATTCTGCCCCAGCAAGGTAAACGAACGATAGTCTTTCCCAACCAGGTAACGTAGCTCGGCCAGTATACCCGCCGGGAGTCGGGAAACTTCGCGGCTTCTCGTATAAGGAACCGCGCAGAAGGTGCAAAACCTGTTACAACCATTTTGTATCGGGATAAATGCTTCCGAACCCGATGAATAGGCGGGCTGAAGCTGCCAGAAACTCTCAATCCTCTTTTCCATCACATCACTGTCTGCGAATTCACCTGAAGGCAAAGAGATAGAGTTCGTAAAATCATCTCCGGTTCTTTCGCGTATCATCTCAGGCAGTTTTGAAGCCAAGTCAATGGGAAACACAAAGTCAAACAAGGCCTCAAACTTTTCTCCATCAGCGGGAAGGAAGCACCCCGAAAGAAAGGTTAGTGGTTTCCACTTCGATGAATTCCAATTGCGTATTTTTCCGTATACCCGGTCTACCGCCTTTTGCCTTATTGAGCAGGCAATTATTCCCTTGATTGCCAGATCCGGATCGTCCTCGGATTCACTTTCCTCGAGACCCATAGAGTTCAGAACCGTGCGAATTCTCTCGGTGTCAGAGCGGTTCATCTGGCAACCGAAAGGCAGCACCATGTATTTCATCGCCCGATTTTCCTTCTTTCGGGGCATTAAGGCAAGCGCCTATGACCTTGCTTGTCAAAGCGGGCAGCCTAAGCTAACCTGAATCAGGTGATAGAAACACTCAGAAAACCCGAGTGGTTGAAGGTTAAAACCAATACCACTGGTAATAAAGGCATAATTGGACGGGAGTTACGCAACAGAAAGCTGCACACGGTTTGCAGGGAAGCAAGGTGTCCAAATATCCATGAATGCTGGAACGAGTTCCGGACTGCTACTTTTATGATACTCGGGTCCATCTGCACCCGAAGCTGCCGGTTCTGCGCAGTGAGGGGAGGAAGGGCGCCGGAACTCCCGGATGAGAACGAGCCGGAGCGAGTAGCCCTAGCGATCAAAGAACTTGGTATCAGTCATGCGGTAATTACCATGGTAAGCAGGGATGATCTGGAGGATGGAGGCGCTAGCCAGCTAGCGGCAACCCGAATGGCCATAGGCGCCATTGATCCCGCGATTACGGTAGAATACCTTTCCTCAGATATGAAGGGGAAAAGGGAGAGCATAGCAACACTTGTTGGATCGGTTCCGGATGTAATCGGCCATAATGTTGAGACCGTACGGCGGCTCACTCCCCTTGTCCGATCGAACAGTGATTACGATCGTTCCCTGAATTTCCTGAGGACTGCCAGGAAAATGGCCCCCAACATACTGATTAAAAGCGGCATCATGCTAGGGCTCGGCGAGGACAAATTCGAGATTTTGGAAACCATATCGGATATCAGGGAAACAGGGTGCGACGCTCTACACATGGGGCAGTATTTGCGACCAACCAGAGACAGGAGGCACTTTCCGGTAATGCATTATTGGAATCCTGATGATTTTCTCAAGCTTAAGAAAGAAGCCTGCAATATGGGATTTGCCTATGTTGAAGCAGGTCCGATGATTAGATCCAGTTACCACGCTGGGAATCATCAGGAGCTGTTCCGCCAATATCGTTCAAAAAGAATGGCCGATACCCGATGAATTATTTGCGATTTGGGACTACAAAACAGACATCGGAGCCGGATCCCGGATTACCACGGCGGGCATTGTTGGCCCCGGAACGCATCAGGCAGATTTGCTAGTGCGATCGAACTTACATAATTGATAAGCTGGCTGTTCGGAGAGTGTGCGGACGGATATCGAATCTAGTATGGTCTGTGGAACCTGATTTGGGTATGACTTTGGAAGGCACTGCGAGGGATGCTGCTACAAAGACTGGGCATTTCGGGGACTGATGGCTCGTAGTTGGGGGAGAGGCCTCGTTGCATGAGCATGCCCATCCTCCACAGCAATTCTCCCTGAGAGCCGTGGGGCCACGTTGTAGTCATCCCCGCTTTTTTCTATCCGGGACAAGCTTGGTGCACAGTCACTGATGTAAGCTCAGTCATACGCCTGCCACCTGATGCGGGTTGAAAATTCCATCGGAATCGCCAGCCTGTCTGTTCTGTGGAGACAGACAGTCTCCGTTTCGGATTGCGAAACTATTTCAACCTTCGTGCCTGGCGTAAGCCTGTTTTCCTGGCAGAAAGAGAGCATGCCGTCAATCAGCTCGCCCTCTTCGGTGATTCTAATAATCCTTACACTCATACCCACCGCAGCCTCTACCAAAGTTGGCGCTGACAGGTATTTCTGTTCCAAATTAGAGCCGGGCATCGGATTTCCATGCGGGCAGGTGCTCGGGTTGCCAAAATGCCGCAGCAGGTAGGCAGTTAGTTCATCAGAGAGAGAAGCCTTCATATTCGCTGCCTCAGCATCCGACTTATCCCAGGGATAGCCCAGTGCCTGAACCAGCAGATGCTCAAGCAGGAAGTGGTGCTTTACAGTTTTCTCCGCCAGGGCACGTCCCTTGGTTGTTAGATCAATCGTGCCGTAGCGTTCTTGAGCCACCAGGCCCAGTTTCTTCAAGCGTCCTACGGCCTGCGACACTGCCGGTCGGGACACCTTGAGTCTGACTGCTAAATCTGAATTTGGGACAATACCGTTATCGCGTTCAATAAAAAAAATTTGAGCAAGATACTCAGACACGGCCGGAAATTGATTTCTTAACGACTCGAGATTCTCGTCGACATTCCTCTCTCGAGGCGAACTCACTATTTTTGTCCTCTCTTGGTATTGGGCTCGCCCAGATAGAGAAAAGTTTTCCGCGCAAGGAAGGTGCCGTTCCACCATCTTTTTATGAAGGGAATTATCCAGTAATCCAAACCGAATATCCGGCCCGCCCCCCCCATCAGTGCCAGGGCAGCAAACATATACCAAAGAATCGAAAAATCCGCCATAGCCCCCAATATAAGTACTATACCGAATAAAAGGGAGGCCGCGGCAGATAGCCAGGTAAATGCCCCCCCTATCAAGGCCAGCCCTAAAAGAATTTCGAAAACAACGATACTCGTCTGAAAGAAGAAAGGCGCCTGGTTCACGGTCCACTGTGCGATCCAGACATAGGGCTCCCAGGGTTTGGAGAGCATTGCTGAACTATACTCAGCAGCCACATCAGTAGCCGCCGCTACGGCATCCGCACTTGCCACTGATACAAAATCATTCGACCTATCCAGCCAATCATCCGAGATTTTCTTCAGCCCCTGAATCAACCACTGTACCCCAAGGAACACGCGAAGAGGAAGAATCCAATATGCGGGCGTCTTCCATACAAGAAAGGATCCAATCAGGGAACGGCCATAACGGATATCCAGTATTTCATGCTTCAAATATGCCCAAGAGGCATTAAATCCTGCAACGGTGAATAAATAATACAAATTTACCAGATGCTTCATCGCCATCGCGAAAAAACCGGCCATTGCAATTCCGCCAGTATGGGAAACCGCGAATTTGCTGCCAATGGAAACCATATATCCATGATACCTGCCTTGATATCGCCGATGAGCGCTCGCCTTTTTGCCAAGCATTCTATCTATGTCAACAGAAATATTATGGGCCGCGGTTTTTGCGGTTTGTTCGGCCGCTTCAACTATCTGTGGGATAGGTATTCCGTTCTCAAGGAACCAAATACCATCGCCAGCCATGTAGGCATCCTCATGGCCGCTGCAGCGCATAAATGCATCGACTTCCTTTCGTCCAGCCTTGCCCTCCTTCAAAGCAGGGCTATCAGTGAAACAGTTACCCTTCACACCGCAGGTCCACACCTTTGTGCCAGCCCTGATTACTTCACCACTTTTCAGATGAAAGGCCGTTGGAGTAGCCTTTGTTACAAGGGCATTGACTCGAATCTCCACACCCTTCTTTTCCATGTATGCTCTTGCCCTTGCCCTCAGCACGTCAGGAAGCATCTGAAGGATATCCCCCATGGCCTCAAGATTGATCAGACTTACATCTTCCCTGGGCAGTGCATACCTCTCGCATAAGATCGGCAAATACTCCACCAACTCCCCTATCAGCTCCACTCCCGTAAACCCTCCCCCTGCCACGACAACAGTCATAAGTTCACGACGCATTCTTTCATCACTCTCAAGAGCTGCTTTGCGATAAACCATTTCAAGATGGTTTTTGATCCGCAGCGCATCGTCGATGGACCAAAGCGAAAGGGTATTGTTCTTCACTCCCGTGATATTGAAGTCTGCCGGAATGCCGCCGTAGGCAAACAAGACCCTATACCACCCGTATTCACCTATCTTGCCAATCGCCCTCTTCCCCTCAAAATCCACGTCTACAATCTCGTCGAAAACCACATTGACATTGGTTCCGGAAAATATTCTATCGTAGCTCACTTGTACAGATTCCTGCGACACCCGATCGCCCGCGACTTCGTGAAGATCTGTCATCAAAGTGTGAAAGCGATTTCGATCGACGAGAGTAATACTGACAGCCTCGCGTCTCTTATACTTTTTGTGCAAGAATTTGACCGCTTTCAAACCCGCATAACCTCCGCCAACTATCAGAATCCGCTTCGTTTCGCTCATCAGAAGTTCCCCCCATATTTAGCTCCATTACAATATACTTGCACCATGATAAAAAGAAAATCGCTCAAGAAAGTATTCCTATCTGCACTCGTAGTAGGACTCGCAATTGGATTAAGCCTGGCGCTGCGCCTGATAGGCAGACATGACAGGGGTGCCAATACAATCGAGGATAGCAGATTTCTTCTCGATACACTTGCTTTAATTCGGATATACCAGAGCGATAGACAGGAAATTCTGGACGGTGCCTTTGAACTTATTGAGGAGCTGGAGAATCAACTAAGTCGCTACAGGGTTTCAAGTGAGATCTCGCGGATAAATTCCACTCCCTTAAACACCGCGGTTTCAATTTCTGACCCCACGAGGGAATTAATTGCGGTTGGACTGAGCTACGCCCGCCTCTCGGATGGGGCCTTCGATCCCACAATCGGAGCCCTGGTTAGTCTATGGGGCATCGGCACTGAGAATGCGCAAGTCCCCACCCCCCTTGAAATACAGGCCGCACTCTCTATTGTGGACTACCGAGCCGTATCGATAGGATCAAGAACCGTAACCCTCAAGCAAAAATCTCCAATTTCGGCATCGGGCTCCGCCCGAATGACGCTCGACCTTGGCGGAATAGCGAAGGGTTGGATAGCCGATCGTGTCGCAGAATTCCTGCAGAATAATGGCGAACGAAATTTCCTTATCAATCTGGGTGGAAACATACTCGTCTCAGGTTCAAAACCGAACGGCGAAGCCTATAGAATAGGCATGCAAGATCCATTCGGCGACCGGGGGAAATATCTGGGCATCTTCACGCTGAAGGAGGGATCGGTGGTATCCTCGGGCATATACGAACGTTTCTCTGAATTAGACGGCAAACGCTATCATCACATACTGAGTACCAGCAGCGGATATCCTGTCAAAAACAATATTGCGGGAGTCACCGTTCTGTCCGAACAATCGGTTGACGGCGACGCCCTGTCCACCATAGTCTTTGCGCTGGGCATCGACGAGGGCTTGAGACTTGTACACAGCCTCAATGGCATTGAGGCCGCTTTGATCAACACTGACGGCAACATACTGATCACACCCGGCGCGGCATCGATTTTCGAATCGAGTGTGCCAAACTTGCAAATTGAAGTGCGGTAGTGACATCCAATCACGATCGAAATCTCTTGGACATCGCGCGCACTACCTGGGAGATTTGGGTTATCCAGCACGGAACTGACGCCTAAGCCACCAAAGTCAATATCTAATTCCAGTGAAGAGTGAGGAGGAAAGCATATTTCTCCGACTGAGCGTGGTAGCAAAATTCCACCACTCTAGACGGATTCCCAGATAGGCATGGTCGAAATACCATGAGCTCTCAATCCTGTAATCAACCAAGTCGACTATCTCTTCTCTTGACGATGGGTAGATACGCAGCCCACCTTTAAATACCAGACGCTCCAGGGCATCGACATTGAATACATGATATAGCACCGGATCTTGTATCCAAAGTCCAAGGAAGAGAACTGGATTGGATTCTGTAGCAACCACCTTCTTCGTGTGGAGCGAAACCCCGAAGTCAATCCCAATCTCCAGCCGCGATGAGGCGCTCTCCAGAATGAATCCTCTAAGATTGATTCCCAGGTCCAATGAATTAAAAAGGTATTCCGGCTTACCCGGCGGCCAAGAGTATCCACTGCTTCGTAGGCTAAAACCCCCACCTTTCCCCAGAAATGGCACCCAATACCTGGAGTCTAAACCAAGAGACGAAAAAATGAGCTCATTCCAGGTTAGCCATACATTTCTCAATTCCGATAATCGGGGGTCTAGTGCAAACAATTTCAATGAAAGATCCACCCGAAGACTGTCTCTTAGCTCAGCCGGATTTTTTCTTTCATCCCTTTCCCCCCTATCGATGGTGAATTTGGGCTGAGGCGGCGATTCGATTTCAGCTTCGGGGTATTCCACCTCAGTCGACTCTCCGGATGCCCAACTCCTTTGCGCCTCATCTACTGCGGATAGCTCCTGAAAGGAAATTCTGTAGGATTGAATCCTCGGATTCGTAGGATCTAGCTCTTCCGCGTCATCAAGGGCCTGAAATGCCTCGTCCCATAATCCTCTCTCTGCCAAGGAAAGGGCCAAGTCGAGTAATTCGTCCAGCTCGGACTCAGAAGCATCCACCTCATAGGAATCTTCGTTTTGGGCAAAAAGCTGCCCCATCGAGCCAAGTAGAAATATTAAAGCAAGGCATCTAATTGACTTCAAAGGAATTCCATAAGGTCGATTTCGGGAATTCCGGAAAGATTTCTTTCCAGTCCCATCTATATGTCGGCTTCTTCAGTTCCATAGCGAGTTTTTCAAGAAATTTCTCTCGGGGAATATCAATGGCCCCAAACAGAGAGAGAAGTCGAGTGTGCTGCTGGCAGTCAATCAGGCCAAAATCGGCATCAATCAGGGTGCCGACAAGGGCTGCAAGAGCCAACTTGGAAGCGTCGGGTTGCAGGGAAAACATGGACTCACCATAGAAGCATCCACCCAAAGCTACCCCATAGAGTCCCCCTACCAGTTCATCACCGTCCCACGTCTCCACCGAATGCGCATACCCCAATTCATTAAGCCTAGTATAGGCCTCCACCATATCACCTGTAATCCAGGTATCCTTTTGATTCGATCGTCTAACTTCGCGACAATGGCCAATCACCGGTGAAAATGCTGTATCCAGAGTAAGTCTGTAAGGATTTCTTCTGATACGTCTGCGCAGTCTCTTTGAAAGGTGGATTTGCTTGGGGTGGAGTATGAAGCGTGGATCCAGGCTCCACCAGAGTATCGGATCGTTGTCGGTGAACCAGGGGAATACACCTCTGCGATATGCCCATAAAAGGGTTTCGGGGAGAAGATCTCCGCCAATTGCCACAATTTCCCCATCAATCTCCGATGGATCCAGTAGCATCATCTCTTCCGCGGGAGCATCATTTATTTCGCTATCGATTGTTAGCCTCCGTCCGTATACGTATATCGTCTCCATCGATATCGGCGATCGCAAGACCCCCTGTTGAAAGAGATCCAAAAAGAACTTCGTCCACAAAGAAGTCCCTTATCTTATCCTCAATAACGCGAGCCACATTACGTGCTCCAAACTCGGAGGAATACCCCCTCCTGGCAATCCAGGCGATTGCAGCATCGGAAACCTTAAGACTAACTCCCTTGGGACTAAGCATGTTCCTAAAATCGTCTAATTCCTTTCTCACAATTTTCGCCACAGTCTCAATATCCAGATGCTCGAATTTCACAACCTTATCCAGACGATTTCTAAACTCCGGAGAAAAAATTCTCTGAACCGCATCATCGAGGGCGCCGTAGCTGTGCTCGCCCGCGCCGAAGCCGATTTTTTGCTTTCCAATCTCCCGAGCGCCCGCATTGGATGTCATAATTATTACAACGTTTCTAAAATCTGCCTTGCGTCCCATGTTGTCCGTTATGGTGGCGTAGTCCATCATCTGAAGGAGTACGTTATAGATATCCGGATGCGCCTTTTCTATCTCATCGAGAAGCAATACGGTGTGTGGTGTCTTCCTTATCGCATCGGTTAGAATTCCACCCTCCTCATAGCCCACATAACCCGGAGGTGAACCAATAAGTCGACTTACAGTATGCTTTTCCTGATATTCACTCATATCAAAACGGTGTAGCGGTATCCCCAGTTCCCTGGCCAGGCTGCGGGCGAGTTCGGTTTTGCCAACACCGGTTGGGCCGGTGAAGAGAAAGCTGGCAACCGGCTTATCGGGTTTACGGAACCCAGCCCTGGAACGTTTGATAGCCGCTGTCACATCGTCAACAGCCCCATCCTGGCCAAAAATCATCGTTTTAAGGCGAGGATTAAGGCTAATGAGTTGATCGTTTTCACCCGCGGATACGGTTTTCTCTGGAATTCTGGCAATTTTGGAGAGTACCCTTTCTATGTCCGACACCGCAACTCGAGGGAGAAATTCTTCACTTTTTTCTTCAATCCCCCTGGTCTGCCGCACGAGTTGCTTGTCCTCCTTCAAAAACTCGGTTTGCTGCCCGGGTATTTCTGTCCGCATCCTCAATGCTTCAGCGTCGTCAGATACGGCAGCCTCTCCGAATGATTCATCGGGCTCAGACTGTTTGTTCGAATCAAGGGGAACCCCTTCCTCGTGTAACCTCTTCCAGGCTCCTGCCTCGTCAATAAGATCAATTGCCTTATCGGGCAGCTTCTTCTCGTTGATGAACTGATCTGACAGGTCTACAGCCGCCCTAAGGGCCTCGTTCTCGTAAACCACACCATGGTGCAACTCGTATGCAGATCTGAGTCCAAGCAGTATCTGATATGCTTCGTCTTTCGACGGTTCAAGCACATCGATTCTCTGAAATCGCCTTGCCAGGGCATGGTCTTTTTCGAAGAATTTTTTAAAATCCTCATGGGTGGTGGAGCCAATACAGCGGAGTTTTCCGGACATTAGCGCCGGCTTCAGTAAATTCGACGCATCCATACTGCCCCCCGAAGTTGCGCCAGCTCCTATGATGGTGTGAATTTCATCGATAAAAAGAATGACACTATCATTCTTTTCGAGTTCGCCCAGTACCTTTTTTATCCGCTCTTCAAAGTCACCACGATAACGTGTGCCAGCGAGAAGCGAACCCATGTCCAATGTCCAGATTTTAAATTCCTTGAGAAAACCCGGCACCTTTCCACTTACAATGAGATGGGCCAAACCTTCGGTAATGGCCGTCTTCCCTACTCCGGGGTCGCCAACATGTATGGGGTTGTTTTTAAGTCGGCGGCTAAGCACTTGCAGGGTTCGTTCGATAACATCCTCGCGGCCGATTAGCGGTTCTAGCTCTCCTTTTTCCGCTCTGGCTGTCAAATCGGTGGCAAATTGCTTCAAAGCGCTGCTTTTCCTCTGCTTGACACCACTAGTTTCCTCCGGTCTCTCTTGGGTACCTGCACCGTCGTCCTCCGGTTCATTTACCTCTTCACCGGGCGGCATGCCATGGGAAACTATCTCCAGCAGTCTTAGGCGTTCAACTCCCGCTTTTCGCAGATAATATGAGGCAAAAGACCCTTTCAAGTCAAAAAGCGCCACTAAAAGATCCGATGAAGCTATTTCGTCTTTTCCGGCGCTAGTCATGCGAATCATCGTTTGTTCAATCACATCCTGCCAACCTTCGGTCAGGATTGGCTCCGCATCACTGCTTTTCCTTATGTATTTCTCAAAATACGATTCCAAATCTTCACGCACTTCATCGGGGTTAGCGCCGCATTGCATCAGAATTTCACGCGGGTTACTGAATCCCAATGCCGTGTGCAGTATGTGCTCCGGGGTGATAAATTCATGTCCTGATGCCTTGGCCTCGTTGTAGGCAACGTTCAATATTCCCTGTACTTCTTCTGTCGGTTTCATATCATGCCTTTTCCAAAATGCTCTTTAGAGGGTATTCACGTTCACGAGCCAAATGAGTTACCTGGGCAACCTTGGTGCGACCTATGTCGTAAGGATAGATTCCCACTATTCCCCGACCTCTATTATGGACATCTAGCATTATTTTCGTTGCGTCAATCGGCAGCTTATGAAACACCGAGACCAGCACTTCCACTACAAAATCCCTCGGGGTGTAATCGTCGTTGAGCAAAACTACTTTCCACATCTCGGGTTCCTTTAGGTCTTCCCTGATATCCTCAAGTAACTCGCCGTCGTTAATTTTCTTGGGATCCATATTGAGAATCTACGACTTTCGCGCGATACTATCAACGACAAAGTACATTTGATGCTTTTCTTGTAATCTGCAGTTTTACAAGAGAAGTATTCTAGGTTATCATGTACGAGTCAACTTTCTTCTGGAGGGTCGCTATGAAACGTGCCGTTTTTCTCGTGTTTGTTTTTTTGATCGCAATAGGTGTGGTCGGTGCATTGACTAGATTCTATGAGGATATGTCCGATGCACAACGCTACGATCTTGCTGACGCATACGATCAGGTGGCTGAGCGTTTCGATGAGTTGGGTGATGCTTCACGCGCTGAAAAATTTCGAGCCATGGTCGAACTCATCTTCCCTGGTTTCTATCAGACAGAGCGTCCCGCTGAAATAGTGGATACCGTGGCGCCAGCTTCACCCGGGGAAAGATTGGAAGACATAGTGGGTCAAGAGGCATCGAAGTATTACTTCGATAAACTGCTGCGCGGGGTTTTTAGCGAAAATTTGACTCTCTCGCTTTCAGTAATCGCAGATACGCTCTTCCTCCCTCTTTACGACGAGGGCATCATCAAGAAGCCCGATGTAGAGGCGGGAATGGAAAAGCTTTTTACGAAGTACAACATCGATTCTTACGAAGCCAAAGATGTTTTTCAACTAGACGACATAGAAGTTATATCTTTCGCAAATGGTTTTTGGCGACTGGATGTTGAAACCTGGCCCCAATTTGCCGAAGGGCTTAAGGAAGTAACTTTCTGGTCTGAAAAGATGGGTTTCTACTTTCGCAAATTTCCGCAGGGCTGGAGACTTGCTGCCATAGGGCCGGTGGGCTAATCAGATCGGCGAAAACTCTCTAGCCGGATTGCCGCGGTCGAATCTAACTGGGCGGGGCAAAGGTGCCTGATTCGTCTCGTCCACTCTTCTTGGTGTAGACAGCTTCCACCGATACCTCCAGGAATTCTCTGCCGTATCCGGATGCATTCTTGGTGAGCCAGGTGATAGTATATCTCCCAACCCCGGTTCTTCTTAGTTCTCCGACTAGGGCGCCGCTCCCCTCCGCCTGGAAGATTAATGAGGCATGGCCGCCTGTTTGTGCGGCTATGTAATTTAGCTCGCTACTCGAGACGCTCGGATCTCGATAAACCGGGTAAAAGACTATGCCGTTGTTTGCCATTAACCGGGCAGTTTCATATAGACCGTAGCGATCGAATGCGCTTATTCCGGGTGGGCGGTTTACAAACGCGAAAACCGCCTTTTTGCGTCTTTCGGGAATCAGACGTGACGCTGCAAGTCTTAGAGATTCGTCCCAGGATATAAGCCGAATTCCAATTGCATCCCCTACTAAATCGCTAAACAAAGGTCCTCCTGGACCAATTTCGTGCAGTACCGCATTGTGACCGGCTCCTATCAAGGAGAATGTATCGCCCTCTCTAAGGGCCCTTGCCATGTCTTCTACCCCTTCGAGCATTATTCCAACATCACCGTTCGTTCCCGAAAGATCTGTTACTGCCACAACGGATACTGAGTCGTCTTCTGAGGAAGCCCAATCAAGTTCCGGTATGCCAACGGAGGTTTCCCCATCGAATACACGGAAATTTATCGCCTTAAGACCGGAAATAGGTTGGCCCAGTCTATCGCGGACTGTCAAATCCACAAACAATTCAGGATAGGCGTCTCCCTGCACTCTATCCAGGGTAACTTCAAGTCCCCCGTAGAGAGTTGTAAGGAGTGTTAGTAGTGTTATCCTATCCGCATCAAAATCACAGATTGCAAGATTGCCATTGTCGTCGGGGATTATTGATGTAATTCGATGATTACCAGCACCAAGATGCGCTTCTTCAACCATCTTGCCCGATAGGAGATTCACTCTGAAAATTCTGTTCATATCCGCAATTAGAAGATCACCCTTATATATGGAAAGGCCCTCGGGCGCGGTTAAACCCTGATCGATCAGTGCACCCAGGTAATTCCCGGAGGAATCGAAAACCTCAACGGTGCCCTTGAGCGAGTCCGCAACATACACTTGACCATCGACGCAGACAATGCCCGATGGACCTTCGAAACCTTCAAAATCGCTCCCACTTCCCAGGGACAGTATGTGCTGACCGTTGAGGTTCCATTTCGATACACGTCGATTCCCCCAGTCGCCTATATATACAAATTTCTTATCCTGAGAGAGAGCCATGTACTGAGGCCCCAGAAACTGACCCCTGTCTCTGCCGCTCTCTCCCCATGTTTCGATTCGGCTTCCCCGGTTGTATCCGGTAAGCGAAAGCACTGATATTCTGTCTGCCTGGAATTCGCTGACGATTAATCGATCACCGGGAATTGGGAGTACGTCGAATGGCCTGTCGAAGCCTTCCAGCCCACCGGTGAATCGCTCAACCAGACTGCCGTTTGCATCTATTCTAATCAACTCGCCGCTAGCGTAGGAGGTTATAAGAAGCGATCCCGATCCGTCGCCGCTGCTGCGTGCAGCCATTGGTCTTTCAAAAAAGCGTATGTCGCCTTCAAGTCCGTGAAATGATGTAAGGGTTACCCAATCGTCATCCAATATTTCCTGGTCTTTCGACATGCGATGTCGCAATTGCTCCACCTTATTCTGCAGCACAATTGATGCCTGGTTTCTATTCACTAATTGATCCCACTGATCAAGGGCCGCGCGCTCCATTCCAGATCGCCAATATGATTTGCCAAGCCATTCCCGCATAGTGGGATCGGTTGGATTCAGGGAGATTGCTTTTTCAAAGGCTTGAAGCGCCTTCCCGAGATTTCCATCGTTGTATGAGAGTACTCCCCAACGCCATTCATCCAGTGCTCGTGCGGCCTCAACACTCTGTGCACCGCTCGTTTGAATAACAAGCATCAGCATCAGTGACAAGGATGCAAATGACATGCCCGCGAATTTGAATGATTTTTTTCTTTTAGTTTTGTTCCAGGTTTGCATGGGTTTTAGCGGTCTCCAGATGACTTCTTATCGTGCTATCTTCCGGGCATCTTGAGTATGCCTCGGTAAGATGAAAGGTAGCTTCGGTAGTTTTTCCAACACGAAACAACGCCCAGCCTAGCGAATCTCTATAAGCCACATTTTGGGGATTGCTCCTTACCGCTCTGCGGCACAATTCAACCGCCCTGTTAGCATCCTTACCGCTTTCCGCCAATATGTAACCAAGTCCATTGACGGCGTTGGAGTTTTCTTCATCGAGCCTGAGTGCCTCCTGGTAACTCGTTAGGGCGAGTTCGATGTTATTTTGTCTCCATTGGCAGTATGCCAGGGCAGACCATACTTGCGGCGATTCAAAACCAGCAGCCAGAATTTCTTTCAGCTGCTTTTCTGCCTCCTCTATACTGTCTGTCTCGATCAATAGCCACGAGAGAAGCATGCATACCTGGTATAGTCGAACCAGATTCTTCTCCTCACGTGAAACTTGCCTTAGCAGTTTTATGGCATCATTGGTTTTCCCCGTTCGTGTGTAGCAGAGGCTCATAAAATATGCAATATCCAAATTTTCAGAGGGTTCCATCTCCGCAGCAGAGAAGGCTTCCAGGGCAGCCAAATACCGTCCTTCTCTGTAAAGGAGCCTACCATCCTTCCCGCGATCCACGCTCATATCACCTCCTATGTCATCGTATCACAAAGCGGTATATTTAAGCAGAGAGACGATTGCAACCGAGAATCCGGGCGCTTATCCGTGCGAGATTGGGTTGTTCGAAAATGCAAGCAAAGATAAATTGGGTGCGAAATCATCGAGGGAATCGGAAATAAAGCGATGACTCGGAAGTATTAGAGATATGATTGACAGAATTCCCCAGATATCTCATTCATTTTGATAATCTTACCACTCATATAGTCCTCCTTTTGAATTATTTTTAGTATTTACACAATCGTCAGATTGAGGGCTATCGCTGATTTTGCGTACAATATTCCAGGCGTATACAAGTTCGCTGTCGTTAATGGGAATGAATCATTCAACTTTGGTTTTAGCGTCCAGGTTGGGGGGATATTTTGGTGATGCGGGCATGAAGCTGAGTTTAGGCGGGTCATTAGGCGGCTCGGTGGGTTATTCACGCGTTTTTAAGCAGCGTGATGGACATAGATGGGGATGGGATGCCGAACTTGTGCGGAGGAATAGAAGAAATAAATCGAATTTTGGGGGGCGGATCAGTCTTAATGATCCAATGGGAGTGAGTGGGGACTTGATTCTTTTACGTTTCATGAGGAATTGGAATGCCAACTAGGCGTTACCTACAAGACGGCGTGGCGCATGGCCCATGAATTACACAGGCTGATGGACGGTTTGGACGTAAAGGGCTTGTTTGGCGACATTGAAGCGGACGAGACCTACATTGAGGTAAGCATTCGGGCGGAAGAGGGGGAGTGGTGCGCCTGATAAGACGGTCGTAGTGGGCATGAAGTAACACCTTGGAGAAAAGTCATAGGATGATGTTCGAGTAACAAAGAAAAAAGGAAGGCGAAAGGAAAATTATATTCAACGGTTTGCTATCATCACTAACTGACCCCAGAAATTTTGCTTCTTACATTTTCCTGACATTGTTACTACTCTCGGAATTAAAAACATTGCCCGATACTAGATCAGATCGTTGACTGTGGTAGTATTTATCTTCCAGAGGAATCCACTCATTCACCCAAAGAGGATGGGATTCTCTCCATCCCTTAAAAGCCCTCTATGAAGACGCAAATCTAGTTCGCAATCCACCCAAATTTTTAGATCGAAAAAATTCCTAATATCTTCATGAAGCACGTAGACTCCTTCAACCACAATGCGAGCCGTGCTATCTACAGATATTTTTTCGCTCAATTTGTCCTTGATCCAATCATATTTTTGATAGGTGACGGCTTGATTTTGTTTATAGGGAACCAGAACTTGATTCTTCAATCTATCCAGATCGAAGAAAGCTCCATCGGGAAGGTTTGATTTGGTTTCACTTGGCCGCTGATTAGTCGGAAGATAGAAATCGTCCATTCTAACGACTTCAAAGACACCGAGCTCTTTCACTAAGATGTTAGAGAGTGTACTTTTGCCAGAACCTCCAAAATCATCAATGGCTATCAAAGAACGCTCCTTATTCAAGATTTTCTTCCGGACGAAATCAACCAACTCGTCCAAATGTGCCATTTCAATACAACCCTTCATTTATTGAGATCAAATCAGTATATTCAAAATCTATCAGAATTAGCAAACAATCCTAAACCGCTGAATTTGTTTTTTGCTTCATGGAAATTGTAGTCCGCCAATTTTCTCAAATGTATTCTCTTGGAAATCCTATAGGTGGCATTTGTGGCGTAGATAATTCTTCTGATTTCTTATAGGAATTTGAAGTAGACGCTTAAGCTTATCCCGATTTGCCCGTCAGACCCTGCCATTTGCGGACTCGAAATCACCGTATGGCCAAGGACATCGCTTTGGAGAGCCTCATGTCATAGATGCAGACCCATGTGATTAGCGATATCCTGTAGCTCATCCCCAGGGCATAGAGACCCAAGATCTTGTCGATTAGTTACTCGTCGAGAACCGTCTCACTTCTCAAGATAAGAGTCTGTTCAAAGGTGCAGCTTTGATCCCGGGGATTCTTAGAGTCGCTCTAACCCCACTGCGAATCATCTTCTTGGTGTGCCCGTTCTTCCCCTTGTCTTCCTTCGAGTCTTCATTGAGGTGGGTATTTAATTCCCCTTCCAGGGAAGCCTGGGCGATATTCTTGATTAGTAGAGTTAGAACATCATACTCTCCGGTTAAGGGGGCATATCTGCGGGAGGCTTCGAAGTTGATGGGATTTTCATCTTTGTTTGCTGCCATGTCATACTCCTCAGGTAGCAATGTCTTATTGAGGAGTGACACAGCTGGTTGAGCAGATCTTACTGCAATGACTAGAACTTGGACTTGTTATCTTGATCTATGGGCAGTTTTATCTGATTAGTTTTAGTTTTCACTTTGTCGCCAGTGACATCTGTATTCCAGCGAGTGACAAAGCTGGAGCCTGTGATTCCGGAGCCGGTTTCAGAGCCGTGTCCTAATTCTACGACTGTAAGAAAAGTCGCAAGTGCTATGAGCGCTCTTCTACACTTAGTATGCATAAGTCAAATAGCCTCTCATGCTGCTCATTGTATAGAGTACCAGATAATTCACATAGTAGGGGGGGTTCCAACTTCCAATTCGCAGGTTCTCTTTTTGTCTTCTGGGTATGCTTCTGACTTTGCTGAATGGAAGAGGATTGGGCAATGAGTGTCTAACCCCTAGCTTGGGGAGGAAAGCATCGTGGCCAATAAGCCAGGATTCTGTTTCTCAAGAACTCCAGGTTCGTGTGATGTGCCTTAATATATGCGTCACCTTGGAACTTCATAATGCGCTTTAATCGCTTTTTTGCTGCCTATGAGATCTATCTTTTTCGGCAAGCGATAAAGAACTAGTCCATAAGCGACTTCAAAAGTATTGTTTCTTCGAGCGAGAATATCTTTTCATCCCTCCAGGTCCGTTCACCCGGCGCTGATAACTCTCAAGGGTGAGTTGGGCGTTCTAGTCGTTCCAACTCCACTGTGTACCGCCTTCTTTGGTGTTTTTTAGGGAATTTATCATTGATACTGACACAAGAGTCGTTTAATCAATTACGATATAAGATCAAAATGGAATTACCGTTGAGATATCATGAAAACGGGTGCTGATAAAGAGTGAATACTCATAAAAAAACTCAGATAGAATTAAAAACGAAGGCAGTTCTAACAAACGATGGAGTTGGTTTTTTTGTAAACAAGGGATACAAACTCCAGAAAATATCGACTGTCGATGGCGGAATTCAGTTTGGTGTCAAATTGACTAGGATATCTCCCGATTCACTGCAGCATATGATAAGGATTGGTTACTTCGCAAGCCTGGAAACTTCTCATGTAGAATTCACAACTGTCAGATCGGATTTGATGAATTTATCCAAACTGGCGATATTTGGTTTTCTTTATAAGAGATTCGACAAAGAAATATTCGATATACTAATTAATTCATCATTTGTAAGAGTTTGGAATCGGTCAAATCCGGGCAGAATTATCGACGAGAGAACGAAAATCAGTGAGAGCAAACTTAAAAGTGTATTGGCGAAAAACTCCGCTCTACTTAAAGAAATGCGTGATTCTATCACCGCTCCGGTTGTGAAGTCCATTATGTCTAATGCCTCGTTGCTGACCGATGAGAAGAATGCGATGATATTTCTTAGTGATAAATTCCTGGATAATACAAGATCCTTTATCTGGTTCATTCTGATGAATTTTTTTCGCGATAAGGGCTGTGAAGCAATAATTGGGAAAATAAGAGAACGACTTGGATTGTATATTCGCCGCTCGTCTATTGCTGATTATTTAACCTTATTGCTGGCAGAACTGATGATGAGCGAGGAAGCATTGAATATGTGCAATTTTGCGAAGCGCGACGGGATATACGGAAAGATGAGCGAAGAAGAGATTCTACATGATCCTGCAAAACGGAAATCTCTACTCGAAGCTATGAAAACTGCAAGAACAGATTTGGTTATAGGTTGGAGGTTTGGCAACCCTAGTGCTACATCTATTAACCCTGATGATAAATTGCAAGTTATTGTCTATAACAACGAGGCAAATTATCTTGATTTCAAAGAAAAATTCAACGGGGTTATGGAATCAGAAGGCAATCTTTCGCTTCAAGAGTTCTATAGCAACACGTCCGTTGGGAATCCAGAATTGGGTTTGCAATATCAGGGCTATCTTCGCGAAGAATGTAACAAGGTTGGATTGCGTTTCACTTCAAAGGTGGGTATGGTTCGGGGCGGCGTGCCCTTAATTATCCTAACAGTACGGTTTTGATGGAGTTTCGGATAGTGACAGAATGCTGACTGGAGCCAAAAACGATAAGCTTCCCGGATTCCTTCATTGAGTCTGATTTTGCCGTTTCCAACATCCCACGAGATGATCGTTTACTATCCCCGTTGCTTGAAGATGCGCATAGGTAATTGTTGGACCAATAAAGCGAAAGCCGGCTGCCTTTAACTCTTTCGCAATAATGATTGCCCTTAGCGTGGTACCTGGAATCTCGTCGATTGTTTTCCAATTGTTTATCAGTATCTCCCCATCGAAAAATTCTAGCAGCCAATTCGCGAATGAGCCATGCCTTGTGCTTATTTCTATAAATGCCCGCGCATTCGAAATAGAAGCCTCAATTTTTTTCCGATTGCGAATTATGCCGCTGTTGTTCATGAGCGTTTCTATTTCGTTCACGCCCCAGCTTGCTATCTTATCGATATCGAAATTTGCATAGGCCTTTCTGTATGCCTTACGTTTACGGAGCACAGTGAGCCATGAAAGCCCGGCTTGAGCTGATTCAAGGACTATGAATTCAAAGTGAGCTCTATCTTTAAATACCGGTACGCCCCATTCATTATCGTGATATGATATGTAAAGAGGATGTTCCTCACACCATGCACAGCGTTGGCGATCGTCATCTCCCTTGATTAGGCTATATGGCTGCAATTGCTTCCTTGAATTTTCCCGATTTGGCGGCAGAGTTACACTGCTTGCAAAGTACAAGCTTCTTACCGTCAATTTCGTATTCATAGAGCAGCTTCACTCCGGTTCGTCTGCACAAAGGACACTTGCTACGTCCGGATTGTGGAGTTTCTGTTTTCAGTGGTTTGCCGCGATGTGTTTTGGACACGTTCAAATCTCCTTTCTGGAAGAGTTGTTATCTACCATACAACCTGGCAGACTATACAAACTATGACTGATTAGAGTCAATGCCAAAGATTCGAGGACATACGTTGAACAGGCTACTCATTCACATCCTCAAGGTAAGAAAGCTTCAGTCGGTGTCAGATTCTTATGTTATGCTTAGAGCATTATAAGACGATGAATACCTGCAATAAGGAAACAGCAATGAACAGGCACATAGTGGAAAAGCTAATCCGCAATCTTCTCGTAGAAATTGGGGAAAACCCTGATCGAGAGGGCTTGCGTGACACACCCAGAAGGGTAACCGAGACATGGAATTTTTTGAGTTCCGGATATCGAAGTGATTTGAACGAGATAGTTCGCAACGCAGTATTTAAATCAAATTCTAACGGCATGATACTTTGCAAGGATATAGAGGTGTACAGTCTTTGCGAGCATCATATGCTTCCTTTTTTTGGTACATGCACTATTGGCTATATTCCCAGAGGGGAGGTAATTGGAATTAGCAAACTCGCTCGAGTTGTTGATTACTTCTCGCGGCGTCTGCAGTTTCAGGAGAGATTAACAGCGGATATAGCAAAGACCGTTTTGAAGCTTGTTAATGCCGATGGCTCAGGAGTTGTTATCAACGCCAGGCATATGTGCATGGCAATGAGAGGCGTTGAGAAGCAGCATAGCTCAATGACAACAAGCTCAGTTCTTGGAAGCTTTCATGCAGATTTGACTATACGCACAGAGTTTTTCACTTTGGCAAAGAATTAGAAGGATTGTGTACAAAAATATGCACGTTCATAACCATCTCCAGCGCCAAAAGCGTAATTTGATTTGGGGAAACTCCATCTATATAGTGTGATGTTCCCTGAAAGGAGTATGACTAGAGATGAAAAAAGTTGTTATAGTAAGAATTACGGGTGGTCTGGGCAACCAGATGTTTCAATATGCAGCCGGTTTAGGCCTTGCTCGGCATGTTGGTGCTGAACTCTTGCTGGATATATCTCTCTTAAAGTTAGCTCGAAGATTTAGAGCAACCAGAAGGCGTTTGCCGGGAATGAGCTTGCTAAAGAAAGCCTTTTACATCGAACCTCATTTACACTTTGATCCATATTTTTCGATATTGGTAAACTGCCTTATTCAATACTGGAGAGCTATTCTGCACGCCCAAAGTACTTTGATCATGTGGCTAGATGACTACGAAAAATTTTAGCCTGAAAAATGAGCTTTGCGACATGGCCAAGTATTTTCTGCAAAAGATAGAATCTGCACCCCATTCTGTATCCTTGCATGTGCGAAGAGGTGACTATCTAAGCAGTATAAACGCCGCCATCTATTATGATGATGTTATAAGTGGGTACTATAGAAGGGCCATATCTTCTCTTGAGGCGCTTTTTAGGTACTCAAGGGGATTATTTTCTGTTTTCCGATGATCATGAGTACCTACAACAGGTTTTTACTTACCTGCCTTCAGCTACAATTGTTAAAACCGATGACGATAGGGCATATGAGGAAATGCATTTGATGGCCGCATGTCAGCACAATATTATTGCCAACACGGGCTTTAGCTGGTGGGGTGCCTGGTTAAATATCAAACCCGGCAGGATTGTAATTGCCCCCTCATAACTTTTTTAGGGATACCAGCATAAATATAGAAGATTCATATATGCCTGATTGGTTGATTCTATGAAAATCTCCCATCCACCTTCCGCTATTTGTAAATGATTGCTTCCAAAAACCATTGCTCCGGTAAGCGCGAGATTGAAAACAGGTATCTGGGACAGAACCAAATCCAAGGAAATGAGGGCGAATCTAAGAAAAGTCCTGGTTGAAGCTTCCAGTCTCGCACAACACAAATGATTTATTCATTTAACCGAGTGAACTGATCCTTATCCGCGCCGCATACGGGGCACACCCAGTCTTCGGGGAGTTCCTCCCACGCTGTTCCAGGCGGCACCTGGAATTCGGGATCACCCTCAGTAGGATCGTAGATGTAGCCACAAACATTGCAAACATAACTATCCATAATGCTTTACTTCTTCCCCGTTCTTATCATAGAGCTTGGATCCAAGAGTTTGTCCACTTCCTCATCTGGAAGTATTGCCGCTTTTTTCAGCGTTTCCCTTATAGTCTTTCCGGATTCATAGGCCTGATGAGCTAATTCGGCAGCCCTGTCATAGCCAATTTCCAGGACCAGGGGCGTAATCAGGGCAAGGGACTGTTCTATCCACTTCGCGGCGCGATTAGCGTCTGCTTTTATGCCGTCGATGCAGCGTTCGCCTAGGGACTTCGCGGCGGCGGCTAGCACTCCCATGGCATTTAGGCTGCTCCAGGCGATTATGGGATGCATCATGTTTAGCTGCAGGGGGCTGTTTGTGCCGCCTATGCTAACCGTAAGAGCCTGTCCGCGGACGAACGCTGCCGCCTGGATTACCATTTCCGGGATTACCGGATTTACCTTTCCAGGCATGATTGAGCTTCCGGGTTGAAGATGTGGTATTATGATTTCTCCAAGTCCAGAGCGAGGACCGGAGGAAAGTAGTCTAAGATCATCCGCGATTTTTCCAAGTGAAACGGCCACGGTGTTTACCGCGCCCATCAGTTCAACCTGCGCATCCCTGCAGGCTATTGCTTCGAAGCGACTCGTCGCTGCTACAAAGGATATACCAGTTTCCCTGGCAATGTAGGATATGGCCTCTTCTGCAAATCCCTCGGGGCAGTTTAAACCCGAACCGACAGCTGTGCCGCCCAGGGCTAATTCCTCCAAATGAGGGAAAGTTGCGGTTAGCCTTCTAACACCCTTGTGGATTTGCTCCCTAAATGCGCCGAATTCCTGGCCGAGTGTCATCGGTACCGCGTCTTGCAAATGGGTTCGGCCCAGTTTGATTATCCCTGCAAATTCTTTTTCCTTTGCTGTCAGTGAGAATTCCAATATTCTGAGACTCTCAATGCATTTGTTGGCGGTCAATCGGTTTGCTATATTCAGGGCGGTAGGAATTACATCGTTGGAGGACTGCGACTTGTTTACATGATCATTAGGGTGTATGGGGCTGCGGGCTCCCCTTTTTCCGCCGAGAACTACGTTGGCCCTGTTGGCCAGCACCTCATTCATATTCATGTTGGTGCTGGTTCCACTGCCGGTTTGAAACACATCAACCGGAAATTGGTTGTCTAGTTTGCCATCAATTACTTCGGTAGCGGCATTCGAGATTGCTCGGGCGATGTTTTCATCCAACCTGCCGATTTTTTGATTGCTTATTGCCGCGGATTTTTTTACCAGGGCAAGGGCCCCGATGAACGAGAAAGGTAAGCGTAGGGAAGATATACCAAAATTTTCAACTGCTCTTTGGGTTTGAGCGCCGTACCATGAATCTTCAGGAAGCTGAACTTCGCCCATTGAATCGGATTCTTTACGATATTTCATACAAGACTCCAGAATACTCCGGCACACCCTGCTTGAGGTTAATCTATTTCCTATCTCCCGCTGCTACCCAGGAGTTATCGATTTCACCGATATACAGTGCCCTGGGGCGGAATAGACGATTGTCGGAACGTTGTTCAAGGATGTGTGCCAGCCATCCGGATACGCGGGCCATGGCGAAAATGGGTGTAAACAGGTTTGAAGGTATATCCAGGAGGCTGTAAACAGCGCCAGAGAAAAAATCAACGTTAGGATAGATGGGTTTGCCTTTTTCTTCCATTCGTTCGCGGAACGTTTTTTCTATTTTTTTGAGTATTTCAAGTTTGTCATGGTTTCCGTACTTGTTGGAGAGGGTTTGAAGGAATTCTTCCATTATTACGGCACGTGGGTCCTTGGCCTTATACACACGATGCCCCATGCCCATAACCTTTTGTTTGTTTGCCAGGGCGGCATTGATCCAGGGGACTACATTCTCGACATCGCCAATTTCTTCAACCATGCTTATCACTTTCTCGTTGGCTCCACCGTGAAGACTGCCATATAGACTGCCGATTGCGGCTGAAATTGAGCAGTAACAGGTGGACAGTGTTGAAGCAACAACTCTGGCGGTAAATGTTGAGGCGTTAAAAGAGTGTTCGGCATGAAGAACCAGGCATTTGTCCATTATCTCGCCGTCTTCGCTGTCGGGTTCGGTTCCTTTGAGCTGCCAGAGGAAATTTGCTCCGTGAGATAGATCATCGTGGGGTGGAATGTAGTTCAGTCCGTTCTTGAATCTGTGGAAGGCCGCGATAATCGAAGGTAGCTGGGCTATTTGATGAATGGTTTGACGGCAATTGCAGTTGGGGGAGTGTTCAATTTTATGATCAATATAACCAGAGAGGAAATTGATGGCGGATTGCAATAGTTCCATTGGATGGGAACTGCGTGGAAAGTCTTTTATCATATGGAGTATCGAAGGCTTGAGTTCCCGACTCTCACGCATTCTCGCTGTGAACTCTGAGAGTTCCCCGAGGGTGGGCAACACGCCATATAGAAGTAGATATGTAACCTCCTCGAAGGAAGCCTTCTTTGCCAAATCGGCTATTTGATACCCGTAGTAGTATAAACGGCCGTTTTCACCGTCAACCTTGCATATTCTGCTTTCTCCTGCTATTACACCCTCTAAACCTTTTGCGTAATCTGTTTCCGCCATGTAACCCTCCTGTCAGTATATTGTTTCTATCTTCTCTTATTTACTATGTTCTGTGAAGTGGTCGCCCTAGTAGTGACAAGGCAGCCTCCCTGGAAGTTTCCGACAAGGTTGGATGGCCATGAATAGTAAGGGCGATATCTTCTGCACTTCCGCTAAAGGCCATTACACTGACAATTTCTGCAATCAGCTCGGAGGCATGGGAACCTACTATTACCGCACCGAGGAGTTTTGTATCTTTCGGACTGCTAAGGAGTTTTACGAATCCCTGCTGAGCGTTGGTGGCGAGTGATCGGGCATTGGCAGCAAAAGGGGAGCTGCCTTTTATGCAGGGTGTGGAGGATGCCTTAAGCGATTCTTCGGTCTCGCCAGCCCAGGCGAGCTCAGGTGTCGTGTAAACAACGGCTGGTATTGGTCCGGGCCATGGTGGACGGGGCTCGCCCGCAAGAATAGCTGCGAGGATCAGCGCCTGTTCCTCGGCCTTGTGTGCCAGCATAGGATTCCCAATCAAATCGCCGATTGCATACAAACCCGCAACCGAAGTTTCAAAATTGGCGTCTACCTTGATGAAGCGACCGTCGGGACTAAGAACTGGAGACAAATTCGGCGAGAGCGCGGAATCAATGATATTCCGTCGGCCAACAGCCACCAGAACCTTGTCCACTTCGATAGGTTTTTCAGACGAAGCCATACCATTCTTTTCTGATTGTTTTTGAACGTTAAGAGTGATTGTTTCTGATCCAATCCTTGCATCTTTGACCGTCGAGGAGGTAACAATATTCATACCCTGTTCTGTAAGGACCTTATGCAAAACCCTGGCTGCCTGTGAATCCGCGCCGGGGACAATCTGCTCCATTGCCTCGATTATTGTAACCCTTGAACCCAAGCGACTCCAGATACTGCCAAGTTCCAAACCCACCGCGCCAGCTCCAATCACGGCCAATCGCCTCGGAACCTCTTCGAATGCCAGTGAGTCGGTGGAATCGACAATTCGCTTACCATCAAAGGGGAGTTGTTTCAGGGAAGCCGGAACGCTTCCAGTGGCCAGAACAACACGGGGAGAGGATATCTGATTCGTTTCATTTTGACTTTGTATCAACACCTTCCCGGGGGATTCAACAGTGGCCCTGCCATGGAATACTTCCACCCTACGCTCTTTCATCAGGGTGGATATTCCATCGCTTAGTTTTTTTACAACAGCGGCCTTCCGATCCATCATAGTTTTAAGACTTAAGTCTATTTTCTTTACATGTAATCCATGTTTCTTGGCTTCGTGGATGATTCTTGCATAGAATTCGCTAGATTCTAGAAGTGCCTTTGAGGGAATGCAACCGATATTCAGGCAGGTTCCCCCAAGTGCTTCTCGTTCTTCAACCACTGCGGTTTTCAGATTCCTTCTAGCGCATTCTAGAGCAAGTGAATACCCTCCAGGCCCGCCGCCTATGGCAATAACATCGTGGGTATAATCAAGCATCCTAAATCTCTAAAAGGAGGCGCTCCGGATTCTCAATTCCACCTTTGATTTCTTTTAGAAAACCCACAGCCTCTTTTCCATCGATTAGCCGATGATCGTAGCTCAGGGCCAAATACATCATCGGACGGATGAGCACCTCATTGTCGATTGCCACCGGACGATCGACTATCGAGTGCATTCCGAGTATGGCAGTTTGCTTTGGAGCCGGGAGGGGTGTGGAAAGCAGGCTTCCAAAAACGCCTCCGTTGCTAATAGTGAATCCACCCCCTATCAAATCGTCCGGCATCAAGGTCTTATTGGCTGCACGAACAGAGAAACCTGCGATTTCCCTTTCAATTTCGCTAAATCCCTTGGCCCGGACATTGCGTACAACTGGTGTTATCAAACCCCTTGGAGTTGAAACCGCAACGTTGATACTTATGTCCCCCCGATATACTACCTCGTCGCCATCAATATAGGAATTGATTTCGGGGAATAGATCCAAAGCTGCCGCCGAAGCCTTGAGGAAAAAGCTCATGAAACCAAGCTTGATGCCATGCCTTTCGTGAAAGATATCCTTATAACGTACGCGCATGGCCTTGATTGCGCTCATATCGACCTCGTTAAAAGTTGTCAAAAGGACAAGTTCCGCCTGTGTTTTAGCTAAATTTGTAGCGATTACCCTTCGAATTCTGCTCAGCGCCTTGCGATGCTCTTTTGTGCCAGCGGCAGACCTGCTGTTCGTCTTATCGATTCGGCCGTGCAAGAAATTTTTCTCGGAGGTAAATTGGCCCTGCGATCTCTCCTTCTGATAATTTTGGCCTGTGGATGCGGAGGAATCATGCCCTCCTGGTGAGATATTGCTTGAACTTGCCGCGATAACATCGGACTTGTTAATCAGTTTATCGCGGCCGCTTCCGGAAATTTTGCCTATATCGATACCGCTTCTCGCTGCTTCAGCCCTTGCTGATGGGCTTGCCTTCATCAGGTGAGGCGTGTTCTTCTCATCAACTCTGGTTAAATCCACTTGCCCTGACTTAGTAACGGATTCTCCCCCGCGACCATCTGAATCCGCATCAATCACACCCACAACCTGATTGATTTCAACATTCCTTCCCTCGGGAACAGTGATCTTGAGGGTTCCAGTTGCCGGTGCTGTTATATCGATGGTGGTTTTATCTGTTTCGAGTTCGCATAAGGCCTGGCCCTCGATCACTGTCGATCCATCCTTTACCGACCAGCTGGCCAACAGCCCTTCGGTTACTGATTCCCCAACCGAGGGCACTCTCACTTCAATTGCTTTCATTTCATTCTTCCATGGCCGTTCGTATCCAAGGCTTGCGCAATCAGGTTAGATAGTTCTTCTTCATGCTTTTTGTGCGAGCCGCTCGCGGGACTGGCCGATTCGGCCCTACCAGCGTAAAGCCAGGGCTCACCGCTGATATTGAATAAACGCTGGGCGAGGAAATTCCACGCACCTCTGTTTGCCGGCTCCTCCTGGGCCCAAATGAAGAACTTGACTTCGGGACTCTCTTTGATCAGCTTCTTCAAAGTTTCTTCGGGGAAGGGATAAATTTGCTCAAGCCGAATTATTCTAGTTCTACTGGCGGATGATTTTGGGTTTTCCGCGATAAGCTCTCTGCGTTTGGAAATTAAATCGTACCAGATATGACCGCAGCAAATGACGAGTCTCTCCACTCTATCTGGACACTCCGGATCTTCGAGAACTGCTTGGAAGCTCCCAATGCAAAAATCAGCGATGGGAGAGCGGGCCTTGGGATGTCGGAGAAGACTCTTCGGCGTCATTATTATCAGGGGTTTTCGGAATTCCTGAATTTGCTGTTTGCGGAGCACATGGAAGTATTGGGCTGGCGTGCTCAGATTGACGACCTGCATGTTGTTTTCCGCACACAGCGAGAGATACCGTTCGAGATAGGCATTCGAATGCTCCGGACCCTGACCCTCATAGGAATGGGGGAGCAGCAATACCAACCCACTATGCCGCGCCCATTTTGACTCACCGGCACTGATGAACTGATCGACTATCACCTGCGCACCATTGGCAAAGTCTCCAAACTGGGCCTCCCAAAGGACAAGAATTTCGGGCATTGCGAGGGAATAACCGTATTCGAATCCAAGGATGGAGAATTCAGAAAGAGGACTGTCATATACGCTGAATTTGGCTCTTCCCCTGGATAACTGGTTAAGAGGTGTGTACTGCTGAGGTGTATTCGATGATACATCCCACCATACCGTATGTCGCTGGCTGAAAGTGCCTCGGCCACAATCCTCTCCGGAAAGTCGAACGCATTGTCCTTCTCTTAGAAGAGAGCCGAATGCCAGGCTCTCTGCAAAGGGCCAATCTATACCGGCATCGGTTTCTATCATGTTCCGGCGATTTCTTACGAAGCGTTTCAGCTTCGGATGAAGCCTAAAACCATCGGGAATTTCAATGAGTTTGTTGGCTATCATTTTTAGCTCTTTCTCAGGTATGCCGGTGCGGGGGAAGGCGAAACTGTAGTCTCGTTTTATCTTGGACCAAGTGCCCCCCAGGGTTTGGAATCCGTGATAGTCGGTTAGTTTTTTCGCCTCCTTTTTGGCCCTCGTCAGTTCTTCTACATAGCTTTGCCTAAAGTCTTCCTGCTCCTTTTTCGTGAATACGCCATTCTTGTCCAGTATGTTTCCGAATATAGAGGAAACGGTATTATGATTACGTATTAACTCGTACATAATCGGGTGAGTGAAGGAAGGCTCATCTGCCTCATTATGACCAAGCCGTCGATATCCAACTATGTCCACCACCACATCCTGACCAAATTTTTGCCGCCATCGCAGCGCTAACTCTATAGCGCGGATGACAGCCGGGGGATCATCGCCGTTGACATGGAGTATTGGAACCGGCATCACCTTTGCGATATCAGTGGCAAAAAAAGTCGATCTGGAATCCGAACTGGCAGTTGTGAATCCTATTTGATTGTTTACGATTATGTGAATTGTACCGCCTGTCCTATATCCCCTGAGTTGAGATATATTGAAGATTTCGGCCACGATGCCCTGGCCAGAAAAGGCAGCATCTCCATGTACGAGCACGGGAAGAACCAGCTTACGGGTTTCATCATTTTTTAATCGCTGCGTGCCCCTTGCCTTTCCCTGAACCACGGGATCGACGGCTTCCAAGTGGCTCGGATTTGAAACCAGACTAATGTGAATAGTCCGTCCATCGCCGATTTCAAAGTCGGTACTCTGTCCTATGTGATATTTAACATCACCGGCGCCGCCATAGGTATGAGGAAAATAAAGCCCTTCGAACATCGCAAATATCTCGATAGCGGGCTTTCTCATTGCATTGGTTAGGACATTGAGTCGTCCGCGATGGGTCATGCCGATCACAATATCCTTTATGTTGCGTCTGCCTGCCTGAGTGAAGAGATAGCGCAGAGCGGGAATCAATACATCTGTTCCCTCGAGGCTGAATCGTTTCTGCCCGGTGAAACGGGAATGAATAAAGCCTTCGAATTCCTCGGCACGAATTAAATCTCGCTGCCAACGCCTCAGTTCCTCGTCTTCCCATAGTTTCAAGATATCTTGGTTTTCAATTTGCTGTATTAGCCACCGCCTCATGGGTCTGTTTCTAATATGAGCAATTTCGGAGCCCATGGGTCCAGTATAAACTTGCTTCATCCGATGAATAATCTCTCTCAAAGTGGCTCGAGGAGGATTGAAAGAGGTCGGTGCAACAAAAACCTCTTCCATTTCGATTTCCCCCAGTCCGTATGTGGACGGTTCCAATTCTTTTCCGATTCCTTGCTGAGTTATCCAGGCGTATCTAAGATTTGGCGGCATGTATGTACCAAGAGGATTGATAGCAGCGTAGAGGTGACCGAGTTCCCGATAAGTTTCCACCAGAGCATCGACTCGGTGTTGGCGGTCCTTGTTTTTGTCTGCTGCGTTAATCTTTTCGGTGTCTCTTTCGATAGACTGAACCTCCTTGAGGATTTTTCCCCACTCGGATGGACCATCATTACTTTCAAGTAAATCCTCCAACCAAATGGTATTTGATCCAGATAGGAATTCGCGCATTGCTACCCCTCCAATTGCTTTGAAATCAGTGCCGGGATTTCACTTGGCGTATCTGCCACTATAACCTTTGCGGCCTCGAAAGCGGCCACCTTGGCTGCTGCGGTTCCCTGTCCGCCGGATATGATTGCGCCGGCATGTCCCATGCGCTTTCCCTCCGGAGCCGAGCGCCCAGACACAAAGGCCACAACGGGTTTCCTCATTTTTTTTCTGATAAAATCAGCCGCCCTTTCTTCCGCGTCGCCGCCAATTTCTCCAATTAAAACCACCGCATCCGTATCCTTGTCGGCTTCGAACTGCTCCAAGAACTCTATGTAGCCAGTTCCAATTATAGGATCGCCTCCGATACCAACGCAGGTGGATTGACCCATGCCGGCATTGCTTAGGGCATTTACCACCTCGTAGGTTAGAGTGCCGGATCGGCTAATTACTCCTATATTGCCCTGTCGATGAATGGAGGTCGGCATGATGCCTACCTTGCACAGCCCCGGACTAATCAAACCAGGGCAGTTCGGGCCAATCAGTACAGCCGATCGAGAGTGAGCCAAATGATATATCTTTAACATGTCCAAGACAGGTAAGCCTTCGGTGATGCATACAATGAGCGGCATACCGGCATCCAGGGCCTCTATTATGGCCGATGAGGCAAACCTGGCGGGTACGAATATCACGCTCGCATTTGCATTGGTGGCTTTTTTTGCCTCCAATACGCTGCTAAATATTGGAATCGAGTCTAGTTTCGATCCGCCCTTGCCAGGGGTTACACCTCCAACAATGCTGGTTCCATCTTCCTTCATTTTTTTTGAATGAAATGAGCCGTCGCGTCCGGTTGCTCCCTGAACTATCACTCTTGTATTTCTATCTATCAGTATGCTCATGAAATTCCCCGAGCTGCTTTGATAACCGCTTTTACCGCATCATCCAAATCGTATATGGCATCCAGTCCAGCCTTCTTCAGAATAGCTCTTCCTTCTTTCTCGTTGGTACCCACCAGACGTGTGATTAGCGGTATCTTGATGTTCAATTTTTTTTGCGCCATTAACAGGCCATTGGCAATATCATCGCAGCGAGTTATTCCACCAAAAATGTTTATCAAAATGGCCTTAACCCTGTTGTTTCTCAGGATGATGCTTAGGGCATCCACCGCCTTCTGGGGATTGGAACTACCGCCGACATCCAGGAAATTGGCAGCCTCTCCTCCGTGGAACTTTATCAGATCCAACGTGGCCATTGCCAGTCCAGCGCCGTTCACCATACAGCCGATATCTCCGTCCAGACTCACAAAGCTCAGACCCTTTGTTTTGGCTTCCGCTTCATCGGCGCTACTCTCTTCGGGATTCCTTAGAGCCTCTATTTCCGGATGTCTATATAGGGCATTGTCATCGAAATTTATCTTGGCATCTAGTGCCAGCATTTTCCCATTGGGTGTTAGGGCATAGGGATTGATTTCAACCAGGGAGGCATCTTTTTCCAGTAAGAGAGAATATAGATTCCTGGTAGTCAAGATGGCCTGCCTACGTATTTTCTCTGAAGAAATGGATTTAGCCAGAAAGGAATCCAGAATCGCCTCGTCGATGTCCGAATGCAGAGTCAGCTTATGAATAGCGTCGGGATTGCTTTTGGCTAATTCTTCTATATCGATGCCGCCCTGGTCTGTTAGCATTAGCGTGATACCTTGGCGGGATCGATCCAGAACCAACCCCAGATAGTGTTCCTTCTCAATTGGCGCAGAATCACAAACCAATATTTTGTTTACGGGATAGCCCCCTATTTCAAGTTCCAGAATAGCTGCTGCCTTAGCTTCCACTTCTTCAGGAGAGTTGGCGAGTCTTACACCCCCAACCTTGCCGCGTCCGCCGGCCAGCACCTGCGCCTTTACGACAACCTGCTTCCATGCCATTGAAGCCTCGCGGGCCTCTCTGGCGTCCGAAACCAGTCTGTAATCGTTTACAGGAATGTTATAGGCTCTAATCAGATTGCGCGCTTGATACTCGTGAACCTTCATGATTTATCCCCAAGCTTTTTTTGAATGGTCCTTTTCAAGAGGTTTATCAACCTGGTAACTCTGATGCCCCTGGGACAAACTCTGCTGCAGTTGAAATGATTCTCACAGGCCCAAACAGCATCTGGATGATTAAGAATTTTTAAGCGCTCCGAAAGTCCCCTGTCTCGGTTATCGAAAACAAACCTTGCCGCGGCAACCAAGGCCGCCGGTCCGATGAAATCCGGTTTTGCGGCAAGGAGGGGGCAGGCAGAATAACATGCGCCACAGTTAATGCACTTTGTAGCCTCATCGATTAATTCCCTGGCCTCAATCGACTGAAGATACTCTGCGGAGATGGGGGGGGCTTCCCAGGGTTTTAGAAAGGGCTCGACGGAGCGAAATTTTGTGAGGAACTCGGTTTGGTCCACCATTAGATCTCTCTGAATTCTCATGTTGTCTAGAGGATCGATGGTAATAGTATCATCGTCATTCTTCGCCACCTCGCGTATCAGGGTTTTGCAGGCAAGGCGTTCCTTACCGGATATTCGCATTGCATCGGAACCGCAGATGCCATGTGCGCAGGACTTGCGAAATGCCAGAGTGCCATCGATATTTCTGTATATGTGCATGAGCGCATCCAGAATTCGATCGGTTGGCTCAACCTCCACATTGTAGATCTGACGTCGACTTTCATCAGAACGTTCAGGATTGTGCCGGTATATATCCAGCTTCACGTTCATCTAGACTTCCTTTTTCGCGAACTTGGAAAGTTCCATTCGGCAGGCTTAGATTGAGAGAGGACTAACATCTAATAGACTCGTGGTTTTGGTTTCCACTTGCTTACATCCACCGGTTTTGAATCCAGTCTGATATTATCACCATCCAGGTAGCTTAAACTGTGTTTTAACCACCTATCATCGTCCCTATCCGGATAATCCTCCCTTGAATGGGCTCCCCGGCTCTCGGTTCGAGCCAGCGCCGCGGACGCGGTATGAAGGGAAAGATCCAATAGGTTCTCGAGTTCAAATACGGATAAAATTTCGCTGTTGAAATCGGTACTCCTATCTTGGACGCCAATTTCAGAATAGGTATCTCTTAGCTTCGTTATATCTTCTATCGCTTTTTTCATGGATTTACTATTTCTGTAGACACCGACGTTTGCCATCATCGTTTCTTTCATGGATTCGTATATGCCGCCCGAGTGTCTTCCTCCCTTCTTTAATCTGGCTATTTTCTCCTTCCAATCCCTGATTCTGTATTCCGCATTCGGGCCGGGACTAATCGATTCCGATCCGCGGGTAAATTCCGCCATTTTCTGTCCGGCTCTTTTCCCAAATACTATCAGTTCAACTAGGCTATTTGTTCCCAATCTGTTTGCTCCATGAACCGATACGCATGCGCATTCGCCGGCTGCATATAGCCCTTCCCAAACTTTTTTCCCATCTGTAACCCTGCCGTCAATATCGGTGGGAATCCCTCCCATAGCATAATGGGCTGTTGGCTGCACTGGCATCGCTTCGACAGCTGGGTCAACTCCGAGGTAGGTTCGGCAAAAATCGGCAATATCAGGAATTTTTTTCTCAACTATTTCACGGCCCAGGTGACTTGCATCAAGGTTTACCCAGTCATCCATTTTTTTGTCGCCCCTAATCCCGTTGCCCATAGCTATTTCAGTCATAATGGCTCGACTCACCATATCCCGCGGGGCGAGGTCCATCAAAGTGGGTGCATATCTTTGCATGAATCGTTCACCGTTTCGATTCAGCAGTATCCCTCCCTCCCCGCGAACGCCCTCAGTAATAAGAATTCCCATCTTTCTGATGCCTGTTGGATGAAATTGGAAAAATTCCATGTCCATAAGGGGCACACCGGCACGAGAAAGCAGGGCGGGGCCGTCGCCTGTGTTCGAAATGGCGTTCGAGGTCACCTTGAACATCCTGCCAAATCCACCGGTTGCGAAAAGGACGGCTTTCGCACACACACTATGCAGCTCGCCTGTTTTCAATTCGAGCACAATAAGGCTGCTTAGTCTAATTCCCTCCAGAATTACGTCGATTACCTGCCACTCGTCGTGAAATATGACATCATTTTTGATGCACTGCTGGTATAGAGTTTGAAGTATCATATGGCCGGTGCGATCGGCTGCATAGCAGGATCTGCGAACCGCGGCAGTGCCGAATTCACGGGTGTGTCCGCCGAAGCGTCTCTGATCAATTTTACCTTCCGGGGTACGGCTAAATGGAAGCCCGCGATTTTCCAGGTCATATACGCCGCGGGGGGCATCGTCGGCTAGAACAAGCGCCGCATTCTGATCAACCAGGTAGTCACCACCCTTAACGGTATCGAAGGCATGCCATTCGGGCCTATCTCCTTCCACATTGCCCAGCGCCGCGCCAATCCCTCCCTGCGCCGCACCAGTGTGGCTTCGTTGGGGATATAGCTTTGTAATAACAGCTGTCTTCCCGGCTTCGGACGCCTCGAGTGCGGCATATAGCCCAGCTCCTCCAGCCCCTACAATAACTACGTCGTACTCGATAAGCATAGGCAATCCTTCAAATTCTTCAGTACATATGTAAGAATGCCGCCGTTTCCCCAGTAATTCATCTCCATCGATGTATCAATTCGGCAAATCACCGGTATCTTTATTGTTCCCCCCCCAGCTGTTTTTGCCTCTACTGTCAACTTGCAGCCGGGCTCAAGATTCCTTAGGCCAGTGATCGAGAATTCCTCCGTTCCATCGAGTCCCAGGGAGCTGGCTGAAGCTTCATTTTGAAATTCGAGGGGCAGAATGCCCATGCCAATTAAATTCGAGCGGTGAATCCTCTCGTAGCTCTGTGCGATAACGACTCTTACCCCCAAAAGCATGGGTCCCTTGGCTGCCCAGTCCCTGCTTGAACCGGTGCCATATTCTTTTCCGCTTAGCACAATGAGCGGCACTCCTTTTTTTTTCCAGCTTTCTGCGGCATCGAAGATGGTGACAATTTGACCGTCGGACCCTCTAGTGTATCCTCCCTCCCTTCTGCCTGCCATGGCATTTTTTATTCTGATATTTGCGAAGGTACCCCTCATCATAACCTCGTGGTTGCCTCGACGGCTGCCAAAAGAGTTGAAGTCTATGAATTCAATGCCTTTTTCGGCAAGATAGCTTCCGGCGGGTCCATCGTGGGGAATGCTTCCAGCTGGTGATATATGATCGGTAGTAGTAGAATCGGGAAGAATGGCCAGACAGCGGGCTCCCGGGATATCGTCTATTTTACCCCTGGCTTCGGCTAATCCGCCGAAAAAAGGAGCCCTTCTTATGTAGGTGCTATCCGGTTCCCATTCGTAACGCGTGCCCAAGGGTGCCTCAAGAGCCTTCCACCGCTTGGGGCCGATGAAGACGTTTGAGTAGGTTTCCCTAAACAGTTCTGGTGAAAGATACTTATTGACTGCTGCCTTGATTTCCGCGGGTGATGGCCAAATATCCTCTAGATAAACTGGCTCTCCTCTTTTATCCATGGCAATTGGTTCGTTCTCGAAATCGATCAATACTGTGCCGGCAAGCGCATAGGCAACAACCAGAGATGGTGAGGCTAAATAACTCGCCTTTGAATCCGGATGCACGCGGCTTTCAAAATTTCGGTTTCCCGATAAGACGTTAACGGTAACTAGCTCCGATAAATTGATTGCTTCTTTAATTGCCGGTGCAATCGGACCTGAATTTCCGATGCACGTAGTACATCCATAGCCAATGAGTTGAAAGCCTTGAGCATCGAGATAGGTGGAGAGGCCTGATTTCTTCAGATATGAGGTAACCACTTGGCTGCCGGGGGCGAACGAGGTTTTTACCCAGGGTTTTGATTTAATACCCCTTTCAAAAGCCTTCTTTGCCACTAGTCCCGCCGCGATCAGAACCGAGGGATTCGAGGTGTTGGTACAGCTGGTTATCGCCGCGATGGCCACATCTCCATGCCTGAGTCTGTGATCCATGCCTTGAATTGGGGATGATGCCTTAAGCCTCGACTCTTTTATCTCATATGTCCTAGCCAGAGATCGGCGAAAATTCTTTGGCACTTCTTTCAGGGGGCTTAAATCCTGGGGACGACTAGGACCAGCCATCGCGGGGAAAACCTGACCCATATCGAGGCTGAGCACCTTGCTATAGTCGGCAGGGGCGGCATCATTACGCCAGAGTCCCTGAACCTTGGCATAGGCTTCCACCAGCGCGATCTGATCGGGTTCGCGTCCGGTTAGCTTCAGATAGGAGATTAGTTCGTTGTCGATGGGGAAAAAACCACAGGTGGCGCCATACTCGGGCGCCATATTGCTTATTGTGGCCCTGTCGGCCAGTGATAACGAATCAAGTCCCTTTCCAAAGAACTCGACAAATTTTCCTACCACACCCTCATTTCGAAGTAACCTAACTACATGTAGAACAAGATCTGTTGCGGTGCAGCCAGGCGGCAACTTGCCATCCAGGCGGAGGCCAAGCACCTCCGGTATTAGCATTGTTACCGGTTGCCCCAGCATCGCCGCTTCTGCCTCAATTCCGCCAACACCCCAACCCAGGACTCCCATGCTATTCACCATGGTTGTGTGACTGTCCGTGCCAACTACTGTATCGGGATAGACAAGAATCTCATCCTCTTCATTTTGCAGCCAGACTACCTTTGCGAGGTATTCAAGGTTAACCTGGTGAATTATTCCCGTACCTGGGGGCACAACGCGAAAGTTTTTGAAAGCGCCCTGTCCCCATTTCAAGAATCTATAGCGCTCCAAGTTCCGTTCGAATTCCAGTTTTACATTGAGACTGAAGGCCTCGGTACTTCCGTAGTGATCAGCCGATATTGAATGATCAATGACAAGGTCAACAGGGATTTGTGGATTGATTTTCAGAACATCTTCGCCAAGATTTGCTAGTGCGTCCCGCATTGCGGCAAGGTCTACCACGGCCGGTACACCTGTAAAATCCTGCATCACTATCCGGGCAGGATGGTAGGCAATGTCCCGACTGGGAATTTTATCGGGTTTCCACGATGCCAGGGCCCGAACATCCTCCACACCCACCGCGCCTCTGGCCTGATGCCGAATGAGGTTTTCTAAAAGTATTTTAAGTGAAACGGGAAGTTTGTTGATGCTGACACCTTCGGACTCGGAGTATCCTTGGATATCGCAGTATTTATACTCCCTAGCTCCCACCCGTAACCTGGCTGTAGTCATTTTTGAGACTCTTTAGTGGTAATTTCCTGACAATGGTAGATTGGATTTCGATATATATCAAGGAGTATCGAATAAGTCCTCGACCCTGAATCAGGAAAGGATGGATGGGGGGTTACTTTTCTTTGATAGTTTCGATTTTCGTGGCATCGTATTCATTGATCATATTTTCATAAACCGCGGATATGTTTTTATTTAGGGCTTCCCTGACTTGTTTGCTGAATGTAGTCAGGGTTTTGCGGCGGTCAAAATATGGAGAATCTTCACTAGGAAGCAGGAGTTGGAAGGGTTCCATCTTCAATATCTCGGCAATTCTGGCCAATTTGCCTGCGCTTGGCCAACGTCGTGCACGTTCAATATCGCACATATAACCAGAACTAATTTCAGTACGTTCAGCAAGTTCGGCCTGGGTTAGATCCATTTCCTTCCGTATACGTTTAATATTGATTGCCATTATTTTTCGAATATGCAGCCCAGTCATGAGTGAATAATGCAAAGGTGAGAGCATTAATACCAGATGCTATGGGTAAGATGGGGATACGCTCTGGGCGAATCGATTTTTCCTGTCAGTGGTCATTCTTTGTCCTTGATAAAGCCGGGTTAAGAGTCTTAAAATAATGGTTGGCTACCTGACGTCCCCGTCGTACTGGAACCCTCTCGAATTGCAGTGCTGCGAAGATAACAGCCACGAAGGCTTGCCTCGACAAAGCAACGAGACGAGTGACTCATCCGGGCTACATCATTTCTCCTATCTCTTTCAGGAGGTTCATCCGATGCCGCGAATCCACTTCCGCTTTCTCGAAAAGTGTTTCGGCTTCACCGGGATTCGTTTTTCGAAGGGCGGTGTAGCGTCGTTCGCCGCGGATGAATTCCTGGAATCTCAGTGTAGGTTCCCTGGATTCCCACTGGAATCGGCTACCTTCTTCCAGCCGAGGATCGAAGCGAAACAATGGCCAATACCCGGATTCTACGGCTCTTTTCATTTCCGCCTGGCTCATTGACATATCAATGCCATGGGTGATGCAGGTGGCATAGGCAAAGATGACTGAGGGACCGGGATAGGCCTCGGCTTCCATCATTGCCTTCTGTGCCTGGGCGCGGTTTGCTCCAAGGGATATGGATGCAACATAGACGTGTCCGTAGCTCATGCACATGAAGGGCAAATTCTTCTTGGGCAATTTCTTGCCGCTATTGGCGAATTTTGCCACGGCGCCGATCGGGGTTGATTTAGAAGCCTGTCCTCCGGTGTTGGAATAAACCTCGGTGTCAATTATCAATATATTGACATTTTTCCCGAGGGCTATCACATGGTCCAATCCACTGTATCCGATATCATATGCCCAGCCATCGCCGCCTATTATCCAAATCGACTTGTCAACAAAATAATCCTGGAGTTCGATGACTGTTTCTATGGCTTGAGAGGCTGAACCCCCTACTGAAGTCTTTGCGGTGGCTAGAAGACCCTGAACCAGCAGCTGGTGGTCTTTGGCCTCTTGATCAGTGTTTTCGTAAATTTCCAGAGTCTTCTTTAATGCGGCTTCAAGCTCTGGGGTGGTGCCTATTTCGAGTAATGCTTCCACCTTGGCTTTGAGAAGTGCGCGGTTGTTATCCACTGCCAGGCGCATGCCAAAACCATATTCGGCATTGTCTTCAAACAGACTGTTACCCCATGCCGGTCCCCGGCCTTCGCTATTCTTACAGTAGGGTATGGTTGGGAAGGTACCACCATAGATTGAGGAGCAGCCTGTTGCATTTGCGGCTATCATTCTGTCTCCCGCGATTTGGCTCATCATCTTTACATATGGAGTCTCGCCGCAGCCCGCGCAGGCTCCAGAGAACTCGAAAAGCGGTTGTTTGAATTGGAGTCCCTTAATCGAGGTAACGGGAGCGCCATCTAGGACATCTTCTGGAAGGGAAGAAAAGAATTCTTGGTTAATGTTCTCGCCGGCCTCGCGTTCTACCTCTATGGGACTCCATTCGAGTGCCTTTTTCTTGGCTGGACAGGCTACCAGGCAAACTCCACAGGCCTGACAGTCCTCGATATATACCTGAAGCCTGTAGCGAAATTCTTTTTCGTTCTTTGTCCTGGATTTCTGTGTCGAAAAGGTTTCCGGGGCCCCATCTAGATTTCTGGGGGTTATTTGCTTCGCACGAATCGCGGCATGAGGACAGGATTGAACGCATTGGTTACACTGGATGCAATTTGCCTCTATCCATTTTGGCACCCGGGGGGCCACTCCTCTTTTTTCGAGCCTGGTAGTTCCTATGGGCAGGGTGCCATCGAAAGACATCTTGCTAACCGGAATGTCATCTCCCTTCAATGTCATGGTTGGGAGTATAACGTCTCTTGCAAAAGTGTCGGCATCTTCTTGAATCAGCGGGGGGGCTACATATGAATCCGCCACGGTTGACTTTGGAACGCTTACCTCAACAAGTTTCTCGCTGCTTTTATCCACCGCATTCCAGTTCATTCTTATGATATCCTCGCCCTTTTGGGCGAACGATTTCCTTATGACGTTCTTCATCAGTTCGATTGCTTCCTGTTCTGGGAGCACCCCGGCAATTTTGAAGAAGCAGGCCTGCATCACAGTGTTGATTCTTCTACCAAGGCCAACCTCTCTTGCAATCTTCAGGGCATCTATGACAAAGAATCTGATCTTCCTTTCAATAATTATCTTCTGCTCTTCCACTGTCAGGCTGGCAAATACCCTGTCGGCCGGTGTCTTGGAATTGAGAAGGAAGGTTCCGCCCTCTTTCAAGGGACTTAGCATATCATAGCGGCCAATATACGCTGGATTATGGCAGGCGACAAAATCGGCTCTCTTTATCAACCAGGGCATGTTGACAGAACTTCTGCCGAATCGGAGATGGCTGGTAGTAATTCCGCCCGACTTCTTTGAATCGTATACAAAGTAGGCCTGGGCATTCATGTCGGTATTGTCGCCTATTATCTTGATTGAATTCTTATTCGCGCCAACCGTGCCGTCAGAGCCTAATCCCCAGAACATGCAGCTTACAACATCGTCTGGGGCAACGGGCAATTCTTCTTTTATTTCCAGTGAAAGTTTGGTAACGTCATCGTTGATTCCAACTGTGAAATTATGAGTACATTTTGCATTGAGGTGATCGAAAACCGCCTTGACGTGACTCGGGGTGAATTCCTTGGATGACAGACCATAGCGCCCTCCGATTACCTTGATACTTCTTTGTGCGAGGGCGGCGGCAACATCCATATACAGGGGCTCGCCGATGGAACCGGGCTCCTTTGTGCGATCAAGCACCGCTATTTTTTTACAGTTATCCGGCAAAGCTGCAATTAAGTGTTCTGTGCTAAAGGGACGATAGAGCCTAACCTTGATTCCGCCTACCTTTCCCCCCCCTAGGTTGAGAGCCCTGATGGCATGGTCGATGGTATCGCATCCAGAGCCCATCGCGACTATCACTCTTTCTGCTGCGGGATCGCCAACGTAGTCAAATAAATGGTATGTACGCCCGGTAATGGCGCCGACTCTGTTCATGTACTCCTGTACTATTGCAGGCAATGCATCGTAATACCTGTTGACTGTCTCCCTGCCCTGGAAATAGACATCCGGATTCTGAGCGGCCACCCTGGCCACTGGTTTTTCGGGACGCATGGCCCTGTTGCGAAAACGCGCAATGTATTCGGGTTCGATCAAACTCCTGATAGTGTCGTAGCTTATTTCCTCAATCTTCTGAATCTCATGACTCGTTCTAAATCCGTCGAAGAAGTTCAGGAAGGGAATCTGACCCTTTAGCGTGGCAAGATGGCTCACTAATGCGAGGTCCATAGCTTCCTGGACATTGCTCACGGCCATCAGAGCATAGCCTGTGTTTCGTGTTCCCATTACATCCGAATGATCGCCGAAAATTGAGAGCGACTGTGCAGCGAGCGATCTTGCCGATACGTGGAATACGGTTGGCAGCATCTCGCCGGCAATCTTATGCATGTTGGGAATCATCAACAAAAGACCCTGGCTGGCCGTAAAGGTGGTAGTCATCGCACCCCCCGCGAGCGCTCCGTGAACGGCTCCCGCAGCGCCGGCCTCACTCTGCATTTCGATAACATCCACGCTTTTCCCGAACACATTCTTAAGGCCGATACTCGCCCAGGCGTCCGCATATTCTCCCATCGGAGATGATGGAGTTATCGGAAAAATCGCTGCCACCTCACTTAAGGCGTAGGCCACATGCGCCGCCGCACCATTGCCGTCGATAGTAATCTTCTTAACATCTGTCATGTATTTCCCTAATTTCAGAAATGTTAGAGTTAATCATATCCGCGGCATGGACAAAATTCAAGTGAGATTTACGGCATCGTTGTGGTAGAAGCACCAGGGAATGATGCCTAGTGATTAAAAGGCTTGCCGCTTCTTGGCCAACCGATGTGCGAAGCAGGAAAACAACCCCCGCTGAGGAGTCAGCTCAAGCCCATGAATCAAACCGGATAAGCACTCAGGTTTGAAGAGAGTGATGGTATCGCTTTTAGTGCCTAACCGCTAGCATTGAAGCATGTTGCCGAATTTCGTATCCTCATATGCGGAGTGACTGGTGAGTGCAATCTGCCTAATCCTGAACGCCCCTGACATAGAAGGCGCCGTTCTACAGGTGAAAGAGCATCGCCAATACATAAGCCTTGCCGAACTGCGGGTAGATTTGCTTGAACCATCTGAGCGCGCCAGGGCGGCCAAACTGCCAGACAGGGTGAAAATACCCCTGATTTTGACAATCCGTCTCGCAGAAGATGGGGGCTGCTGGGGGAAGAATGGTGAGAGCGAAGCCGAGAGGATAAAACTATTTTTAACCTTGCTGGATTCCGCGGCCTGGAGTTTTGTAGACCTTGAGGAAGATCGCCCGCTGTTGGAAGTTCGCAGAGCCGCCGAAGCGGTCGGAACTGAAATAATCCGATCCAAACATGACTTCAGTTATGACCTGCTATCCGGTCCGGTTCCGACATTGGCGAAACTTATTTCCGGGCTGGGCGCAGAAGGCAGCATTCCCAAGGTAGCCGCAAACTGCGCCAACAACGCGGCGTTGCTAAATCTTGCCCGCGCCGCTCTCGCAACGGAAACCATTGACAGGAAAATACTCATAGCCATGGGTGAATATGGCAGTCCTTCTCGAATCCTCTCGCAAAGACTCGGTTCCCTCTGGACCTACGCAAGCCCCATCAAGCTCAAAGGAGCGGGGGCAGGTCAAATACAACCCAAAACTCTTGAAGAGATTTATCGATTTCGCGAGATAGACAGTTCTACGCCCCTGTTCGCGGTGGTGGGAAACCCTATCGCTCATAGCAAATCTCCCGTAATCCACAACCAGTGGCTCCAGGGCATGGGAATGAAGGGAAGCTATATTCCCATACGCACAGACAACCTCGCCGTCACCCTGGAAATTTGTGATATTTGGGGCATCAGCGGATTATCAGTTACCACGCCGCATAAGAGGATGGCCCTGTCTCTCGCCGATTTGGCTAGTGACCTGGCCCGGGAAATCGGTTCCGCCAACACGCTAATAAGATTCCCCGGCGGCTGGAGGGCGGAAAACACAGATGCGAAGGGATTCCTCCAGTCTCTGAAGGAAGGTATCAGCCCGGGGAAAAAACTGCCCGGCAGAAGGGCACTGATAATAGGCGCCGGGGGTTCTGCTCGCGCCGTGGTCCATGCTCTTTGCAGCGCCGGGATGAAGCTTATAGTACTGAATCGGAGCGTCCTCAAGGCTCAATCACTGGCCGAAGAATTCGGGGCCGAATGGGGTCCGCTGGATAGGAAGGTTCTGCCAAAATTGGCTTCAGGAGTTTTTCTTGCGGTTCAAACAACCAGCCTGGGCATGCCTCCAAACGAGAAAATCGATCCCGTCCCTTGGTGGAATCCGGTCGGCTGCTCCCTTGTATACGATGTGGTTTATGAGGCTGATGAGACTCCCTTCCTCAAGAGGGCCCGCGCCGCCGGCTGCCAAACCATCAACGGCCTTGCCATGCTAAAAGCTCAGGCCCGGCTTCAGTTCAAGTTGTTTACAGGATCTGAACCTCATTGAAAAACGGAAAGTCGGTTAGGCCACAGTCTCAACTTCGCGGTACTTATGCTCACGTTTTTTAAGTTGTCAACCAATTATTCGCCGAATACTTTCGGATTCTGCTGTGATAGACCTCGATATACAAATACGCGGCTTTCTTTTTGGATTGTTCATCATAAGATACTTCCTGTGGTAGATAAGGCCGCGGTGCATCCATCCCCTGTGCGGCAGCGAGCGACACGAGGTAAAGCTATAAAAATTTCCGGGAGAGAATCAAGCGGCAATACCCGATTGGATTGGAATTTATGGATACATGCTCAAAAATGAAAATACCACTTGTTATCGGACACCGGGGCGCTCCGGAATTTGCCATTGAAAACACGGAATCCTCGTTCAGAACCGCCCTGATTGTCGGGGTTGATGTTATCGAAACCGATCTTCGTTTAAGTGCCGATGGCCACTTGCTAGTTTCTCACGATGCTGACTTCTCCAGACTGGGCGGACCTTCCAAGCCAATCGCACGGTGCACAAAACCGGAACTGGCCAAGATAACTCTTCGGGATGGTTCGGATAGAATTGAAAGACCTCTGTTTATGGAAGACGCCCTGAATATGTTTCCAAATATCCGTTTCAATGTGGAATTGAAAGATTCGAACAGGGATATAGTTCACGCCTGGGTCAGTTTGCTTATGAAGAGCAAGGCAGCCACTCGATGTGTAACCTCCTCATTTCGGGACAGAACGATAAATCTATTCTCCAAAATGTCTGTAGATGCACCTATATCATTGGCTCGCTTTGGTGCGGGGGGTATTGTTCTGCTTGCATTACTTGGAATTATACTACGTCCCAGGAAGAACAAAGAGCTCTTGGAGGTGCCGGAACGGCTCGGCCCGATTCGAGTACTGACAGAAAGAAGTATAAAAAAATTGCAGCAACTGGGCTGGAAAATATATATATGGACGATTGATAATGAGCAGGATATGCGTAGGCTCATAGAATGGGGAATTGATGGTATAATAACAAATCGGCCGTCGCTCCTAAGAAGACTGCTCGAATCCAAAAATGAGGAGTCAGGTGAAGGAAAAAATACTTGATTTACTGGTCCACAATCTCACATACATTTTTATTGTTCTGAGATTACTGGTTTGGGTTTTTGAGGAACTGGATAAAAGAGACCAAGCGGGGCTAAGATTATGAGTGAACAATCCTATTCACTGGCTATGAGAAATGAATTGCATAGCCTGATGAAACTCGCGGCCGCACGCGAGGCGGAGAAGAGTTTCAAGGAAATTTCCGCAGTGATACATCGTTGTAAGCGGGGTAAGGATTCCACCCAGCGTGCGCTTCTCGAAATTCATAACTTGTCGGCATCCATCCAGAACACGTGGTCTAACGGAGTGGATCCTGGAATTCCTGTTGCTCATGCGATTGTCGCGGGTTACTTGCAGAGGAAAGACATATCGGATAGCACCTGGAAGACGATAGAAGTTCTTGTTACCTTGGCGGGAATTTGATTTAACCTATTTGGTTCTTCTGGCACAGGCATCTGAGCTCGGGAATAAGGCGCGTGCTTCTTGCCATTGCCATGGCGGACCGCTTGAGAACGGATGACTATGTCGTTACTCCCATGATGATGAGAGTTCTGCCAAAGGACCGGGAATCCGATAAGAGGCTTGGGTAGTGCGTAATCCGAAGCAAATGAACCGGCCTGATTATGGGTGACAGAGCTGGATGTCTTTTTGACGTTGGATGAAACAGATCTTGCCCCTTGGGGGGAAATTTGGCTGTGGACAGAATATTTTTTCTAATACCGCATTGATAAGGGGCCGATAAAGTCTGGACAGACTGCTAAGCGTATTATGAGGTAGTGCCTTGGAAATCATGAATCCACTTCAAGCATACAAGCAAACGGGTGTAAAAACCGCCTCGGGGGGGAAGCTGATAGTTATGCTCTATGATGAATGCATCAGACAGCTCAAAAACGCCTGGGGGGAGCTTGATGAGCGGCATCCGAAGCTGGACGTGGCGCACAATGCAATTGTAAAGGCCCAGGATATCATAGCGGAACTCATGGTTTCTCTTGATTTTGACAAGGGAGGGAATATTGCCCAAAATCTTTTCCATCTCTACATGTACTTCAATCAGAAATTGGTGGATGCCAATCTTTCCAAGGAAGGCTCTAATCTGAGGGAAGTTTGTAGCCATATGACCGAGCTCAGAGAGGCTTGGGTCTCTGTGGAAATCACTGCTGGCGCGCGTGAAACCCGGGAGAAAGGCGGGATCAATTTGGCCGGATGACCGATTATGAAGCAGGAAATGCCGCTCTGGTGGCGAGATGTCGATCATTCTATTTGCCAGGGCATAATGAAGTATGAGTTCATAATAGCACGGCTGGAAGCTCTTCTTGCCGAAACTTTGAACAATAAATCCTCTATGACAAACTCACTCAGATGGGAGAATCTGCTGACGGAGGCCAAGACTGCCAGTGAGCGAGTTGTGCGAAGCCTTGCCCTGGCTTCCTCAAGGCGACGGGATGCGAATGCTCTCGGGCTTATTCCACCCAGTAGCCGGGATTTAGCGGCCAGGGCGCGAGCCGCCTCGGCCAGATTTCGTGCAGTAGCCGCCTTGGCAAAAAAGCGAATAGCCTGTATACGGGATGAACTCAGACAAATAGGCAGATCGAGAAATCGCCCAGGTATGTATATCGCGCCTTCGCAAATCGATGTTCATGTATAGAGAATGAAAGACCGATTATTCATTCTTGATGGCTACGGGCTAATTTACAGAGCGTTTTTCGCCTTGACACACAGACCTCTTACCGATAGCAACGGGAACAATATTTCTGCGATACACGGGTTCTTCCAGACAATTTTTTTTCTTGTGAAAGATTATAAGGCGCGGCGCATTGCGGTTGCGATGGATACAGCCGGGCCGACGCATCGACACAGGCTTTATCCGGAATATAAGGCAACTCGAGATGCCGCTCCCGAAAGCCTGCATGATCAAGTTTCGATTATAAGGGATATTCTTGGCTGTTTGGGCATTCCGGTTCTTTCCGTGGAGGGCTATGAGGCTGATGATGTAATAGGTTCAATAGCAGAAATTTGCCGCAGAGAAGGTCGGGACTGCTCTCTGGTTAGCGCGGACAAGGATCTTATGCAGCTGGTTGGCGAGAAAGTTCAAATGCTAAGACCAAGGAGGGGAGGGGGATTTCAGGAAATTGGATCCGTGCAGGTGTTAGAGGAGAAGGGAGTCAGACCGGATCAAATGGTTGACTATTTGGCTCTTATTGGCGATAGCTCGGATAACATAAGGGGAGTTGACGGCATTGGGGAAAAGACGGCGGCGGCGCTACTTTCTAGATGGGGTAGCCTTGATTCAATTTACAGGAATATCGATGAGGCGGCAAGAGGTGCACGCCTGCTCAAATTGAAAGAGGGGAAAAAGAGTGCATATTTCAGTCGGAAACTGGTTGAAATTGTGCGCAGCCTGGCGTTGGAAGATGAGCTTGCTTCCGTTGATAATGAGACTGTCGACTTCGCGGCGGCGACCAGGGAATTTCGCAAGAGGAATATGATGACTCTTGCCCGGGAGGCGGCTACTCTGGGCGGATATAATGCGACAGGGGCGCAAACTGGGTATGAAAATGCGAAGCCTGGTGCGTTAGAGGTAAATTATTCGGCTATTTTGAATCTCGAGCAGATGAATGTGTGGGGCGATCGAATTTTAAAGGCTGGCCTGGTGGCGCTCGATACTGAAACGGATAGTCTGGATCCGATGCGGGCTAATCTGATTGGCATTTCAGTTTCCGTTACTGAGGGTGAGGCGGGATATTTGCCGGTTAAATGCACCAATTGCAGCTGTGTGGCTCTGGGAGAGGTGGTTGACTGGTTAAACGGGATTCTTGGGCGTGGAGAGGTTCGAGTTATCGGGCAGAATTTCAAGTACGATTTGAAGGTGCTGCGCAGAGTTGGAGTCTGGATTGAAAATGCATGGTTCGACACTATGATTGCCGCCTGGGTGATAGATGCCTCTTCGCCGATTGGCATGGATGCGCTGTGTGATCGCTATTTGGGTTTAAACACGGTGAAATTCGATGATGTGGTGCCTAAGGGAACCACTTTCGATTCTGTTGGCCTGGAAGATGCTGTTGCGTATGCGGCGGAGGATGCGGATGTTACACTCCGGCTCTACAAGGCTTTTGAGGAAATTTTGAAAACCGATCCTAGAAGATCATCGATTTTCTGGGATATCGAGATGCCGCTTTTGCCAATCTTGGCTGCCATGGAGATTGAAGGCATCGGTTTGGAATTTTCGGTCTTGGAGCGATATGGAGAGGAGCTGAGGAAGGAAATCGACTCTGTGGTATCGGAGATTCACGGCCTGTGCGGGAGAGAATTCAATGTTGCTTCAACGAAGCAACTACAAAGAGTGCTTTTCCAGGAGCGGGGTTTAAAACCGGGAAAGAAGACAAAGATGGGGTATTCGACGGATAACACTGTGCTTATGAATTTGGCACAGGAAGATCCGGTGCCGGAGAAGATTCTTCTTTATCGATCGCTAAGCAAGTTGAAATCCACCTACGTTGATGTTCTTCCACAATTGGTGCATCCAAAAGATAGTCGGATTCACACGAGCTACTCGCAGGTGGGGGCGGCCACCGGACGCCTTTCGAGCAATAATCCCAATCTACAGAACATTCCCGTAAGGGATGAGAATGGTAGACGGATTAGAAAAGCCTTTAAGAGCAAAGAAGGATATATCTTTGTTTCCGCAGATTATTCCCAGATTGAGCTGGTTGTGCTTGCGCATATGTCTGGGGATAGGGGACTTGCCGATGCTTTTAGCGAGGGCGTTGATGTGCATGCTCAAACTGCGGCCCAGCTTTTTGGTGTCGATGCCGCGGATATTACGGGAGAGCAGAGAAGAATGGCAAAGGCGGTTAACTTTGGCGTGATGTATGGGATGAGCGCCTTTCGTCTTTCAAACGAATTGAGCATCAGCCGAAAGAAAGCGAATCATTTCATCGAAGCCTATTTTGCCACGTATGGGAAGATACGGGATTTCATAGACCAGGCAATTTCCGATGCGGAAATCGATGGAGGAGTTAGAACACTTTATGGGCGTTTCCGGCCTCTGCCCGGTATAAATAGCAGAAATAGGGTTGAGAAGTCGGCCTCGGAGCGGGCGGCTGTGAATACATGCATTCAAGGGACCGCGGCGGATATCATGAAAAAGGCTATGATGGATGTCAATGTGATGATTATGAGTCGATTTCCCGGGGCCAAGATGCTGCTCCAGGTGCATGATGAACTGCTGATCGAGTCTCCAATTCCTGTAGTTTCGGAGCTTAAGGCAGCGCTAAAAGACACCATGGAAAAAGTAGTGAAACTAGTTGTTCCTCTTCATGTTAGCGTGGAAAGCGGGGATACATGGGGCGATATTCATTGATGCTCCTTGGCATTGTAGGAAAGATTGGTTCCGGAAAGAGCTATGCGGCTGGCATCCTGGAAGAGTTGGGTTTGCGAAGCCTGGATTTGGATGCCGTGAGTCATCGATGTCTTACAACTCTGAGCAGGCAAATTGATGATGCTCTGGGACCTGGACTTCTTGTCGATGGGGTGGTAGACCGTGTCAAGCTTGGACGACTTGTGTTCTCTGATTCGCTTGCCCTGAGGCGTTTGGAGGAATTGACTTATCCATGTGTAGAATTGGAGGCTCGGAAATGGCTTGCAAAATACCCAGATTCTCCTCTTGCTGTTCATGGCGTAAATCTCCATAAAATCTCGCTTGTAAAGGAGTGCAGCGCTTTTATTTGGCTCAAGGCGGGTTGGCTTAGACGCTATTTGCGGGTTTTGAAACGGGATGGGAGATCCTTGCGGGATACCTGGTTGAGATTTCGAAGTCAGAGGGGACTGAGTCCTAATTTTTTCCCCGGGTACGCCGAAGTCTATAAGGTGAGGAATACCCGAAACAGCGAATTTCTACATGCCTTACTGTACAATATTCTTTCTGTAATAAAAGGGGAGAGAGTTAATGAGCTCTGAACAAACCGGAAATTCAAGTTTGGTAGCCGTATTGAGCATCCTGGCTATATTAACCATCTCGCTGGTTGCTGGTGTACTCCTGATGCAGAAAGACGAGGACATCGAGTTCGAACCCAGCGCAACTGTTTCTTCGAACGCCGAAGAAGAACCTACGGATGAATTTGATCCGATTGGATGGGTCAGAGAGAATTCCGAGTATCCTCCATTAGTCAAGGATGAAGATGAGAATTTTGTCACTGATCATACAGAAACCAGGAGTGTGACCAGTGGAGAAGCTCCGGAATACGCGGCAGTATCGGAAACGCGGAGGGATGAACTGGCGGTCGCCGTTGTGGAGAAACCAGCTTATCACAAGGAGATTGCAAAGAGTACAGTAAAAGAGGTGCGTGAGAACATGTATTGGATTCAGGTGGTGGCAACAGGGGCGATAATTAACGCGGAGAGAGTACGTGATGATTTGGCCGCCATGGGATTTCCTGTACGAGTTTTCACCAAGAACGAGGGAAGCAATCTGACATACCGGGTAAGAGTAGGCCCTTTCACTCATAGTAACGAGGCGGAGAACAGCGTGAGCATCATACATGGAATTGATGGCTTTGACGATAGCTATGTTACGATTGCACCAGTAACCAGATACATAGAAAACTGATACTTAACCGATAGAATTCGGATTGCTGTTCTTCGCGGTATTAGCCATAAAAGAGGGGACTGGAGGCTATTGAATTTGACCCCTCTGGCACATATGAACTATCGATTCCGCAGAAGCCTGCGATGATCGCCGAAGCTGATGTGAAAGGCAAGAAATTCGCCTTGGGCCCAGGCGCCAGAGTTTGATTAGATCGAGAAGGAATCCGGACCGAGACCATCGGAGTATTGGTTGCGTATGTGATAGTCGGTCCTGCGGTTATACACCACAGAATAGGGGGGTAGGGAGCTGGTTATCCATACATTCCCGCCTATAATGGAACCCCTGCCAATGCAGGTTTTCCCTCCGAGTATTGTGGCACCAGAGTAAATGGTTACATTGTCTTCAATTGTGGGGTGGCGCTTTTCATCGGCCAATTCCTTACGTATGCTCAGGGCGCCAATAGTAACGCCTTGGTAGATTTTTACGTTTTCGCCTATGTGGGCGGTTTCGCCGATTACTACACCCGTACCATGATCGATGAAAAAATTGTTTCCGATCGTTGCACCAGGATGTATGTCGATACCCGTGTTCTGGTGTAGTAGCTCGCTCAGAATACGGGGAATAAGGGGTATGTCGGCGAGCTGCAACTCATAAGCAAGGCGATGACCGATTATTGCCTGCAAACCGGGATAGGAGAGTATCACCTCGTCGCGGCTTTTGGCTGCCGGATCTCCCCGAAAGGCAGCTTCAACATCACCCGCGGCCTTTTCTCTAAGAACCGGTATCATCTGCAGGATGTCCAGGGCGGTTTCCTGGGCCTTGATCTCAGGTTCATTGTCGAGACAGAGAGCTATTTGAGTTGTCAGTTTTTGGGAAAAAGTTTGGATGAGCGATTGAACGCACTGTTTTATCTGGGGTTCATCTTTCTTCTTCCCGTATTGAAACCCAGGGAAAAGTATATGCCTGAAGGTTTCAAATATGTTGGCGATGGCCACAATCGAGGGTAGATTTGGGCCAGCAAATTGGTTGATTTGATCAATACTGCTAAATGATTCGATTATTCTTTGGTTTATTTGCGTGATACGCCGACCTTGCCTGTTATTCATGATTGGTATTAGATTAGCAGAAAAGTGGGACTTGTATCCAACGCAGGTTTCCTGGATTTGGAACTAGAAGTGTATGAGCGACGATATCTCGCATCTTATGTGGACAAACCTTGATAGTCAGATCAGTTATGATGCTGGACTTCTCCGTTTGGTGACTTCCAGGCGTCGGTCGTCAGGAGGTAGGGAGGCGCCTTTTATTTCAGTGGATTCGCCGGATTGGGTGACAATTATCCCGGAGCTTGCTGGTAAAGCCGGACAGCGTAGGTTTTTACTGGTAAGACAGTTTCGGCACGGAACACAGAGGATCGGATTGGAATTTCCGGCTGGCGCCCTTAACCCTGGCGAAAGTGCGCGGGATGCGGCCGCGAGGGAATTGCTGGAGGAGACCGGTTATAAGGCGACGGAACTAGTTAAACTTGGCTCGGTGAGTCCAAATCCCGCCTTTATGGCAAATAAGACTTACACTTATCTCGCTAGAGGTCTTGCAAAAATGGATGATCAGCATTTGGATGAGCATGAGATTCTCGATGTGCAAATGCTCTATGAGCCCGAACTCGAAAAATCTATTGGTTTGACGCCTTTTGACAGCGCAATAACAATTCAGGCCTGGTTCTTTTATTTGAGATGGATGGACAGAGTATAACTCAGGTTCAAGGCGTTTATATTTGGTTAGCAGATGAATGAGCGAGCATCTTTTCCTCTGCCACATCTGATTTGGTATTTCCTATTGATTCAGACTTCCAGCGGAGAGAGTTCGGGATAGTTATGGGGTCCTAGAATCTCCGGCAGGTTTTGTTCTTTTCGCATCTGGGAGGCCAGGGGGGAGACCGGCCATGCAACCAGGGGTTTGAAAAGGGGCGTTATTTCCGGCACTATTCTCTGGAATTCCGAAACTTCATCAAGCCATTTCTTCCCCGAGGTTTCATTCAGAATCAACGGCATTCTTAGCTTCGTGTTGTGTACCAGGGCAGGAATTCCCCGAGCTTCGGTTGTGATAACGGTGAAGGTTTCAATAGGCATGCCGCTTCCAGGGACCTCACATCTGTCCCAAAGACCGGCAAGAAGAAAGGGTTTGCCATCCTGAAGAGAGATTCGATAAGGATATTTCCTGTTTCTGTACGAGCGCCACTCTACGAACCCGTCTACAAGCACCCCGCATCGTTTTCGATTCACAAGAGCTCGAAAAGAAGGTTTGGTGGATATAGTTTCATACCGGGCGTTGATGGTTTTTTTGCGTATATTGGCGGCAGCATCAGCGGTTTTTATCCAAGCGGGAATGAGTCCCCAGGCGGGAAAATCAAAGTGGGCGGATTTACCCTGTTTCAATACTGGCCATGGGGGATGCTCGAAGGCTGAGCGGAAGAAGGTTGGAATATCGAAGCGCTCTTCGGGAATTTTGTTTCCGTAGATTTCTTCGATTATCACGGGTTTTGAGACTAGAGAGGCATTGAAACACATTTTAGTATATAAAATGGATGATTTAAGGACAGCGTGGCAAGCTTTTGCGGCGAGTAATCAATCCGAGAAGCAATATTCCTGAAAAACTCTGTGTCCTTTCTTCTTGGTATCAAACCAATCCCGAGAAACTTCATTCTCGAATCTGCGCCAATATGGATTCAGGGAGACAGACCAGTGAGAATCAAGAAAAATACTGACATCGCATGTAAGCTGTTTTCTGTTTGGGTATGCGGCACAGGAATCAAAGAGCCAAACTCCTGCGCAACAGGAACCGGTTACAATGATCGCTGAGGAGATCAGAGAAAAAGCAGGACGGAAGAAGTATAACCCTCTCTTCACAGAGTATTATCTCCCCGGGATGATCCCCGGCTCTGGAGACTATGCTACTAGTCATTACAATCCAGATCTTGAGATGAAGGTCATGGAGTTAATGCCGGGAAGCAATCCGCCAGAAACTGATTCAGAAAAATCTGAAGTCATCTTCAAACAGTTTTCAGCGGCTCATCCAGGGCCTTGGGGCATCAGCTTGCAGAAAACTAATCGCCAGCATACAAACCAAAATCCACCCATAAGCCCACAAACCAGAACCCAGCCAATCAAAACCCACACCTGCAAGCCGATACCGTCCTGCTACCGATAATGCGCATTATCGGTAGCAGCTCTCCCCAAGGTCCTTCCTTCGTCCCCGGCGAGATGGATGTATCAAGGGCCCTCCATGGCACATGGGGCCATCTTGCTACTGACGCCCAGGGTAGACAGAATGGGCGCATTCTGCCCACCGCTTGGGGCGCTAGCCTTAAGGCGGCTTCAATTGAAAGAAGCCTAGAAGCAGCTTGGAAAAGACTCATTCTGCTAGCTTCACAAGTATCAGTGAATGTCTATGACAATAAGATGCATCTCTTAAGGATGAAGAAGAGACGAAGGAACTCTTTAGCACTGGATACGGGCCGTCGCACTAACGTGCCTCGGCCCGACTAACGATTGATGCGGCTAGATGAGCCCATCTCACCCTTGAGAATTGCCAACGCCAACAGAACATACATCATGGACCCCTGGCAGCTAGGCTTAGCTGCCAGGGGATAGGCACAAGTAGAGCCAATTTGCTAATTACAAGCATTGGGGCACGTAAACAACCGAGTCTGGAAAGAGCCTCCCCCTTCGCCTTTGAAGCCTGAGCGAACAGTCTCGAAAAAACATCAGTCCCCAAAGAAAATCAGCACTTCGTAAAATATCTCCAGGGGGCTAGCACAACTTGGCTCATTCGCTACTCTATCAATGGGCCCGTTATATCTTCTTCGTCGATTATCTTGAACTCTCCATCTTGAAACTTATAGGTTTTCATCCGGAAATCCATACCTGTTAGAATAAAAATAAGCGCCTCCTGAATCCCATCCCCATCGACATCAGACAGATAGCAGTAATCTAGCCATGGGCCATAGAGTGACTCATAGAGTTAATAACCCTTGAAGCTCTTTTCTTATAGCCAAGTGATATTCCATAAGGCAGCTCATACCCCTGCGTCCTGCCATCGTCAACATAAACACAGAGAAACTTATGTATAGAAGAAGGCCATGGTTCATCAATGTAAGGTTAGTTCGCTATACGCGACCATTCATTTTGGATCGGATCCTCCAGAAACACTAGAGACTCCTCCTCGATATCAGGCAAGAGATTCGATGGAACGACTTTGAGAATGTCCCACTCCGGAGGCGGATAATGCTTCGCTATGTAGTCTTCCACACTTAGAAGTTCATCTAAGGGGTCATCAGATTCATCATCCAATGGTGTTACTTCTACAGATGGAGCTACCTCCACGGGCTCTTCAGCGCTCATCGTCTGATTACCCGAATTCTTCCCTTGACAGCCCAGAAAAAACCCCATAGCCAGAACACAAAAAAATATCCCAATCATGATTAAATCTCCCATGCAATTCTTGATAAACCTCAACGGAGTTGATCCGGTTGATAGTAATACCTAACGTCATCCACATTCGAACCAAAGTGTTCAGCCACAGGTCCGACGCCAATTTACTACCCACATTCGAAACGGTTGGTCCACGTGCGCCGCTGTACTCGCCGCCAGGGCGTACCGTGGCCACATGGCCATGGCCATTGGGATTCGCCCGAGCGGCAATCACCGTATATCCCACATCTGCTTTCATTTGAGCCTCTCCCCGCTTATCTCTTGTAGTGATGTCGCTCCCGAGTCCTATGGCCGCATTTAAGTTGGCAATGAATTGGTTCGCCAAAGTCCACCCACGGCCACCTTCCTCATACAAATCTCCAATGTCAAGTCCATTAGCTTCAGCTACGTCATACATAGCTTGATTGCACCAAGTGAGCCCATCTCCAGGTTGCCACCTATCATCATTTCGAGCTTCATCTTGAGAATGCAATAGAGGACCAACTCGCCCGTCCTGAGACATAAGATATTCTTTTCGCCCCTGAATCCAAGATGGTTTTCCCACCTTCTCACCTACTTGGAGACTACTTGGATCTCTATCCCCAAAACCCGAATCCTCTCTCCAGCTATCTCCGTAAAGAGTATAAAGTGTATCTCCCTCTTCAGCGGTGTACGTACCATCCCCGTCGGATCCACATACTTCACGGAGTTGTTGCTCACATAGGCATACCAGTTGGTAGCCTCGATAACTGAGTAGCTAGCCTTGGGCTTCCCATTGCTTCCCATCGGATTAACAAGCTCCCAGCCTGCAGGATCAGCGCTCATCCAGAGAGATGCCCTGGACTCGTAGTAGCGGGCCCCGTAGTAGTAGAGGCCAGTCTCCCTATCTAGCTCCTTGGAGGTGAACCTAAAGGGGATGTAGCTACTTGCAGGGTCATTCTCCTCTATCCACACCTCGCCAAAGGGTAGGTACTCCACCCTCTCATATGGCTCCCCCTGTGGTTTGATACAACAGATACACTGCCCAGATGGTCAGGATGGTAGTAATAGGTGGTGGAATCCTCTGAATTCCAGTTGTAGTCTTCCTCCTGGCGAACCCTGGTAACCACCCTATCAGTGCCAAC